>SXGT01181264.1_pt1 | contig 32029 bp, 22 predicted proteins | sample 3176221 | NCBI WGS metagenome assembly SXGT01 (sample SAMN11356862, study PRJNA531348) | freshwater metagenome | isolation source: freshwater sample F1-120 | place: China: Fuxian Lake, Yuxi | collected 2017-12-25
GGCTGCGTTGTGCATGGGCGTCGGATACCTGGGATGAAAGTTTCCGCCAGGCGGTCGATGCGCCGCCAAGGCCGCTAGCCAATGGCTTGAAATTACAAACCTAAAAAAGAATGGGCGCTCGGGTTTGGATTTGCGCCCGAGCTGGAAGAGGCGTTGCTTGGCCATGCAGACGTGGTCGAAGTGGCCGTACGCGGCGTTGCCGACCCCGAGTTTGGTCAGCGGCTGCAGGCCTGGGTGGTGCTGCGCGAAGGCCGTGAGGTGAGCGTCGCCGACCTGCAGCTGTGGCTGGCCTCGCGCATCGAGCGCTGCAAGCGTCCGCGTCAACTGCACTTCGTCGCAGCGCTGCCGCGCAATGCCTTGGGCAAGGTGGTGGCGGTTGAGCTCGACCAGCTTGCGTGAACCGTCCAAGGCGGTTTTCGGCCCGCTTTGTCTGCGCCGCGGCGGGCGACCAGATTTGGGCAAGACCACTTGCACGCTTGCATTGCCTCACCGCCGCGGCCCTGCGACAATCGGACGATGAGCCGCGCCCTTGCCGCCGTCGTCCTTTGCCTTGTCAGCGCGTGCAGCCAGCCTGCTGGGCCGGCATCCTCGACCGACGGGGACGCGACCGCGGCTCCGGGCGACGCCGCCGTGGCGGACCAGGCAATGGGTGGCGATGCAGCGTCCAGCGGCGATGGCACCTCCGCCGTCGGTGACACCGAGGCAACCGCTCAGGCGGGCGACGGCGACGCCGCTGTGCTGAGCGACACCAAGGCCGACAGCGCCGATACCGTCGATTCCGCAACTGATGTGGCGCCAGGCGACACCGGCCCTGACGTCCCCAAAAGTCCCTGTTCCGGCATCACCTGTTCGGGCCACGGCAGCTGCTACCCCATCTACGCCAAGCCCATGTGCAAGTGCGACCCCGGCTACTACCTGCTCGGCACCACCCAGTGCCTCGACGCCAGCGCGCCAACGGCGTGCAACCCCAACCCGTGCAGCGAGCCCGACAAGGCGGTGTGCAACCTCGGCAGCGACGGTAAGGCGATCTGCGGCTGCAACGTCGGCTTTGACGACGTGGGCGGCGCGTGCCTGTTCCAGACCTGCCCGCAAGTTGCCGGCTACTCGGCCATCACCCTCTACGACCAGACCGGCGCTGGTGTCACCGAGGGCTTCGACCCGCTGCTTAAGGGCGACACGGTCAAGCTGCGCATCGACATCATCGGCCTCGCCGGCAGCGGCACTGTCACCGTCGAATTGCAGCAGAGCAACCTGCTCGTCGACCCCAAGCGCTGGAGCTGGAACGGCAAACCGGTCACCGTCACCCAAAAGGCTACCATCTGGTCGCTGCAAGTGCCGTTGACCGTCGGCAGCCACGCGCTCGAAGGCTTTGCCACGTTGGATACGGCGCTCTATCCGCTGAGCATCAACGCGCGCTTGACCGGCCCCAGCGGCTGCGAGATTCCGCACAGCAGAAGCGGCGCGCGCATCGGCCCACTCGGCGTCCTGGACCCCAAGGGCTTTGGCTGTATTGACCTCGACCGCACCCGTTCGGTGCAGTTCAGCCACGACGTCGTCGAGAAAAACACCAGCGAGTACGGCAAGGTCAACGGCACCACCTCCGACTACCAACCGGCTGGCAGCATCGTCTCGACCGTAGTCCAGTGCTTTTCGCGGCAGACTGACCGCGCGATTTTCCTGGCCGGCGACGGCAAGGGCGAGCTGCCGTGGGCGGTGGACAACGACGTCGTCATCGAAGTCTATGACCATGCGCCCGAAAAAGGTGACGCGCCGCTGGCCGTGCTCTACACGGGCACCGACACCGTGGTCAGCAACAAGGGCTGGAACATGGTCGCCGCCGCCAAGCCCGACGTGCCCGGCACCCACTTTGGCATCCCCAATGGCATGCCGTTTGGTTACTCTGCCGGGCATGTGCGGCTGGACGCGCTGATTCCCAAGGGGCAGTCGCGCTGGTTGCGGCTGGTTGCGCTCGACCAGGGAGTGGTGGGGCGCCTGACGCGCGTCTACGTGCTGGCAACGCCGGCCGCTCAAGCGCCGCGCCAGTGCCTGGGCAACTTGCACTGCGTCGACAAGGCCGGTGTAGTGGCCGCCGGTTGCGTCGATGGCCAGTGCGCGGGGCCGCCCTGCGTCGGCGGCGGCTGCGCGGCAGGCTTGTTCTGCGTCGGCGGCTATTGCACCAGCCAGTGCGACCAGGGCGGCGGCGTCTGCCCGGCCGGCAGCGAGTGCAAGACGCGCAGCTGTGTGCCTGTCGGCGCGGCCGGCACCTGCGTCGCCGCCAACAAAGACCAGGACTGTCCCCCCGGCCAGGTCTGCCACTGGGGCCGGTGTGAGGTCGGCTGCCACCACCCGCGCAAGCAAGACCAGAGCTACGCGCAGGACTCGAGCTTTTGCGGCGGCAACAAGCCGGCGCTGTGTCCGCACTGCCCACAGCCCGCACAGGGCTGCTGGAACAACGTCTGCGCCGAGTGCGAAATTGACGCCCACTGCGCCGCTGGCCAGTGGTGCGTGGATCGGGTCTGCACCGCGCCATGGCCGTAGGCCTGGAGCACGCGCCGCCTGCCATCTGGCTCGCAGTGGCCTGCGTTGCGCTGCTGCCGGCAACCACCCTGACGTCGGCCCTGGCGCTCGGCGTGTGGCTGCGCCGGTTCGGACCCTCGGCTATCTGTTGGACCACGGGCTGGTTCGGCGTGCCGGTCCACGAGGGCTCGCACTGGCTGATGTGCAAGCTGCTGGGGCGCAAGGTGGTCGCCGTGCGCTGGTTCGAGCCGGACCTGCAAGCTGGGACGCTGGGACGCGTCGACTGGGTAGCGGGCACCGGGCCGGTTGCGTGGCTCACAGCCGCAGCCGTCGGGTTGGCACCGCTTGCGGGTGGCGTATTGGCGTTGCATGGGCTGGCGCAGTTGGCTGGCTACGACGGCCTGTCGCGCGCAGCCCACGCGTTGCAAGGGCTGCAGTCGCCTCAGGAATTGGCCGAGGTCGCGCAAGGCCTCGCAGGCAGCGTCGCCGCCAAGGGCGCGCAAGCGTGCCACGGTCCGCTGACGACGATGGCGGCGTTGGTGGCTTGGCTGTGGACTTCGGCTTGCGTGGCCACTCACCTAAGTCCGTCGCGCGCAGACCTGGCGATGGCCTGGCGGGGTGTGGTGTTGGTTGCCGGTGGCGCGGTGCTGGTCGATTGGGGCCTGCAAGCTGTTGGCGTGTCGGTGCACGAGCCACTGCTGTCCGGTGTGGCGACGGTCGCGGCTTGGACCCTGCCTGCGCTGGCGCTGGCGCTGGCTAGCCTCGCCGGCTTGGGGTTGGTGGGTTGGTGGCTGGCGCTCCTGCTGCCGTCGCGGCGGTGAGGCGGTCGCGGAGCCGGGTGGGGCAGGGGCTGTGGCGGCGGCGCCGAACTCAGGCTGCTGCGCGCGACGGGCGGCACTGGCAGGGTTTCGTGAAGAAATGTGTGTTTCTGGTGTGCCGTTGGCATCGCTATTGCAGAGAGAGAGAGAGAGAGATAAAAGACCAGCTCGTCCGCCGGGTTTGGCCGGTGTGGACCAAGGCGGCGAGCGATGAGCGACAAGGGGCGACCAGGTGTGCATTTGGTGGGGTTCTATTCAGGCGATCTCGACATCGCGGCCGGACTGGCTGCATTGACGGCTGTGGCTGACAGCGTGATGGCGCGGTCTGGCACGACAGGCCTTGTGCCGTCGCGCGACATGGAGATCGCGGCAGCATATACGGGTGGGGCGATTGCAGCTGGAGGCAGTCCGCTCAAGCGCGCACGCATCAGCGCGCCCACCCTGGCCCAAGTCATTGCGCCTGGCATCCGGCCGCTGGGTTCCGCCGCGTCACCGCCGAGCGATCCGCCGCTGATGACGCTCGTCGACCATCCGCTGCCACTTCCCGCAGGAGAGGCAGTCACCGTGGTCGCCGAAGCGACTGCCAATGACACCATTGTGGCGGCGCTGTTGTTCTTGCGCGAACGGTTCGACCCGGCGCCGCCGGGTCCAGTGTACGTCCTGCGCGGAGCAACACCTGCTGCAGGCGCCACGTCGCCAGTGTCGGCAACCTGGACGCCAATTCTGCTCGACTGGGATCAGCCATTGCCCGCGGGTCGGTACGCAATCGTGTGGCTACAGTATGTCGTCCCAGTCGAGGCGAGCTCGCGGGCGATTGCCGCCCGCCTCGTGCTCGCCGATCAGGTCCTGCGCCCAGGAACGCTTGCACAGGCAACCACGTCCGATATTCCGAACCGGCAGATGCAAGACGGCGTATTTGGGGTGCTTGGCACATTCGAGAGCTTTGCCATGCCGACAGTTGAAGTCCTCAATATCGGTGCGACGCCGTCGACAACGGCAGAAATCAGCCTTGGCCTGATTCGGCTCACCGACGCGCAGGGCCGTCCCTGCACGTGCAGCTAGGCGGGGCACAGGACATGCAAAGAACTATGCGCACCTCCAGCTTGCAAACCGCGACCACCAGCACGGCGCCGGCAGTGCTGGTCCAACCAAGTCCGAATCGCACGGCTTTGCTGTTTCTTGCGCCGGTGAGCACAGCCACCGTGACGGTCAATACCCGGCCGCCAGCCGCAGAGGGCGACGGCATCCTGCTGCAATCCGGTGCGGGTGCGGTCCAGTTGACGCGCGAGCTACACGGCGACATCGTCGGCCAGGCGTGGTTTGCGCGCGCCTCCGGCGCCGCCGTGTTGGCGACTTGGGTTGAGTCGATGGGGGGAGCGTGAAGTCACCGGCATCTACGGGAATGGCGACAGCAGGCGTCGCCTTGCCTCTTGGGCGTGCTCAAGTAGCGGATGGCGGCGCGCCTGTCTTGCGCGGTCAGGCCCCCCCGCATGCGCGTGTCGAGCTAGAGCGGCAAGGCCCTGGTGGTGTTCGGATAGTCGCCACGACTTTCGCCGGCCCCGATGGCATCTATGAGTTGCCGGCGCCAACCCAGGGCTTGACCGCGGACCGCAAGGTAAGTTGGTGGCTGCACATTTCGGGTGTCGAGCGGCGTCTCCTCGACTTTGCGCCGTCGCCCCCGAGCCAAAGGCAGACAATTCGCAAATGGTGGGCTGCCGCCCTCTATGGGCCGGCGCATACCCCGCACGGCGCACTGCGTGAAGCGATGGCGGGCCGCTGATGTGGAACACCGTCGTCGACATCAAGCTCGATGTGCTGAGCGCTGAGGTCCGCAAACGAATTGTCCATCTGGCCGCGCAGGTGCCTGTGACGCCGGCCCTGACTATTGCGATCCAGGATTTTCGCTTTCATGGCATCACCGCAGCAGACCCCATCCCTGGCGTGGTTTCGACCGCAACACCGCTTGGTGCCTGGCACATGCTCGACCGCATTGGCCTCGACTTTGTGCTGGATGCCACCAGCCAGCCGGGCATCTTGGACCCGATTTCGGGGACAGACCGGTTTCGAGTTGCGGGCACGGTTGTTCTGGGCGTTGATGCCAAGGGTACGATAAACGCCGATCAGATCTGCATCGACCGTCGCCACAGCGCTATTGGCATCATCCTGCCGGCGGGCTTCTACACATGGCATTCGCTTGAAGACCTACAGCAGTGGCCGGATTCTAGCGTTGAACCGCACACAGCGTTTGTGCGCGCCTTGCTCGAACTGCTCCTCAGGTTTATTGGAACAGCCTCGCACAGCGGCCTGCGCTTTGTACTCGCTGCGTTTTTGGACCAAAAGGTGGTGCCGCCATCGCTCACAGGCGGGGCAGTCAGCCTTTTGAAGATGCTCAATGGCAGCGCAGGGTTTGGGCGTTTCGCGCACGCCGCGCTGACCGCGTCTGACCAGGAGCTCACGTCGGCGGTTGGCTCGTTCATTCGCTCCATGCGCCAAGGCAAACCATGGGACCAGCGCTGGCCGTTCCCCAAGATTAAGCTCCGCGCCGACCTTGAAGACGCGCTTAATCCACCGAAACCGAAGGATCCTGCCGCGCCGGGCGCAGCAGCCAATGCCAGCTTGCCAGCAAGTAGCAAGCCGGCGCTTGTGGATTGGACGCCGGCTCAATTGACGGCCGTCGAGCAGGTTGCCGAACACTTGAAAGCTGCCAAAGCGGCAGCGGACAAGATGCAGGGCGAATTGACGAAGTTTGTCGAACTGGTCCAGAGCAAGTTGGTAGCCAAGAAGGCCGAGCAGCAAACGAAAGTGGCGCCCAAACAGTCTTTGAGTTTCGATTTCGAGATCGGTTTTGCCTGGCCACAGACCGCAAGCGACTTACGCATCGTGATCCATGCGGAGCCGGCGGAAAACGACGGCTTGACAAGTTTTGCCAGCGTCGTGGACCTGTTCAAGGCACTCACACCAGGCACAACCGGATCGACAACTGCTCCGTCGTCCAACCAAGCGGCCAGGTTTGCGGTGGACGAACAAGCTGCAAGCGCTGCACTATCTGTGCTTGGCGCGAGGGCTTCGTTGGCTGCTGAGGGGTGGCCATTTGTCGTTTGTGGTGTTGGTCTGCACGTTTTGCAGCAAGATGTCGTGCGCCTTGTCGTCGCGTTGGCGCGGCCGGCCAGCGCTGGCGCCACCTTCCCGTTTGCCGAGACGGCGACACCCGAACTTGTCGCCGAACTGCGCCTGACTGTCGTCAAGCAAGACGACGTCTTTGTTACGGTTCAAATCGATATCGTGTCGCTGGGCGTCGCCGCAAGCCTAATTGCCGGCATGGGCGAGCCCGAAACTGGCAGCGCGGCAGAGGCAAAGGCCAAAGAACTGTGGCAGGCGACTGGCGCCAAGGCAAAGTCCTACGAAGATGTGTATTTCATCGTCCAAGACAACCAGACCACCGCAGACTTTCAGGAATTGCTTGGTGACATCCAAGAGATCCCGGGCCTTGCGCTCGCGATCGCCGCAGCTTTCAAGGGACTCACTTTCGGCGGGAGTGCTGGCCTTGCGACGATGGGCGCTGACCCGGTCATGTTGCTCTTTGCGGCGCTGGAATTACTCGCCGACGGTCTGTTAGTTTCCTTGTTTTCCGGTTCTGGCATGGCGCTAGCAAGCCAGGTCGTCCAAGAAATGGATGCCGCCGTTTCCGGCTTCTTCAATTTCTGGGCAAGTTCGCCTCAGGCTCGGCAGCTGCGGATCCGCTGGGACGCGCTGCTGGTCGAATCGCCGTTTCCGTTGCCAGTAAGCAAGGTCAGCCGCCCGCGGATAGCGATGGCCGATGGCGCGCTGTCGCTGTGGTTCGAGGGGTGGCAGTATTCACCGGTGCCGGAGCACTCGCCACCGGTCATCGTGCCGCAGTGGTCAATTGCTGACCATGTCGTCAAGGATTTGGGCAGCCTGGAGGTCATGGCTGTCGGCGAGTTGCCGGTTGACCCGGCAACGGCTGGGGCGGTAGGGCCCAAAACACTGGACTTGAGGTGCAAAGTCGTCGCCCAGCGGAGGGCAATTGGCCCAGTCCAGTTGCCGAACTCGTTCTTGTCGTTGCCCACCGCTGGTCCTGGTTCCGAAAGTAGCTATTTTCGTTGGGAACTCCTTGCAAAATGTGCAGGCGGGTTTCTACCTAACGTGTCGAAGCCGATGCAGACTTCGAGCTACTTTCTGCGCATTCAGCATGGTGCGGGGCCAGCCGCGGCGGCGGTATGGTACGCTGAACCGTACGCTGCCTTTGCGCCAGCAAAAGAAGGCATGCCGGGCTTGATCAACCTACAGGCAGAAACAATTCAACCATTTATCGTCGCAACTGAGTTTCAAGCCGTCGCGCAATGGCTGAAGTGGCTTGCGGGCATCACCAGCGAAAAGGCTACGGTAGCCTCGATGAACGCGTGGTTTCAGAGCTTCCAGTCGATCGCTCAATTGGGAGCCAGCGCAGGGTCAAACGTTTGGTCGCAACCTGCCGTCAAGTCGGGTAGCAGTTGGCTGCACGTGGAAATCGCGGGCGCATTGGAGGCCGCACATGTCCCGACATTGCTGAATTCCTTAGTCATATCTGGCACTAGCATAGTCAGCAGTTGGCTTAAGGAATGGAGCGAAAAGGGCCATGATTTCCAACTAGTCATCAAGACGCTGATTGAGGTTGAACTTGCTAGCAGCGCGAAAGGTGAGCTGATGGACGATGAACTCATCGGTAGCCTGACGCAAGCTGAGTTGAAAGATGTGACGGCGCTCGCGACCAGCACACTGCAGAAACTTCAAGCACTGTTCCCCACGGACCCCGCAAGTAAAAAGGGTTCCGCTAGCCCTAAGGTGCAAGACGCAACCCGTGTTAGCTTTTTCGGCATCAAATCCGCTGACCTCGACGCTTTTCCTTTGCTCGTGAAGGAGGAAATGCACGGATTTTCAGGCATCAAGGCAGCGAAGTGGCTGGGGCCGGCTTTCAGCGTATCGTGGTTGGCGGTGGACATCACGAAAGCCGCAAAGTTGGGTGCAAGCCTGGGCAGTCCATGGGGCAACGGCAACACGTTGTTGGCGACAATCGCGAGGGCCGCAGCGCTGAACCCAGTCGAGATGTATGCACCGGTGGCCCCGCAACCTGTTGAGCCCGGCGGCCAGGATCCGGGCTTCGGGCCGTATGGCCAGCCAGGTAGCCAATGATCTTCTTCGGGACATGCGCGAGGGGCCGGGCGCTGCCTGCCTTGAGCTGCTTGGCCGTGTCTTGTGCGGCGGGCCAAAGTCCCCTGTTGGCCGATGCCATCGACAGCGGGGGCGATGTGACGGTCGCGGACCCCGGCGGCGTCACGAGTAGTGCGCAGGACGCCACGACGGAAACCGCAAGCCAAGTCAAATGTGATAGCAAGCTCTGTGCCTTTGCCTGTTACGTCAGCGGCCGTTGCTGTGGCATCAACGGCAAGTGCAAGCTCTGGCCGTCGGCGAACGCATGTACCTTTGCGCACTCATGTTCGCTGTCTGGCCGCTGCACAGCCAAGTTGCTTGCCGACGGCGAACTTGGTTGCGATGCCACCTCACAAGAACACTGTGAAAACAGCCTTGCCTGCATGTATGGCGGTGCTTGCACGCTCGTCCACAATAGCGAGCTGGACAAGTTCCCGCAGTTCCGCCCATTTGGCAGTTACATGACCTACTTCTACTGGTCTGAATCTGGCAAGGTTATTGACCCAATTTTCCTTGGCAACGAGTGCCGACCGAGCAAAGTGGAGGACTGCCAGATGCCTCCTGGCATGCACCTCAAACGGGCCTGGTGGACGTGTTCCGCCAACCCGAGCTGGGCCAACCGCGGCTGTGTGCTGCGGCACAATTCCTGCTGTGCGGTCTACGGCGAGGACCACAAGACACCCATGCCCGATGACAAGTGCTGGTAGGTGGAGCCGGGTGTGGCAAAATCCCTTCGAATCCGCGCCGTCACGGCACGAACATCGACCACTTCTCGACGTACTTGGTCCCGTTGACCCCCGCCGACGAATTGCCGGCGGTAAACCCCGCGTAGATGGGCTTGCCGCTGGCCGCCAGCGTCGCCCAGATGTCGTGCTTGGCGGTGACGACCGGGTTCGCTGGCTTGGCGGCGCCCGGATCGGCGACGTAGATGCGCAGGCTCGTGGTCGGGTGGTCGTAGTCCAGCCAGAGGGTCTTGGGCAGCTGATTCTGATTGGTCGGCAGAAAGGCGCCTGTCGACGCCAGCGACTTGCCGCTGGCACTCAGATTGAGCGAGGCGGGGCCAAACGAGCCCGCGCCCTTGCTGCCGCTGATGTACGCGACTACTGACGGATTCAGGGCCGGCGTACCTTGGTCGGCGTAGCCACCGCCACCTACGTTCAGGCCGTTTGCGGTCGATTGCAGCACCAGGCTGTACCCGGCCGTGAAACCGCTGACGTCGACTTGGATGCGCAAGCTTGTGCCGGCGGCGAGCGGCTTGGTTCGCCACACCGCGCCGGTCTGGCTGTCTCCACCGGTGACCAACCGCAGCTTGCCGCTTTCGAGCGCCGCGACACCGACGAACTGGATGGCATCCGGGTCGCAAAAACTGCCGAAGTTGAAGGTATAGGCCGTCAGCGCCTGGTTGGCTGTCGCCGCGAAGTCGACCTTTGCGGAATTGGTGGTCAGCGTTGCGCGGCCTGTGTAGGAGTTGTTGTTGTTCAGACCCAAAGTCAGCCTGGCGCCGGTCAGGCCGCTCGCGTTGGTCGTGGTCTCTGTCGTCGCAAACGTGGCGCCGTCGGGCGAGCTCCAGGCGACCTTGGCGCCGGCTACGGGCGCGTTGTCGCCATCGGTGACGCGGACGATGAAGTCGTGCGGCAGCGTGCTGCCGGGTGGACCGGACTGGCCGCCGCCGCAGACCGGCGCAACCGCGGCTGCGACGCCACAGTCTTCGTCGGTCTTGCCGTCGCAGTCGCCATCGCCCGCCGCGCAGCCGTCGGTCGCCAAAGGCACCACCTGGCCATTGCAAGGGCCGCTGCCGCCTTTGCCATCGCAAACGGTCGTGCCGGCGTGGCAAGGTCCCACGTCCTTGGTCGCCGCGGCGCCTGAGTAACACGCGGCGCTTTGCCCGCTGGCCACGCTGGTGCTTTTGCAGCCCCCGCCGAGCTGGCAGGCGTCGAGTGTGCACGGCTTGCCGTCGTCGCAGCGGCCGTCGATCGCGGTGTGCAGGCAACCGGACTTGGGGTCGCAGCTGTCCGACGTGCAGGCGATGGCGTCGTCGCAGCCGGTGCCGGTCGCCGCCGCGGGCACCTGGCAAGCACCGGCGCTGCAAGTCCCGGCCGGTCCGCAGGTCTTGGCCTGGCAGCCTACGCCGTCGGCCAGTGGACCTGGCTGGCAGCGCCCCGTTGCGCCGCAAGCGACCTTGACGCAAGGGATGCCCGCAAACGCGGTGGTGCAACTGGCGTCGTCGGCGCACGGGACGGCGCCCCGCGGCACGCACACCGACTGCAGGCAGACGGCACCGCCGCACCCGTCGTTGCCGCTGCAGGTATGCGTGCAGAACTGCTGGATGCACAGGTTGGATTCACATTCATCGGCGGTGCCACACGAGGACAGAAAGCTCCGCTTGCTGTCGCTGCCGACACAGGCCGGCAGGCCCGCAACCAGGACTGCAGCCGCTACCGCCACCCACGGCGCGCCTTTGCGCCCAGCGCGGCCGCGGCCGCGGTTGCAAGGTTCTACCATGCTGACTCCGCCCCAGTATCGACGCTGTCGCGTCTGCCACGCGCCCGACGCGCAGTCTGAGCACGGCGGAGCAGCCCCGTCAGCGTGTGCCTGATGGCGCACGGCCGGTGCCGAGCGCCGCCCCAAAAACGGCACCGGCCCGGCATACGCTTGCGCGTACACCGGGCCGGCCCGAGCCCACCCTGGCTCAGCCTTGCGGCTGGCTAGCGTGAGCGACCCGTCGCTGCGGGTCTGCCTACTTCTTCTTGCCGCAACCAGACTGGCCGGCCGCGGACTGAATCGCACCCTTTTGCGCCAGCGTGATGACGCCGGCGTTGACCATGGCTTCGGTCGAATGCGCCACGCAGGACACATACTGGCCGTGGTTGTTCCACGAAACCGAGGTGCCGCGCGGGCCGCTGCACGGGCAGGACTGGGCTACCGAGCAGCCGTTGCTTGGCACCACCGCCGTCGCCAGCGGGGTCGACGGGCAAATGTCGGCGCCGTCGAGCACGCCGTCGTTGTCGTCGTCGGCATCACAGGCGTCGCCGAATGCGTCGCCGTCAAAGTTGGTCTGCGCGGCGTTGGCGACCAACCCACAATTGTCGGCGCCGTCGAGCACGCCGTCGTTGTCGTCGTCCGCATCGCAGGCGTTGCCTTGGGCGTCGCCGTCGGTGTTGACCTGGTCGGCATTGGCGACCACCGAGCAATTGTCGGCGCCATCGAGCACGCCGTCGTTGTCGTCATCGGCGTCGCAGGCGTTGCCCTGCGTGTCGCCATCGGTGTTGAACTGGCCGCCGTTGGCCGTGAACACGCAGTTGTCCGTGTCGTCGGCCACGCCATCGTTGTCATCGTCGGGGTCGCAGGCATCGCCGACGGCATCGGCGTCATTGTTGGCCTGGTCGCCGTTGACGACGAGCACGCAGTTGTCGATGTCGTTGGCCACGCCGTCACCGTCCAGGTCCGGATCGCAGCTGTCCCCAAGGCCGTCGCTGTCCTGGTCCCCTTGGCCGGCGTTGGTCGTCACCGGGCAGTTGTCCAGGCCGTTGATGACGCCGTCGCCGTCGATGTCGCCGTCGCAGACATCGCCTTGGCCGTCGCCATCCAGGTCGCCCTGGTCGGTGTTGACCGCACTGGCACAGTTGTCGATGACGTTGGCCACGCCGTCGCCGTCCAGGTCCGGATCACAGGCATCGCCCAGGCCATCGCCGTCCATGTTGGCCTGATCCGTGTTGCCGACCAGGCTGCAGTTGTCGGCGCCGTCGGCGACGGTGTCGTTGTCGTCATCGTCGTCGCAAGTGTCGCCCTGCGCGTCGCCGTCGGTGTTGACCTGGTCGACGTTGGCCGCGAACTGGCAGTTGTCGCTGCCATCGGCCACGCTGTCGTTGTCGTCGTCGCTGTCGCACGCATCGCCGGCGCTGTCGCCGTCGTTGTTGCTCTGGCTGCTGTTGCTGACCAACTGGCAGTTGTCGGCGCCGTCGTCGACGCCGTCGTTGTCGTCGTCGCTGTCGCAGGCGTCGCCCAAGCCGTCGTCGTCGGTGTTGACCTTATCGGCGTTGCTGACCAGGCTGCAGTTGTCGGCGCCGTCGGCCACGCTGTCGGTGTCGTCGTCGCCGTCGCAGGCGTCGCCCAGGCCGTCGTCGTCGCTGTTGACCTGGTCACCATTGACGGTGGTCGGGCAGTTGTCGGCGGCGTCGCTGCTGCCGTCGCCATCGTCGTCGTCGTCGCAGGCGTCGCCCAGGCTGTCGCTGTCGAGGTCGGCCTGATCGGCGTTGCCAGTCACCGGGCAGTTGTCGTCGGCGTCGGCCACGCTGTCGCCGTCGTCGTCGCTGTCGCAGGCGTCGCCTTGGCCGTCCGCATCCAGGTTGGCCTGATCGGCGTTCGACGCCGCTGGGCAGTTGTCGGCGTCATTGCCCACGCCGTCGCCATCTTGGTCGCCGTCACACACGTCGCCCTGGCCATCGCCATCGAGGTCCGCCTGGTTGGCGTTCGCCGTGAAGGCGCAGTTGTCACCGCCGTCCGCGACGCTGTCATTGTCGTCGTCGCCGTCACAGGCGTCGCCCTGGCCATCCACGTCGTTGTTGGCCTGATCGGCATTGGAGACGGTCGCGCAGTTGTCGCTTGCGTCGAGGACGCCATCGCTGTCGTCGTCGGCGTCACAGGCGTCGCCCTGGCCGTCGCCATCGAGGTTGGCCTGGTCCGCGTTGCTGTCCAGTGGGCAGTTGTCGCCACCGTCGGCCACGCCGTCGTTGTCGTCGTCGCTGTCGCAGGCATCGCCGTTGCCATCGCTGTCGCCATTGGCCTGATCTGCATTGCCGACCAGCGGACAGTTGTCGCCACTATCGACCACGCCGTCGCCATCGTCGTCGGCGTCGCAAGCGTCGCCAAGCCCGTCGCTGTCGCTGTCCAGCTGGTTGGCGTTGGCGTGGGCCGGGCAGTTGTCGCTGGCGTCGACAATGCCGTCCGCGTCGGCATCGGCGTTGCAGGCATCGCCCAGGCCGTCGCCGTTGCTGTCGGCCTGGCCGGGGTTGGGGATGGTCGGGCAGTTGTCCACTTTGGGACAGCCGCCGGTCCAAATCTTGAAGCCGAGGTCGTACGAACCGATGTACTCCGAGCCAAAGTGCCACAGACCCTTGCCCGGCCCAGTCGACGGGCCGTAGCTGACACTAGCGGAGCCGCTGTTCATTACCGCGATGAGGTAGTACTTGGCGCCGACGGTCACGGTGACCGGCGACCAGGTCACGTCAACCCAGCCAGCACCTGCAACCGTGCCGGAATTGCTGGCGAGCAACGTCCCGCCGGCAGTTGGCGAGGCGGAGTACAGGCGAATTGACACGTCGCCACTGCCACTGCCCATGTAGAGGGAGCCGCCCGAGATCGTCGAGCTGGCGGCCGTGAACACTTCGCCCTCAGTAAAGCCGGTGCTCAGGGTCAAGGTGCCGTAGAACGAGCTTGGGAAGGCCTGATTGGCAATGGCCAAGGTCCCGCCGGTGCAAGCCACTGTTGAGCCGCATACGCCGTCGCCGTCTGCATCGTTGAGCGCATCGTGCGTGCACGCGTCGCAGGCATCGCCGAGGCCGTCGCCATCGGTGTTCAACTGATTGGCGTTGGCCTTGTTGACGCAGTTGTCGGTTGCATCGCCAACGCCGTCGTTGTCGGCGTCGTCGTCGCACGCGTCGCCCTGGCCGTCGGCATCGGCGTTGGCTTGGGTCGGATTGGCGGTCGTCGGGCAGTTGTCACACGCGTTGAGCACGCCGTCCGAGTCCGCGTCGGGCTCGCCGCTGCAAGCGTCGCCGATGCCGTCTTTGTTGCAGTCCGATTGCGCCGGGTTGGCGACAAACTTGCAGTTGTCGCAGGTGTCAGACAGGCCGTCGCCGTCGCTGTCTGCGCCCTGGCATGACAGAAAGCCGGTGTGCAGCACGTCGTACCACGCGTCGATTTGGGCGGGCGTGCCGCCGCAGCAGCAGTCCCAGCCGTAGTAGGTCAATGAACCAATGCCCACCTTGTGCTCAAACACGGCAACGCCGCCCGAACCCTCGTAGCGGATGTCCGCTGCGGGCACGTTCTTCAAGAAGATGGTCAGGTTCAGTGTGGCCAGGCTGGCCGGTCCATTGGCGTATTGTGTGCCAGTGGCGTTGGCGTGCTTGGTGGCCGTGTAAGCTGCGCTGGCGTCCATCACGCCAGAGGTCAACGCCAGGCCAAAGTTGGCGTTAAGTTTGGCCACTTCGCCACCGTGGGCGCCCAGCCACACGATGTGTCCGCCGGCGGACAACCACGCGTTCATATTGGCCTTGGTGGTCGCTGACAGGTTGTAGGAGGACGAATTCTCGCCCACCAGAATGAACTCGGCGGGGCCAGCATTGACGGCGGCGATGGCCGTGGCCCAGCCAGCGTCGTCCGGGGTGATCGAGCCGCCGACCTGGCTGTCGCCGCGGGCCGCGAGCCGGGTGTTGTCGAGCCCGTGGCCGCTCATATAGACGAATTTGAGTGCGTACGCCGGCAGGCTCGCACCGAGCAACAGCATCGCAGGCAATACTAGGCGACACGCAGTCGTCGCCCACTTATGCCATTTGTAGTTGGTATCCATTGAGTCCCCCGGGCGTTCGTAATCGACGCCTTGCTTGTTTGCGCGGCGAGCGGCGAGGACATCGTGTCCTGCGCACTCGGGGCGCCCCCAGACCCTGCGGGCCATGCAAGAAGCGGGCCACCTTAGCGGCAGCGCAGCGAGCTTGTCGCAGGTCACCGAGATGGCTGGTCAATGCACGCGCATGCAAGCCTTGCGCGAACGCGCCGGCGCCTGTCGTTTTCGCCCATGACCGTACAGTGAGCAGTCATCGTATTGTCTTGAGCGGTCAATGGCCGATGAACCCACCCCTGTGCGCGCGGTCCCGCCTAGACCCCGTTGCGTCGCGTCGCGGGACGTCAGGACAGCGCCAGGCTGCGGCGCGCCGACGGGCTACCAACGGACCAGTTCGTACACGGCAACGGACGACCGCAGTGCCACCAGCAGCCTTTGCGCTTCGCTCAGCTTGCGGCGCTCGGTCAGTTGCTGCGCAATCTCAGCGCGGACGTTGTCCAGCGTGCGCGCTTGCCCTGCGGGGCCTTGCGCCGCCTGCGCCACCACCCAGCCCGCGCGGCTGCGCACCGGCGCCGACCACTGGCCTGGTTGCAACGCCGCGACGGCGCGCTGCAAATCGGGCTCCATGCCACCGCTTTTGAGATCGAAGGCCGGCAAGCTCTCAAGCCGGTGCGCCGTAGCTGCAGCGGCCGGCTGGCTTTTGCCACTGACGACATCCGCAGCGAAAGCCGCGGCCGCCTTCTGCCGCAAGTCGCTCGTTGTCGCGTCTGCATTGGGTGAACAGCGGGCCAGGTACGGGATGACCTGTACTGACGCAGGCCCTTGCCACCGTGCGCCATCGCGCTGGTATTCCTCAGCGATGTCGCGATCCGCCACTGCGAGGTCGCCGCGCAGCCGCGTGAGTTTGGCGATGGCTGCCCGCCGTCGCAGCTGCGCTGCCACGACCGCCGCCATGGGGTCGGCGGCCGCATCGCCCGTCCGGCTTGCGGCGCCGGCAAGGTCGGCACCCCCCATTGCGGTATCGCGGTCGGTCAGCGGCTCCCCGTCGGCCAGCAGCGCAGCTTCGGCGAGCACTGCATCGCGCCATTGCCCAAACAGCGCAGCGGCCTGGTCGTGGTGGGCTCTGGGCGACGCAGGCCGCAGCAGGCCAGAAAGCTGCGTCAGTTCAGCGCAAAAGGCGTCACCTGCGACCGCGGCTGCCCCAACCGTCGCGACAGCGGTGGGCGGCTGCGCGCAGTCCAATGCCGGCAGCACGACTGCAGTAGCCGCTGCGGAGGCCGCAACGGCACTTTCGTCCAACTGCGACCGCATCGCTGTCCCACGCGCTGGGGACGCGGCTTCGCCAGCGGCCTCTGACTGCAAGGCGTCCGCGGCCGGCCTGCGGGCATCCCAAAGCGTCCAAACCACGGTGCCGGTCAGCAGCGCCACAGCGGCGCCGACCAGAATAGGCAAACCTTTCATCATCTAATCCAACCTGTAGACCCGCCTAGCCGGGCTGTGTCCACCTGCGCGCGGCTGACCTTGCAGTGTCCTGCACCCGAAGCGGCCAGCGCCCGCTTGGGTCGCGGTACCGAGCATGACTACTTCACCGGGCGACGGCTGGTCAACTTTGGTCCAGAGCCTCGCAGCTGCCCGCCGATTTCTTGGCCGTTCGGTTGGCTTGCTCGCGGCTTGCGCCGGGGCATTCGCTCGACCATCGCCTCGCCGCAGCTATCGTCCGCTACGGCCCGCCCACAAACCCCACCAACCGCTCCGCGACGTCATCCACCAGCGTCAACGCGGCGCTGGGCACCGCCTGACCGTTCGGAAATACCGGAGTGACAAACAGGCTGTGGTCCTTGCCGCGACCGAGCCACACCGCAGCAGATCCATCCGGGGTCAGCCCGTAGAACCGCACGGCCACCTGCCCACCCGCAAGCAGCGGTTGCGGTGGCGAACCCGCTGCGGCAAGGTCGATGCGGTACAGCGGTCCCGCGTCCTCCGGCTGGTCGTAGGCTCCGCCGGTCCTGAACACCACCGCTTTGGAATCCGCAGTCCACACCGCCTCCGCAACGGCTTGCGCCAGTGTGGGCGTCAAAGCCTGTTGCGAGGCAGCCAGCTCGGGTCGTGCGATTTGCAGCGACTTGCCTTCGCCGGTCAGGACCCACTTGCCATCACCACTGTAAGGTGAACCCACTGCGCGGGTTCCCGGTCCCAGCTGCAGCGGCTGGGTGGCGTCGCTGCCGTCGAGCCGCACGCTCAGCAGGCCTTGCGGGCCCGTCAGCAAGGCGCGCTTGCCCCCAGGCGCCTGCCAGGTGCCGGCCCAGCTTGCCGGCAGCGACCCTTCGGTCAACCATTGCGTGCCCCAGAGCCAATGCCCCTTGGGCGTCAAGGCCTTGACGCCGGCCGGGTCAGGGGAACTCAACGCCGCGGTCAGCAGCAGGTCTGGCTTGGACACTGCCGTTGGCTCGATCGACACGGCGACAACCAGCCGGTCGGCGGCCAGGGTCGGCAGCAGCGCGAGCGGCAGGCCGGGTATCGCGTCGGCCACGAGCACCGGTGCTGCCGAGTCGGCGCCACTGACGCGCGCAGAGACCACTTGCAGCTTGCCCGGCTGGCCAACCGCGGCGACCACGCGGTCCGTTGCAGGGACGGCTGCCATCGCCTGCACATTGCCAGCATCGAGCACTGCAACGGCCGGCTGACCCGGAGCTACGGCGATGAGCTTGCCATTCTGGAGCGCGACAACCTGTCCTGCGTGCACCAGCACCTGTGTGACGCCGCTGGCTAGTAACGGCGTCTCTGCACCTGACCCGGACGGCTGTAGCGGCCACGCGTCCAGCTTGCCCTTCTGCAACCGAATGAGGTGATTGCCAAGCACCGCAGGCACCTTCAACGTCAGACCCTGGCCGGGCGGTAGATCGGCCGGCATGACCCATCGTTCCTGAGGCGAACTGGCATGCGTTGGCGCCGCGTACCAGCCGGGTTTGGGCGCCGCGCAGGCGTAGATGGCCCACTTGCCTTCGGCTATCACTTGGGCCTGCTGAACAGCGGCCTCATGCCAACCAGTCAGCGCCACCGCCGGGCCGCCTACCGGTGCGGCAAGCAGCGCCGCGCGCTTGGTGTACTCGTGGACCACCACGCCGTAGGGCGTGACCAGGTCGCGGTACCAGGCGCCCGGCAGCGGATTCAGCGCTCCACCGGCCAACGGCACCGTCCAGCTTTGCCAGCCCGCTGGGGTATTGGCATCGAAAATCACCTGCGTCGCGCCCGTGGTCAACACCGGCCACGGCCCACTTTGGTTGACGATTTGCGGCACGGTGTGCAGCACTACCGGCTTGGCATCCGGCCCACCTGGCAGCAGCCAGCGCTGCACGGCGCCCTGGCCATCGGTGCCAACCAGCGCCTGTTTGCTCAGCAGCGCCGCCGTGACGCGCGGCCGGACGCCCTGCCACGCGCTGATCCGCTGACCCCCAGGTCCATTCGAACCGTCTGCGGCGGCGACGAAAACGGCCCATTGCGCCGGTTGACCACGGGCACTCCAAGCCACCCCTTGGCCGTCGCGCGACATCGTTGCTTCCAGGTCCACCATCGGGTCCGACAGCGGCACCGGGGCTGTCGCTTCGCTGCCGTCGGTGGCAACAGAATACAGCCTGCGCTCGGGCTTCCAGCTGAACCACTGCCGGGTCACGATGCGCTTGCCACCCTTGGCAATCCCAACCAGCGCGTGGGTGCCCTCTGCGGGCGTGAGCGCTACGACGGCACCGGTGTCCGGAGCTGCCGCGTACAGGCGATCCGCGGCGACAATGACCCGGCCGTCGCCCAACACGTCAACGAGCCAGGTGCTCTGGTCAACCGGACCGAGCAACTGAGGCGCCTTGGCCTGCGAACCATCGGCCAGCGCGGTGCACGCTTGCCCGCCATTGCCAAGCTTGGGCTTGATGACGAAAGCGAGGCGCTTGCCGTCCGGCAGCCAGCGCGGCCGCTCGATGGCCGAGCCCGATGGCGCCTGTGCCACCAGGACCGGCGCCTTCGCCTGTGACCCATCGAGTGCAGCGCGATAGAGGTTGTCGCCGTTCACCCAAGCGGCTTGGGTGTCATTATAGGCCCGCTCAAGGGCGGCTAGCAGCGGCGTCTCGGCGATCTTGACCGGCGCATCGGCGCCTGAGCCGTCGACTGGCAGTGCGTACAGCGCGTCGGGCCCGCCGAGCGGTTGTAACACCACGACCAGCGTGCGGCCGTCTGGCGTCAGGTTGGGGTAGGCCACTTTGGCTTCGCCGACGCCGTAGCCAGCGCCGCGCAGTGGCCCCACCCGCAACGGCTTCGCGGCGCCGGTCTCGTTGACGGCGGCAAACCACGGCGTGTCGACGCCGAATTGCGCGACCCACAGCGCGCGTGCTGTCGCCGTGCCGGGCGCAGAGCCGATTGCGATGGCGTCGGTCGCCGCGCCATCGACGCCGCCGCGACTGACAGCGACGTCGAGGCTGCCGCCGCCGGCCGCGGCCATCTCGATGCGGTTGGCGGGTTGGGGCGTCGAGCAGGCTATCGCCAGGCTCGTCAAGACTGCGGCTTCGCGGCACGTGCGCATGGAGTGCCTCCTGGACCGCACGCGTGGGGGCGGCGGCAGGGTGAGACGGATCATACGGGCTGCATTGGGGTAGTCGCCACTGGGCGGGCGGTCAAGAAGGCGCAGGCCGATGCGCGCAGCGCGGCATCCGGCGTTCGGCGTGCTGCGGCTGGTCTGGGCTCCGACTTGTAGGTGTTGAAAACGTCGGTCGTCTGGCCATCCTTGCTACGTGGAAAACGCCAGCGCTTGATCGCCGCAACCGCGCAAGCCCCGACCTCCGCGTCGCCAAACGTGGTGCTTTTGACGAAGGCATCGAGGACCTCGCCGTTCGACGCAATATGGAAGCCAACGCGAACCTCTCCTACCCTGGATGGGCACGAAGGGCAGTTGGGCTGCCAGCAGGCTCGGACCGCCGGTTCGTTCCTGTCGAGTACGCGCTTGATGGCTCGCGGTGGCAAGCCGCCGTACCGGAAGGCCCGGATCCAGGGCTCTCGTTCGCGTTCGCGATGAAAGCGACCCACCGTATCGACGTGGATCATCAGGCTCCGACCGGGCGCCGCTTGGGCCTGGACCCGCGAACTCGCCTGCGCGGGCTGGCTTCGCTGCGGCTGTTTTGCCTTGGTCTGCCCCCAAGCCGTCGCCGTCAACAATTGCGCTGCCGCACCTGCGACGAGCAATGCGGCAACTGCGGTCCGTGCAGCCAGCATCAGCAGCAAGGAGAAGCGGTCAGCCATATCGCGAGCGCAAAGCGCGGACGGCGCAAGACCGGGTTCCGCCGGCGCTCTCTTTGCAGCTTGTCTCTGCGCGGTCTGCGTCATGGCGAGCCGGTGGACGTGTCGGTCGAATGCGGATGGGCGCGTACCTCAACGGACACCCCGCGCTCCACGCGCAGCGTGTCGCCCGTGTCTGCATCGAAGTGGACGGTGCACGCCTCACTCTCCGCGACGGGCAGCGGCCGATTGCCGTCAAGCGTGAACGTGCGGCCGTCGACTTGCAGCACCCAGACGGACCCGCGATAGCCGCCGCGGCGCAGGCCGGTGACCGTGCCGGACCAAACCGACTTGCGGCCGCTGTTCGGGTCCAGGTCTGTTGCCCTGGCGCGGTTGGCCAGCCCGACCAGGCCACAAAGGCCTGCGAGCGCGCCGGTGCCGAACGCGACGCTCGTCCAGCGTTTTGCCGTCTTGCCATGGCCGGACGATGCCGCCAACGCGGCAAGCCCAGTCGCAACGGCAAAGGCGAGTGCAAGCCACGCGAATTGCCGCCTGGCACGCGCACGCTCCGCGCCGATGCTGGCGTAAGCGGCACGGTCGGCAGCGTCTGGGGTGCTATACAGAATCGCCTTGAGCTGAGATCAAGCCTACCGCAACGAAGGAGCGACGAGTCGGCTTATAAAGCCGCGAGTTTGCGACCCACCGAGCAAGCAAGAATGGCAATCGCCGATGACCTCGGGTCATCGCGATCCTGTATAGTGCTGCACGCTGCCAGTCCAAGCCGGATGCTGGCTGTCGGCCTTGGACTTCGTCAGCGGCACCATGCAGGCGCTCTGCTCGGCGGCGGTGACCACTGTGGCTGGCACTTCCTTCGGGCACTTCAAGGGTTTGCTATCGCACTGCCAGATCATGCACTGCAGCTTGCCATTGAGCGGCCCGACCGCAAGCCACCCGAAATACGCTTCCAGCACTGATCGCCACCAACCGGGGCAAGCTTCTGCGCGGTGGTTTGTGGCCCCGGCACGGACGATTGACCTGTTTGCGAGTAGACCTTCGGCAATGCACGTCGCTTGCGCCGACGGGCCGAGTCCAGAAACAGGCCAATTCTATTTCACTTCACCAAGCGGACGTGCAGACGGGTGGCAGCCCGGCGCACATCAGCTTCTGATGGGCCAAAGTCGCCATCGCCAGCCCGCCTCACCTGCCGGCTGAGGCCGGTCAGGGCGAGGTCAGCATGACCGGTGCTTGCCCCTGCTGCCACCGGTAGCGCGCCCGCCCCGCGACGCTCGCCTGGCTGATGGAGCCCACCCCGTCCGGCCAGCGCACCTCTACTTGCGCCGAACAGGCCGCGCCCAAGCCAAAGTGCAGCACATGGTGGCGTTGCAGCCCGCCTTGGCCATGGCCGCCGTCAACATCGGCGGTTTGGGTCACGCCCCCCGCGGTCACCCGCACTCTGGCGCCCACCGCGAGGCGGTTGCTGCCCGGGCCGCCGCGCAACTCGAGCTGCAGCCAGTTGCCGTCGTGGCCGCGGCTGTTGAGAAACAGCCGCACTTGCTGGGTCGGGTAGCAGTCGGCGCCCATCGAGCCTTCGCAGCGCATGTGGGCGTGGCCGACCATCAGGTCGAGGTCGCCATCACCATCGAAATCGGCGACGGCGTTGCCCTGGGCGCGGTTGTGGGCGAAGAAATCGGCCTGGGGCACCGCCAAAAAATGGCGCGGCGCGTCCTGCCGCCACAAGAGCGCGTGGTTGTTTGGATAATCTGACGCGCCGATGTAGACATCTTGCCAGCCGTCGTTGTCGAAGTCGAACACGGCGCTGGTCATCATCCCTTCGTCCCAGCCGGCAGGCGGATAGCTGCGGGTCAGCCCAGTGGCGTCATTGCCTGGTCGCGCAAACTGCACCTGATCGCCGCCCAGATTCAGCAGCAACTCGGCGACGTCGCTGGAGCTGCCGACATCCCAGTGCTTGATCTCGTTGGTAAGCAAATCGATTTTGCCGTCGTTGTCGATGTCGGCGCAGACCGTGGTGCCCGAATTGCCGCCCAGCCGCCACGGCTCGCGGTCGCTGGCGTGGTTCCAGCGGTAGTTGCCGCCAAACGCTGCCTTGAGTTGCGCACAATTCAGCGTCGGCGGCGGCACGTTCTTGCACCCGGGGTCGGTGGGCACGTCCTTACAATGGCAGCGCGCCGACTCGTTGTCGGTCCAGTCCATACCGTCGTCAAACGCGTAGCCAGAAAGCACCGACACGTTGCTGTAGGTCAGGGCGCCGCCCGGCCCAGCCACCGCCTGCCACAGATGGTTGGGGGCGCGGCCGTAGCTCGAAGCCAACAGCTCCGGCCAACCGTCGCCGTTCAGGTCGCAAGCCGCCGCCGACCACGCCCACGAGTGGCCCTCGGCGTTGTTCAGCTTGGACAAGGTCGCCATCGTCCAGTCGAGGGTGTACAGCCCAAATTGCTTGGTCACGTCGCTAAAAGTGCCGTCGCCATTGCCGCGAAACAGCCGATCCTGCAGCGGCGAGTTGCTGTTGCCGACCATGTTGTGGGTCAGCCACAGATCGAGCGCGCCGTCGCGGTCGACGTCCGCGAACGCCGCGCCCATTGGCGCCGACGGCTTGCCGGCCATCCGGGCCGCACTGTCCTTGGGGCCTAGCGAAAACACGCCCTTGCCGTTGTTGAGGTACAGTTCGTTGCTCGGCGCGTCGGCGCCACCCTTGCCGTCGCTGCCCGTGCCGACGAACACGTCGAGGTCGCCATCGTTGTCGACATCGGCCGAGGCCAGCGTTGCCCCAGGGTGGTTTTCGCCCTGCTGACCCGGGCTGCGCCGCGCAAACAGGCCACTGGACACTGACACATCTTCAAAACCTTTGCCGGTGTTGCGCAATAGCCAGCGGTAGCGTGCGGGCTTGCCCGGCGCGACCACGTCGGGGCCGCCGCCGTTGCGCACCAGCACATCGGGCCGGCCGTCGCCATCAACGTCGGTCACGCTGAGCTGGTTGCCGACCACCCCGAGGTTGGTCAGTTGCCACTGGTCCGTGGCTTCAGAAAACCACGACTGGCCCTTGGCATACTGGCTAGCTGCGGGGCACGCCGGCACCGCATCGGCGTTGGTCGGCGGCACATCGGCCGCATCGCCGGCCGGGGCGTTGCCCTGGCTGTCGCCGGCCGCCACGTCGGCGCCGCCCGCCGCCACGGGCGAGGGCAAGGCGCTGCTGCATGCGGCGAGCGCCAACGCCCAAGTTGTTGCGCTCAGCGCGAGCGGACAACGATTCATCTTTGGCCTCCCCAACCCGGCGCTGCGACGCGGTCCATAGTTGCCGGCCTTAGACGGCAACGACGCTGATCGTGCGCGCTGGGCGGCCTCCGGTCAAGTTGGCTGGGCGGCCGTTACGTGACCCTTGATTCGTGAAGCGCTGCCGAGAGCGAACCGTCCATCATCTGCAACCAACGGGTCTGACTTGACGGACTTGCGATCATGTCGTGCGCAGGTGGCGCCTTGCGCTTGGAGAATCTGTATCCAATTGCCCACACCTTTGCGAAGGCCACGCTGGGCCGCACGCGTAGTTCACCAGTTGACTCGACGGCCTAGGTCACTTGGTCGACAGGGTACGCATTGAGGCCCGCATCGAGCGTTTGACCCTGGGCGATGCGGGCGATGTCGCACCGGTGGGCGAAGGTGTATTCGAGCTGCGCACGCATGTCGGCCCTGGCTTGTTGACGCGTCGCCGTCCGCGGCCGTAGCGCGGGTGCCGGTTTCGGGGCCGGTGGCCGTGGCACCGCAAACGTGCTCAGCATCGTGGTCATGCTCGCCCGCCGCGCACTTGGCCCCATGCTTGCGCTTGTTGTGCGCAACGCGGTCGCCGAGTGCCGGCACGACGAGCTCGCGGTCCTTTGCGCCAGGTGCAAATACTCCGTGATAATATGTACTTGCGATCTTCGATAGAGGAGCCTGAGCCATGACCCGAAGGGCAAAGTCCCGGCGCGTCATGAGCACGGCATTCTTCTTGCCCTTCCACTCGTTCTTGAGCACCTGCGCCCGTACCCGCGCTCCATCGCCTACTGCGCGCTGACCCCCACATCATCCACAAACCAGCCCTTGCGATACGCCACCTGGTTGATCCCACCGGTATCAAACGCAAACCGCACCTGAAACACCTTGTTCGCCACCGCCGCCAGGTCCACCGTCAACTGCTGCCACACCTTCTGCCCACTATACAGGATCGCGATGACCCGAGGTCATCTGCGATCGCTGTTCTTGCTTGCTCAGTGGGTCGCAAACTCGCGGCTTTGCAAGCCGACTCGTCGCTCCTTTCTTGCGGTGGGTTTGATCTCACCTCAAGGCGATTCTGTATAGGCGAGCCGGCTTGCCGAGTTGTTGCCACAGAACTGGCAGTCGCCAGCGGAGCGGGCGCTGGCTGTCGCAGCAGCGGCCGTGCCCGAAGCAGCTGCCCTGCCAGCAGCAGTGGCCGCGCCAGCAGCAGCTACCGCATCAGCAGTGGCGGCCGCGCGCGCAGTGGCGGCCGTGCGCGCACCGGCAGCCGCAGCCGCAGTGAACGACAGCACCTGAGCGCCTGTGGCCGATGTGCCCAAGCACGGCGAGCGATACTGGCTCCCGATCCCGTCAACTCGACCAGGCAACCAGACCGCCGCGCCAACCAGCGCGGCTCGTAGCGACGCACGCTCCGGCTGGAGTTTGCCACGGTGGGCGGACGGTTGTAGGTCGGGGAGTTCGGGTGGTTACACACCGGCGACACACATGGAAGCAACGGCGCGACCGAGCGCGAGCGGACGCACGTCATGTCATCGAACTGCGGATCGTCGAACCGCTAAGGTCGATTTTCGCGGCCATTGGCGGCGAAACAGCGCCTAATTTCACAACATCATGACGTTATTTCGGAAACAGATCCCGTGGGCCTTGCCCACATGCCCCCTCTCAAGGCTTCATCCCCCTGAGCGCCTTCAGCGCCCGATCTCGGCCTTCGGTCAGTCCGACGAGCGGCACGGGATAATCTGTCCCGAGTTTGATGCCGGCTTCGGCGAGGACGTGCATGGGGGCTTCCCACGGCTGGTGAATCCACTCGGCCGGGAGCTTGGCGAGCTCGGGCACCCAGCGGCGCACGTAATCGCCATCGGGGTCGAACTTCTCGCCCTGGGTGGTGGGGTTGAACACCCGGAAATACGGAGCGGCGTCGGCGCCACAACCGCCGGCCCACTGCCAGCCCATGGTGTTCGAGCCGAGGTCGGCGTCGACGAGGGTATCCCAATACCACTTGGCGCCTTCGTTCCACGGCTGGAGGAGGTGCTTGACGAGTACGGACGCGGCGATCATGCGCGCGCGGTTATGCTGCCAGCCGGTCTGCCAGAGCTGACGCATCCCCGCGTCGACGATCGGGTAGCCGGTGCGGCCCACCTGCCAGGCGCGCAGGAGCTTGTTGTCCGGCTGCCACGGGAATTTCTCGAACTCCTTGCGCAGCGGCCGGTCCGGGGTCTGCGGGAAGTGGTGGATGAGGTGCTGGGCGAATTCACGCCAGCCGACCTCCGCCACGTATTTCTCGCCGCCCTTGGTGCCGAGCTTCCCGGCGGTGCGCACGGCGTCGACGATCTCGAGCGGAGAGATCTGACCGAAATGCAGGTAGGGCGAGAGGCGCGACGTGCCATCGAGCTTGGGAATGTCGCGGTCGGTCGGGTAATCCTTCACCGGGGCGGCCATGAAATCCTTCAGGCGCTTCTCGGCGCCTTTGCGGGTCGGGTCCCAGTGCGTCGGGAACTCGGTGTCCCACTTGATCTTTGGGAGCAGGCCGAGCTTGGCGAAGGCAACGGACTTCAGGGGCTTGTCGAAAGGCGTGAGTTTCTTCGGGGCCTTGAGCGGGATGTCGAACTTGAGGTTCGCGAGGCACTTCTTCCAGAACGGCGTGAAGACCTGGAAGGGATTGCCGGCGAGGGTCTTCACGAGCTGCGGTTCGTGCAGGAGGTTGCCGTTGAACGACTCGGCCTTCACGCCGGCGTTGTGCAGCGAGGTCTTGATCTGGGTGTCACGCTCGATGATCAGGGGCTCATGCCGACGATTCCAGGTGACGAGTTCCGCGCCGGTCTCGTTCACGAGCTGCTTAAGTTCGGCGAGCGAGTCGCCGCTCCGGATCACCAGTGGGGCGCCGGCTTTCGCGAACTGCTCGGCGAGATCTTCCAGGGCGTGGTGTAGCCACCAGTTCGACGCGCCGCCGGGCTGCCAATGCCCTTCGGCTTGCGGGTCATGGATAAAGACTGGGATGACCGGACCGCCATGCTTCACCGCGGCTTCGAGCGACGGATTGTCAGCGAGACGAAGGTCGAGGCGGAGCCAGACGAGGGCAGGGGAGGGCATGGCGTGAACCTAACAGCCGAAAGGCAGAGTGCAAATGGATGAACCCAATAGGCCCAGAGCCAGCGCTAGCACCTCGTTACAGGGATTTCGATCAGTTGGCCCGATCGTCGGTCGACGGTGCCAGCAGGAATTCGAGCAGCGGAAGGTCGGCCGGCGACACGTTGAGTGCAATGCTGCGGGCGCGTCCGGGCTGGCGCGTGATCAGGCCCTGGCGCTCCAAAGTCATCACCATGCCGTGGACAGCGGGTGCGGTGACCCCGAAATAGTGCTGCATGTCTGCCTCGGCCGGTGACCGGCGATTCAGCTTGATATACAGGCAGATAAGTGCAAGGTAGCGGCCCTGTGTAGCGGTGAACTGGCGTGGTTCCATGGCGCCTATTGTACCGTGAAGGGATCGACAAAGCGAACGCTTGGAGATTTATGGAGAATCCTGGCGCGGTAGACGTCGCTGGAGGGCCCATGAACATTCGGTACGAGGTCGAGTTTGAGGAAAGCGAACGAGAGGCGCTGCGCAAGCTAATCGCAGGCGGCGACCACAAGGCGCGCAAGGTCAAGCATGCGCAGGTCTTGCTTGCTGTGGATCAGGGCCGACTTGGTGTCGACAGGCTCACGGACGAGCAAGGTGCCCAAGTCCTCGCGGTTGGCACGTCCACTGTGTTTCGCGTCAAGCGCAAATTCGTTGAAGAAAGCTTGGATGCCGCGCTGGCGGAATCTCCACGCCCCGGCGGCGAGCGCAAGACCACCGCCAAACAGGACGCTGCGCTGATTGCGCTGGCGTGCACCAAACCACCGCAGGGGTGCGCCAAGTGGACCCTGCAACTGCTCGCCGACATGTGGGCCGAGCTGTCCGAACTTCAAGACGTGTCCTCGGGCACCGTGCAGCGCCGGCTCGACGAAAACGAGCTCAAGCCGTGGCAAAGAAAGATGTGGTGCATTCCGCAGTTCGACCTCGAGTACGTCGCGCGGATGGAAGACGTGCTAGACCTGTACGCGCAACCGCCAGACCCCAAGCGGCCCGTTGTGTGCTTCGACGAGACACCTCGGCAACTCATTGGCGAGACGCGCGAACCGGTGGCGGCCAAGCCCGGACACGTGCAACGGTATGATTACGAGTACAAACGCAACGGCACGACCAATGTCTTTGTGCTCATCGACCGACACCGCTCCTGGCGCCATGCCGACGTCACCGATCGGCACACCAACGATGACTTTGCTGACCAGATGCGCAAGCTCGCCGACGACCACTACCCCGATGCCGACCTGATTCGCGTGGTGATGGACAACCTGAACACGCACAAGGCGGCCTCCCTGTACGCCGCATTTGCGCCCGCCGAAGCCCGACGGGTGCTGCGCAGGCTCGAATTCCACTTTACGCCAAAGCACACAAGTTGGCTGGACATGGCCGAAATCGAAATCGGTGCCTTCATCAGGCAGTGCCTGGATCGGCGCATCGGCGACAAGGAAACGCTGACGCAGGAGGTCAACGCGTGCGTGCGCAACCGCAACGCGGCAGGCGCCACGATTCGCTGGATGTTCACGCTGGAGCAGGCACTCCGCGGGAACTGCTCGACCAGCGCATCGAGCAGCTCGGCGCGCATACCGCGGATCCCGGTCGGCTCCCAGCGGCCGTCACGGGCCGGCATTTCAAGGTACCAAAGCTGGGCGGTATCGCGAAGGAGGCGCGCATGTGGCGTAGCGTCGTCGGCTGGGCCGGATTTGAGAATCAGCGTGTCGCCACGTGGCACGTTCGGATGTGGCCAAGTTCCGGCCGCAGCGAGACAAGCTCCTGCATGGCCGTAGCGTCGTGTTTGGCTGGCAACTTGCGCATTGCGGCACCGGGGCCCAATGCCCATCCCTTAAGCCCCGCCAACAGCAGACTGTGACCCATTTGACAACGTCTTTGCCGGGTACGCTTTGGTTCGATTTTTGACCGTCCGCGGCTACGAACGGCTGCGTCTGCGCGGCGGCAGCACCAGTCTCGCCAGTGCGGCCCGCATGTCGCGCAGCCGCGCAGGTATCGCGCCGGGCTTGGTCAGTTCGGACCAGATCCACTCGTCGCGCACCAGTTGAAGCGCCGCAGCATAACTGATGCGATTGGGCGTGACGTTGGCCTCTGACGCAAGGCCTGCCATTTCGAGACGGACGAGGTTGTAGGCGAGCAGCACGCCCCAGGTCTCTTGGTTGACCAATTCCGGCAGCTTGCTGCGTAGCGCGGGTCGTTGTTCCAGCTGAGTCGTCTTGACCTCGGCAAATCCGAGTTCGGGGTCCCAACGCTCGTGGTACAGCTCGACCAGTTCGGCCGCGGGATAGGCAACGTGGTCGAGCAGCGAGGTAAGCAGGAACTGAGGCTCAAACCCGGGCAACTGATAGCGAATCGCGCGGGCTTGCCACACTTTGGGCGCGGCCGGGTCTTTCTTGCGGATGTCGGCACTGGTTGCAAGCTCCACGATGCAGTCGTTGCGGCCAAGCCGCTTGACGACGTCCATCGCGGTCGATTTCTTTGCGCGCATCAAGAAATGGCGGTTGACGCCGGTGGACAAGAGCGGCGACAGCGAGCGGCCGTTCAGAAAGTTGCGATCCGCGATGAACAGGCTGTGGTCTGGCACGTCGCCAAGCGGTCATCCGTCAGGCTCAGTTCGCTGCTTCCCGCGTAAGGGCCAATTCGCGCCGAGGCAATCAAGCGACAGCGCAGGCCCATCAAAGCGACAACGCGCACAATGGGATAGCCGCTCGGGGCGTGGTTCTTTCCGCTGGTTTGGCCGCCAAAATGGGCCCGGTTCACCACAGTGTCTGCTACTGGCAAAGTCGTGCCATCCACGCCGTACAGGCCAAGGCCGCGCCAGCGCTACTTGTCGTTGTGGGCGTGCGCCCATGCCGTTGCCGGCTGCGCAAAGAGGCGCTGCATTGGTTCGGCACCCAGGTGCTGACGGGCATCCGAAATGCAGCTTTGCGCAATCGGCTTGCCGGCTTTGCCAGGCTTAGCGGGCAGCGCGAGGTCAAGCTTGCCCACGACGTCGTCAATGGTTCGATTGCGCATCAGGCACATGCCAACGACTAACCAAATCACCTGCTCCATCGGCAGCCGCCGCTTGCGCAAAGTCGCTACGCCGCTCAGCTGCAGGGCAGCTTCGACCCACTGCAAGCCAATGTGCTTGGTCAAGTTGTCCACCGATTCGGGCAATACACTTGCGGTCAATTCGAGGTCGAGGTTCAGTGGCATGGCGCGGGGCCTCCTTCGCCCCGGCCGTAGGGTGATCTCTGAAATTCGCTTTGGCAACAAGCAGATTGGAGCTGCTCGCCAAGGTCCTGATTGTCGATCGATTTTGCTAACCGATCGGCATTGGGGCAGGGGGCCGGCATCCGCGCCGTTCGCGACCTCCGCGCCCGCATCAGCGGCGGGATCCGCAAGCCCGTCGGCTGCCGCGTCGACAGCGTTCGCGTCGGCTGGTTGGTCGGTCCCGTCTGGCTCGGCGTCGGCGCCGTTGTCCGGCGCTGCCGGCTCCAGAGTTGTGTCGATGGGTGCCGCAGCATCGGTCTGCCCGTCGTCGGAGTCGACGGCGACGCCCCCAATCGTTCGCAGCGTCTGCTGTGGTGTCGGCGTCGGTGCCTGTGTCAGGCGTGGCGTCGACAACCGCTGTGCTGTCGGCGGCGTCACTGCCGCCAGGCACGGTGTCGGCACGCGACGCCAAATCGGCCTCGACTTGAGCATCCGCCTCCACCGCCACGTCGGCTTCGACGGTCTGACCCGGCGCGGCGCCAGGCTCGTCGCCGCAGCCCGCCATTGCCAGCGCGCCGCCCAGCATCAGCCAGGACCGCGTCGCCCTCTTGAACGGATTGCACATCGTTGCCCCGCAGCGCGGCCGGCCGGGGCAGTGCGCGCGTTTAATCAACACTTTTATGGCGTTGTCTGGTGGATAACGGCCGCGCCCGCGCCGGCCCGCACGCCAAAGGCATCATGCGGGAGCGGCAGTGGCGGCAGTTGGCTGGTTCACAGACCTTCTCAGCGTGCCGATCCCGGGGTGCGGCACACGGACATCGTGGAGTTGGCCCAATTCGTCACCCAGCCAATTGACAATTTACGCCGCCACGTCCACGCTTTGCCCGCCCGGCAATGACGCCCCGCAACCACTTCCGTATGGAGCCGTCCATGCCCCCGATCCTGACCCGTTCCGCCGCTTTCGCAGCAGCCCTTGCGCTGTGCTCTGCCTGCGGCAAAGAGCAAAAGCCGGCTGCCGAAGCCAAAACCGAGGTCACCAAAGAACCGGCCAAGGAGGCTGCCAAGGAAGCAGTGCCCGCAGAACCGGCGAAAGAAGCCGCCAAAGAACCAGCAAAGGAAGCGCCCGCAGCGCCCATGACGCCGGAAAAGATCAAGGAAATGAACGACAAGGCGGCAGGCCCGGTCGCCGACAAGAAGACTGCCGCCAATATGGCGCTGTCCGCCCTGAACAACGCCGCCCTGGACGACACCAAAGACGCCTTCAAGGCCGACCAGCCGGCGGTCGACGGCGCGGTCGCTGCGCTGGGCGTTGTCGGTTCGTTCGTCACCAATCCGACCGCAACGCCGGAGGACATGGCCAAATTCAAAGCCGATGTGCTACCAGAGCTGGCACAGGTCGCCCGCACCGGCAATAGTGCCGTTCGCGCGGCGCTGGCTGGCAGTGTCTGCACGGCGTTGTGCAGCGACGCGGCCACGCTCAAGGGCATCGACGAGGCGCTGATGGGCTCGACCTACTCGGCGGGCTGGCAGGCGCTGTATGACTGCGTCACCACCTCCGGCCCGATGGAAGTGGCCAACCGCATTGAAAAGAAGACGGACTACGATCGCTGGTCGACCCTGGACCGCCAGGCCGCCATCTTCGCCGGCAACGCCGACCCCAAACTGCGAACGGCGCTGCTGGGCGCCTGGTTCAGCTTCAAGGGCAAGAACGACAAGCTGACCGCAGCGTTGGTGGCGGCGTTTGACCAACTGGACGCCACCGGCAAGTCGCACGCGGCCACGGTGCTCGGCAACACCTGCGCCAAGGATGCCGCCAAGCCCATCGTCGACAAAGTCGCTGCCGCAGTACCAGGTACGCCGGAATTTGGCATCAAGGCCACGCTGGACGCTGCGTTCAAGGCGTGCAAGTAGCAATCTTGTGGCGGCTGGCAGGGCGAGCACAGCACTGCTGGCCGGTACGGGCGCAAATCCAAACCCGAGCGCCCATTCTTTTTTAGGTTTGTAATTTCAAGCCATTGGCTAGCGGCCTTGGCGGCGCATCGACCGCCTGGCGGAAACTTTCATCCCAGGTATCCGACGCCCATGCACAACGCAGCC
>SXGT01354807.1_pt1 | contig 32015 bp, 32 predicted proteins | sample 3176221 | NCBI WGS metagenome assembly SXGT01 (sample SAMN11356862, study PRJNA531348) | freshwater metagenome | isolation source: freshwater sample F1-120 | place: China: Fuxian Lake, Yuxi | collected 2017-12-25
GGCGCGTGGCTGGTGCAGAATTTCGAGAATCTGAATCCGGCGCAGGCATTATGGCAGAAATACTATAACCTTTATGCCAAAATCGATACCGAAGAGGAACGTTTTCTATCCTTTGAGCGTTGGTGGAACGGGTTTTACCGTTTTTCGACGGAAGAAATCACCACCACCGTGTCGCAGCTTTTTATCGGCAACGAAATAGAAACCGGTGAACTAAAGCTCGATGAGCATTGCACCGTGGATTTGAAGCGGATTAAAAACCCGATGCTCATATTCGCTTCCGAGGGCGACAACATTACCCCGCCTTATCAGGCGCTGGCATGGGTTGCCGCCGTCTATAAAACCACTGAGGCACTAAAAAAAGCCGGACAGCGCATTGTGTATATGGTGCATCCCGATGTGGGGCATTTAGGCATTTTCGTATCTACCGAGGTAGCGCGCAAGGAACATAATGCTATCCTTGGCAATATCGAGGAGCTGAACGCGTTGAAACCCGGCCTTTATGAGATGAAGGTGCTGGCTGGCACGCGGCGTGAGGACTGCGAGATTCCCACGCTCAAGGTAGCGTTTGAGGAGCGGGCAATAGAGGATATCGCCTGTCATTTCGACCACCAGAGCTTTGAACGCGTCCGTAAAATATCCGAGTTTAACGATAGAGTTTACGGCTGGTTCAGTCCGTGGGTGAGGATGAGTGCTAACCCTTTTGCCGCCGCTGCCATACGCTGGGGACACCCGCTGCGCGTTACCCGCTATATGTGGTCGGGATGGCTTAACCCTGCCATGTGGGGCGTTGCAGCACTTGCGCCTGTGGTACGCACCAACCGGATACATGCCTCCCCAGATGATCCGCTGCGATCAAGGGAAGGCAAAATCTCGGACAACATCGCAGAAGGCTTACATGCCATCAAAAAATTCCAGAACGATGCGGCGCGAATAGCGTTTAGAAGTTTTTTTGAGGGATAGGCGCAGGCCATTCGTATCACCCCTAAAGCAGTTTTTTGCAAAGGGGTGTTATGAAAAAGAAACGCAAGCCCGCTGTATCTCAGAAACCCTACGATCCGTTTAAATCTCTAAGCCTCGAACAGAAGGAAAAGATTTGCCTTTACATGACACTCAAAGGTTGTATAATTCCATTCCCTTTCAACCAAAGGTTTTACTACATTGACGCATGGGGGAGGCTTATGAACACAGATTTATTTCGCTCCACGGGGATGGAGCATATGCAAACTTTCAACAAGCTGACGCCGTATGACGTCGATTTTATGTGCGAGAAAATTTTTGTCGCAATGGAGAAGTTTGTCGATAGCAGAAAAGGACGTTCTTCAAGATCTGAATTGCCGTTCTCACTAGCCGATTATAAGCATCTTCACCTCAAAGGCATGCGGGATTATTTCTTCGACATGATCAGCGCGCAAAAAATGAGCTTTGATCATTACCTCGATGCCATGCGTGCGTCATCCTACATGGAAAAAGAACTTACGCCAGAAGAGATAGAAAACCACCGCCGTATGTTTGCTCAATCCCATGAATCCGAACAAAAAAAAGACCCTGCCACCGAAAGTGGACAGGGTCTTAAAGTTTCTATGGGGGGAAAACGCTAACCTTAATTGCCTAAGTAACAATATTGAGCTTTTCAAACAGAATTCGGTTTCGCTTTTTAGCGTCATCCAGCATTTTCTGATACGAGATGACTTCATAATACGCTTTTAGATTGGGATTAAACCCATAATAGCCCTGATTGTCCGGTGTGCGTAGCGCACCCATGTCTTGTAATTTAATTTCCAAAGCAGGAGTAATGTCACAAATTATGTGGCAGTAAGCCGGAATTTTATCGGAGGCAGGTCGTATGGGTCTGCCGTTTTTATCCTGTAGCTTTGCAGCATGAATGTCTCTGACCATCCGGAATGCCTGCGTCAGCGGGTCTTCCTCGCTATAGTTCTCGCGCATCGGTTTTTTAAATTCGATGATCACCACTGAGGTCAAAGGCGTGTTACCATCGCCGAACGCGAGCGTGTTGTTGTAGACTAATAAGTCGGGTCTGTTCGCAGAATCAGATTCTACCGCGTCTAGGGAGTTGAGCGCCTTATCGGAAGAGAGGAAGCTATGATAGGTCAGCCGCTCATCAAGAATCCATAAATTTTGCTGTTCAATAAACACTTCTTCCGAAGTTTTACGCATTGGGAACACAAGGCTATGCACCGTTTTTTCCAGGCCATACTTGCCGGTGTCAGCATCCTGCGAAAGCGATTTTTCAAGCAGCTCCAAGATAATTTTTCTATGCACTACATAGTCGGCTAGGTCGCTCTTCCCAAGCTCATTAAAGCGCAGAATAAAATCGTTGAAGCGACGATAATATTCAGCCGGGTCTTCCACTGTGGCCAGTTCGTTCAAAATTTTCGCGCTTTCGCCCTTCAGATCAACTTGCTTTTTATAAAGCTGCTTATGCAGCGCCATCTCTAACTCCATCGGAGTAATGTCAGGCGGGATTTGATCTAAAAACTCATCTTGGTACTTGAGCAGAATACGGTAACGCGGCGCCTCCTTTTCAACGTAGGCGGCTATCTTTTCCTCCTTCGTCTTATTCAGCGTCATGAGGTAATCGCTGAGATCGGTTTTGACTACATCCAGTGCTGCAGTGCGGATTTCTTCCAGAGAAAGTGTGTCAGCCAGCAAATCATCAGTATTCGGCTCAGATTCGCTGCGTGCAGGCTTTTCACGCGGAATGCTGAAATCCGTCCGTTCAGAATTGACACTCTGATTTAAATAGTCGCCTTGCAGAAACGCGATATAGGTGAAGTTTCCGCGCTCTTCGTCGTTCAGTTTGCCTCTAAGGTTTGGCAGATATTTCCCCAGCTTTTCTCCAAAAACTTCGCGGAAATTCGCGCCATAGAGCAGTTCATTATGCAGAATATCTGAGCCAGTGATCCTAAAGCCGGACAGCTTAAATTTCTGGCTCCCAGCCTTAAATTCGTGATCGCTAGAGAATGCCTTGAAATGCTCTTTGAAAACGTCGCGGAGATTGATTCTCTTGCTGTCGTCAATCAAAAAAACTTGTGGGCCGTTTGGGTCGATAAAAAAGGGCAGAAAATGGCTGATGATTTTTTCCGCGATGGTTTCGCTGCTGCGCGGGCAATTCTCGCGGTATGGGCTTTTCAGCCCGACTAAGCTGACGGTAGTTTCAAATGCTGTCTGTCCAGATTGTTCTACCTTGCAGGTTGGCTCGTCGTCGGCAACGACAAAATCAAAACTGCGCTTCGTCAGCTTGTCGCCGAGATCAGCCTTATAGTGGCTCTCGATGGAAACTCGGTTGAATGCTTTAAGCCAAAGAAACCGGCCAAGCCCTTTACCGCCCTTGCTGACTTTATAGGTCGAATCCACGGTGTTGAACGATTCATAATTCTCGTCCGTAAAGCCGATACCGGTATCCTTGACGATAAAGCATTCCACGATTCCTGGCTTGCCTTCGTCACTCAGTGATCCTTGTCTTTGCAGAGTGATTTCAATTTTCTGCGGTGCGCGCTTTTCAGGAACGGAATTGGTGCGTTCTTCGATCGCCTGGAAAGAATTCATGATTGCCTCGAACACAGGCAAAAGAGCCTTGTTTGCGGGCAATGTGGTATTTCTTATTCTTCCGGCGACGCTGGCTTTCATGGCGTCAGTATAGAGGGGATTTTTTAATTTGGTATCCGGTTGTTGCATTTTATTTCCGTGGAGTTTTAGAAGGTTAGACAATCGAATACAGCAGCGCCTCGGCCTGTCTCCTTCGAATCAATCCTTTCAGTTTTTTGCCACCCGCCCATACCCATTTGCGGAACTCCGCCGGAGCTTCGTGATGCTCCTCGCGGTTCACTTTGCGGCGCAGTGTAGAGCACTGCAGCGCGCCAGCGCCTAAATTGAAGGTGAACGACACCAGCGCGTCGAATTGCCCATCGCTGAGTGAGGTGTTGATCAAGCGCAACACGGCACTTTCTGCGGCTTGCACGTCTTTAATAAGCAACGCTTGCGCTGCCGCTTCACTGATGCCGCGGCGGAACATTTCCGCCTCACCTGCGCGCAGTAAATGCCCATAGCCAATGGTAGGAAGTCCTGCGGCATCGAGATAAATATCGGCTGAGAAGCCTTCAAATTCCTTGATCAGGCCAAGACCAGATAGCGTTATGTGTCTCATATCACTGAATTTCTGTTGTGTGCATGTCTGCTTGGTTGTATTTTGACAGCAGGAAAATCACTCTTAAGTGAATCTTATGGCTACAAAATTAGGCAAACTGGAACGCGTAAAACTGGAGGCAGGATGGCAATCCGAGCCGTATGACTTCACGCCCTGGCTTGCGCGTGAAGAAAGCCTTGCGGAGCTTGGCGATGCGATCGGCATGGAGTTGGAGCTGGTGTCGCAGGAACATGCCGTGGGATCGTTTCGCGCCGACATTCTTTGCAAGAACACAGCGGATGATTCGTGGGTAGTGATTGAGAATCAGTTGGATAAAACGGATCATGGTCATCTCGGCCAGATTCTTACCTACGCAGCCGGTGTTCAAGCATTGACCGTTGTCTGGATCGCCGCCAGGTTTACCGATGAGCATCGTGCCGCCCTCGACTGGCTTAACCGCTCGACGGTTGAGAATATCGGTTTCTTTGGCGTAGAGGTGGAATTATGGCGCGTGGACGATTCGCTACCAGCGCCCAATTTTAATGTCGTATCCCGCCCGAATGAATGGAGCCGGACGGCAGCACATGACACGCTCGGAACTTCCGAAACCAAACAGATGCAGTATCGCTATTGGGCGGCACTGATCGATTTTCTTAAGTCGCAGCGTTCGCAGTTGCATCCACAAGCTCCCAAGCCGCGCCATTGGCAAAATTTCGCCGTGGGATGTGCAGGCGTTCATATCGCCGCAATACAAAACACCGCAAAGAAGCGTATTGGTGTAGAATTGTGCATGACCGATAAAGAAACCGCTAAAGCCTACTTCCACGCGCTTGAGCGAAACAAAACCGCTATCGAATCAGATATTGGCACAGCACTTGAGTGGAGAGAAATGCAGAGCAAGGTAGCTTCAAAAATCCTGCTGTTTAAGGATGCCGACCCTGCGAGTGACGCAGACTGGCCAGCGCAGCATCGGTGGTTTAAGGAAACCATCGAGAAGTTTGATCGTGCTTTCCGGCAGCGCCTAAAGGAGATTGATCCGGACGAGTGGATAGAAGGCGACGCGGAGGCTGCGTAGCTATTCTTCGGATGCAGAAACCCGCAGGTTTTTGTCTCCGTTTCTGAAAGCACCAATCCACTGGATTTTGCCATCATCGAGTTTACGCTTTTCAATCGTAAACGTGAACCCTTCGACATCACCCTCAGCACTACCTTCAAAATCACGCGCTTCAAACCATGCTTTGTGGGCTGAGGTTGCTGCCACTTGCCGAACGGCAACATCGTAAATCGCTACCAGCGCTTCCTGCTGCACGGTGCTGCATTTATCTTTAACACAATCTTCGATAAAACTCTTGTAAATCAGTTTGTTCATAAGGCTCTCCTGTCGTTGTTGGTGCGTCCATACATGCTTCGATTCAACGCTTAATCAACTGAATAAGAAGGGATTTTCCTAAATACAGGCATTGTCTCATTTATGAGACGGATTAGCCGCGCTGCCGCAGCTTACTCATCGCCCGCTGGCCAAAATAAAAGCTGATGATGCCTGCGAATATTGCGGCATCGTCCTGCGTCCATAGCGTGTCATAGACCACCACGAACGGCACGCCTACATCGGGCAACGCAGCGTAAGAGATAAATTTCACCGTGGCGTAGAGCACGAAAAACGCATAGGCGATTACTGGCCGCACCGTGCCGTTGAGCGCATCGACCCAGTTGATGCCGGTGGTGTAGGTTTTGTAGAGCGCGGCGGATTCGGCGATATCAGCCTGCACGCCTATTTCTTCCAGCCGCTGCGAGAAGCCCTCGCGCTGCTGTTTCATCTGCATGTCGAGCAGTATCAGCTCATGCTCACGGTCTTTTTTGTCCTTGTAGATTTTGAGAAATTCAGGAAAGGCCGAGCCTAAAAAGCCGAGCAATGCACCCAGTAACGTAATCATGACAGCCTCCCGCTGAATAAAATGAACATTTGGAACAGCATGCCACCAAGCGCCACAATCAGCGTGGAAAGCATCCACCACATCACGCGCTCTATGCGGTCAAGCCTCATTTCAAGGGATTTGTAACGCTCCGCGCATACGGCAACGTGTACGTCGAGATTGTCGGCTTCGGTGTCATGGGTCATGCGCGGCTCCTTTGTTTTAGGCGTAAAAAAACCGCCATGCGGCGGTCTAGTTAGGGTTGCGGTGTTGGTGTTTTTCATTTTTCAATTACCTCGATATCTATGGATTGATCGACGGTTTCGCCCGCCGAGGTGGTAATGCGGTTGCTGATACGATAGATGCTGCCGACCGTGCCTCCGGAGAGTTTGATAATGGCCTGCGTGTCGGTGAAGGAAGCGGACACCTGTATGACTCCAGAAGGCACAGTCCAGCTGCTGCCAGAAATCGTGTCCGTGCCTAAATAATCCACCCAATCGATGCCGAAATTCATGACTTCGTCAGGGTCTTTATATCTGCGTTCGATGCCCATTAGAGATACATGTCCTGAGTGGTTAAAACGATATGATTGCCGAGGAGGTACATCCGCACGCCGTTGAGTTCAGCCACCAGCGCACGCAAATGCGTCGTTTCGCCCGTAGCAGTATTTTTTTTAATGGCGTTGCGGTGAAATATCTGGCTCTCACCATCCGGCAGCACGGTTACAACCATCTCCGGCGATACGGCATGGCGTGCGCCGTCCTCATCCTGGCTAATGTCAAATGCGATAAGGTCGTTCATAGCTAAATCTCGTCGTAGCTGAAGGTGATGGTTTCGGATGGGGTTTGTCCCTGCGTGGCAGTGTTTTGCACCTCCATCATGCACACGGCGTGGTCGCCTTTTTCTCCGGTGCTGGTGAACGGCCCCGCGCCGAGCGATAGCGATGATCCACTGGTGAAGGTGAAAGCGTTGGTATAGCCGGTGCTATTGGCAGGCTCGGTGGGCGTGGCATAGGATGCCACCGCCTTCGCCCACAACAATACGCCGGTGCCGAGACCGTTCGCGCCATCGGTATAGAATTTCAGGTTCGATATTTGCACTGAGGGCGCAACGGTGACGTTGAGCCTCAGCCACTTCTCGAATGAAAAATCCGAACCAGAAGGCGGAATCACCATCGGGTTATTGTTATCCACCGTGGCATTATCCGCATTCTTGAAACGGATCGTGCCGCTGGTTTTATCGGTCGCAGTGCCTCCTGCGCCGTTCTTTTCTACAATTTGAACGGTGGCTACCATATTATTCTCCTTCGGGTTGGGTTAAACTTTGGGGAATGCTCCCCTGATCGGCTTCACCGGCAGTTGTTTTCCTCCGACGCTGGCGATATCGTCCGGCCGGACAGCGACGAGCGTTTGCTTCGGCTCGGCACGAACATTGGTTTTGCCAGATGCCTTGATCAGATTGCGCGCACTCGCATGCAGATCGCCTAGAACGATGATCACCCCATCGAGCGAAGCACTCAGCACAAGATTCTGCTTAAGCGTCAGTCCATTGATTTGCGCCGTTCTCAGCACATTTCTTTGCAAGGCGGCGTTCAGCGCTGCCAGTGCCACGATGTTTTTCTGCAATGTTCCTTGCAGCGTGGTGGTACGCAGCACGCCGCGCTTTTCGAGCAGCGTATTGCCGAAAGCGTTCACCGAGATATTCAGCTTTTGCACCAGCGCGGATAAACCTGCATTGATCGCCACGGTTTTCTGCAACACAGCATTAAGTGTTGAAGTTTTCGTTACTCCTGTTTTTTGAAGCAATGCATTGGCGTTTGCCGTGCGCGTGACACCGAGCCGCGCAAGCAGCGCATCCATCGTTGCATTCGCTTGCACCAGTTTTTGCAGCAACGCATTCACGTCGGCGGTGATCTGTGAGCTTGTGCCGCCACTCAGAAAAGCATTGATGCTCGCCGTTAGTGTGATTGCTTTTTGCACTGCCGCGTTGACGGACGCGGTAAGAGCAATGCTTCTTTTTTCGAGCAATGCCTGCGCCGAGGCAGTTTGAATAACCGTTTTTTGTAGAATCGAGTTGAGACTGCTTGCGGCTGTCAACGCTTTGGCGAGTGCGGCATTGGCGGAGGTTGTGCTTGTCACGCCCTGTTTCTGTGTCAGGGTATTTGCCACCGCTGTGCGAAGCACATCCTGTTTAAGCAATGCAGCACTCAAAGCAGAGCTAGGCGTGAGTGTCTTGGAGAGCGTGCCGCCGATCGAAGCGGTAAGCGTTAACCCTTGTTTTTGCAGCATGGCATTGGCGGAAGCGGTTCGCAGAATATCTTGCCGTTGCAATACCGCGTCAAGGCTGGCGACTGCGTTTGCGCCTCCCGATTTTTCAATGGGAATCGCGCCTAATTGCTGCTGCGCTCCGTTGAAATAGATGTTGCGTGAACCGAAGCGCATTTAAGCCTCCGCAAGATGAAACGCTCCATGCACCGCGCCCGTGCCGGTGGTATTGGCGATTGCCAGTAAGCCGAGACACGCATCATCTAAAATCTCAGGGCAGCAGCCATATCCACCAATGAAGCTGTTAAGGCAGCGTTCCTGTATTGCATGCGCCAGATTTGCTACGTTTGGAATCAGCATCAGCGGCTTGAACAACGTAACCCCGTAGTTTCCTGCTGTGGCGGTGGAGGTCGATGGAGTGACGGATTCCACAGAACGGATGCCTTGATCATCGTCCTGAAGTGGTATTGGAATGAATCGTCCTGCTGCGTTATCGTTTGCTGCACCAAACACTACTGCTTTGCTGGTTCTGCCAGAAACACCTGCTTCATTGGTGTAAGAAGCGGTTACTGTTACTGCGACAGTGCCGACAGCGGTATAGATTTCGAGCGCGGCCATTACGCCCACGCCATCGGTATAACGCGGCAATGCGGCTGTGGGCAGGTTCGTAGTTTGTGTGGCAGTTGCTGTACCAGAAAGCCCGCCTTGATGTGCTAACCTATCGATTAGCATCAACGAACTAAAACCATTGGTAGCGCAGGCCAGCTCCAACTGTGATACAAAAAGCGCATTGGCAAATGTCGTCAGTTTCGGTTCGGCGAGCAATGCGCCGGTAGTGTTGGCATTGCAGGTTGCCGCCGTAGAAGGTGCAGCACCCGCATTGGGCGCAGCTGCCCATAAGCTCATCAGCTTGTTGGTGGTTGAGGTCAGCGAATTCTTGGTAAAGAAATACGGCTTTCCTTTTTCGATAGAATTCTTCAGTGCTTGTAAATCTGCCAGTGCCATATCAACGCTCCGCCATTCCTGCCGCGAACATCAGTTGTGGCGCGGTCGTACCGTTTGAAAGAAATGCCAACGCAAGACAGGCATCCGTGTCGATTTTTGGCAGCCCTGGCAGCCCTGCGACATAATCGCGCCAATATCCCGCACCGGCAGTGGGAACCATTCCAAGACCGATAGGCTTCATCACGGTTACGCCAAAACTTCCAGCCGTGAGCGTGCTTGCTGCGAGCGTGACCGACGCCACTGCCTGCACGCCGGTGTCGCCATCCTGCAAGGGAAGCGGCAACATGCGTTCCGCTTCGCGGTTATTTGTGCCGCCGATGGAAACTGCCTTTGTCGTGCGCCCGCTGGTTCCTGCCTGATTAGTATAGGATGCCGTGATGGTGGTGGCGGTCGTACCGATAATGGTATAAATCTCCACCCATATCTGATTGCCTTCTCCACCTGTGTTGCGGGTAAGCGTTCCACCCACGGTCTGCGCGGTGGTGACAGTGCCGGACAGTCCGCCATTATGCAGCAAGCGGTCATAAAGCAGCACGCCGCCTCCCGCTGTACCGACGATGCCATTACCGAGTAGCCATTTCTCGCGGCCACCGGAAGGATCGGTTTGCAGCAGTCCGCCCCGCGTGGCGTTGTCCGGCACGGCGGCGGCTCCAGGCACAGCACCCACGCCGCCACGCGTTTTGTTGTACCGCCAGAGCGATGTCCATTTTCCGGCAACCGTGGCACTGGCGGCAGCACTGTCGATTCGGTTATCAATCCATAGAAACAGGTTTTCCGGCGTGCCGGAATTCCCGCCGGTCATGCGGTTGATGATCTCACTTAAATCTTCAAATTCCGTCATAAATTACCTATGCGCTTAAGAGTGCGTACCATTTGGTTGCGGTTGCGGCCCAAAACAAGGCGTTCTTGCCAACTGCCAGCGAGAATCCAGCGTTTGCCGCCAGCGCGTTGATGCTGTGGCCGGTGTCGGGATAGACAAGCAACGCATTCGCTCCGGCGTTCGATACAAAGATGAACTCTCCCTGTTCCGGCGAGGGCAATTTTGCGCCTTGCCCTGCGCCCACGGTGGTGAATTCATTGGTCTGTTTGGTGATGACGGTTGCCGTGCCTTGCGTGGTGCCAGCACCGCTTAATCCTGAACCATTGGCTTTGAGTGCTGCGCGACCACTGGCTGCCAGCATTTTAAGCGAATCAAAGAATGTCGAGCCATCCGCCGAAACTTTGAGCGTAAAATTATCATCCCCCAAAAGCCCAAATTCCGCCCTGCCAGAAAACCCAGTCTGAAACAAAAAGCTCGCCTTGTTGCCAGCGGCGTTCTTGTTAATCTTCACCTGCATGTCCGTGCCGATGTGATTGAACAGAATTGCCGCACTCGCCACGGCAAATTTATTCGTGCTGTCCGCCGAGGTATTAACCCCCAACATGGTCAAATTCTGGAACGAAGTCAGGTTGACGGTAGCAACCCAATTCGTGCCATCATAAGTCGTGAGCGTGTTGGTATCCTTCGCCCATACCGTAAGCCCCTCCCAGGGAGTGACGAAGTTCCAGCCGGTGGTGTAAAAAGTAAATTTACCCGCTTGCCCCGCCCACGCACCGGTCGGCGAAGAGCCGATCACATAGCAATCTCCGGCAACCGGCGAACCTGGCGGCGTATTCGTTCCTACGCTTACACACGCCGCTTGCAGCAGCGCATCGATTAGATCGAGGCCACTATTGTGGGTGACTTCCTTCTGTGATTGCGACTGCAAAATATAAGGCAGCAGCACCCGATTGGTGGTGTTGGGCATAAAACGCTCTTTGGTTAATATTGTTAATGATCAGACGGTGGCGATACCGACTTGGCCGCGTCCCACCAGCGTGGAAAGCTGATACACATTCACCAGAATGCTTGCCTGCGCTGATCCGAAATCCGTTACCTGTTGAGCAGCGGTGTAGCTGGCAGTAGGCGATGTCAGGCCGGTGATGGTGCGCTTCACCGTCACGCCCTGCATGATGTCCACCTCGTAACGCTCATTTTCTTCGGAAAGCGGTACGTCCACGCCATCTTTCCAATCGCCGTTTAGCCGCGTACGTCTTACCCAATTCAGGGTTAGATCGTCGCCACCGTTGCGGGAGCCTGTAATATGTGCCGGTGAGTAAGGTTTGAGTGCGCGCGCCGCGTAGGTAAAATCCTGCGCGGTGGTAGCGCCGAGTGTGGAGCCCACCGTCACCGGCTTGTGTTTTTTACTGATTCCCCAGCTGGAGGATGCCATCAATTCCCGCGCCACGGCGTTCGTGAGCAGCACAAACCGTTCTCCAGCAATATGGCCGGTCACCGCCCATTCCGTGCCGAGCCGCCCGCGCAGTAAGTGCGATAGCCGGTATTTGTTAGTGTCGAGCAGCGTCGCTGTCCCGAATTGAATCACCTCATTGGCAATGACGCAAGCATTCGCGCCGTTCAACACGGCGATATCGGTGACGCTCTGCAATTCCCCGAAAGTGAGCAGCACGTCGATGGTGGTAATGTCGTCCCAGGCATATACCGTTCCCGCTGGAATAATATTCAGCACCGCCCCGAGCGTTGTCTGAGCGGTGAGCGTCTGCATCAGCGCATAGTTCGCGCCGCCGTCATCCGAGCGGTACACCGCCGATCCCGCCCATCCTGCGCCTAATCCCACCACGCCGTAGCGCATATAAGCATCGGTTACAGCATCGGTCGGGAACGCTGGCAGATCAAACAACTCCAGCCGCGTGGCGGAGATGGTTGCCGGAGGTTCAACATTCGGAGGCGTGGAGCCAGCCGGATTATAAAAATCGTAACTGCTGACATCCTCCGCTACCGCAGAAACCTCCTGCATGCCGCTTCGTACTAGCTTCGTGCCAGTGAGCCGCATCAGATAGGCAGCGCCATCTTTCGTGACGGTAATGACATCGCTCGGCTCCACCAGCGCGTATTTCGGCGGCAGCGAGAACTGATATTGCACGCGTCCGACCCACGCATTATAGAGCGACACGTCCGCTACCACCTTCGCTTCCTGATCGGTGAGGACAATCGGAAGATTTATCGTGGCATAATCGACTGCCTTTACTGTCTGCCGCTGCGACGACTGCGTCCCCGCCTGATAATCCGCCGTGCGGTTTAGGTAGATGACGTCCACCTGCCGTGGCAGTTCCAGCTCCTGCGTGCGGGTGATGGTAAGCGTTTCCTCATTGCCGTCACCACGCGGCACCAGTTCGGTAAAATCCACTGTGACGTTCGACACCTTGCCGCGCTTCACGAATTTAAGCAGCCCGTCCGATTCGACACAGTCAAAGAAATACGCTGCCGCCAGTTGTTCTAGGCACGCGCGGACGGTCTGGCGGTTGGTGACGACGAAGCCATTGACGATATCGGTGAGGCGCGTGATATCGTACATATTGCTGTCATAGCCGACCTTTTTTAAGAGATCGGCTACGATCTGGCCGAGATTGGAGAGGCCAAGTTTCCCCTGTACCCAATGGCCGGTCTTCCAGTTGCCACCATCTGACCACACGGAGAGAAGATCGGGAAAGAACGGAAACGGGCGCGCATCCCACGTCCACACGAATTTGCGGACGAAGAGATTGGCTTCCAGCGTATTCTGTGCGGCGAGGTAATCCATCGAAGCATCGAGCGCCGTGCGCTGCGCGAGGAAATCCACACGCCCGCGCGATCCACGAGGATAAAAACTCTCCACCGAATCCGGATCAACGAATACATTGGGTTGGTTCGCACAACCATCCACAGAAGGGAAACCCACCTCCGTCAACCAAAGCGCCTTCATTTTGGCCGTCCACGCCGTGCCGCTGGCATCGGGGTTGGTGTGGGTGCTATCCCACCAATGTTTTACGTTCTTCCACGCATAAGTAGCACCGCTATAAAACGTCTTGGTGGTACGTGTGCTGTCCCAATAATAATCCCAGCCTTCGTCTTTCGTCCAACCGGCATAGACGGCGGCATAATCAATCTGCGTCTGCGGCAGATCCGGCGTTAGTGGAAAATAACAGTCAATGCCCACCACATCGATATTGGCATCCGACCACAGCGGGTCGAGATTATACCAGCCATTGACCGAATGATATTCGCTCCAATCGCCGCCATAGGCCACTTTCACGCCACTTCCCACTGCAGTTTTTACACTGGCAGCGAGGCTCTTAAGCTGGGTGACGGCGGGGAACACACCCGCCGCGCTCATATATTGTGTGAGGCCGACCAGCTCCGAACCGATCATGAAGCCGTCAATGTTATTTTTGAGCAATGCACCCCCGACATTAAGATTGGCGTAGTGATTGATGAAGGCGTTATAGCCGTTCGTGCTGGTGAAGAAATTGGTAACGTCCGTGATGCTGGTGGGGATGATCCGCCCGCGCCACGGCTTGCTCGTCGGCGTGATCGTATCCACCTGCAGCATCGGATAGAACAGCACGTTATAGCCGCGTGCCTTAAGCTCCTGACAGATACGGATGATGCTCTTGTCGGTGGGGGTGCCACCGTAAGTGGGCGAACCATCGGGAAACGTCAGGATCACATGGGCGTTTGAGCGATTAAAACTGCCCACCGCCCATTCGTCCGGTGTAACGCGCGCGCCTTGCCCGTTAAACTCAGCGGCGGGTTTAATCACCATCGTGTTGGGGTTTAGCGTGTCCCCGAACCAATTCACCACCACCGAAACCCATTCCACATTCGGTAGATTGGCTTCGAGATTATCGAGTGCCACCAGCGTATCGGCTTTTGCCGAGAGATTATTCTGGTTGATTTTCTCAACCTTGCCGCCCTGCACAAAATTGCCAGACACATCCTGCTGGCCGGATTGTTTTTCCTGTACCACCGTGTCGTAAACATATTCACCCGCACCGGGGATGATGGTGATGTCCTTGATTTTGTCTTCTAAATCGAATGCTTTTTTAAGCGTTCGGCGCACTTCGAAGGTGAAGTTGGGGATGCGGTTACCGTAATCTCCGAGCGGAAAATCCTTAATCACCACATAGGCCATGCCGCGATAGCCTGGGGTCTGCCCTGCGGGGTAGAACGACGAAATGAACGTATCAGGCAGTTGCGTTTCGCTGCCAAGATAGAGGGTGTAATTGCCTTGCGTCAGGTCAAGCTGCTTCGCGTCCGCCCACACACGCACCACCTCGGAGATCGCACCTTCGCAAATGGCAACAGCGATGCTGGCTGTGTAGGTGTAGGTAGTCGTCGTGGTTTCGACACTGCCACCACCGCCACCTTTACCGCCACCGGAGCTTTGCGTAGTAGTGGTGACATGCTCCTGAATTGGGCGCGACCAGATGATGTTGCCGGCGATGCGCGCATTGCCATAAATGAGTGGGATCGCCTTACCGTAGCTGGAGGCCTGTACCATCAGATCAGTAAGGCGTGCGCCTTCCTGATTGATACGCGCCTTGCCGCCGAAGATCGAGCGGTCAATAAACCCGCCGAGATAGCCGCCCACGCCACCGGCAACAGCGGCAAAGAATGTTCCCGCGCCGAGTGCCGTAGCGCCTTGTGTCGCCGCCGCTGCTAAAACTATGGCTGCCATCTGAACACCTTGAGAAGTCTAGATTTCCAGTCATCATCCAGCCGATGCTCCACCACGCGCCGCGCCTGCGCGTAGCAATGGATTCTGCCGAGCGTACCTTCATAATCAGTGAGAATGGCGAGATGCTGCGGGTTCTCCCGCACTTTGAACAATGCCAGATCGCCTGCGCGCGCATCCGCTATCGGTACTTCCGTTAATATACCGGTGAGCTTTTGAATCAGGTACGCGCCATCCGGCTCTTTGGAATAGGTCACCTCGTCATACGCGGCCAGCTTCATGCCGGTGCTGTCTTTCAAACCCAACTCATCCACCACGCCCACGATCAGGCCGAGGCAATCACAGCCTTTGCCTTTGAGCCGCGCTTGGTGGTGAAACGGCGTGCGAAGCCATGTGCGGGCTTGCACAACGATGTCTTCTGCTATGGTCATACGGTTTCTAAATCATTGGCGGTGGCGGCGGTTGCCAGCATCTTATCCATGCCTGGAACATGCGGCTCTCCACGGAAATTCACGGCATTGCTAAATTTCGTAAAGCAGGTGTTGAACGTCTTGTCGCATCCGGCGATGGCGTTGAACGTGTCGCCCACCACCACGTTGTTCGGCATGGGCAGCACCAGCGTAATCTGCTTGTTCGAGAATTCTTTAATTTCCATGCGCCGACCGGCATTCGCGCCGGTGAGCCACACCACCTCGCCGGAGGAGAAATATCCCGCCGCCTGTGTCAGCGCGTTGGCTATAAATATCTGACGGCTGGTGACAGTATTAACCGTTCCTGCAAACGTAAAGCTGGCGAGAACCACCTTGCAGCGCGTGTCTCCGAGTACGGCGCGGCATGTCGGCGAAAAAAGCTCCCCCACATTCTGGCTAAGTTTTTGCGCGAGTCCACGCACCTCGGCGATAAAAAGCCCGCTTTTCAGACTTACCTCGCCAAGCCAACCGCGCCGATGCTGAATAATGCCCTGCGTCAGGTCAGTGACGTTCACCATGAAGATTTCAACTTCGGCAAAATCATATTTGCCCGCCATGATGTCCGCTTCGGTGATCGATGCCGCATCCAGCACACCTTCCACATCGAGATTGTCGACCGCAAAGCGATCCTTGGTTTCGATGCTGGTGGGCGAAAAGCCGGTGGCGGCTTTATAGAGAATGCTGCTGACGGTGAGATCGGAGGTGTGATCGGTAAAACCTACCACCGTGCCGGAGGTAAGCGTCAGCTTCCAGCACACCGCCAGCGTGGTTACTTCCAAAGCGATGTGCGCGGTTAAATTGGAGGAAGCGGTTCTCATATGCGTGTCTCCACAATGGGAATGGAATCCCACAGATATTGAGCAGGCCCATCGATGCGGACGGAAAGCATGTCGGTGTCAAAACGCACCGGCACGTCGAAATCATAATCGGCAGTCACCGCGACACCCGCTCCAGGCGCAACCGTAAAGGTGACGATGCCGGTGGTGTGATCAACAGTGAAGCCGGAGGACTGCAACACGCTGTTTAGGTAGATTTTTACCGTGCCGGTAACCGGCTTCTTGATTTCACGAACATAAGTATTGCTGCCGCTGACATAGGTTTTGGTAAGCTGAAACGCCGTCAACACACCGTTGCCGGTGCCGATATTCTGCCCCACCGCCTGAAAGTCACTCCAATCCTTAAAGCGGAATCCATACGCTTTACCAAACCGCGCACGGAAAAATGCCTGCACCGCATCCATGTCGGTTTTGTTTTTAATGCCGGTCGACACGTCCCAGCGTCCACGCGCCTTCTGCCAGTTGACATTGCGCTGCTCGAATCCTGCCTGCGTCGTGGTGATGCTGGTATTGAACTCCGGCCCACCCGATGCGCCATAGGCAATCTTCGGTGGGAACTGCACTTCATGAAATACGGGCATTAGCTGTTCCTCGTTCTTGAACGCTGCATCTCACCAGCGAATTTTGCCATGATCTGGCCGCGTGAATCCATAAAGCTCTGCGCGTTCGGCGTGCTGATGTTGAACACGATATTGTTGCCGCCCATGCGGGTATTTTTCGGCAGCACGGTTTCGCCTTTTTGTAGGATCGCCGGAAACTCGTCTGGCATTAGGCCATTGTGGTAACGACGAGCGCCAATGAAAGCATGAGCAGGCACAGCGCGGCGACCAGCCAGCGTTTCGCCCACAACACCGCCTTCATGAAAGAGGCCAGAAAAGAAAGAACCGAGGCCGCTAAAGAAGCCGCCGCCAGAACTTCCGCCACTGCTACTACCAAAAAGGCTGCCGAATATGTTTCCAAAAATCCCGCCGCCACCGGAGCCTCCACCGCTGCCACTACCAAGGCCTAAAAAGTCTCCGAGTCCTGCGGCAATCGGCCCCGTAATATTCTGGCGAATGAAGGAGCGCAGAATATCCTGTTGAATATCTTGAATGAGATCACCCAGCTTTTTCATGCTGAATTCTCCCGTCGATACCGCATCCACCAGCGCGTCCTCAATCTTGGTGGCCGCATTGGTAAACACGCGCTCGGAGTTTTTTGCCGCATTGGTGGCTTCATCGGCGTAGCGTTTCAGCGCACGCGATGCGCCATCTTCCCATTTTTTACTGTCGAGAAGGGATTTGTAATAAATGTCCTTCAGCTTGACGTTGTAGATCTGCTCGATGAGATCGATGTATTTCTGATTCTCGGCACTTGCACCGCCCAAGTCTTCGATCAGCTTCGCTTTCCAATCATCCAGCGCCTGTTTCGCCACATCGAAGGAGGGCTTAGTCTGGAGGATGCCGCGATTGATTTCTTCAATGGCGCGTTTGCGTGCGGCGTCGCTCTGCTGCGCGCGCTGTTCAATGGCTGGCCTGTCCAGTTTCGCCAGCTGCGCCTTGAGATTTGCTTCAACAGCGGCATTTGCTTTTTTAGCACCATCCGCATTGCGCTCATCTTTGAACAACGCATCGATACGTGCTTTGGCTTGTTTTGCCTCATCGATTAATTTTTCGCGTTCGGAAAGCGCTGCATCCTTATACTTTTTCTGATAATCTTTCTCTATTATAAGAAGTGCTTCGTTGCGATCCGTGGCGCGTTTTTCATCGGCAGCTTTGAGCGCATCCGCTTTTTCATCAGCGGCTTTTTTCTCTTCCTCGGCGAGCTTGCGATTGATTTCCGCCAGTTCACGTTTCTTAGCTTCCAGCCCTGGTGCGCTACCCAATACAAATTCATCAAGGCGTGTGCCAAAACTGCCGGAGAGGTCTTTAATTTCTTCTTCAAGACGATTCTTTTTCGCCAGTGGAGAATTATCCACTGCCTTGTTGAGTTTCTCAACAATGAAGGTAAGCCCTGACAGGCTTGCCTGCAAAGCACTGGATTCATTGATGCTGTTGCCGAAGGATTCAAGAAGATTATCCCACGCATCACCAAGTTTATTTGCAGCACCTGTTAGCCCCTGCGCCTGAGATTCGGCCAGCGTGCGTGTTTTCTCTTCAAGGTGAGAGAGAATGACTGCTTGTGCGGAGGCGACATCACCGACTTTAATAAAATTGGCAATGGCCTCTTTTTGCGCCTCATCTAAATCTTGGAATTTGCGGTCAAGCCTGCCCAATCCCTTTTCGGGATTCTCAAGCGCTGCGCCTAATAAATCTGCAGCCGAAGCGACGTCTCCACCCAGCCGTGTGGCAAGATCGGTGGATAGTACCAACGCACGTTTGAAAACGTCTTCTTGAATGTTGCCATAAGAAGTAAGCGCGGCACCTGCCTTAAGAATTTCCTCCTTTTTGAATAAGGTGGTTTCTTCAACGGCTTCGCCCAGCTGCTGAATCTCTTTAACGGTAACGCCAGCCACATTGCCAGTGGTTTGTAGTGCGGCGGTGAGTAGATTTGTTGCCTGTTCCGCCTCCTTAAATTCACGGATAGCACCGGCTGCCGCGATACCAAGCGTACCTAGAATAGCCGCCAACGCCAAACCCGCAGGGCCAAGCCGTGCCAGCGAAAGTCCCAGCGTACCTGCGCCACTGGAGAGGTTTTCCAAGCCATAACGCAGTTGCTCGCCCGCCACATTGACCGCAAGCAGTGAACGCGATGCAGGCGCGGTGGATTCCTTAATGCGCTGCATCGCCTGCACCGCAGCGTCACCCGTCAGCGTAATCTGCTTGCGGCTATCATTGCCGCCGATAACCGTCAGCCGGATGGAGATGTTCTGCGTTGCTGTCTGCATGTTTTTTTACCGCTTCCCGAAGTCCTGCTTCGGCATGTTCAATGAGGAGCAGCGTGGCTTGCAGGTCGTAGCCAAGCGCTTGCGTAACACAGAGTATGGTCGGCACGTCGAATCCGGCGATGCTGCCGCTGGGGTAGAATTTGAGTTGCCCGCTGCAACGCTGAATCACCTCCCATGCTTCAAACCCCTCGGTGGTGATGGGTTCGTTTACGCTGTATGGGCAAGGCTCTCCGGTGGTTGGGCTGCACTCCCCTCTGGCGCAGGGAAGCTGCTCGTCGTGGCAGACTCGGCAATATCCTGACCCGCCGCCAAAGTGCCATTCGGCGCGAGCCCTGATCCGTTTCCCTCAGTGTCCAGCAGCGCCAGAGAACTGGTATATTGCTTCCAGAATTCCTGCGCCACGAACCAGATATCCATCAGATCACCCAGCGTCTGATCGCTGATCGGTGCCAGCGCGTCGCTATCGGGCAGCATCACACCTTCCCATTCGATGATCGCACCGCGCGCAAGCGCTTTGATCAGTAGTGATTCGGAGAGTGCAAGCCGCGTCCCTTCATCATCAATATCCGGCAGCGTAGGATCGGTTTTACACGCCTCGCGCATGGCGATGATGTGTTTGATCACCTGCGACTGCGCCGCGCTCATGACGGCGGTGGTAAGCGGACGCACTCTTACCCGCACGCTCGCGGGCAATTGCATCCAGTAGGGTTCTTTTTTCAAATTGAGTCTCAGCATAAAAATCTCCTATGGGTAAGAGGTGACATCGTTTTTGAGGACGATGGTCACCGATTTTGTTAAGCCTTCGTCATACACGCCCAGCCAGTTGAAGCTGGCCTGCACACCGCCTGGCCCACCGACAGGCAAGCGCGGGCGCGGCAGATAGACTTCGTGGAATGTCCAGGTGAGCGAGAAATTGTTTCCCTCCAGCCCCGCCAATTTATAGGCAAGCTCCAGTTCGATGGCAGTGTTGTTGAGCGCGTCATCCACCAGAGTGGTATCGGCAAAACGCACATCGATGCTGCCGGTGATGTTGATGATGGTGGGGTCAACGCCCTCGATCAGCGCGTCATTGCGGATGGTGGGGATTGCTTCCAGCCCGTTGCTGTAGGTGAATTGCGCGCCGGTGACGTTGGCGAGCGACACGTTATTGCGCTTGATTGAGCCGTTGAATTGGCTGAATGGCTTGTACACACGGCTTGTCGGCGTGCCGCCCTGCGAGGTGGCGTAGCGTGTCTCGCCCTGTGCGATGATGTTGAGCGTCGCATTCGCAGCACCCGAACGCTGAAAATTAAACGCCATCGAATTGAGCAGCGCACCGGTATGCACAAAATAGGCAGGGACATTGGCATGGCCAATTTCTGCTGCGAACGAGGGCAATGTCGCCGCGCCGCTGACAAAAGTGTGGTTAAATCCACCGCCCGATAGCGTCGCGCCGCTGGCAACACCATTCGCGTTACCGGAAGCGATGGTAAAGCTGTTGCCGACAGCACTCAGCGTATCATGCACAATGTTAAGTTTTGTGCCGCCGCCATTCGAATAGGTTGCAGGCGTGATGCTGGCATTGACCGAAGCATTGAGGTCGGTGGCAAGTTGCGTAAGTGTGGCGTTTAAGTTCGCGCCTATATTGGTCTGCGTGCCGGTTGCACCCGATGCCACAAACGTCCATACCACGCCGTTGATGGTGATGGTATGACCCGCCGAAGGATTAGCGGTAAAAGTGATATCGCCGGTTGCCGCAACGCCTGCCGAGGTGGGGTTACCGAGCAGCAGCTGCAGCCAGCGCCCGAAATCGCGGCCTTCCACCGGAACTACAAAATTGCCCTGATCGTTGATCACATCGCGGAACGGCGCGCGCGGTTCACGCCCCTGACCGAGAAGATCAGAACTGATCAGCCCTTGTTCCGCGCTCAAATCCGAAGATACGAATGCGAATTTCTCCCAGTTGCCGCTGGGTTTTGTGCCGTAGACGCTTTCTTTCAAGGCAAGCAGTGAGGTTGCCGAGCCATAGGATCGTGCCATAAATATTCTCCTGTTATGTTGGGTTAGTTAAGCGGGTCGCTGGTGAAATACCGGATCATGATCAGCACGCTTGCCGAGCGCATCGTCGCTGCGCCTTCAATCGGTTCCTGCTGAAAATCCGGCGATCTGGCCTCGACCCACTCGGCAAGACCATTCAGCGTGCGATTGGCGTTAATGATGCCGCCGATGCTGACGAGTATGCTGTCGATCAGATCATCACGCGTTTTCTGATCGGCGTTTTGTACGATCACTTCGGCAGTGACGAGATGTTCGTAAATGTAGGTGAGCGGAGAGAGCAGCATCTCCGGCTCTTCCTCCGTGCCGTCGCGCAATACGATGATGCCAGTATTGGGCAGTTGCGGCGGCTTATCGAGGTTGCGATAGACCTTGATATTGGCCGTTTCCAACGCTTTCATTTTGGTAAAAAGCGTCGATAGAACCTGTTCACGTTTGCTCGGCATTGGGGGTGACCTCCGGCCAGTGTTTTAATATGGCGTCTGCTATTTGTGGCTCCCACCGCGCCACCACGCGCTTGTAATCAAGCCGTTTTTTAAGCTGCACTTGCGGCACGAGCAGAAACATGACGACCGTGGTCAGGCCGCGCCCTGATCGCAGCGCGCTATCCGATGCCCTGCGGAAGCCGCCGCGCTTGCCGGTACCGGCGCGAAGATTATCCACCACCAGCAATGACACCGCGCCGCGCCTGTAGACAAAGCGGAGTCTCCCCAGCGAATGTTCGGGAAAATTCGACGGTGTGATGCGCTTACCGCCAACGCCGCGCTTGGGTGCATTTTCAGTCGGGATCGCCAGAAAAAACCCGTCTTTGCTTTTGATCAGCGAGCCGTCATCAAAAGCGCGGATGATTTTTGGCGCTTTGGAAAATATCCAGCCTGCCGCCTCAATCGATTTTATGCCTTTGGGGTAGATTTTTGACTGCCAGCTTTTAGCAAGGCGCGCACCCAGCCCTGCCGATTGCACCTGCGCGCGCAACTCGTTTTTGATGGTGTTGGTGATTTCCGTAATGCCAGCGGTGACCGCAGCTTCGGCAGCCTCAGCCTGCGCCTTCATGAATTTATGCAGATTGCCGGTGATGGATGCTTCAAGCCGCATAGCAATCCACCTGCCACGTTAAGCGTTCGCTGTCGCGGCGTGGCGCGCCCTGCACGACATATTTGACTTTATCGATCAGGAAAAGATCGCCTTCCACAATCGTCGGGCAGTCGGCAATCTGCACCTCCAGCACGAGGCTTGGAGTATGTACCACCGACTGCCCGATATTCTGATACAGATCAGGCGCACGGGTGACCACACGCACCTCTTTATTTGCGCCGAGTGTGGGTATGAACGTGGCTTGGGTTGCCAGATTCCTATCCGCAAACAGCACCTGCATCGCTGTATCAAAAACGCTCATCAGTTGATCGCCGCTCCGTTGAGACGCACGTTGCCGATGACATCAGCCGTGAGTGCCGCGTTCATCGCCACGCCGATCAGCTTGTTGGTGCCGACCGTGGTGGTGCAGTTGCGCGCGGCATTGTCCCAATAAATAAGCGCACCGATCGTCCACGCTTGGGCAGCAGCTTTAGCAAGAGTGAATATGCCTTTGGTAACGGCTTCCACCTCCGTGCTAATCGCCGCATCATTCGATGCCACACCAAAAAGCGAGCCAACAAGCAGTCCTTGGCCTGACGTGAGGGCATAAGGCGCTATTAGCGTGACTGTTTCGGCTTCTTGAACAAAGTTCTTCATGGGTCTTCTCCTTAAGTTTGAGTAATAAAAAAGGAGCCAATGGCTCCTGGTTTGATCGTGGTGATTTCAGTCGTCAGCTAAACGCCTGGATTTTTGTAGAAACCTCTCCAGTCGATAGCTTTCGCTGCAAAGTCGAGTCGGGCTTTTAGTTCGATACCGTCGACATCAAATCCCACGCGGCTCTCCAGATACACGCCTTCATTGCCTTCGAGATACGCATACTCGATGGTATCGATCTGCGAAGGATCGGCAGCCATGTACCAAGAGATTAGCGAAGACGCATCAAGACGCGGCTCGGCAATCACCTGCAGCTTGTTGGCAAACGGATTGAAGTCCGAGTTTTTCGTGTAAATGATGTTTGTCTGCGTTACGAACTGCTCGGCAATCGTTTCCAAAGCGGAAGGCACGATCAGGTACTTCGCCATCACGTTGATGAAGCGCCCGTTCAGACCTTTCTGCTGGCGCATGGCTTGACGACCGGCACCCAGTGTGGCGATGGCAATCGCCGCGCCCGCACCAGCGAGGTTGCCATGCGTGGCGTGGAACAGTGCCGTGCCGTCACCCATCGCGGCGTTTGCCGTGATGATGCTCCAGATCGTATCGCTTTCTAGATCCGCAGCTGCACGCCCAAACATGGCAGGAAGCCGTGTAAACGCATCGAGGTCATCATTGATGATCACCTGACGGTTAATGGCGACCACCTTGCCGTAGGTAGCGAGCGCATATTGCTCACGCGCATCGCTGACCGATCCACGCTTGAATTCACCGGATTCATTCACCTTATCGAGAGACGGCGCATCGCCCAGCTGGGTACGAGCGATGTTTTTGAAGTCCGGCGCAATCGTCTGGCGGGCAAATGGCTTAAAGGTTTGCGGTGCTGCTTGATAAGCATCGCGCAACGTTTTATTCGCCACATTCGCCAGAATGAACGGAAAATCGCTGGTGCCGTGGAAACCACCGCGAGATTCTAGTCCCAGCGCCATACCTGCCACCTGCACACGGGAGAGCCCCCGCGTCTTGATGCCGCGGCGCTCCAGCAGTTCCCGTCCGATTTCCATGAGCGACATGCCACGGAATTCGCGGGCGCTGCTTTCCAGCGTGTACTTATCGGGATTGAAGCGATGCAGCAGCGCATTTTCAATCACGGTACGGCAACTATCCATCTCGTCACGGGTAATAGTAACGTGAGAGCGTATTTCACCGCCCTCAACGCTACGCTTCGCCATCTCGTCCAGCACGGCTTTGCGGGCATTAGGTATGCTCACATTATCGTTGACGAGTTTCTGTGCGAAAGTATCGGGCAGCATGGCAGCGCGGGTGATCTTTTGGATCTCCGCGATCCGGCCGCGCTCCATCCGCATGCCTTCGGCACGCAGATGCTCCGGATGTGCCGGTTCCGGCTCATTCGCGGGATTAGCAGGTGTTTCAGCCGGAGGCGTTGCAGGCGGGTTGGGAGTATCGGCAGGAGGATTCTCAGCCGGTATAGTTGCAGGAGCGGGTTGCGGTTCCTGCGGATTGTTTTCGATGTCGTTCATGGTACGGTTCTCCTTTGGGGTTGGGTTGGTAACAATTTCACACGGAAAAATGTGTGGGTTAGAGCGGATGCCAGCGCCAGCATCCGCGCCGATAGGAACCAGCGAGATTTCGTATGGTTCCCAATCAATGGCGCGATACAAAGGTACCTTGCCATCTTCGCGTATGACCTCGTATCGGTGAACACGATAGCCGACGCTGACATTCCGGATGATGCCATCCAGAATCTTTCGGATGATGGGTTCGTTTTCCTGCCCACCATCAATTTTAAGACTTGCTCTGCCGACGCCACCTTCGATGCGCGCAGAATTCGGCATCACCACGCCAAGCACGTCATCCAGCGTGTAGTCGCTGTGCGTGTTCAGCACGGGGGCAGCACCTGAATTCAGTCTACCGAGGCGAATGGCGGACGCGTCCACCACCAGTTCTTCGTCGTACAGCTCATCGTTGCTGAAGCTGTATTTCCGCACCACTGCACCGGTGGTGAAGACTACGTTGAAAATGCGCGCGCCGTCCTCGGCACGGCTTTCTTCAAGCGTCGCCAGCCGTGTCTGTAGCGGCAGATTCATCCTCGTCATCGAGGCCGAGGTCGAGTTGATCGTTTGTGGTTGCATCGGGATTTCCTCCTTTGTCGGTTATTTGAAGTGCGCCGGTTTTGTTGGTGTGGCGCGGGTCGCTATCGAGAACAATGCCATTGTCATCCAGTATCTTGCCGGTCTCGGCGATTTCTTTGATTTGCTGATCGGGATCGAATCCCTGACGGGCAATGGCTTCTTTCAGCGTCAACGTGCCGTTACGCATCATCAGCGTATCGGCCTGCGCGTCTTTCACCGGATCGATCATCTCGAATTTAGGTGGCGTCCAACTCACCGCGTAATCCTGTTTTGGGATCAGACCGGCGATATAGGCGTGATCGATAAAGCGCCGCCACACGGGGTTGCACATTTTTGGAATGAACACATGCCAGCGGATGGTTTCGATCAAGCGGCGGAATTCGAGCAAACCAGCACGCAGAGAACTGTAATTGACCTGCGATAAATCGCCGGTAAGCTGCTCATAAGTAATTCCGAGACCGGCGGCAATGGCATGCAGCTGCACCCGCTCATAGGCTTCGTAATTGCCATCGCTTGACGGGCTGCCGAAGCGCACATCCTCTCCTGGCTGGAGATATTCGATCATACCAGGGCGGAATTCTTCCACCTTTTGCGGCGCAGCTGGTTGCCCGCTTTGCCCACTTGCATTCTTTACCACCACATTGCCGACAATCGGCCCGTCCGCACCGCTGTTCTGCACAACGAAAGCGGCAAAACACGCCTCGATTTTCTTGCGCCATAATTCCGCATCGTCATAACCATCGAGATCGCGCATACGCACCATCGAAGGCGCGAAAGCGGTCACGCCGCGAATCTGCCCCGGCCTGCGCTTGCGGAAAATATGCACGATCTGCTCGGCGGGAACGCGCACGCTCTGCAACGCAGAGGGGCGGAACATGGCGTTTTCGCCTGGATGCTGCTGCCACATCCAGTAAGCAACACGGCGGTTCTGGCTGTCAAACTCAATGCCCTGATTGATATAATTCGTGCCGGAGTAGAGATTCGTCTTGGTGGTATCGAGAAAATCAGCTTCCAGCACCTGTATCTGAAACGGCACGACGCTGTTTTCCACGAAATTGGTATCGCGGAAGCGGATAAAACATTCGCCGCTTTCGAACATGGCGCCTGCCACCAGCGCCTGCATGCCGTAAAAATCGAGATCACCGTCCACATCACAGACGCTTGTCCATATCTCCCACGCCTCCATGATTTGCTTGTTGAGCTTTTCAGATTTTGTGCGCGCCTGTGGGATGATGCCGGTGCCGATGGCATTGCCGACGAATATCTCCATTGCCTTGCTGCCATAACAATTGTTCCGCACGAGATCGCGTGCGCGGTCGCGCAGGCGGGAACCGGCATTGCTGATTTCCGAATTCGCGGATGTGCCGGAGGTCAGCCAATCATCTATGCGCCTACCGGTTTTCGCGCCTTCGTAGGCGCGTTTCTGGTCAAGTAGCGACATGACGAGACGAGCCTGTTTGCGGCGAACGCCGCTCGTGGGATCAAAAATACCTATCAAATCATCCAGCCACATACGCTAATCCTTTACGAATGAGGCAAAGGATGCGCGGCTCTTTGAGCCACTCGAAGCGGTAGCCAGCTGATCGCGGATCAGATCGCGCGCCTTGATCAACTCCGCCATCGTCTGGTAGCGCACGGACTTGTCGCCCACGCGCACCTCTAGTGTGCCGGAGGCAATCGCCGCTTCCAGTGCATCCAGTTGCGATTGTGTAAAAGCCATAATTATTTCCTCATCCAATTATCCATGCGCGGTATCCACGGCTGCTTCGGGCGATACGGCTCGTGCGGCGGTTTTTCTTCCTCCGCCTCCACAACGGGGCGCGGACGAAACAGCATCTCTTCCGCCAGCTGCTCTAAATTGGGGTTGAGCAGTTTGAGTGCTGCCAGCGCATAGACATTGCAGTCGAGTGCTTCGTTGCGCGCGCGGGTTTTAATCCATTCGCGTCGTGCCACGCCTTTGGTAAAGCGCGTCACCTGTTTTTCCGCCGTCAGCTGCAGGAAATATTCGCGGTCGCGCTCGACCGGAAAATGAAAATATCCATGCCCTGGCTCGGTAATACGCAGCCGCCCAAAAATGACTTCTTTCGCCGTGTCTACGCCGATAGGATAGAGACGTATTTTGTAGCGGTTGTTGCGTGAAGGCCTGCCCACCAGCGGACGCGCCGGTTGATTGATGCCCTTGATCGCAAACACGGCACGCGTTGCACGCTTGCCGCAAAAATCATACACCATCTGCGTGTGATGTCCGCCGGAGTCGACGCAGGTGCAGGCAATATTGAGGTAAAGCCCCGTTTTGCTTTTGATCGGCTGCTGTAAATACGCATCCAATTCCTGCCACACCATCGGCTGCGCCGGATCGCCGTAAAAAATCCGGTAATCAAGCGACCAGCATTCCTCGCCAACACCCCAGCCTTTGACTTCAATTTCCAGCCGATCACCTTGCACGTCGACACCAGCCGTCACTAGCACCACCGGCTCCGGCGCTTCATTGCCCCAGCTTTCTTTGCGCGCCATGAGGCTGTCGGCCTCGATGATCTCCCCGGCTTCTTCCCACGGCTCGCCGAGCGAGGTATTCACCCATGTTTTGAGCGTCTCCGGTAGTTTCTTCGCCTTCAGAAACTCCGCCACCATCTGCGCGAAGCTGACCCACGGCGAGTAAAGTTCGTTGATGTGAAAGCCGATAATGCCCTGAAACGGCGCTTCGGCAATCCATTCGCCGCGCCTCAGCATTCCAAGTTTTTCTACATCCTCGATGATGCAGCCGTTATGCTCACACACATAGGCGGCGGTTTCCGGTTTATGCCGCTCGTCGCCTTCTTTTTCTTCGTCCTGCTCCCACTTTATCTGCTGCCATTTGAGCGTCTGTTTTTCGCCGCAATGCGGACACGGCACATAAAATCGCCGCTGATCGCTATGCTCAAACGCTGATTCGATGCGGCTTGCGCCCTTGATCGTGGGCGTGGAAGTAAGCAATACCTTCCGATTCCAGAAGGTGGTGGTGCGCTTCTTGGCGAGGCTTACCGGATCGCCCTCCGTTCCGGCACTGATAGGGTAGCGATCCACCTCATCGCACAGCACCAGCCGTATAGGGCGGCTTGCGAGTGAAGCAGGGCTGTTTGCGCCTGCCATTGTAATATGCCCGCCTGGGAAACGCTTATGCAGCAGAGTATTTCCGCTGTCCCGCGCGCGAGGGTCTTTAACCAATCCGTGCATGGACTGCGTATCGCGCAGCATGGGCGCGAATCGGTCTTTGCTCCAGGCTTCCGCCATCTCCAACGTGGGCTGCAAGAGTAGGATGGGTGCTGGGTCAAGCTGTATATGGAAGCCGATGACATTATTAACGATCTCCGTTTTGCCGATCTGCGCCGACGACATGATCACGACCATCTCGGCGCGCGGATCGCATATTGCATCCATCATTTCGCGCTGGTACGGCGCGCGATCCGTGTGCCATTTGCCAGGCTCGGCGCTACTCTCGCTGCTCAAATAGCGGTAGCTGTCCGCCCACTGACTGATCGTCAGCGTCGGCGGCGGCGCGGACAAGCTCGCTGCTTTCCGCAACAACTCCATCGCTTTCTGGTGCGACGTCAGGCTGTACGGTTTCTTCTTCTGGCTGAACAGGCTTGACTGCGGCTGGCTCGGATTCAAATTCGGACTCAGGCTCGCCGTCACCGAACTCGGCGTCGGTTGTTGCGGATTCGGGCTGATCGCCGTTTCCGATGTCTGGCTGTAATTCTGATTCTGCTGGGTCATAGCGTGCTAACTCGCTCAATGCCTCAAACACATGCGCCCGCAGTGTGGTTTCAATCTCCTGATAGGTTTTGAGAGCCATCACCTTGTGAGCGCAGCGCACCGGCAACGCGAGCAGACGCGACCGAAACGACGCCACCAGCCCTGACCAAAGCGATTCCACTTCATCGGCGGCGATCAGTTCTCCGTTCATGGCCTTAACTTCTAATTCCGTCTTATCAGCTTGCGCTTTGAGCAGCCGCGCGCGCTCGATGTAGGTGTCCTGCGGCTCGATATCGGTGCGCCCCACGGCGCGTTCCTGCAGGTATTTCACATAGCCCTGCACGCAGCCGATCAGGTCGTAACGCCCATTGCGCTCCGGCTTCGGTATGACACCGTCACGCGCCAGCTGCTGAATGCGCCGCTCCGTCAAATTGAACAGCTTCGCCAGCGTCGCTAATGATACGGTCGGATTGGACATCGGTTAATTCTATGAGGTCGGCGGGGTTGCTTTCCGTGGCGACGCTCGGCGGCGAAGGCAGTTCGATAAACATATCCGGCTGCCGCAGCGCTTCTTCGATCCGCCGACACGCCAGATCGAAGTATTTCGGCTCGATTTCCACGCCGATGAACCTCCGTCCTGTTTTGATACAGGCAACCGCCGTAGTGCCGCTGCCCATGAACGGATCGAGTACGATTTCGCCAGGGTTCGTCCACGATAGAATATGGTCACGAGCCATTGCCAGCGGCATAGTGGCGGGATGCTCGGAGCATAATTGCTCGTGATTGATCTCCCACCAGTTCAGCCGCTTGCCGAATTCGCGCACCGGCTTCGCTTTTTTCGGGATCAGCGATCCATCGCGCTGACGATCTGTGCCGTGAATGCGCGTGCCGAAATTGGCGTTCTTTTTATCCATCAGCGGATTGAACGTCGCTGGCTTCCTCTTGCTGAAAACGAACATATATTCGAAAGCGTTTTCGTATCTGCCGTTGCAGGGAAAGCTCGAAGAATCTTTCGCGTAAATCATCGTATCGTGAAGCAGAAAACCTGCATCCATGAACGCCAATGCTTGCCGAAACGATGTGCCGGTTTCAGATCCGTCGACGGTGGCATCAGCGACGTTCCACATCACGACGCCACCTTGCTTTATGGCCGGAAATAGGCCTTTGATGGTGGCATGGTAATCGAAGCGTGAATTGCCCTCGTAGGTGCGAATATTGTCGTAGGGCGGGCTAGTCACCACCGCATCGATCTGCGCGAATGTAGGTAGAATTTCGAGGCAGTCGGCGAGGTATAGCTCGCAGTTCCCCACGATGTGCTTACATAGGTGCATAATGCGACGGTTATCAAGTGATTATTCAACAAAAATAAGTGCTTATTCGCTTGATAAGGCGGCGAATCGAAGCATTCATGGGGGTGTCCACAGGGGACAACAACCAAACCAAGAAGGAGAATTTTATGACAAACTTTACGCCACTACCTACCCAAAACGAAGAATGGGGTTTTTGGGGAACCTGCAAACAGAGCGGTTACGATACCGCTGAAGCATGGGATGCCGTCAGCCGCTTTTTTATCGCAACCTTCGACCTCACACCCGAACAAACCCGCGAACTTTTGGATGCGCGTTTCGGTCGCCACCTTGCCGACGATTTGAGTTTAATCGAAGGCTCGATTGACATGCGCTCCATTACAGCCCACCTCGGCAACCGTGTCGCCGATGCGAGTTGGCGCAAGAGTTTTGAAAAATCCATTTACGAGGTAACTGGCAAAAGAACCTGCTCAAAAAAGCCCACTACCAAAAATGACGTTTTTACCCAAATAGCTAAACAACATTTGAATCTCGAAACCCTAGAAGAGCGCAAATCCGATAGCCTCGATTTCAAAGAGGTTGCGGTTTGGAACGTTAAAGCCGCGCTTGAAGCCGCTTTTGAGGCTGGTAAAGTTGCCGCACGGAAAGGAGCGTAACATGAGCGAACTTATTTTAATCCGGTTTGCGCGCAAGCCAGGTAGCCTACAAGAAATGAAGGCAGAAATTGATAGCCCGCATTGCGAAAAGGCAAAATGCGAAGTAGCCGAAACGGTCAATCTTACCGCCGAGGAATACGATACCTTCACGCGCCTCATTTACAAAAATTGGGATTGGCTTGATGGTAAAGGCGGCGACCGCAACGGAGTGCGTCAGGTTATTGCTATTACCGCACCAGAGCGCGAAACGCTTTACGCGAACCCCGAAGGCTACAGCTACGCACGTTATATCGGTGTACAAGCTGCTGCCTAACCCGCTTCACCAGAGGTCGGGAAGCACCGCGCATGCGGTGTTTTCTCATTCATGAAATCATTCCGTCAACTTTCTTAATCCTTTCTCCCAGCCAGCGCATTACCGGCACGGCCATGCTGTTGCCAAGAACTTTATAGCGCGGCCCATCCGCTGACATTTTGCCGCGATAAGAAATCAGTGTGTAATCGTCCTTAAATCCTTGCAGCCGTTCGCATTCACGCGGCGTAAGGCGGCGCACGGCAGTGCTTTGCATCGCCATCGGCGTATTGCGCCCACTGGCGTTGCTGTTGGTGTTGATGGTGTTCGCCACGTCGCCGGTGCGGACTTCACCCAACTGATTTTGCGCGAACGCCACTGCCAGCTGCCCACCGGCATTGGCATGGCTGTCGGCATGATTCATTGCACGCAGCGTCGGCGAGATATCGACGGAGGCACCATTGCCACAATCCTTCGAGGAGAAAGCGATCAGTGTTTCCGTGTCGAAGTCCTGGCGCTGCGTTGATTTGGCATTCAGCCCAGCCGCCACATCGATGCTGCCGGAGGTGTTTCCGCCCCCGAACGCCGCCACCAGCGGCACGCCACGACCGGTTCCATCCTCGCTGGCATCAAATCCTTCACCGCGCAGCGCATGCGTCACGAAGGGTGGTTCCGCTTCTTTTGCACGCAGCGTAGGGCTGATGGTGTCGCCGCGCATTGAACCATTAGGCGCCATACCGCTGCGCGTATCATAGGCGTGGGCGATCAGCCCGCCGCCGTTGCCATCGGAGGGATCAGACCATCCTCGATCACCGCTTCCGCCTTTGAGCGTTCCGGCGACTTGCAGGTATCCGGCTGCGGCTTCATCGGTTCCGGCTCCCGGCCCACCGCCACCGCCCGAAGCGCGGCTCGTAAGGACTCCGGCAACGCTTTTCCGCGCTTCTCGGCGCGGCGTAATATCCCCGCGCAGGCCTTCGCGCTCAAACAATACCGCCGCGGCAGGTCTCCAGTCTCCAAGATAGCCGTCAACGTACCCTTGTCTGCGTCGTTGTGGCTCTCCGTATTCCTGAGCGTCTAGTATCCGGTA
>SXGT01335144.1_pt1 | contig 32010 bp, 31 predicted proteins | sample 3176221 | NCBI WGS metagenome assembly SXGT01 (sample SAMN11356862, study PRJNA531348) | freshwater metagenome | isolation source: freshwater sample F1-120 | place: China: Fuxian Lake, Yuxi | collected 2017-12-25
GATGGCGTTGCCCTTGACGGCCTTGACGAGGTCCTTGCGGACCACGAGGCCGGCGAAGTGCTGGTTGATCTTCTTGTCGAGCGCGGTCTGCTCGGGCGTCTGATCCGCCGACTGGCCCTCGGGGTCCTCCGGGAGGCCGTCCGCGGCGATGGCGTGGAGATCGGTGTCTTCGGTCATGTCGGCTGCCCTTTAGAAGTCGAAGTCCGAGGTGAAGGAGCGCTTGAGGGTGAACATGGCCTTCTCGTACACCCGCCAGTGGTTCGTGTTCGGGATGCGCTCCTCGAGGCGGAGCTCGACGGTGCGGTTGTTGTAGTCGTTGGCGTCCTTGTTGAGCAGCAGCTGGACGCTTTGGTAGCGGTCCCGCTGCTCGGGCGAGGTGGAGTCGAAGGTCAGCTCAGGCTGAGGGTCGTTGGAGATCAGGGTCTCCCCCACGTACAGGCCGGCGCGCAGGACGCGGGCGTGGATCTTGTCGCTGACGGGTTCGGATTGGAACAGCTTCACGACGAGTTGGCCGGTGGTGATTTTGTCCGTGTCGGGCAGCACCTTCACGTTGACCAGGCGGGTGTCGCTCTTGCGCTTCTTGTTGATCGCGAGCACGGGTACGACGATCTCTTGGAGGGTGGCGCCGCCGTGGACGAAGCGAGTGCCGCCGCCGGCGAGCTTGAGGCGGTGGATCGATTTGGGGATCTGGACCTCGATCTCGCCGTCGAGCTTTAGTTGTTCGGCGGTGAAGGTGGCGAAGGCGTCATCGACCTTCAGGCCGTGGCCGAGGACGTATCGCTTGTTGGCGATGAGGATCTTGTCGCCGTGGGCCTTCTCGGACAGGAAGAACTGATCGGGCAGTGCCTCGTCTTGGAACAGGAAGCCATGGTCGGCGGTCACGAAGATGTTCGTGGCGTTGGCGTTGGCCGTCTTCTTGACAAGGTCGACGAGCTCGGTGAGCGCGAGTTCGGCGGCTTCGAAGACGCGGCGCTCGGTACCTGGCTTGTCACCGATCGCGTCGATCACGTCGTGGTAGATGTAGAGAACCCGGTTGTTCTTGAACATCTCGCGCCGCTCGTCGGCGGTCAGGGCCCGGAAGGTCTCGGCCGGGATCGACGTTCCTCCGACGGTCTCGAGCACCTTGGCGCGGGGGCCGCCGCCGTTGGTGGGCAGGTCGTCTGCCAGAACGGTCTTGCCGTCGGCGGAGTGCTTCAGCGTGCGGTGCGGCAGGAGGGCGGCCATGCCGAGCTGGGTGTAGCTGGGCAGGACGCCGAGGACGGCCTCGAGGTCCGCGTCGAATCGGTCCTCTTGGCGGATGCGGGTGCGGAGTTCTTCGGCGACCTCGTAGCGCAGCGCGTCGGAGACGATGACGACGGCCTTCTTGTCCTCGCGCAGCAGCTGGGCGACGTAGTCGCCGTAGAAGGAGCGCTGGGAGCGAAGGGCGACTGACTGCCAGCTGGCGGCGGCGTCGACCTGCTTCTGCCAGGCATTGCCGAGCTCGTAGACGAACTTGTTGGTGTAGGTCTTCTCGACGAGGTCACGCAGCGCGTCCAGCGGGTTTGGGCCTTCGAAGGAGCGGCGCGCGTAGGTGAACTGCCGGTAGAGCTGGTCGACGCGGAACCAGTCGGTTCGGTAACGCTCGAGTCCCTCGTCGAAGGAGGCGATCGTGAAGTCGATCGTGCTCAGCTGCGAGAGCAGCTCGGCGGCCGCGGCGATGGCGGTGTAGAGCTGGCGGTAGCGGTCGATCCAGACGCTGCTCTGGCGGGCGCGGACGACGTCGGCGACCTCACGAGCGGCGACTGCTTGATCGGTGACGGCTCGAGCGAGGTCGGCGATGATCTTGCGGTCGGTCTCCTCGAACAGGTCGTCTCCGATGAGGTCGCGGAAGGTCGCACTCTCGATGCTCGCCTTGTAGCCAAGGTCGTCCGCGGCGTTCTTGGCCAAGATGGCCATCGCGGCTTGGCTGCGGCGATCGTTGCGGAAGCTGGCGAAGTCGAGCTGGATGTTCTGGAGTCCGCCCGGACGGTCGGACTTGAAGCCTCCGAGCGCCTCGCGGAACATCCACAGGATGAAGTCTTCGATGCTCGGCGAGGACGACTCGTAGCCGTAGATCGAGCCTGCACCGTCCCAGAGAAAGTTGGCGAGATCGAGGTCGACGAGGGCGTCGTACTTGGAGTGCTGACCTTTCGACTTCTCGACGAGGAGTGTCCGCATGATCTCCTGGAGACTGTGCTCCTTCTGGCCGAGCACAACCGCTGACATCTTCGCGCGCAGTCGGGCTGCGTCGTCCTCTGGTGCAAGTAGCACCTTGAGGGCTTCGACGCGCTTGCCAGCGTTGAAGAACTTCTCGTGCTGGGCGACGACCGCGTCGATGCCCTCTGCTGTGAGACCCAGATCTTCTGAGACCAGGGAGCTGCGGTCGGCGGTGAAGACGCCATATGCCAGTTCGAGATCCAAGAGCCAGTTGCCGACGCCGCCTGGCACCGCCCCCGGTCGGTAGACCAGGAACTTGTCGGTGGGCTGCTCGTGCAGCAGGCGGTACTTGATCGCGTACTCGTCGTTCGCGACCCGCAAGGTCGTGACGCCCGGCAGGCTGAGGCTGTCGATCACCGAGGCGTACTGACTCGCAGGGTCGTGCCAGAACACGATCCGGCGATCGCCAAAACGTCGCTCGACGTGAGGCAGCAGGCTTGCGATATCGGTCATTCGGCCGACTCCAGGCCCGGGATCTTCCTCAGAGCAGCGCCGAACTTGGGGTAGTTCGTCTTCACGCCGTCGTCGAGGTCGATCGCGAGGTTTTGGGAGGCAAGCGGGTAGAGCACGTCGTGCTCGTACTGGTCGAGCTCCAGAATGACGTGGCGGAGTTGGTCGGCCTCCCTGGCGTTGTGGGAGCGCTCGGCGTGCTCGAGGCTTGCCTTGAGTTTGGCCTGGAACTCGCGGAGGTACTCATTCAGCACTGTCGAGACCGTCGACGTCGTGTAGCGGTGCATGTAAATGAGCGCGTTAAAGGAACCCTTGGGGCTTGAGAACATCCAGTAAATCGGGCGCTTCTTATAGCGCTGAACGTGGTCCTTGTAGAAGGACTTCACGAAGTAGTCCCGCAGGTTCTTCACTCCCAGTGCTTGATTGACGAATCGGAGGTTCTCCTCGAAGTGCTGTTGACCAAACGCAGCTCGAAGGAACTGGCGGAACCTCTCGACGATGTCGTCCTCGAACCAGTCTCCGTTTACGATGGGGATGACGTTATCCGCGTCAGGGGGGAAGCTGGGAGAAGGGACCTTCGTGAGGTAGTCCTCCAAGGTCGCGCCCTGATCCGCAAGGATCAGGCCCGGCTCATCGAGGCTGTACCTTCCGAACATGCAGCCGACCGCATAGGACACGAGGTCGAGCACCGCCGTCGCGGCAGCTGACGCCCGTGCAAACTCAGGCTCAGCCCCGCCGTAGCGACTCAAGTAGTTTGCGTTCAACGCGACGCTCGCGGCAGGGATCTCAGGTGCCAGCAACTCCTCCAGTCCGTACGCCTCAATGAATCGTCGGTTGACGTCTTCCTCAAGCTCGCGGGCTGCTGCGGTGGACTTCTCTCCTTCTGCGATGGCGTCGTCGACCGCGCTCTCGACTCGGGCCTCCCCACCACTCACGAACGCGGGCTTCGTGAAGCCCCATGACCGCTCGTCGAGATCCCAATCCGCTCGGTAGATCTCAATCAGCCTTGTCGCACAGGCTTCAATGTCCTCCGACGACTTCACTCGGATCGGCAGCTCCGCGATCGTTCCGACCTCCAGATTCATGGAGGTGGAAGACGCGCGAAGCATCTCGCGCGCGACAACGGAGTTCCCGAAGGCAAGGATGCAGAGCAAGGTGGCGTGATCGTCTGCGAACACGGAGGTGCCCGCAACGTCAAACAAGAATCCTGGCGGGAAGTATCGAAACGCTGGCTCGGCAGTACCCACCTTCGACCAGGAAGCGGACTCTTGGAAGTAGTACTGCGGGCTTCGAATGACCGACTTCGGTCGTTCGGACATCAGTTCGCGACCATCGTCCTCCCAGTTGACGACGAACTCCTGGTTCCCGTACCAGCGACGGAACGAGCCGCCCTTGTTGTAGGGGAACCACCGGCGGCCGGTCGCCTTGGCCGTCGCACGGTCCGGCATGTCTAGGCCGAGCCTCCGTGCGGAAACCTCTGTCCACAAGCGGAGGAACCGCCCGTTGTCGGCGGTAGCCATGCCCTGGCGCGGGTCCGCTATGTCACCCAATCGACGACCGCCACCGAATGCCTCAAGCAAGACGGGGCTCATCCAATAGCTCATCGTCCAGCCTGGGATCTGGGCGACTTGGCTAGCACTCAGCGTGAATCTGGCAGCGTCGTCTGGATCCGCGGCTGCGTCCCTGAGCCGTTGGTTCTTGGCCGCTTCATTGGGTAGGTCGTTTAGTTTGATAAATGCTCCCGGCGTCGACCGGTCAGCGCTTGCCTCGATTACGAAGGCGCATGTCGAGACAACAGCTCCCGCGATCGACTCGAAGGCACCAGTCCCAAGGTGCGCCACGGTGCAGACAGCAGAGTCCTGGAGAGTCTTCTTCCGTAGTGCCTCAAAACTGGAGAGGAACATCCAAGACTGCATCGTGATCATGGCGACGTATCCGCGAGTTACGACCAGACTTCGGTTGCGCTCGATGAACATGGCGAAGAGGTCGCCCTTCGAGTCAGGGAAGCTCTGTTTCGCGAAAGCTGACAGTGAGGGGGCCATGTTCTTTCCGCCCATGTACGGCGGGTTCGCGATGACGACCGAGTACCGCGATTCGAGGTACTGCGCTTGCGTTACCACACGGCGCGCCCACGCCAGCACATCAGCGGTGAGCAGGTCTCCTCCATCGTCGAGCGTGTCCAGGTGGCGCGCGAGGCGCGCGGTCAAGTCGTGATCCGGCCGCACCAATGATCCGACAGTGTCCGCCTCAGAGAACTGATTCCAGAAGGCTTCTTCCTCGTGACGGTCGCCCGCCGTCGTGAGGAGGAAGTCGAGCTCGGCTCGGCTAAAAGAGATGGGATCGATCACGCAGATTCGCGGCTCGATCTCCTTGGCGAAGAAGGTTCGCTGCTTCGCTCGGGCCCTCATCACCAACGCGAAAGCCGCAAGCGCACCGGCGCGCGCGTCGATCTCGGTGCCGTAGAGGTTGTGCGTGAGGATCAAGGCTGGAATCTCGGCAGGCGCGTAGCCCTCCTCCTCGTAGATGGCGTAGAGCAGGTCGAAGGAGTAGGTCAGCATGTGGCCGGAACCGCAGGCCGGGTCAATGACCTTGAGCTCTTCGGGCCTGGCGATCTTCAGGAAGTCAGGCTCGTCGTCGACTGGGGCGACGTAATAGTCCATCTGGCTGACCAAGCCGGAGGACGGGCGGTTTAGCATCCACAACCGGCCAAGGGAGTTCTCGACGAGGTACCTGACGATCCAGTGCGGGGTGAAGAGCTGGGTGGCGGCCGGGATCTCCTCGGCCCCGGCCTTCTTGTTCTTCCTGAACCCAGCGAACACCTCGTCCTTTCGTTCAGAGATGTAGAACTGGTAGAGCCAACCAATGACTTCGACGTCCTCGCAGACGGCCTGCGTCAGCACTTTGATCGAGCGGTTGAGGACGGAGTCGTCGGCGAGCAGGTTAGCCGGGATGAGGAGCTCGGTGTAGTCGACTTCGCGCTCGAACATGAAAGGCATGGCCTTGTTCCAGTGGCGGCAGTACTCCGCGAGCAGGTGGGCGTACGCCTCACCCTGTGGATCGCCGCTGGCGCGCGTGCCGTCGAGAAGGCCCGCGACGGCGGCGCGGGTCGCTTGACTCACCACGTCAGTGTCAATGATGCCGCGTTTGGCTTCGGACAGGATCTCGGGTTGCCCGACGTCCACCCCGGCCTGGGGCGAGACGACGCCGATGCCGGTGTAGCCGTTGGCGTCCATGAAGCGCAAGGCGATGATCCGGTTGAACCAGGTGTAGGCAACCTTGTCAGCGACGGCGGCGCGACCCTTGTCGCCGCCGCCCGCCGAGGTGACGGCCTTCTCAAGGGCCGCTACGGCCTTGGCCTGTTCGACTCGCTCGGCTGAACCGGGCGCTAGCACCGCGGAGATGCGGGCGGTGACCTCGCGGATGAGTGCGGTGCGCGCCCAGGTCGCAAAGTTCTTCAGCGGGGCGGTTTCCATCAGAGGGTGATTCGCTTTCCGTCGTTCAGAGTTGCGATGAGGGCGCTGCGGAGCGCGGTCAGGTACTGGTCGACGTCTGCCTCGTTCTCGAGGACGCCGGGAGCTCCTGAGACCTGGATTGTGCGAGCGGAGACGGTCTGCTTGACGGGCTCGGGGTCGGGGCTAGGTGTCACCGGCGAGGAGGCGAGCAGGTCGAGCAATCCTGGATATTCGCTTGCCTCGAAGTTCGCGCCGATCTGGAGGATCAGCGCGATCTGCTTCTCGTTGGCGACCTTGCCGATCGTCTGGTCAATCCGTTGGACGGCACGCTGTTGGGCCTCCGGCGTCGCGGCCGCGTAGTACGGCGTGCTCTGGAGGTCGGTGCGCCGCTGCTCCAGCGCGCTGGTTACCGTCGTCCTGTTCGTTCCGACAATCTCGTCGATCTGGGATCGCAGGGCGTCGGCGGCTTGCTTGAGCTGGGCCATCTTGTTGCCCCGAAAGGCATTCGGATCCGCCAGCACGGTCTTGACCGCGTCGTCGCTGCCTGGGGGCAGGTAGTTCAGGTTGCTCTCGTGGGTCGCAAGAAGCGCCGCACCCTCGTCGTAGATGGCTCGCTGTGGGCCGCTGATGAAGGACTGGATCGGGTCGATGACGTTGTCTTTGGCTTCGAGGAGGTCGTCGCCGAGGTTGAAGTCGTTTAGGTACCAGTCGTCGCTCTTGCCGACTGCCTGTTCCAGCAGCGCGATGGGGCCGTTGAGCTGCTCGACGAACGGGTAGCGCGAGCCGGTCACGGCGGCGCGGAGCTCGTCGAGCTTGCCCTTGAGCTTGTCGGCGCCGTGGTTTGCCAGCTCAAGGGGGTCCTTGGGTGCGCTGGGCTCGTCGAAGAAGTCGATGCAGAACTTGCGGAAATTCGCGACCTTGCGCTCGTCGAACGTCTTCTGCGGCGCGATGACCTGGTGGCCGTGCTTCTGGGTGTTGCGAAGGGCTGTCGCGATCTCGGTGCGCTTGAGGACGTTGCCGTCCATGGTCAGGGTGACCTTCGAGGCCCCGATCAGGTAGGCGACGATGACCTCGATCGAGGCGAGGTCCCAGCCGTAGGGTTTGGCCTGGAAGGAGTCGACGATGCTCTTCGTCGTGACCTGCTCCCCTTGACCGGTCTTGCGCAGGATCGCCGAGAGGACCTCTTGGGCGGGCTGGTCGATCTTCGACAGTGCCTCGGCGTCGAACAGCCCGCTGTCGGGGTTCGCGGCGCCGGCGACCTGCTGCTCGCTGTAGGTGATGCCGCCGAGCAGTTTGAGCTGGGTGTAGGTGCGGCTGATGAGTTCCTGGAAGCCTTCGGTGACGCGTCCGAGCGCGTCGGTCGAGGTGGCGGGGACATCGGCGGCGTTGATGATCAGGCCGGCGTTGCCGACGGCGGTCTGGATGCGCTGGGCGAGTTCCTTCTCGCGCTCTCGGTTGAGGGTCGCCTTGGCCTGGAGGATCTGCTCCTCGATCGCGGAGAGCGAGCTGGTGCGCTTGCGCTTGATGTACTTGTCGGTCTTCAGCAGCAGCCGCAGGTCCGTGAGCACGCGATCGTCGGGGTCGAGCACGACGCGCAGCTCGTCCTTGCCGGCGCTGTGCATCCGTGTCTCGTCGGCGGTGTAGGGATAATCCGGGGTGATGAAGTGGACTGAGAGTTCCTTCTGCTGCCCGTGGACCTGGTCGTCGAGCTTGAACCCGAAGGGGAAGTCCTGGCCATTCTTGGCGTAGCGGATCTTGCTGGTCTTGATGACGTCGGCGGAGAGCACCTTGAACATCTGGGAGCTGACCTCGGAGGCGTCGATGTCGACGTTCTTGATCTCCTCCTCGATGACTTGCTCTTCGTTGGTCAGGTACTCGTATACGTGGCCGTTCCTCTGGATGTAGGTCTGCCGCTCCAGTTCGGCGAGGGCCTCCTTGACGTCCTCGGCGAGCGCGGGCAGGTCGAGGCCGAAGCGGTCGTAGACGAGCACGGTGAGGTTACGGGCGGTCGCCTGGAAGCTCTCGACGTACTTGACGAGGAAGAGTGCTTTGAGGAGCCGGATGGCGAGCTCGTTGTCGAGGTTGCGCTCGGCGACGAGAATCTGCTGCTGGGCCTGTGCCTTGAGCGAGGCGCGGATCCCTTCGAACATCCGGTCAAAGGTGGCGAGGGTGCCGATGTCGCCGTTGCCGACAACCTTGGCGACGTCCTGGACGACGCCGAGCATGGAGCGCTCGCCGACGGAGCTGTTGCGGCCCTCGAAGGCGTTGTGGTCGGAGATCCCGATGATCGCGGCCTGGAAGAGCGGAAACTGGTAGCTGACGAAGGGATAGGTCCCGACGAAGTGTTCCTCGTCGGTGTAGTTGCGGTAGTTCTTGGCGCCGTCGACAAAGTCGAACAAGGTCTTGAAGTTGGCCGATTCCGCGCCGTAGATCGCCCGGAGCGCTGCTGCTCCTTCGTCGTTCTTGTCCAGGAGCCGCTTGCGGATGACCTCTTCGACATCGGCGCTGGTGAGGTGCACGCGAGTCTTGAACCTGGCCTGGATCTTGGAGAAGTCGTTGCCCTGCTGCTTGGTGCGGTCACCGACGACCTTGTCCATGTCCTCCTGGGAAGTCACGAACACCCAGGCGCGGCCGGCGCACTTGGTGTTGAGGCTTTCGGCGATCGTCTGCAGGTTGAGCATCAAGTGGGTGTTGGACCCGATGAACTGGCCAACCTCGTCGACGTAGAAGTTGAGGCGGTACCCGTCGGGCTGCTGATCGAGCCACATCTTGACCTCTTCGGCGAAGTCCTCGATCGAGACGGAGTAGGACTGCTGGTACTGCTTGATGATGCCGTCGGTGGCCTGGCCGTTGACCTCGGCGAAGGCACGGTCGATGGAGGCGCCCTCCAACGCGCTCTGCTCGCGGCCCCGGCTCCACGGGATGCTGGCGATGCGCTCGAAGGCCTCCATGAACGCCTCGTATTGGCCGCGGGTGTCGAGGTCGCGCTCGAAGCGTGCGACATGGCCCTGGTTGCCGTAGTAGCCGCGGCTCTCGTCGAACACCTTCACGAACACCTTGAGCAGGGCGTCGGCCTGGTCCTTGGTAATCAGAGTGGCCTTCTGGTCAATGTTGAACAGCAGGCTCTTGGCCGGGATGCGCTCGGCCTTGGTCAAAAGGGCTGGCAGGAACGCTCCGGTGGACTTGGCGCGAAAGCTCTCGGAGACCTGCGTGCGGTCGAAGGCCTGGCCTTCGACGTCGCCCAGCAGGTGGGCCAGCATCTTGAGCAGATGCGACTTACCGGAGCCGAAGAAGCCGGAGATCCAGACCCCGTTGGCGTTGGTGTAGTTGGTGTAGGCCTCCAGGAGAAGCTCGAGGCCCTTGGCAGCCTCGTTGGTGAGGACGTACTCGTCGACCTCGGTGCCAAGGTGCGCAACGTCGTCGGCCTTGATGACGCCCTCGATGGGGCGCTGGACGTCCTTGGCGAAGATCTGGTTCAACAGCATTGGTCACGCTTCCTGTTCCAAGATGTTCTTGGCTCGGTAGTACTGGTCGTCGGTCAACTTGTTGAACAGGACGAGACTCGACCCGAGCGAGTCTGACTGCCGGTAGTCGCCGGGAAAGAACATGAGCATTGGTTTGCCGGTCACGACGCTCTGCAGGTTGTTGAGCACGTTGTGGGACCGGATATAGGGGAAGACTTCGCCGATGCCGGTGAGGAAGACGATGTCGAAGCCGCCGGCGCTCTCCAGGTTCGCCCGAAGTGCCGGGGCGATGTGGAGTTGCGGGTCGAGCATCGCCTGCAACATCTCACGGAAGTCGTCCTTGTCGTGGTCCGGCTCGAAGGCCAGCACCCGCTCCCAGACGCCGCGCTCCTTGAGGATTCCCACCGACAAGTCGTAGAGGTTGACCTCGTGGACGGTGATGCCGTGCTTGGTCGAGAGCTTGGTCTTGATCCGCTTCTTCGCCTGCGCGACCGCGAGGGCGGCTTCGGGCGGGAAGGGGTAGATGAAGAACGGGACTTCGTTGCTCAGTCCCTGCATGCGCAGGAAGCGCTGGCTGCTCAGCACGGCGAGCAGGTGCGCCTCCTGGGCGTTCAGGTCCATCGTCTTCATCAGGCTTGGCTCCGGGTCGGGAAGAAGCGGACGTCGCTCGGCGTGCGAAGGGCGAGGAGGCTCAGGAGACGCTCGGAAAGGATGGCGGGAACGATGTGCCCTGACTCCGACAGCAGCTCGGCCTCCACGAGCATCTTGAATACCGTGGATCGAAGCTTCTGCATGGTTGAGTCCTTGATCGTTGCGAGCTCGTCGTGCCACAGGGCCTTGCTCCGGATGAAGCTGTCGAAGTCCTCGTAACTGAGCGTGGGCGCGAGCAACAGGAACCGCTCGCGCAGGACTTCTTCGGCGAACTCGGCGATCAGGCTGTATCGCCGGCAGGCCGCCACCCACATCAGGTGGCCTCGCTCGGTAGCCGTCAGATCATCAAGAAGCTCAATCTCCTGCTCGGTCAGCGCCGAGAGGCGCTTCACCGTTTCGCGGACCAGGCGCACTCCGGTGCGGTGCGTGCGCGCCTGGAGCAGGTTGTCGGCCACGGCTCGGTCACGGGCCTTCTCCCAGTCCCGTTCCTCGATGTAGGCGGGCGCAAGGAGGGCGGCTTCGCGGGTAAGGAGCGCGCCCGTGGTGAACGACAACGCATAGCGAGCGCGGGTCTCCGCGTCGGTCACGGCTGGCACCTCCTTACTGGTGTCTCGGGCAAAGTCGTTCAGACTATCGGGGGCCGGCGACAGTTTTGGTCGTGAAGGTCCGGTCGAGCCGACGGATCAGCCGGTGTTGCTCGGTTCATCTGAGGTAGCGGCACCGCCGCGGCGCACCCATTCGTCGACCTCGCTGGCCTGGAACTTCCAGAGCCGGCCGACCTGGTGGGCGGGCCTGGCCTTGTCGGCGATCCAGGCGTAGACCGTGGCCTTGGTGACGCCGAGATGAGTGGCGATGTCCTCTGCGGACAACCACGGTTCGGACACGACGTGTCGACCTTTCCCTCGGCGAACCGGCTTTAGCCGGGTGTGTCCGAGCGTAGTGGAGGGATAGCCCGGTTTCGGCCGGTTCAGCAAACCCAGCCGAACGGGCATGACGAGCTGACCGTCGAGAATGCGAATGCATGCAGGCAAATGCATGCAGGCACTCGCGCCGCGCGCCAGCCCCCCGGGGTGGCGAATCATCGCGCTACGAGTCGACCGCTGCCGCAGCCAGCTGACGAAAATGCCCGCGCCGCTGATCGCTCCCAAGGTCCGAGCTCACCTAGGTGACCAAGTAGAGGAGGACCCGATGAGCACTTCCCCCGCCGAGCAGCCGACCCCCGGCCTCGTCACCTTCACCCAGCAGGGCGATCGCGCCCTCGATCGCCTCGCCGCCGATCTGGCCGAGCAGTGCGACGGCTCCACCGCCAGCATCGCCGACATCCTCGATCAGGTGCTGTCGGCCGACATCGCCGAGCTTGCCGAAAAACTAGGTGCATCCCTTGCCGTTGACGAGGCCGGCCCGGCACCGGCGAGTCCCGACCAAGCCGCCCGCCGCCGCCTCGGGGCCGGCCGACCAACTCTCGCCGCCACACCTCCCCCGTCACCCCGGATCGACCGTTGACACGCCATCTCCACGGCCGAGCGCGCCTGCGCAGAACGAGCCGACCGGCACCTAGACTGACCTAGACAACCCGTGGAATCTAGGTGAATCTAGGAAGGTGGCGCCTCGTGGATCAGAGCCCCTATACCCCCGGCGCTGGTCACAATCCGCCCGTCCTTGCCGGGCGCGACGGCCTTCTCCGGGACTGGCACCTGGTTCTCAACGACATCGTCTCTGGCGGCCGCGTCCGTGCCCAGGACATGATCCTTTCAGGGCCCCGCGGCGTGGGGAAGACCGTCACAGTGAGCGCGTTCGCGGACCTCGCCAAGGGTCAGGGGTTCGAGGTGGTCAACCTCCAGGCGGTCGCTGGCCACGCTGGTTTGGTGGGGGCGCTGCTGCAGCGCGCTCGCACGCGCATCGCCGAGGAAGCCGGCCCGTGGCAGCGCGCCCGCAAGGCCTTCGAGCGGATCGGCGGGGTCAACCTCAGCATCGCAGGCATCGGTGCCGGGATCTCCACTCGCCAATCCGGCGTTCCGGCACCGGGCATGGACGCGGGAACGCTCGCTGACGCCCTGGCCACGCTGGCGGCCGAGGTCCGCAAGGACGCCCACAGCGGCGGCCTGCTGATCACCGTCGACGAGCTCCAGGTCGCGTCGGGCCCCGACCTCGCGCTGCTCGCAGCAACTCTTCACCGCCTCAACGTCGACCACCCCTCCGCGCCGGTCCTCTTCGCCGGCACCGGACTGCCCTTCACCCCCGATGCGCTCCGCAAGGCCGGTGTGACGCACCCTGACCGCCTCTTCGTGCTGGAGCCCATCCCCCTCACCCTCGAGCCGGATGACGCCCGCTACGCCGTGGTCGAGCCAGCACGCCTGGCCGGAGTCGCCTGGACCCCCGAGGCGGCCGCTGCCGTCGTCGAGGCCAGCAACGGCTACCCGGCCCACCTGCAGCTGTTCGCCCACGCCATTTGGACAGCAGCGCCCGGGCCCGACCAGATCACTCTCGGCGACGTCGAAGCCGCACTCCCCCAGGTCGCCGACACGCTCGAGCGCCGCACCCTTGGCCCCCGATGGGACCGAATCAGCGATCGACAGATGGAGTTCCTTGCCGCCCTCGCGCTGCACGGCGGGCGCGCCTCAACAGCGGCGATCGCCAAGACTCTCGGTCGCTCCCAGCAAGAGCTGTCCTGGCTCCGTGAGGAGCTCATCGAGGAGGGCGACGTCTACGCACCCAAGCGCGGCCAGCTGGCGATGGCGGTCCCGCTCTTCAACCGCTTCGTTCTGAGCCACTACGAACGCACGCGACCCGAAGCAGCGACCGAACTGCTGAGCTTGCAGAAGATGATCGCGAACGCCGGGCTGGATCCCTCAGCAGCGCACGCGGGTCGGGACCTGCTTCGCCGAAGCGAGCAGAACGAACCCCGCCAGTTGCCACCGCCCAGCGGCGAATCTGTGCGGCCGCGCTCCTGAGTGGCCGCGCGCACCGCTACCGAACGCGCGGACATACGTTCCGTTACACAACGCAGCCGTGTAACAGGCTGGGAGCGGGCCGGCACGGACCGCGACAGTCCGCGCGGCGCTAGAGCTGGCGGCGGGCCCGCCGCAGCATGAGGCCCTGTCACGTCGGGCAGCAGCGCGGCAAGGGACTGCGGCGGCGCGACGTCGGCCAGCTCGTCGAGCAACTCGGAGTCGTCTGCCGTCAGTGACTCCATCGTCGGGCGCAGTAGGCGTTCCACTCACTGGCCGCCGCGGCGAGCCGGCGATAGGCCTCAACATCCTGGGGGCGTTGAACCACGCGGCGGCGGACATCGCGACGCGCCGCGCGATCAGGGCCGCTTTGTCGTCCATGGCTCAGTCTCCCTCCCCACACACCTGGAGGGAGTCCCTTTCCCGTTGTTAACAGCCTCACCGCCAGCGGCGCGCGCCGGCCGGCGAGATCCGCGAGACTCAAGCCCAACCTCTCGGAGGGAAGGGCACCCGGTGGACGACAACGACCAGCTCGAAGCAGGCGGGCACGCGTCGGCGGCCCGCGAGCACGTCTACGGCTTCAACCGCGCCACGATGTGGGAGCAGGACCAGATCCCGGCTGAGACCTCCGCCCAGCTGGCGGAGTTCGCCGAGATCGCGGCCGCACTCCCCCAGGCATCATCGCAGCTTTCCAGCACGCTCGAGCAGGCTCTGGCTCACCAGGTGCTCAGCATGGATGCGATGACCGACGAGTCGGACCCGGCGATGGCGATCGGCGTCGCTCGCCTCCATCTAGAGGAGGCCCGCGGTCTCGCGGTCGACCTGCACAAGCACCTCAACGCCGCGCGCAACGCCACCGCGCACGTCATCAGCCAGGGCGCCGACGACGGCCAGGAGTCGATGCCCTGAGACCAGCCCTGACCCGGCCCCGCTGACGCATCAGCGAAGATTTCTTCGCGTCGGGTGATCGCCCCGACGGGTCGACCTTCCTTTGGTGACTGAGAGATGACCCCGGTCCACCAAGGAGCTGCCCGTGAGCACGCCCACCGATTCCCCGTCCGCGGCCGACCGTGACCCGGTCCAGGACGTCCGCGCACACCTCGAGCAGGCCCTGGCTGCGCTCGATCAACTCCGCGAGGTCCTGCCCCCTCCCACCGCTCCGCCCGCCCGAAACCGGAGGCGGTGAGTCGGCATGACCACCGACACCACAATGAGCGCCGCCGGCGCCGTGTTCGAGGCCGAGCAGGCCGTGGGCAGGGCCCGATGGGTGGTGGAGGAGCTGAAGGAGACGATCGGCTCCGCGCTCCGCGTGCTCAACGACGCCGAACTCGACTCGGCCAAGGCCAAGCTGTCCGGGCGCGGTTCCTTCTACCTCGAGGCCGCCGGCGAGCACCTGGGACGGCTGCGCACGAGGTGCAACGAGATGCCTGACCTGACGCACGACCTGTTCGTACACCTCAATCGCGCGTCGCAGTCGGTCACCGACGCCCGTGCCCTCCTCGACCCGGCCGACACCTCCGATCCCGTCATCGCCAGCGAGGTCGCCCAACTCAAGCCGCACCTCGCGGTCGTCGGAGAGATGGTCACCCTGGCCAAGCCCGTCGCCCAGCTGGCTGCCCAGCACGTCGAGACGGCACACCAGGCCAGCCAGGACGTGACTGCCATGGGGCTGCTGGAGCCGGTCAGCCTGGAGCGGAGCATCGCGACCGCCGGCAAGGAGCTCGGCCGCGCCGACGAGGACGTGCGCCTGCTCGGCAACGTCGTCGACCACGCCGCGGCCAGCGCCCGTGAGTCGGCCGGGATCGCCAGCGAGATCACCGACAACGCTCGCCGGCGGATGTCCGAGCAGGCCCGTGACCCGATCCCGAGCCCCACCCTGCCGGGTCCCAGGACCCCGGGTCGGTAGAGCGAGCCATGGATCTCGACCCGGGCGGCCGCCAGCTGGCGGGCCTCATCCTCGACGCGGCTGGCCGAGGCGAACATGACCAGGTCGCCAGCCTGATTGCACCGCTCGATGCAGAGCGGCTGTGCTCGCTGGTGACGGTGCTGGCCGTCCAGGTCGACCAGAGCGCGCCGGCCTCCTCGGCAACCGGCCCGGCCGCGGTGTGCGAGCTGGCCATCAACGCCGCGGCGCCGATGTTCGGCACGACGCCGGAGGCGATTCTTAGCGCCGAACGCCGCCGACCAGTCAGCGATGCGCGGGCGGTGGCCATGACGGCCGCCCGCGAGACCGGCCTGTCCCTGCCGGCGATCGCCGAGCACTTCAACAAGGACCACGGCTCGGTGATCCATGCGGTCCGCCGCACCGCCGAGCGGCCCCGACTGGCCGACGCCGCGGCGCGGGTGAGCGAGCACGTCAACAGCCGCTACACCGCCCGTCTCCCCCGCACCGAGGAGAGCGTGGTCGACCTTCACCAGCGGCCTCTGGCCTCGACGTTCGAGCCCGATGGCCCGGTCGAGCACGCCGTGGTGGCGGCCGCGGATGCCTTCAACACCACACCGGAGGTCCTCCTGGGTGCCGACCGGAGCCGGGCGGCCGCCGATGCCCGGGCGGTGGCCATGACCGCCGCCCGGATCCACGGGCACAGCCTGCCCACGATCGCCCGGCACTTCGAGCGCGACCACACCACGGTGCTGCAGGCGACTCGGCGCATCGAGAAGACCCCGCCGCTGCGGGACCTGGCCGCCAAGATCGCCGCGGATCTCCCCGAGCAGCCGGCCAGCGCCAGCGCCGGCAGGCTGGAAGTCGACGAGCACGTGCCCGAGAGAGGCCCCCGCTCCCTCGGGTTGCGCGAGCAGCAGCGGGCGATCCCCGTTGCCGCCGAGCGGGCGCAGCTGAGGGTCGCCCGGTGAAGGCACTGATCGGGCTGGCCGCGGCCGCGATCCTCGGGCTCACCGCCGGCGGGATCAAGGCCGCCCTGCCCGAAGTCCAGACAGGACCCGAGCCCGCCGAGGGCAAGACCAGCCAGGTGCGCGCAGGCGCTCGCCCGCGAGGAGTCGTACGCCGCGGCCACCGACGATGCCCAAGGCGCTGAGCGCGGCCTGTGAGGCAACTGCTGAGAGCCAAGGGGCAGGTCAATGGACGAGCAGCTGACGCTGGCCGCGAAGACGCTGGCCCGGTGGTGCTACGCCCGCGGCATCGACGAACGCCTCCTCGGCTGCGGTGAGCAGCTGTGCAGAGTCGCCGTCGACCAGGCCCTCGGCCGCCCCGCCCCGGCGCACCTCGAGCAGGCACTGTGGCAACAGACCGCCACGCTGCTAGGCCAGCGCCGCGACTGGGACCGCGAACACCAGGTGAGCCCACCGACGCCGGCCGCCTGCCTGCCCTGCGCCGTGGCGGCCGACCAAGTGCCCCACCCACGCCGGCCGGCGCTGTCGTGCCTGCGGTGGCCAACTGCACCGCATCGTCGTCGACGAGGGCTTCGGCACCCATCCGTGCTGCGACCGTCCCGGTGAGAACGGATCCTTGGGCGTCCTCAAGCACACCGCGCAGCAGCTGGGAGCCACGCTGCTGGCGCAGTCGGCGTGATCGGGCCCGGGTCGCCAAGACGGATGCGCCGAGGGTGATCGCTCCCACCCCCGATCCGCACTTAGGAGACCAAGGAGGACTGGCGCAGCCTGTGCCGGTCCACGGGATCCATGGGAGTTCACATGAGTGACGCCGCTCGCGAGGAAGCCGCGCTCGAGGAAGAGGCTCGTCAGCGCGCCGAGGAGATCAGGGCCACCCAGGAGGCCGCCGCCCAGGCCGCGGCCGCCGACACCGGCCCCTCCCCCGACGCCGAGATCGCGCAGGTCCACCGGTCCGGGCGCCAGCACGACCACACCGACACGGCCGCCTACCAGCGGCCCCAGCTCGGCCGCCGCCGCGGCCCGCGGCGCTAGGGGGTCGCGATGGCAACCGCGCTCGCATCAACGGACGCCAGCCGCATCCCCGGCCGCACAACGGTCCGCTGGGTCGACTGCTCCCACAAGCTGGGTTCGCTGCCGTGCATGAACCACAAGCCGCACGAGGGCAACGGCCACGGCTGCGTGCACCACTCCACCTCCGGCTTCCAGGACGACGAGTAGCTCGCCGACCTGCAGCGCCAGAGAGCGTGCCTAGCCGTGGACCAGGTGCAGCCGCCGCCGCGCCGGCTGCTCGACGGCCGTCTCCAGGCGCTGCAGCCGCTCGAGCGTCATCGGATGGCCATGACGCCGGAGCAGGCCAGCCAGCACGGAGCCCAGCCCAAGGGAGACCACCAGCTGGTCGGCCGCGGCCTCCGCGCCGGCCTCGATCCGCCGGCTGGCTGCCGGCACCAGGTAGGTCAGGGCGATCACCGCGCCGCCCAAGATCCCCGGAGCGGCCCGGCCCTCAACGACCGACTGCACGATGCAGATCACCCCGACGACACCTCGCAGCGTCCACGCCAGCCGCATGAACGGAAGCCAGGCGAACGCCCGGGCCACGCCGCGGAACGACGCGCCCACCAGCCGCCACGGCGTCGTCGCCGCAAGCACAGCGAGCTCGAGCCGCGGCCGGATCGCACGCCGCCGGCCGACGGCATGAGCAATCGCGGCGGCCGCCTCCGCAGCGGTCACTCCTCCCCGGTAGGTGGCGTTGAACAGTCCGGGGCTGACCATGACAGCGCCATCCGCGATCGCCGCAGCCACCAGGGTGCCCGGACTCTGACGCCGGCGTACGAACAGGGTGCCGACGTCGACGCCGCGGACACCCAGCTCGGCGAGCACAGGCCCCATCACCTGGAGCTCAGCCGCAGTCGCAGGCCGCGACCGGGTCAGCGCCGCGGTCGCCGGCACCTCGAACTGGCCGAGCGCCAGTGCAACGAGCACGCCCGCTGCAGCCAGGAATGCGATCAGGCCGAGCGCCGGCGGGAGCAGGGCGCACACCACCACGGTGAGGACGAAGCTCACCAGCAGCGCCGGCGCCAGCGTCACCACTCTCAGCACGGTCATCGGGAACCTCATCATCACGACCCTCCTCCATCTGTCAGCACTAGTGCGAATCTCTTGACTTTATCCGCGATGCTCGTCCGGCGACCGCCATACGACATAGGCGAACGAGACCAGTTTGTGCCCAGCCGCCGACACGACCCCGAGTTATCCACAGCCCGCCGCGCAGCGGAGCGAGGACCGACCCGGACGTGGGTTCATGGGCCAGACCGACCTCCGACCGAAAGGAACCCCCGTGGACACCCTCAACGCTGACGGCACTTGGGACCGCCTCGGCTCGATCGCCCTCCTGCTGCACCAAGCCGCCACCCAGGTATGGAGCGACGCCGACCGGGCGGCCGCCGACTCGCCGCTGCACGACCTCGGCCTCGGTGTCTACCTCGCGCACTCCCAGGCCAGCGCCCTGCTGCCCGAGGACTACGAGCTGCCCGACGTCGAGGTGGACGAGCTCGAGGAGCCCACCCCGCTGCAGCTGCTCACCGAGGCCGAGGAGCTGACCCGGCCCCTGCCGCTGCACCGACCCGACCTGCACGGCTCCCAGCTGGTCGTCGACCTGTGCGACCTCATCCGGGAAGCCCGCGGCCTTGGCTACTGACCTGCGGCTGGCGTACGCCGACATCGACCAGGAGCTCTTCGACGTCGACCAGATCCCGATTACCGCGCGCGACGTGCGCAGCGTCGGCGAGATGCTCTTCGACGTCGACTACCTGGCGCGCCAGCTCCTCATGGACGTCGACGGAGACGCCGCCGGTACCCTGCTGCGCAGCTGGCCGACGATGGTCGCGGCCGCCGAGGACCTGTGGGCATCCCTGCCCGGTCGCCGCCCCGGCGTCGACGAGCGCGACCGGCCCATCACCACCCTCTCCGCCCAAGCCGCCACCATCGAGACCAGCCTCTCCGGCCGCACCGCCTGGCCAGGGCAAGGCCCAACCAGCCACCGCATCGACCAGATGACCCAGACCTTCCTCAACGCCGCCGCCCTGGTCCGCCGCTACGGCGCCGAGATCCCCCACGAGCAGCCCGACGCCCACCGCGACCTCGAGGCAGCACGCACCCGGATCATGCACGGGCTCTACCTCACCGCCCACGCCGTCAACGTCGCGCTCCAGCAGCACGGCCGCGACCGCGTCAACGACGCCCGCAGCGCCGGGCACCGGATCCACCTGGCGCAGCACCACTCCCCCTACGCGATCGCCCCCACCGGTGCCTGGATCGACCGGATCTCCGCAAGCGAGAACACCGCCCGCAGCTACCTGAGCGACCGGTTCGCCCAAGCCCTCGCCGGCGAGGCGATGCGCCCCGTCGACGACCCCGGCCGGCTCGCGCAAGCGCTGGCCAACTGGGACATCCAGACCCACCGCGCGCTGGCCCGGGAACTCGAAACGTCCAACATCCTGCTGATCACCCGCACCCAGGGCCTGATCGCCGGCGCCAGCATGGTCCTCGTCGACGCCGCCGCGACTGCCGGCGCGCTCGAGCGTTCCGACCGCCTGATCCCCGCCATCGCCGAGACAGGACGCTCCTGGAGCAACCTGGCCAGCCGCTGGGGCGACCTCGCTCCCCCAGGAGCCCGCCTCGAGGAGCCACTGGCACGCGCGGCCGCGGAGGTCCGCGCCGCGTACCGCCAGATCACCCACGACAAGACCACCTTGGCCAGCCCGGAGGTCATCGCCAGCCGCCCAGGACTGCCCCAGGCAATGCACGCCTCGCTGCGCGCGATCGAGGCCGGCTCCGAGCTCGCAGTCGTCGTCGCCGAGAAGGCCGACGCACCCGACCTCACCGGCCCGGCCCGAGCCCTGTCGCGCCGAGCTCACAACGACGTCGAGGCCGGCCTGGCTACCCCGCCTGCCGAGGGCGACGTCGTCTGGGTCTCCCCCGCCGACATCCTCGCCAAGCGCCTCGTGCCACTCCCCCCGCCCGTCGCGGAGACCCTGCGCGCGGCCAGCGACGCCACGATCGACGCCACAAGCTCGGCCTCCGCGGTGGTTACGGTGCACATGCCGAGCAATGAACGAGTCCCGGCGAGGGTGAACACGCACCAAAGCCCTACCGGGCGAAATGAAGTGGCACCACTCACCGCCGGTATCCCAGCCAAGAGCCGTGGCCGGTGACGACGCTTCGCGCCCATACAAGTCCGGTAGCACCGCAACTGAACCGCGCCTGCCACGAACTGTCGGAGGTGACTCGTACCCTCAAAGAGCCGGGCTCTCCAGGTTCCTCGGCAGAAGCGAGGTACCGGTGGGAGGCGGTAAGCAGGTCAAGTCGCAGCACGCACATCAGCGACGCTGGGATTGCCCTGATTCACCAGCGGGTCAGCGCCATGGATCACGTCTGGCATGAGCGCACAGTCGACGCCGGGATCGATGGCACGATCGAGTTGCGCGACCCCGCGACGGGCGAAGTTAGCAACTGCCACCTCCAGGTGCAAAGCAAGGCCCGCGACAACGACTTCCGCCGCCTCGGACAGCTGGTCCTCGACGGACTCCACCTCCCAGATGAGACCGTCGGGTTCCCGTGAGGTGCCGTACGCAGGGCAGCGCGGGTCGTCGCTTGTGCCAACATATGTAATCCGGTGCGTTGTGCGCTTGTTGACGTAGCCTTTTCCATCTCAAGTATGTCCCATCTCGGGCATACCGCCGACCACCGGTCAAGTCACGGAGTTCACCTTGGTTCCACGGTCTGAGGTTCGACACGACCTGTTCGGCGATCCCACACGAGAGGCAGTGGGAGACGTTGACGGGGCGCACTCAACCGACGCTTGGTCGCGTACGCTGGAGGTCCTCTCGCGAGCAGCAGACCATCCCCTGATGCGTGCATTCGACCTCGATGCCATTTTCACTTTTGACCGCAGCCTGCGCTACCTGTCAGTCAACGGCAGCGGCCTCGCCGCGCTGGGCCTCTCCCGAGAGGCCCTGGAGGGCAAGACCCTCTTTGATGTCTTCCCTGCAGAGACGGTCACCATGGCCGAGCCTTGGTTCCGAGACGCGCTCGCAGGTCGCTCGAACACCATCGACGTGCCCTTTGCGGGCCGAATCTTCTCTCAGCACCTGACTCCCATTCGAGACGAGTCCGGCCAGGTCGTAGCAGCAATGGGAGTCGTAGAGGACGTCACCGAGGCACGGGCAACGGCGCAAGCGCGCCGGGAATCCGAGGAACGTTTCCGGCTCAGTTTCGACCACGCCCCCATCGGCAAGGCGCTGGTCGAACTCGATGGGCGCCTGCGGCAAGTCAACAAAGCGTTCGCGAACCTTACGCGGTACTCCGAGCAGGAACTGCTGGCACGGTCGTTCCAGGACATCACCCACCCCGACGACTTCGACACACACGTGGATTACAGCAGTCGGCTGCTTGCCGGGGAGATCGACGCGTACGACCTGGAGAAGCGCTACATCACCGGGTCGGGTTCCACCGTTTGGGCGCAGCTGTCGGTCACATTGGTACGGGATCCTGACGGCGCGCCGCAGTACTTCATCGCTCAGATCCAGGACATCACAGATCGCAAGGTACGCGAGGCATCTCTTCGGGACATGGTTGCCATGCTGTCGCACGACCTGCGCGCTCCCATGTCGGTTGTCACGGGGTACGTCGAAATGCTTCTCGACTCCTGGGATTCACTGCGCGCCGACGAGCGCCGCAGCTTCCTGCAGAAGACGAAGGCAGCGGCGCATTCAGTGCAAGCGCTGCTCGAAAACACGTTGACGGTCTCGGAACTGGACGACAGCGGTCTCGTCGTTTATCCCGCGCCGGTGAGCGTGAGCGAGGTGGCTGGCGAAGTCCTAGACAATCTCGGTTTGACGTCGTCTATCACCCTTCGCGCAACGGGAGACACCACGGCGCTTGTTGACCGCGGACACCTGACGCAGATCGTTACGAATTTGGTGACCAATGCTCTGAAGTACGGCGCAGAACCAGTCGTCGTGAACATCCGCACGGACACCGATTCGGTTGCCGTCGAGGTGGCGGACGCGGGTCCAGGGGTGCCGCCGGAGTTCGAGCCACATCTGTTTGACTGCTTCACCCGATCTGAGGCGTCTCGATCGGGCCGGGAGCGGGGCAGCGGGCTCGGCCTTTACATCGTCCGGCGTCTTCTTCTGCTCAATGGCGGTGACGTCCGGTACACACCCCAGCCAGACGGGGGTGCGATGTTCGCCTTTCATCTCCCCCGGGCCGCACCACGCGCTCCCACGTCACGGCGCGGACAGTCTGTCCAGTGAAACAACTGACTGTGGATTGGGCGCGACTCATGGCTCGCGATCTTCGGGCGTGGTGGGGGTCGCAAGGCCGTTGAGGATCAATGCGCAGATCGCCGCTGCGAATCGTGCCGCATCCGCAGACGGATCCTCTGAGGGACCTTCGACTGCGGCGCTGAGGCCGGCGACGGTGATGGCACCGAAGACGCCCATGGCGACCGCACTCGGGTCGGCGACCCGGCGCAGTGACCCGTCGGCCAGCAGTTGCTCGATCGGCTCGTAGAACGCACTGCGCAATGCATCGGCGAGGTCGGGCAGCCGGGTGGCTCGCCCCAGGTCGCCCACCAGGGCCCGGCACAGGAACGGGTGCTCGACCATGACGGCCAGTTGCGCGGCAACGGCGGCCTCGAGGCGGCTCCGCGCGTCCTCCTGAGTTGAGACGGCGACACCGACCTCCCCTGCGATGAGGTCGAGCAGGTCACCCAGCAGGAATGCCAGCACCCCGTTCTTCCCGTCCAGGTGGTAGTAGATGGTGGCTTTGGGGATACCCGTGACCTCGGCGATGTCGTCGATCTTGGTGCCGTCCAGCCCCCGTTCCGCGATGAGCTCGGCCGCGCCGTACAGCTGGGTGGCCAGCTTTGCCGGAAGTTTCCTCATGACTCACCTCTGTTCTCTACCCGCCACGCCCGTGCAGGCTTTCGGGGTTGAATCGCCTCGGGTCTGATGGAGGCTCTCAATCCATGGAGGATGAGAGTCATGGCAGCACCCAGGAAGTACCCCGACGAGCTGCGTGAGCGGGCCACCCGGATGGCGGTGGAGCTCCGCCAGGACCCGGCGACAAAGCAGGGCGCGATCGCCCCGTGTCGCCGACCAGCTCGGCATGCACCCTGAGACCCTGCGCAACTGGGTCCGACAGGCCGAGATTGACGGTGGCGTCCGGCCCGGCACCACAACCAGTGATGCGCAGCGGCTGGCCGACCTCGAGCGCGAAGTCCGCGAGCTGCGGCGGGCGAACCACATCTTGAAGACCTCGGCGGCTTTCTTCGCGGCGGAGCTCGACCGCCCCACGAACAGGTAGTGGTCTACATCGACGCCCATCGCCACGACGTTGTCGACGGGCGTGAGGTCGGGGTCGAGCCGATCTGCGGCGTGCTGAGGAACGCCGGCGTGCAGATCGCCCCGAGCAGCTACTACGCGGCCAAGACCAGACCGCCCTCGGCACGCGCGATCCGTGACGCCGAGCTGGTCGAGGACATCAAGGTCGCCCACAAGGCGAACCTGGGTGTTTACGGCGCCCGGAAGATCCACGCCGAGCTCAACCGCGAAGGCGTCAAGGTCGCCCACAAGGCGAACCTGGGTGTTTACGGCGCCCGGAAGATCCACGCCGAGCTCAACCGCGAAGGCGTCAAGGTCGCCCGGTGCACCGTGGAGCGGCTGATGCGCGCCGAGGGCTTGCGGGGGATCCCGCGGGAGAAGTTCCGCAAGACCACCATCGGCGACGGTGCTGAGACCGAGCGTCCCGAGGATCTGGTGAAGCGGAAGTTCGCAGCGACCGGCCCGAACCAGCTGTGGGTGGCCGACCTGACCTACGTGCGGACGCACGCCGGCTGGACCTACGTCGCGTTCGTCCTGGACGTCTTCAGCCGGATGATCGTGGGCTGGCATGTGTCCACCAGCCTGCGCACCGATCTGGCGCTCGACGCCCTCGACATGGGGATGTGGACCCGGCAGCGAGCCGGGCAGGACGTCACCGGCCTGGCGCACCACTCGGATCGTGGCGTTCAGGGCGAATTCAACCGGTCGTCGCAACACCTCATGATCACGGAGGTGTTTGATGGGTCGTCGTCAGCAGGCGTCAGATCGTGCGGTCCGGCCAGCGATGCGGTCCCCGGGTCGTCCTCAACCGCCCCGGCAGGTCGAGCAGGAGTTCTGGCGGCGGATCGCGGAGGGCATGAGCAGCGAGGACGCCGCCGCCGCTGTGGGCGTGTCAGGACCAGTCGGCTCCCGATGGTTCCGCCACGGTGGCGGCATGCCACCCCTGAGTCTTGCCCCGCCGTCGGGCCGGTACCTGTCGTTTCCTGAAAGGGAAGAGATCGCGATCTTGAAGGCGCAGGGCCTTGGGGTCCGTGAGACCGCCAGGCGCCTCGGTCGACATCCTTCGACGATCTCGCGCGAGCTGCGCCGCAACGCCGCCACTCGCAGCGGGAAGCTGGAGTATCGCGCATCGGTGGCGCAGTGGAAGGCCCAGATGGCCGCCCGGCGTCCCAAGGTTGCGAAGCTGTTGGCTGACCTGCGACTGCAGGGCTACGTCCAGGACAAGCTCGCCGGCGTGCTCCGCGGACCCGACGGCGCGGAGATCCTCGGGCCCGATGTCGCACCGTGGAAGGGGCGCAGAAAGCCGCACCGTCAGGACCGCCGCTGGAGCAAGGCCTGGAGCCCGGAGCAGATCTCGAACCGACTTCCTATCGACTTCCCCGATGATGAGTCCATGCGCTGTAGCCACGAGACGATCTACCAGGCGCTCTTCATCGAGAGCCGTGGCGCCCTCAAGCGCGAACTCGTTGCATGTCTGCGCACCGGTCGGGCATTGCGTGAGCCCAGGGCACGTACCCGCAACAGACCCGGCGGCCATGTCACCGCCGATGTCGTGATCAGTCAGCGACCTGCCGAGGTCGAGGACCGTGCAGTCCCGGGGCACTGGGAGGGAGATCTGATCATCGGGTTGAACCGCTCCGCGATCGGGACCCTGGTCGAGCGGAGCACGAGGTACACGATGCTGGTCCACCTTCCTCGCGCTGAGGGTTACGGGATGGTGGCGCCAACGAAGAACGGGCCACCGTTGGGTGGTTACGGCGCGGTGGCCATGAAGGAGGCCCTCGTCGAGACCATGACGACCTTGCCCGAGCAACTGCGACGCACGCTGACCTGGGACCGCGGCAAGGAGCTCTCCCAGCACGCGCAGTTCAAGATCGAGACCGGGATCGCGGTCTACTTCGCCGACCCGCAGAGCCCTTGGCAGCGCGGCACCAACGAGAACCACAACGGTCTGCTGCGCCAGTACGTCCCCAAGGGCACCGACATCTCGCGATGGAGCAACGAGGAGACACAAGCGGTCGAAGCTGCACTCAACAGCAGACCCAGGAAGAGCCTCGGATGGAAGACCCCAGCAGAGGCCCTCGACGAGCACCTACGATTGCTCCACCAAGCTGGTGTTGCTACCACCGGTTGAACCCAGTCAGTATCGAGCGATTCGATACACCGAGCGACTCGCCGAGGCCGAGGCCGTCGCGTCGGTCGGAAGCCGAGGAGATTCGTATGACAACGCGATGGCCGAGGCGCTCAACTCGCTGTTCAAGGCCGAGTGCATCCGCAACCCGGTCATGAGCCCTAAGGGCGGCTGGAAGTCCGTGAGCGACGTCGAGATCGCCGCCGCCGAGTACGTCGACTGGTTCAACCACAGGCGCCTTCACGGCGAGATCGGGCTCGTCCCGCCCGCCGAGTTCGAGGCCAACCACTGGGCCAGCATCCGGCCCGAGCACTACCGTGAAGCACCCGTCCCGACCGGGGCTGGTTCCAAGTAACCGAGCCTCCACGAAACCCGGGGCGATTCACTTTTCACGTAGAGCTCGAACTCGGAGGTGGACCAAGAGGCGCCGGGCTTGTGGGCCTGGTTCCCACGATCGGCGGCATGCGCGAGGATGTCCGCCCTCGGGACAATATGCACGCTGGTGCGGCCCCCGAACCGAGTGCATCCGTTGACTCCCGGGTCGGGGTCGTCTCCGGTGCGGGATACCTGGTGAGGATCTTGTCGCGTTTGCGGGGGCTCAGGTTGGCGCACGTGAGGTCACCGTTGAAGTGGGCGAGCACGCGGTGATCCATCACCCTTCGCCACACCGGGGGGAAGAGGGCGAGGACGATCATGCCAGGCGTAGCCGGTGGGCAGGACCGGCGACTCCTCGAAGTCGCGCAGTGTCTGGTAGCGCCGGGTCGGGTTGGCGTGATGGTCGGAGTGCCGCTGCAGGTGGTGCAGGGGCACATTGGTCGCGATGTTGTTGGAGTTCCAGCTGTGGCTGGGGTCGACACGCTCGTAGCGTTCCTTGCCGGGTGCGCCAACCTTCTAGCGCACCATCCCGTAGTGCTCCATGTGCTTGACCACCTCGAGGAGCGAGAATCCCACGACAGCCTGGATGACGAGGTACGGCGTGATGCCGACACCGAGCCACGCGATCATCGCGCCCCACAGCACCGCCGACATCAGCCACGCGTTGAGCACGTCGTTGCCGATCCGGAACGGGTGCTGCTTCTTGCGCGCGTAGCGCTTCTTCTCGATGTTCCAGGCACTCTTGAGGGAACCACCGACCGTACGCGGCCAGAACTGGTAGAAGTTCTCGCCGTACCTGCTGCTGGCGGGGTCCTCCGGTGTGGCGACGCGGACGTGATGGCCCCGGTTGTGCTCGATGTAGAAGTGGCCGTAGAAGCTCTGGCTTTTGGTCCTTGCGGTGGCGGCGGACCCGATCACCGGCTGGGAGTGTACGTCAGGTCGTGGCTTCGGACGTCGCCGCTTCGACGGAGAGCCCGAGGTACCTCAGTCCGACCTCGGTGATCTTCCGTGAAGTGTCCTTGCGGGACATGGTGGGCAGGGCTAGATGGCTCACGGTGAGCCTCACCAGAGCCTCCGCAGCGTCCGCCACATCGTCGGCCTGCACCCCGGGCACGTGAGCCATGAGCCACCGTGCCAACGAGTTCGAGGCCAGTTCCAGCAGCTGCGCGGAGGTCGTCATCAGGGGGAGAATGCCCGTCGCGGTCGGGGAGGAATCGCGGTTGGCGATCAGCACCGCCCTGAGTAGAGAGCTGTTCTCAGCTTCCTCGAGCACGAATTTCACCGAGGCCGCGAGGCCGCGAGCAGCATCGGCGTCGTGGTGCGCGAGCACTCCTTCGATGCCCTCGATGAAGCGCGCCGCCTCCCTCAGGACGACGGCCTCTCCCAATCCGGGCTTGTCGCCGAACTCTTTATAGAGCAGGGCGCGTGAAATCCCGACTGCCTCGGCGATCTCACCCATGCGGACTCGCTCCCAGCCTCGATCGGCGATCAGGTCGTGAGCAGCCTCCACCACAGCCGTGCGGACGTGCTCGCGGTACCCGATCGCGCATGGAGGGGGATGACACGGTGGACACGATAGCGACCGTGGTGCCCAACGGACTCATGTCACATCGGACCTGGCCATGACAATGAGATGCTCGTGCCTTAGGTTGGAACAAATCATGCAAATTGTCTTTAGGAATGAGTTCCATGGCCAGCTCGAGCGACGCCGTCGCGGTTCCCTACCCGCACCGACGTGGCGGCCACTGCGGCTCGGGCGCGATGCGCGACCTCCTCGAATGGGCCGGGCTCGGCTGGGAAGGCCCGCCCGACGAGGGCCTCGTCTTCGCGCTAAGCGGGTCGCTGGACCTCTCCTACGTCCGGAATGCAGCGCTCATGCCACCGGTGTACCTCGTGGGTCGGGGCGGGGACCTGGAGACCGATCTCCCGACACGACTCGGCGCCGTGGTCACCGTGCACGCCACGGAGGACCCCCAGGTGGGCTGGACCTACGTGCGCGATGCCGTGCGCGCCGGTCGCCCAGCCCTTGTGTGGGCCGACATCGCAGAGCTGCCCTACCTGCGCGTGCGCCTTCAGATGAGTCGCCATGACATCGTTGTGATCGGCTACGACGACGTGCAGCAGCTCGCGCACGTCGTCGACAACGACCGCGACGAGGTGCAGCTGGTGCCTTACGAGGCTCTGGCTCGGGCTCGCTGCTCCCGAGGATTTCCGGTCCCGACGCGCCACACCTACTTCGACATCGCCTGGCCCGATTCGCTGCCCGACCTGGCCACCGTCGCCCGGGCGGCGTTCGCCCAGGCGGCTGTCGCGATGACCACCTCGACCGGTCCCTCGATTGTCACCGGGAGGGACACGGCGACCGGGGCCACGGGGCTGGCCGCCGTCGACCTGTTCGCCGAGGACCTCGCTCGATGGCCAGAGGTCTTCCCCGACGAGGTCTTGGACCTGGCGCTCCAGGGACTCAGCGCATTCGTGGAGAAGGCCGGCACCGGCGGTGGGCTGTTCCGGCGACTGCTCTCCAGCGGCGCCGCCGACATCGCGCGTCTGACCGGGGACGTTCGCGCGAGCGAAGTCGCCAACGCTGCGCACCTCTGCGCGGAGACATGGTCACTGGTCGCGTCGCTGGGCCGGCAGGAGGGCCCGGCCCGGGGCCGGGCGGAGCAAGCCGCCCTCGCAGCTGCCGCCCTCCCGTCGCTCGAGCGGGACCTCGTCACGGCCCTCGGGGCGGCCGGCGCACTCCAGAACGCCGAGGTCAGTGCCTGATGGGCGACGAGCTCGACCCCCGGCAGGCCCTTGCCCCGACCGGGTTCATCGACAGCGACCACCACGACGTGCGCGACTTCACCGAGTCCGTGGTGCGAGGTGTCCAGGATCCGCGTGAGCGGGTCGGGCTGCTCTTCGCGGAGGTCCGCGACCGACTCCGCTACGACCCCTACAGCGTCACCGCGGCCCCCCCGACCTACCGCGCCAGCGCGATCCTTGACGGTGGCCCCACCTGGTGCGTCCCGAAGGCGGTGCTGCTCACGGCGAGCCTGCGCGCTGCGGGGATCCCGGCCGTACTGGGGTTCTCCGATGTCCGCAACCACCTCAACAGCGAGGCGCTGCTGGAGCTGATGGGCACGGACCTGTTCGTGTTCCACGGGTGGAGCGCGGCGTACGTCGACGGCCGGTGGCGCAAGGGCTCGCCGGCCTTCAACTCCGAGCTGTGCCGCCGCTTCGGCGTACCTCCGTTGGAGTTCGACGGATCGCAGGACGCCCTGCTCCACGCAGCCGACGGCGCCGGCCGCCGCCACATGGAGTACGTCCGCGAGCGGGGGATGTTCGTGGACCTACCGTTCGATGAGCTGATGGCAACACTGCTGGACACCTACGGCCCCGCGATGGTGCGCGGCTCGGGATCCTCGCGCCCTGAGGATCCCGCCTTCGGCGCCTGAGCACGGATGGACCGCGCCGCCGCGGTGGCTCCACGCAGCTCGCACACCATCGTGATGAGGACGTCCTCGAGCCGTTGACGGCCCACTTCGACGGCACGTGCGGGCTCCAGGTCACGGAGGTCCTCGAGCGGGACGGGAGCGCCGACGAACACGCTCACCTGCCGTCGCCAACCCCATCGCAACCGCCCGCTGTATGCGGGCAGGATCTCCTGGGCACCCCACTGGGCCACCGGGAGGAGCGGGACCGACGCCTCGAGGGCGATGCGAACCGCCCCTGACTTCATCGTCATCGGCATACCGTCCTCCCGCTTGCTGATAGAACCCTCGGGATACACCAGAAGGAGCTGACCACAGCGTGCCGCCTTCACCGCGTCGTCGTACCCTGCGCGTCCGGCAGCCCGGTCGACCTTGACGTGGCCGGCCGCACGGAACCACCTGCCCACGATCGGACCGTGGAAGAGGCTGTCCTTCGCCAAGAACCGCGGCACCCGCCCCGAGGCCAGCACCAGCTCCGCGACTAGCAGAGGGTCGATGTGCGAGACGTGGTTGGCGGCCAGCACTGCCCCACCCGACCTCGGGATCCCTGAGACTCCGCGCCAGTCCGGCCGGCGCAGCACGATCAGGAACGGCTTGCAGCTCAGCACGGCCACCCACCAGGCAAGGCCACGTCGCTCGGCATCGGTTTGAGGACGGTGAGGTGTCCAGATGAGCCGCATAGCGACGAGTGTAGACAAATGTAGCCCCAACGTCTCACGTGAATACAAATATGCCATCATGTCTCGTGCGTTGGCGAACGGCGGGTCATTGACTTTCGGCTATAGGCCACTCTCGTCACGACGACGACTTGATCCTGTATGCGAGAGAGACAGATGCGACGTTGTGCCTCCGCGCCCGTCGGTCTTGAATCTGAGGAGCTTTCCATGCGCGAACCGATCCGAGGCGCCTCCGGCGCAGGCGAGCAAACCGCCCCGGCGAACGAGGTACGCTCCGAGGGGGGCGCCATGTCGGCATTGGAGGCGTGGATCCGCTCGATGTCGCGGCCCGAGCCGTCGGCGGAGGGACGCCTCCCCTCGCACTCCCCCACCTGCGCGGGATGCGGGACGGAGAATCCTGCTGGTCTTGCACTGAAGGTCGACGCCACCGAGGTCGGCGTTCGCGCCGTGCACCGCTTCGACCACCGTCAGGAAGGGGCGCCCGGGATCACCCACGGCGGCCTGGTCGCTGCAGCGTTCGACGACCTCTTCGGCTTCCTCCTCTACCGGGTCGGAGAGCTTGCCGTGACGAGGTCCCTGACCGTCGAATACCTCCGTCCGGTGCTGCTGAGGACCGACTACGAGTTCTCTGCCCACGTCCGGGACCGCTCGGGACGGCGGTTACACGTGGAAGCCGCGGCGTTGGATGCGGACGGCAACCCGGTCGCCACCGCACACGCGACATTCGTCGTCGTCGATGTTGAGCACTTTGAGCAGGGCAAGATTGCGGGCCGTTGATGACTCACCCGCCGATGAACGGCTCCAGCTCGACCGCTGGGTCGAGGTCGATTCCGTGGGCGGCCAAGGCATCGTGCAGCACTAGAGTGACGTGGCGCGAGAGGCGCCCCACCATGACCTCGAGGGTTTCGTCGCGCTGGTCGAGCCACCAGATGATTGTCGCGTCGACCATCCCCATCACGCCCACCAAGATGCCCTCGGGAAAGGTCTCCTCGGCCGAGTTGGTATAGCCGCGAGCCGCCGCAGCGATCTCGTCCAGCAATCGCGAGCGACCCATCCGAGCGCGGTGAAGGGTGCGACTCTGCCCCCGTGCGGCTAGGAAACGGAAGAGGTGAGGGTGGACGTCGGCCCAGGTGGCGCAGGCGTGGACCAGCCCCTCGACGACCTGTGAGGGCGTGCCGCGCCGAGTCAGGTGGGGCCGGACGCAGGCAATGAGGTCCTGCGCGGCGAGGCGTACCACATCGTCATCCAGGTCCTCACGGCTGGAGAAGTAGCGGTAGACGTGCGGCCTCGGGATGCCAGCCCGCTCGGCAATCAGGGCCGTGCCGGCACCCACTCCTGCCTCGTCGACGACCTGCAGAGCGGCGCTCGCCACCTGTTGTCGTCGCCGCGCCCGGACCTGATCATCGCGCGACGACCGGCGCCGCACCGTTGAATCCACCCATCGCCCGACCTCGACCACAAGAGGCAGCCTATGCGGGGTCGACGAAACCAACGACTCCCGGGTCCGCATGCATGGAACACCTTGTACCCAGGGCGACGGGTGTGGTCAGATTGGTACACCCTGTACCCGACCTGCCGGAGGCACCCCTTGCCCACTCGTCGCTCCCCCTGGATGGACAAAGACCTCGACGACGTGCGCGACCTGGCACGTACGTTCTGTGAGAAGGAGATCAAACCGCACATCGAGACCTTTATCGCCGACAAGCACGTCGACAGGGAACTGTGGAACCGCGCTGGTGATGTCGGTCTGCTCTGCCTGTCGATCCCCGAGGAGTACGGCGGCGGCGGCGGCACCTTCGCCCACGAGGCCATCTTGATCGAGGAGCAGGCACGGGTCGGCGACAGCTCCTGGGGGGCGTCCCTGCACAACGGCATCGTCGCCCACTACCTGTTCGCCTACGGCACGGAGGAGCAGAAGC
>SXGT01880617.1_pt1 | contig 31991 bp, 22 predicted proteins | sample 3176221 | NCBI WGS metagenome assembly SXGT01 (sample SAMN11356862, study PRJNA531348) | freshwater metagenome | isolation source: freshwater sample F1-120 | place: China: Fuxian Lake, Yuxi | collected 2017-12-25
AAGCATCTAAGCGTGAAGCCCTCTCCAAGATCAGATTTCGTTGTGCTTTAAGCACGAGAGTCCCCTCGAAGACTACGAGGTTGATAGGCCAGATGTGTACGCCCAGTAATGGGCTTAGCTAACTGGTACTAATGGACGAACGCTTGGCCACATATATTCAACACTCTCCCAGGCAACAGATAGCTCTTCGCCTGAGAGACACTTGTGGGGTAGGCTTCCAGCCTGCCCAGTAAGTTAGAGACGTTGAATACTTTTGCGGCATTATTACCGTGAACGTTTCAATCGCCATCGACACAACAACAGATTAGCCGCGTCAGGTTTAACCGCCTGCCGCGGTGCTTCCCGGTGACTATATCGGAAAGGCCACACCTGTTCCCATCCCGAACACAGTAGTTAAGCTTTTCGAGCCGATGATAGTGCAACAAACGCGAAAGTAGGTATTGCCGGGGCTTTTACAACAACCCCTCGTCTGGCCAAAAGCCAGGTGAGGGGTTTTTTTATGCGCGGGCGGATAGAATGTAGGAATCAACCACGGATGACACGGACCGCACGGATGGGAATCCGTGAAATCTGCGTCATCTGCGGATCAACCTTGAGTTGCCCAGCAGGAGGCATCGCAGTGCGTTTCCTGAAAATTTTCCTGGCCGCGCTACTAGCTGCCTTTTCTTCAGCTGGATTGCTGGTCGCGCAGGAAGAGGACGAGGAAAATCCGCATCTGCCAGGCCTGGTGGCCAGTTATTCGGACAGCACCGGGCACTCGTTCCGCCGGCTGGATGAAGCGATTGTCTTTTATTGGGACGATGCTTCCCCGGACAAGAGAATTTCCGCCGACAGTTTTGTGACTCAATGGCGCGGCAAGCTGTTTGCCCAAGGAGCGGGGGATTATCGCCTGGCACTTCACGCCAGCGGTGAAGTCGAGGTGAAGCTCGCGGGAAAAGTCGTGATTTCGCGGCAGTTGGCCAAGGGCTGGGTCTTTTCGCAGACGGTAACGCTGGAATTTGACCGGCACGAGCTGGAGGTTCGCTTTTGGAAAACAAAGGACCCGTCGCACATTTCGCTGTTCTGGTCCGGGCCGCAATTTAGTCTGGAACCTGTCCCGCCGCGAAATTTGGTACACGACCGGAAAGAAACTGTTGCGAATTCTTACGAGCGGGGCGAAATTCTGGCCGCCGGACTCCGCTGTGCGGCTTGCCATCGGGAAGAAAACGATCCTAAGCCGCTTCCCGCGCCGTCCCTTCTGCATCTCGGCGGAAATCTCGATGGCGATTGGCTGCAAAAGTGGCTGAGTGGCCAGGGACAAGAGCAGGCTTCGATCCACCGCCGCATGCCCGCCTACGGATTTTCCGCGGACGATGCCAAGGCAATTGCGGCTTATTTGCTCGCAAGTCCCTCTGCCGAGAAGCCGAACGAGCAAACCGCGGGCAAGAAGCCAAAAGATCCCCCCACCGCTGTCGCGGGAGAGCGGCTGTTTCTCACGCTGGGCTGTCTGGCCTGTCATCAAGTGAAGGATCTGGGGGAGTCGGGCCTCTTCGGCGGCGGTGACCTGAGCAAAATTGCGTCCAAGCGGCCGGCTTTGTTTTTCAGCACCTGGCTGGCCGACCCGGCGAAGCTCAATCCGGATCATCGGATGCCGGTCTTTGACCTGACCGAGGACGAGCGAACATCCCTTTCGCACTATCTCGCTGCGCTCGGTTCGGCTGCAAAATCTGTCCCCGCGGGAAAGCCGGAAGCCGATCTCCTCGCCAAGGGGCGCAAACTCGTCTCCACGCATCGCTGCGCGAGCTGCCACGCGCTGCCGAATGATCCCCACCTCGCCGCTCCTTCCACCGCCAGGCCGCTCGGTGCACAAAGCGACTGGAAAAAATCTTGCGCGGCGGCAATCGACACCAGTCCGGCTCATCTGGGCTATTCCCTGACCGTCGCGGACCAGATGTCGCTGCAGGAGTTTTTTTCCGCGATGCGGGCGAAAAAATCGACAAGAAGCATCGACTCCGGTCGCCTGGCCCTGCTCCAAAACAACTGCCTCGCCTGCCATGGTCGGGAGGGGGTTGAGTCGGTTTCCACGAGCCTGCCCAAAAAACTGGCGGACAAACTTGCCGCGCTCGCGACCAAGCATCCGGACCTGTCCGCGTCGGTTCCAGCCATGACTCCACCGTCGCTCAACAGCATCGGGGACAAAGTCCCCGACGAAGCGCTCGCCGCAACGATCCGCCGCCAAGGTCCGCCGCTGCGAGACTATCTTCTCGTCCGGATGCCCCGCTTCCCGCTTGCGGGTCAAGAGCTGAAGCGGCTGACAAATTTTTTCATCCAGACCGACCGCATCCCGCCGCTTCCAAATGTCGCCAATACGAAACCAACTCCTGCCGAGGAAGCCGCCTTCTCGCTCGCCGGCAATCGACTGGTTTCGACGGACGGTTTCGGCTGCACGAGCTGCCATCAGGTGGGGAGAGTCATTCCCGACAAAGCGCCGCTCAACGCCCGCGGCCCATCGCTTTCATCGCTCGACAAACGCATCCGAAAAGAGTGGTACGACCGCTTCCTCCGCAATCCCGCCCGCATCGTTCCCCGGATGGAAATGCCCAGCGTCCAAATCCCCGTACGCGGCGTTCTCGATTCCAAGCTCGACCCCCAACTCGCCGCCCTCTGGCACATCCTCTCCACCCCCGGCTTTGAACCGCCGGAGCCGAATCCGTTTCGAGTGCTGCGGGCTTCTGGCACAACACCGCTGGATGGGATGATGGCAGTTACCGACTTGGTCAAATCTGGCGATGAAGTCTTTTCTCATGCGATTCTGATTGGTGCTCCGAATCGGCACAACGTGCTCTTCGATCTGGAATCCAATCGTTTGGCGAGTTGGTGGATGGGAGACGCCGCCCGGCAGCGAACCAAGGGTAAGAGTTGGTTCTGGGAACCTGGGAGTCCGCCGCTTATCGCGTTTCCAAAGGGAAACGAGTTGACAATCGAAATGGACGGTAAGCCACTGCTTATGAGACGATTTGTGGAAGGAACAGGAAGATTGCAGGACACATCCATGAGTCCCTGGTCTGTTTTTTTTGCCTATCAAGTTCATCTAGTTACTGGGGAGGCAGGCGGTCGGGAATGGTTTCCCAGGATCACTCAGGGAATCCGCGTCACTGAAGATATTGCATTGCCACGTACAGGATTTCAGCGAAGGCTATCCGTTGCGGACGCTCCGATCGGGTCAACAGTCAAACTTCGTCTGGTTGATGAGGCAACAGCGAAGTACTGCAGAATCGATAGAAACAATCGCTCTCTGCTGTTCCCTTCGGGAATGAGAATTGAACTGCACGTCGACCCAGATGATCCGAATTTGCCTACACCGCACAGCGTTTCAATTCTTGCAGATGGCACTATTGAGCTGCCAGTGAAATCGGTAGAAGAGAAACCGGACATCGCAAGATCTGCGACCGTCGAATTGCACTATTCGATGGACAGCTCAGTGGATAAATACCTTCAGGAGAATCCTCCTGAATTGCTCGCGGATGAGGGCTTTGTCGAAACATCTCCCGGTCTCAATGCTTTCCGCATCCAACTCCCCGCTCATCTTCTACCGACGGGTTTCGCGTGGCGACCGGATGGCAGGCTTCTCGTTTGTACGCTTGCCGGGCAGGTATACCTCATTGATGACCGAGCAATGTTCCCAAGCAGGGCAAGTTATCGCGTTTGTGCCGATGGATTGTCCGCACCCTATGGAATTGTGGCTGGCGAAGAGGGACCAGAGGACGACATCGCAAGTATGGATGTAGCCACGAAGATTGGTGTTTTGCGAGTGACCTATGGTAGGGAACCGAAAGTCTCCATCGCGAAAGTGGTGGTATCTGGCTGGGGATGTACCCCTGACTATCACGACTGGGTGGTGGGGCCAGTTCCCGCTAAAAACGGCGAATACTACCTGGGACTCCCCTGCCAACAAGACGAGCGAACTCCACTCGGAGCCAAATTCCACGGGAGCGTCATCAAGCTAAATCCCAAACCAAAGAACTTCGACGACCGCCAACGATTCACGATTGAGCCTCTCTCCACCGGCCATCGCTTCCCCATGGGCCTCGCCGTCAATCGTGACGGCGATCTGTTTGTCACGGACAATCAGGGAAACTACAACCCGTTCAACGAGCTGAACCATGTTCGCAAAGGGGCGTTCTTTGGCTTTGTGAATGCGAACGACAAGAAGAACAAGGACTACAAGATTCCCCCCACCATCGAACCGGCGATTAATATCCCGCATCCGTGGACGCGGAGCGTCAACGGGATTTGCTTTTTGTATACGCCAGAGAAACTGAAGAGAGAGAAGGGAAAGGACGCTTTCGGGCCGTTGGAAGGGCACCTCGTGGGGTGCGAATACGACACGCGGCGGCTAATTCGGATGTCGCTGCAGAAGATTGGCGATACGTACCAGGGGTGCGCGTATCCGCTAAGCAAAGAGCCGTCGTCGCCGGAGAAGGGATTTTTGGGGCCGATTGTTTGCGCCGTGTCGCCGCGCGGCGAGCTCTACGTCGGCAGCATCCGAGAGAGCGGCTGGGGAGCGGGGAACAACGTCGGCGAGATTGTGAAGATCAAGCTTGAGCCGGAGAAGTTTACCTGTGGCATTGCGGAGGTGAAGGCCGTGAAGGGAGGCTTCAGCATCGACTTTCTGCGCGAAGTGGATGCCAAGAAAGCGGCGGAAGTAGCCAACTACTCGATCTCGTCTTACCGCCGCATCAGCACGCCGGCTTATGGGGGACCGGACGTGGACCGGCGGATTGAGAAGATCGATTTCGTGGAATTGTCAGCCGACCGCCGCCAGGTCATGGTCAAGGTGCCCGACCTGCGGACCGGCGGATTTGTGTACGAGTTTCAGCTCAAGAATCTCGCGCCGGTTGATGCGGAGTTCTTTCCCGCGGAGGCGTATTTCACGCTGCACGGAGTGCCGTAGGGGAGCCGATGGGTATGATTCCAGCTGTGTGGAGCATCTGGTAACTTCTGAACGGAGTTTTTGTTGCTGCCATGGGACTCGCAAGCTGTTTTTGTTATGGCGGAATCGATCAAGACCGTGTTCACGGCGCGGAGCCTGGCAAAACCGACTCGGCTTGACCGGATGCTGCGCGATCAATTTCCGCTGTGGGGACGACAAGCGGTAAAGCGGTTGATCGCCGCCGGTAAGGTTCAACTGAATGGGCGAGTGGTTTGGCTGGCATCTTGGGAGGTCCAGAATGGCGATCGTCTGGAAATTGCCAGCGCTCCCTCGCCCAAGGCACCTCCCCCCGACACATTCGACGATGCTTGGGTTATCGCTCAAGAGGCAGACGTCATTGCGATCAACAAGCCCGCCGGCCTGCTCTGTGAGCCCAAACGCTTTTCCCGGACCCCCAACCTGCTTGATCTGGCAAGCGCGCGATTTGGGAAAATCGTGCTGTTTCATCGGCTAGACCGGGATACGTCCGGTGTGGTGCTGTTGACGCGTCCGGGAGAGATCAACAAGTATTTGGATGCAGCCTTTAAGAGCCACGCCATTTTCAAAGAGTATGTGGCGGTCGTGGCGATGCCCAATCGCCTTGAACCGGAGGGAATTATCGACGTCCGTCTGGGCCCCGATCCAGGGCGGCGCGATCGCATGACGGTTGTTCAGCGCGGAGGACAACGGGCTGTCACTCGCTATTCCATCGAAAGCGAATCCAACGGAAGACAGCGAGTGCGACTTTGGCCCCAGACGGGACGCACACATCAATTGCGCCTTCATCTGGCCCATCTGAGTGCCCCCATTCTGGGCGACCGGCTGTATGGCCCCCGGCCCGGCGAAATTCAGCGGCTCTTGCTCCACGCGGAGCGGCTCGAATTGCCCGCGACCGAGGAGTTTCCCGCAAGGAGCTTTACAGCGCCGCTGCCGAACGGGTTTTAGAACTTTCAGCTCATCAGTTCCGCCAGCGGGCCGTATCCTTCTTGTTTGGCGGCGTCCGCAGTTGGATTGAAGCTTGCGCGGGGTTGCCCCACGGCATGCAGCAGGGTGGCATACAGGGCATTGATCGGTCGGTTGCCGGGCTGGCCCAGTGCTGGAAATTCCAGGAAGCGTCCAGGGCGAAGCTCGCTGCCAATATTTCCGATGAGCACAAACGGCCACTGCGTCCCCTTGGAATGGTGGGCATCCGCTCCGTCACTCGTATAGACAATGAGCGTGTTTTCCATCAGCGGCCTGCCGTCAGGATCGCTGGCCTGGCTCAAGCGTTCGACGAGCCCCGCGATGAGCTGAAAGTGGAAGCGGCGGATGATGGTATAGACCGACTGCCAGGTTCTCTTCCCAGCGTCGAAGTGACCAACCTGATGCAATTCCAGGTCGTCGACTCCCAGTCCGCCGAAGTAGCCTTCGACGCCACATGCTCCGGATGCGATGGTCACCACGTTGGTCAGCCCGCAAATCAAAGATGCAGTGGCCAGCTCGAACTGGGCCGTCAGCCGCTTGGCCGCGAGAGTGGAAGCGAAACCGGCGTCAACCTTGGGGGCACTTCCGCTGGAAGGGGGAGCAGCTTCGGCTTTGCGGAAGAGCTCGCGGCGCTGGTCGAGCGTTTCGAACACGTCGAGATAGGACGCGAATCGCTCCCGCTCCGCCGCCGAAAGGTTTTTCTGCACGCGTTTCACGTCGTCACCAATCAAGTCCATCAGCCGGCCCCCTTCGTCGATTTTCGCCACCGCTTCGCCGAAGAGTGCCTTGTACGCCAGATTGGGATCGAGCTGCGTACCGATGGGCTGGTCGGGTCCCCAAGCCGAGCAAACCCGCACAATGCCATTTTCGGCTTGGCGGTCCTCCGTGGCGACCCCCAGATTCACGAGCGGGTAAGTGCCCGGATTCAATCTCGCGAGCGCCGCGTCAATAGTCTGGGCTTTGGCCGAACGGCCGAGGACGCCGGAAAGCGCGCCGAATCTGGCGGAATGGCTGGGACGCAGCTCGGCTCCGTGGAGTCGCTGGATAATCGTGACCAGCCGCTTGTAGGGCTTTAATGGCTCCATGTCCTCCGACAGCTCATAGTCGTCCAGCGGGAGATCGACCGTCTTCGCCGGTCCCGCTTCGGCAATGGGTAAGCCTTTCGGCTGCGCTGCCCAAGGCTGAAAGCCGTTGGCTTGCATGACGAATACCACTCGCCAGGGCTTGCGTTTTTTTGGCTCTTCGCCCCCGTGCAATTGAGCGAGCACCGGACTCAGGAGCAGCGACCCGGCACCGAGAGAAACGTGCTTGAGCCACGTGCGGCGTAAGGTTCCCATTTCTGCACCTTTCTGAAGAAGTGGAACTTTCGGCACCATTGCCGCTCCCCACTTTCTTTATACGCCTGGCGGCGGTCACTCACAACATTTAATCAGCGCCGTGACTACCCCAACTCCACCACCTCCTGATAACGGGGCACATGCGCGGGCCAGCCGACGACTTTTTCAATGTGGGAGGCCAGACTCATCGCGGACGATTCGTCGCCGTGCGTCAGGAAGACGTTTTTTGGTTTGGGCTGGAAGCTCGTCAGCCATTTGAGCAGGCCCGCTTTGTCGGCATGGGCGGAGAAGCCGAAGATCTGAGCGATTTTGGCCCGCACGCGGTACATCTGGTTGAAGATCCGCACCTCGCGGTCGCCGCGAAGAATCTGCGAGCCGAGCGTGCCGTCCCCTTGATGGCCGACGAACAGGATGGTGCTGTCGGCCCGCTCGATGTTGTTCTTCAGGTGGTGCTTGATCCGCCCCGCGTTGCACATCCCGCTGCTAGACATGATGATGCTCGGCTCTTGGACGTGGTTGATGGCCTTCGACTGATCGGCGGTGCGGCACATCGTGAGGCCGGGAAACTGCAGCGGCGGAGTGCTGGAGGTGAGCATCCGCCGCATCTCGTCGTCAAAGTACGCCTGGAATTTGAGGAATACCGCGCTGATGTCGAGGGCCATCGGGCTGTCGAGAAAAACCTTAATCAGCGGCAGGCGGCCGGCGTGGACGAGCTTGCCAAAAAAGTACATCAGCTCCTGGGCCCGCTCGGTGGCGAAAGTCGGAATCACCACGTTACCGCCGCGCAGCCGCGTCTCTTTGACGATGGTTTCAAGCTGCGAGCCAATGTCCCCTCCCTGTTCGTGCAGCCGGTCGCCGTAAGTCGATTCCATGATCACGTAGTCGGCCCGGTCGAGCAGGCTTGGATCCTCAATGATGGGCTTGTTCCATTGTCCCACGTCGCCGGAGAAGACGATCCGTGTCGCCTTGCCATTCTCCTTGGCCACCAGCTCAATCATCGAGGAGCCGAGAATGTGCCCAGCGTCGTGAAAGACGGCTGTGACGGCATCGGTGACTTGAACCTGCGTTTTGTATTTCACCCCTGCGAGGAGTTTGATCGCATCGACGGCGTCCTGCTCGCTGTAGAGCGGTTCTTCGGCGTACTTTGCCTTGCGACCTTCGCGGGCATGCCGTTTCCGCTTGTACTCCGCGTCCTCGGCCTGAATCTGGGCGGAGTCCCTGAGCATCACGTCCGCTAGGGCGACCGTCGGCTCCGTGGTAATAATTTTGCCGCGGAACCCCTCTTTCACAAACCGCGGAATCAAGCCGCTATGGTCGATATGGGCATGCGTGAGCAGCATCACATCGATATTCTTCGCTCCGACCGGGCAAGGATTCCAGTTCCGTCCCAGATAGGGCCGCTCCTGAAACAGGCCGCAGTCAATCATGATCTGCTTCCCCGCCACATCGAGCACATACCGCGACCCGGTGACTTGCCGGTTCGCGCCGAGAAAGTGGAGCTTCATGGGAGGGGTAAAGGTCGGGGGACAGGGGTTTCAAAAAAATGGTGGTGCAAAAGTCGGCAGTCCGGATTCCACAACTCTTTGTTAAACAACCACTTACAGAAACGACTGTCGGGACTTCTGCACCACCCCCTCCTCGGTTGAGGGGTTTTCAGTTTTCAGGCAAGTGATGAATGTCGAAACCGATCCATTCTCATTCACACCCGCGGTAGGAGAGATTCTATGCAGCCGGTTGGCACATGTCAATAAGTCAGAATGTATTTTTTAAGACAATTTACACGGCGGCACTAGGCTCAAGAAAGACTGCTTCAAGGGGACGCAGTCCGCACCTTTACCTTTGCTGCGGTTATGGGCGGCTCGATGATTAGCACACCATTCTTCTCGTGGCAGTGCAATTCGGCCTTGTCCAAGATCAATCCGAGCAATTGGCGGAGCGTGATCGGCAGCGGTTTCCTGGGTGCCGAAATGAGTGAATCGCGGAAATTCATGACTTCGGGTGGCAAGCCAAACAACCGATCGTCACGAGCTTCGAGTGTCTCCCAGTCCTTCTCCTCCAGTCGCAGCTCCACCGAAATATCCTGGTCGACAGCCAGATTTCTCAATACGGCAGTCGGCGGTATTTCACTGATCCGTGCACCAGCTGCGTTATCCCGGAGCTCAATGTGCGTGACCTTGGCGGGAATGTCCAGCCGCTCGGCCAGCGGCGTCCCCTGTGCTGGCTTCAATTCCATCACTCCCGTGGAATCCTGCCAATCAGCGGCTCCTTCGGCATCGACAATGCAAAGCACGCCGTAGCGGTAGTCGAGCACCAGCCCCTGGGGCGACAAAATGGCGTCAAATCCCATCCGCATCGGCCACCCCTTTACATCCACGATGATTGGCGCTTCGTAAACCTCCGTTCGCCTCGAACGCAACGCCAGGCACAATCCAAATCGTTCGCGCAAGTCTTCGATGACCACGTTCAAGGGGGGTTTGGGATAATCCAAATCCACGTCCGCCTCGAGAGCTTTGACTAATTTGTTCGAACGGTCCGTCATCCGTTGCATCAGCAGACTCCCGCGGGGACCATGCGGAGCGGAAATTAGTTTGCGGTTTTTCCACTCATAAGCGAGCACTGTGTTTCCCGTGCGATATTCGCAAGCTCCGACTTCTCCTTCCTGGAAGTGCATTTCACGCTCGATTTTCCCATCGATCGTCCTGCGATACAGGCCGTGTTTGATCAAGTTGCCCCACAGCCCGCGGTGATAGGTCGTTGTTTCCTCGATTAAAGGAGATTGGCGAATCACTTTGTGGATCGTGATGGGCCAGCGCCACCAAACCGCCGACCCAATGGCCGCCACGGTCACCACGAGCATCAGCATCCGCAAGCTAAACCGCGGTGCAAACCAGCGGCGAGGTGGCTTTTTCTGGGCAATGGATGGCGTCGTCATGGTGGACTTCCGACCAAGGGCAGATTGCCTGTTCGTGGGTCGCGCAGCAAGAATGCTACCACAAAACCGCCAGGGTCCGGAGGGACAAAGGGCGGAGCAGAAAGATGACAACAGAATGACAGGTGCCGTTAAACTCGAATTCTTCGTCATTCTGCAGCCATGATTCGGCAACTCTCCGTCAGCCACTTCCCTCTCTCCTTGGCGTCTTTGCGCCTTGGCCTTCGCTTCGACTATGGGAAAACGGAAGGATTGCGCGGTCAGGTTGCAGAGCAGTATCAGCAGGGCAAGGTTCACCGTGATGATCGTCACCAGCAACAGGAACCAGCGGGAGTGAACGGAAGCTCTGGCGACCGGCAAGACAATGACTGCTGCTTGCGCCATTGCGAATACAAATCCGTAATTGACGACGGCGCAGGCGTTGCAGCTCGACCGAATGTACTCGGGTCTCAGTAACCCGCTATGCGCGTAGGAGAAGTTTAATATGCCGTAGACGGTCTCGATGGCGGACAAAAGGAGGGCCATCGCCAGAAGAGTGGGTTGGGTGGCACGACGCCGCCAGCAGATCCGCGCCAACCAGCAGGCCAGGCAGCCGAGCGATAAAACTCCCAGCGGCCGAATCGAGTCCCAGCCCAGATGGTCGTGGTACGCCATCCGCAGGCGGAGCCACATCGCCAGGACCGCGCAGGCAGAGATGAGTCCGAACATGGAATGGAGGGACCATTGCCAGTTCGGGGAACGGCTCATGGAGGCGGATTCGCCATCACAGCGGCGAAGTATTCCGCAAGCAGATTGAAAGCCGAGGGTTTTTCTCTGCGGTCTCCGCGTCCTACCTGAAAAACGCATTCACTATCTTTAGCGAGTCTTGCACGATGGAAAGCAGATAGGCCATCGTGCGTTTATCAGCGGTAACCAAGACGACAAAGTTTCCCAGCATGTCCTGGAATACGACAATATCATCGTCACTCACGATGATGTAATTATTCCCCAGAGAGGGACGCCAGTATTCTGTAAATCGAGTTCCGGGCAGCCAGTATTTGTGGAATGCCTGTTCAACCTCCGAGAACATATCTTCGCTCTCCCGACCTCCCCGCCACTTCGCTTCGGCAGCTTCCATCTCTCGATAATACGAACGTATGAGCGCAGTGACGATTTCAGTCGATGTGTCCGCCGCGTGCGCGGTTGACGCCAAATGATCGAATAGGTTCGCATTATCCATGGCTCTCGCTTCCCACAGTGATTGGCCTACTACGGCATCGGCGGGCCGAGGCGGAGGTTTTTGTACCAGACTTCTTCGCTGTGGTTCTGCAAGCCGAGGAAGCCGTTCGCACGGCGGCCTTTGATTTCGGGGAAGTCAGCGTCGCTGGCGTCGATAATGGTGATGCCGTTGTGGATGATGTGGTAGCGGGTTCCTTGCACGTCGATTTCCAGGCTGTTCCACTGGCCCGCTTCGCGGCTGACGTGTTCCTTGGCGGGGGCGATGGCGTAGACCGAGCCGGTGAACTGGTACGGCTTGAGGTCTTTGTAGCGCTCGGCTTTGTCGTCGAGGACCTGGATTTCCACGCCGGCTCCGTCGCCGTGGTGGTTGCCGTCGGCGGGGACTCGGACGTAGACGCCGGAGTTGCCGCCAGGCCGCAGCTTGTAGTCGAGGCGGAGGTTGAAGTCGCCGTATTCCTTCTGGCTCCGGAGCCAGGGGCCCTTCTGGCCGGTACAGACGATTTGCCCCTCCTCGACCTTCCAGCATTTGGCCGCGTCCTCTCCCGCCCCTTCCCAGCCGGCAAGGTCCTTGCCATTGAAGACTTCTTCGTGGCCGAGTTCGGTGACGAAGATGTTTTTGAACTCGAACTGGCCGCCGCCAGCCACTTCCACCTGGATGCCGATGTAGCCGTCCTTCCCTTCGATGCCGCTATCTACCTTCCAAGCCGGTTTGCCGTTGATCTCCATCTCGGCCTTGTCTCCGATCACCGTCAGCTTGAAGTGGTTCCAGTCGCCCGGCTTGATGAGCCCTTTGGAGGTCGCTTCCTTGACGCCGATGCAGTTCCCTTCCCCTCCTTGCAACAGGTTGATCTGGTACTGCTTGGGCCACGGCTTGCCGTCCGTCGGCAGCTCCGAGCGGAAGTAGATGCCGCTGTCGTACTTCTCCGCGCGGCGGGCTTTCCAATCGAGCTCCAGGACGAAGTCGGTGTAGCGATGATCGGTCCGAACGAAGCCGTCCCCTTCCTGGATGACCAGATTCCCATCTTCCACCGCCGCCTTGCAGCCGGTGACGTGCCAGCCGGCGAGGTCCTTGCCGTTGAAGAGGCTGCTGCGGAAGCCGGGCCTGGGAGCATCGTCCGCGAGGGAAGACAGAGAGAATGAGAGAAGGAGCGTGAGGGAGAGGAGGAGACGCATGGGAATTGAAGATTGGGGATTGCAGATTGAAGAATTGGAGACTCCCTCGCTGGCGCTTCGGGTTAGTGAATGATGGCGGACGCCAAGGCGGGCCGCAAGCTACTTCCCTTGCGGAGCCAGCTTCTGAATCTTCTCCCGCCACTGGGACTCGAACTTATCGAGCGGCTGGCGAAGGAGCGTTTCGAGGCGGGCGGTGGGAGAAAGTTCGGCGGACTGCGGAGAGACGAACTCGTCGAGCGCGCTGCTGCCGAGGAGGTTTTTCTCGGTGACGAGGTAGTAGGCGAGCCCCCAGGCGTAAAGGTAGTGCCGTTCACTGGCCCGGCCTCCGTGGTCGCCGGCGAAGGTCCGCTCTTCCGCCACGAGCAGGTGGGCGAGCGGCAGCGGATCGCCAGAATTGAGGTCGGCCAGCAGCAGTTTCAGGCGTTCCCGGTCGGGGGCATCGATGCGGAGGGAGTCCCCTTCGAGTTTCCCTCCTTCGAAGACCTGGGCCAGCCCTTCGTGCAGCCAGGCCGGGACGTGGTGCGAGGCTTGCGGATAGACGTAGCTGTCGAAGTAGGCGTGGAAGGCTTCGTGATAGAGGCGGGCGAACATCTCGCGGGTGACTTCGCTGAAGCGGGCCAGGTTGCGGCGGCCCTGCTCGTGCAGGCGGGCCATCACCGCGGCCCGCTCGTTCTTCCAGTCGGTCTTGCGGAGTTGCAGCTCTTCTTTGATTTCATCCTTGCCAAAGCCCTTGGCGCGGAGCTCGTCGCTGAGACGGGCGAGGCTGACCGCGAAATCCTGGTCGAGCTTGTCGTACTGTTTTTCCAGGTCGGCCGATTCCTTTCGCACTTCCGCCAGGCGGTGGGCATAGTGGGCGATTTCGCCGCCGGCCAGAATCTGGCGATGGCGGACGGAGTAGATGGCCGGGGCATTCAGATTCAGGTCGAGCCCGCGGAGCCGTAGGCGATACTCGTCGAGCGAGGCGTAGAGGTAAATGGTCAGCTCCTGTCGTTTCTGCCGCGTGGGGAGGAGCGTGCGGAAGGCCCGAAAGATTTGCTCCATCCGGACGACGCACCGCCGGGTCGACTCCTCGTCGGCCGTGCTGAGGAGCGTAAACCACGAGCCGCGATAGCTTTGATAGGCGTGCCCATCGACGTCCCGGGGAGCCAGCTTCACCTGCTCCATCTCGCCGGCTTCGATTAGGGCCTTGTGGCGGTATTCGTGGAACTTCTTGACTAACTCCGCGTGCTCGGCCGGCGGCAGCAGCTCCGTCTTGGCGACTTGCGCGGCGTCGATGCCGCGGATGATGGCAAACATGGGCTTGCCGGGGCGTTGCACAATCTCGGCGAAGTCGATTTCCGGCTCGCGGCGAGCCTGCACCAGTCCATGATGCTCCTTGCCGCTTTTGAGGACGACAGTTTCCAGCTTCCACCGGCCGGCGGGAGAGGCGGGAGGATCGGCGGCGTGGGATGATGATGTCGCGAAGAAGATTGTCAACAACACTAGCCGGACGCGCCAGCAAGGGAAATACGCCCCGCTCCCTCGCTGGCGCGTCGGGCTAGTGTGATTGCAAGTCATGGTGTTAAATCCCTGCCGCCTTCCCCGGTACGCGCGGGTCGTGGGCTCCGCGGAACTGTTTCGTCTTTTGGTCCCAAATTATTCCCTGAGCGGTGCCGATGGCCGATACGGTCTTAAGGTTGTGACCGCGGGTCGCGAGGTCCTTTTGCAACTCCGCGGGGGTGGAGGACTCCAGTCGCAGTTCGTCGGGGTACCACTGGTGGTGGAACCGAGGCATTTGCAAAGCTGCTTCCAAAGACAGACCGAGGTCGAAGTGGCGGACGATGGCGAGCAGCACCTGGCTGATGATTGTCGGCCCGCCGGCTGCGCCGAGGGTCATCACTGGCTGATCTCCTTCCAGGATCATCGTCGGACTCATGCTGGACAGAGGCCGCTTGAGCGGCTCGACGGCGTTGGCTTCCGCTCCGACCAGGCCAAAGGCGTTCGGCTTGCCGGGGGCGATGGAGAAGTCGTCCATCTCATTGTTCAGGAAGACGCCCGTCCCCGGCACGATCACTTTCGATCCAAAGCTGGTGTTGACCGTCTGCGTGATGGCGACCCAGGTGCCGGCCGCGTCGGCCGTGGCGATGTGCGTGGTGTGCTTGGCAAAGACGTCGCTTTGCCAGGCCGGCGGCTGACCTTGCTTGGGGACTTTGATGACCTCGTTGGGATTGATTTTCGCGGCGAGATCCTGGGCGTACTTCTTATCGACCAGGCCTCGAGGGACTTTAGCGAACGCGGGATCGCCCAGCCAGTAGGCCCGGTCGGCAAAGGCGAGCTTCATGGCCTCGGCCACGATGTGCGTGAGCTCGCCGGGGCTCTTCCGATAGATATTCTTCAGGTCGAAGTTTTCCAGGATGTTCAGGATCTGCGCCACATGCACGCCGCCGGAACTAGGGGGCGGAAAGCCGACGATGGTCCGGCCGCGGTACGTCGACTTGAGCGGCTGGCGAAGGAGCGGCTCGTATTTGGCCAGGTCATCGACGGTGAGGAGTCCTCCATTCTCTTTCATCCATTTCCCGACGGCATGGGCGAACGGGCCCGTGTAAAAATAGTCGCAGCCCTGCTCGGCAATCTGCCGATAGGTGCGGGCCAGGTCCGGCTGCTGGACGATTTCCCCTTCGAGCCGCGGCGAGCCGTCCTCCTTCAGTAGCAAGGCGGCGCTGGCGGGGAACTTTGCCAGGCTCTTTTGAGACGACTTGAGGTTGCGGGCATAGATGCGGTCGAGAGCGAAGCCTTTCTCGGCAATTTCCGCCGCCGAATTCAGCAAGTCTTTGAGCGGCAATTTGCCGTGGCTCTGCAAAGCCAGATTGTAGGCCGCCAATGCGCCCGGCGTTGCCACCGCGAGCGGGCCGGTCACGCTCCAGTCTCCCTGCGGCTCGCCGTTTTTCAAAAACATGTCCCTCGTCGCTGCCGCAGGCGCGGTCTCGCGACCATCGATCGCGACGAATTGACCGTCGGTTCGGCGCAGCAGGATGAAACAGCCGCCGCCAATGCCTGAATTGTGCCCGTCGACGACACCGAGTGTCAAAGCTGTGGCAATCGCCGCATCGACCGCATTACCGCCGCGCTGGAGCGCTGCCACGCCGGCATCGGTCGCCAGCGGATGGACGGAGGCGACCATGCCCTTGGTGGCTACGGCCCCGTTCGGGGACTGGGGGGAGGCATCGACTGCGGAGGATTGCCGCAAACTTGCCAGCGCCATTGCCGATGCTCCCAGATGGATCAGTTTTCGCCGCGACAAAGTCAGAGAGTCGGGAGTGAATGGCATGGGAACTTGGGTACGTGGCTCTGTGCTCGTTGGCTCGACACCAACCGTCTGCCTCACACGGTTCATTGTAAGTGATGCTGTCCACGGCAAGGAGTTTTGGCGCTGGTTTTCTCACTGCGCTCCGCCCGACTACCATCAATAATTAGTGACGACCCCGCGTTTGGCCAAGTCCATTGCCGCTGCGGCGGGAGTGGTGAAGAGGACAGCATCCCAGCCGTGCGCTGCGGCGGCAGTGATGTTCTCGGGGCGGTCATCGAAGAACAGGATTTCCCGCGGGGAAACTCCGGCAATTTCTGCGGCCTTGTCGTAAATCGCGGCGGAGGGCTTCATCGCGCCGATCTGGTAGCTGAGAGCGTGGCGCTGGAACAGTTCCAACAGGAGGGAAAACCTTCCTGTGCAGTATCGCCAATGGGCACTCGACGTGTTGGATAACACTCCGAGCCGGTACCCTGCGCTCCGCAAGCCGAAGAGGATGGGCAAAATTCGGGTATTGAGTTCGAAGATGGAGCTCGCGGCCAGATCGAACTTCTGGGGATCCGGCGCTACAAAGCTGCTTTCGGATCGAGCCCGCTGGCAGAAGCGGCTGAGGAATTCGGCTTCGGCTAGTTCTCCTCGCTCATATTCCCAGTGGAGCCCTTCGTCAAACAGGATCTGCCACGCCAGCGTCTCCGGAATGCCGCAAAGCTCCGCAGTCTGTCGGGCCGCGATTTGATGGGAGAACGTGAGGAGCACGTTTCCCATGTCGAAGTAGATGAAGGGGCGTTTGGGCATGTTTTTGCGACAAGAAAAGTAGGCTGCGAGTCCTCTCGCGAGCCATCAGGGCCAATACTGAACCGGCAACCGGCTCTTGCCCCGAGCGACATCCACCCTGATGGCTCGCCACGGAGTGGCAGCCTACTTTAACTCCTTGATCCGAATCTCTTTGTACGACGCCTGGGCCGGCTCGCCGCCGTGGATTTGCACGGCGAACTTTCCCTTTCGCGGGATGTCCTTCTCCTCTTCCTTGTAATCGACGGTCTTCTCGCCGTTGACCCAGATTTGAATGTGCGCCCCTTCGCAGCGGATGACGAGGTCATTGAAGTCATCGGGCTTCAGGACTTTGGTCAGCCTGTCATGGTCTCCAGTGACCAGGAATCTCTTGCGGCGGGATTCGTCGTACAGCGCCCCCCAAATCGATTTGCCGGCAGCGTTTCCCATGTCGCACTGATAGCCGATGACCTCGAAGTGCTTGGGAATCCGCTGGCTGCGGAATTGCACGCCGGCATTGTCACCTTTGCCGACCAGTTTGGCCCTCAGCCGCAGTTCGAAGTCGCCATATTCTTTGGTGGTGCATAGGAACTCGTTGTGCTCGATTTTCTGGTCGAGCGTGCCCCCGACGATGGCCCCTTTTTCCACACGGAAGACTTTTTCATTCCCCTCCCAGCCGGCAAGCGTCTTGCCGTCAAACAGCGGCGAGAAGCCGTCTTCACCATTTGCGAAATCCAAGCCAGAAGTTAGCACAAGTAGCGCGGCCAAAGTGGACAATCCCAGCCATCGCAGTGCGTACATGCCAGTTTCTCCTCGGTGATTTGCAATTTGAGTCGTCGCCAAAGTGTAACCCAATCGAATCATCCTTGCCTCCCGGTGTAACCGTCACAGCCGCGCGAAGTGACTTTCCCTCGCTCCGGCCGGGTCCGATTAGCACCGGCAAAGCTGGAAACCAGCTGGCCCGGTAATTAGTCTAGCAGTTGCGAGGCGGTGTTCGCCCCGCGCACATTTCTGGTTTGCGTCCATGGACACTGTCTATCAATCTGCTCCCTCCCTCGCCGGGCTCGCCTGGCGGAATAAGGGAAAAATGCTGCTGGCGTTTGTGCTGGTGCTGGCCGGCGGGCTGGCCTTGCTGGCGACGGCGGAGCGGCTGTATCAGTCCGAGGCCAAAATGTTCGTCCGTCCCGGCCGCGAAAGCGTGACCGTGGACCCCATCGTGACCAACGGCCAGGCAGTCACGATGGCCGACGCCCGCGAAAGCGAAATCAATGGCATCGCCGAGATGCTCCAGAGCCGAGCATTACTGGAGAAAGTGGTCGATCAGCTCACGCCGGAGGCCGTTCTGGAGAAGGCGGCTGGCTCCAAATCCATAGGGGACTATCTGGCTCCGCTCGACAGCGTGAATCTCAACCCGGCCAAGGTTTACAGCCTGCGCGATAAAGCCATTCGGCGCATGTCGAAAAACGTCAGAATTCTCACTTCCAAGAAGAGCAGCATCGTCACGCTTTCCTATGAGGCTCAAGACCCGACACTGGCCACGAAAGTGCTGGAAAGCCTGCTGCGGATTGCCCAGGAAGAGCATGCACGCGTCAACCAGACGCGCGGCTCGCAGCCTTTCTATGAGTCTCAGAAAGCGAAGCTCAAGGAGCAGATTACGGGCTTGGAAGAGCAGTTGCGAACGCTGAAAAACGAGAGCGGGCTGTCGTCGTTCGAGAAGCAGCGGGAACTGCACCTGATTCACGTCGCCACGCTCGAAGGGGAACTCGCCAAGGCCCAGTACGGGCTCAAAGCGGCGGAAGGGGAAGCCACGCACCGCCGGCAGATGCTCAGGGGCATCAAGCCGCTCGTCGAAACGAGCCAGATCACCGACCAGCCGGTGGATCCCAAGGCGGACATGCGGAAGAAGCTCTATGACCTGCAGCTCAAGGAAGCGGATCTGGCGTCGAAGCTGACAGACACGTCGCCCCTCTTGATGCAGGTCCGCAGCCAAATCGTGGCGGCGAAAAAGGTCGTCGACGAAGAGGATCTGCAGACCCAAAAGACATTGGCCAGCAACCCGGCATTTGGAGCGATGCAACTGGCGCTGCAAGACCGCGACGCTCAAGTCGTCTCGCTGAAAGCAACCGTGACGGATTTGACGGCCAAAATCACCGAAGGGAAATCACGGTTGGAATCGCTCAATGACAAAGAAGTCGAAATCGCCCGTCTGCAGCGAGAACTCGATCTGGCGAGCGTCAATTACAAGAAGTATGCGGAAAACACCGAGCTGGCCCGCATTAACGACGAAGTCGAAGCCGCCAAGATTTCCAGCATCAACTTGCTCCAACCACCATCGTTTTCGGAAACACCGATCAGCCCGGATTTGAAAGTCGGCATTCCGGCGGCGGTGCTGGCCGCCCTATTAGCGAGCATCGGCATCGCCCTGCTGGCGGAACGGCGGCGATACTCTCCGGTCGTGCGACGAGAAATATCATCCGAAGAAGAAGACGAACCGGAGATGGAGGCCAGTTCACCGCCACGGCCGCGCCGCGAAACCGTGCCGAGTCAGCCGCGGTAGTTTCCATCAGCAAGTTCTGAATTCATCCCATGCTCCCGACCTGCGTTTGCGAGCCCTTGACGAAGGAGCCTCCAACGGCTGAAAGGCCAACGCCCCTGGCTGTCATCGTACCGTGCTTCAACGAAGCGGATTCGGTAGGCAAGCTCCGGCAGAATCTGGAGCGGCTGCGCAATGCTCTGCCGGCGATGTACGCAGCGGAGTTCCTGTTGGTCGACGACGGCAGCAGCGACGGGACAGCCGAGGCACTTGAAAAAGTGTTCCGGGATTTTCCCGCGGCCCGCATCCTGCGGCATGAACGAAATCTGGGCATCGCTGCCGCAATATCCACCGGCATCCGGGCGGCAGGCGCGGAAACGGTCTGCTCCATCGACGCCGACTGCAGCTATGACCCAGTCCAGCTTATCGATATGCTGCCGCTCCTCACGGGGGACGTGGCGATGGTGGTTGCTTCCCCCTATCACCCTCTGGGCAAAGTCAATCACGTTCCCGCCTGGCGATTGAAACTCTCCAAAGCCGCCTCCGGTCTGTACCGAATGGTCCTTCGCCAGAAGCTGCATACCTATACGAGTTGCTTCCGCGCTTACCGCCGGAGCGCCGTGGTGGATATTCCACTTCGGCACAACGGCTTTGTGGGGATTGCAGAGCTGGTTTGCGAGCTGGACCGCCGCGGTGAGAAGGTCGTGGAGTGCCCGGCCACGCTCGATATCCGTACCACGGGGCAGTCGAAAATGCGGGTCCTGCGGGCTGGATGGGCACACCTCCAACTGATTATCGGGGCTGGCTGCTCACGACTGCTCGGCCGCCGCGTTGCGCCCTCGGCACGCCAACTGCAAACATAACGAATACCGCGCGAAAACGACCGGTTCCCGCGGCTTTTTGATAACGCCGCTCACCACGAGATGCACCCTGTTGATTCGCGGCAACAACCGCCGGCCATGCCAAACCTCACTGATTTCGCACCCCGTTTCACATCTGGATGAGGATTATGACCACCGCAGCCGCTCCCGGCATCATGTCGCTTCCGTCGGACCAGGATTCCACCGGCCGCACGCTCGGCGAGGAAGAAATCGCCCTGCTTAGCCAGGCCATCCGCACCGGCACGCTGACCAGCACCAAAGGGGCCTTCGTCAAAGAGCTAGAGACTCGCTTTGCCCGCCTGGTCGGTGCCAAGCACGCCCACGCTTGCTCACACGGCAGCGCGGCGATTCACACCGCCATTGCGGCCATTGACCCCGAGCCGGGGGACGAGATTGTCACCACGTCCATCACGGACATGGGGGCACTCACTCCCATCTTGTATCAAGGTGCGATTCCCGTTTTTGCCGACGTCGATCCGGTGACCTGCAATGTGACGGCTGAAACGATCAAACCCGTTCTGAGTTCCAAAACCAAAGCCATCATCGTCACGCACCTGTTCGGCAATCCTTGCCAGATGCAGGACATCATGTCCCTGGCCCGCGACCGGAAGATTCCGGTCATTGAAGACTGTGCCCAGTCCTTCCAAGCGACGCAAAAGGGCGTCCCGGTCGGCACCATCGGCGACATCGGCTGCTTCAGCTTGCAGCAAGGGAAGCACATCACGACGGGCGAGGGAGGAATCGTCGTCACGAACAACGACCATTATGCTCGCCGCAGCTTCCTCTTCATCAACAAGGCCTGGGGCTATGGCGATGCCACGCCCGACCATTATTTTCTGGCCCTCAACTATCGCATGACCGAGTTGCAGGGAGCGGTCGCAGTTGCACAGCTCGACAAACTCAACGATGCCGTCAACCAGCGGGTGACGATGGCCCTTCTGCTCAGCGGGGCGCTCGAAGGGCTTCCCGGCATTGCCACGCCGCACATCGCGGATGAAGACGTGCATACCTTTTGGAAATACTGTCTGCGGGTTGACGCGGCGGTCATTCCCGGCGGCTCCGTGAAACTCGCTGCTGCCCTCAAGACCCGCGGCATCTTCTCCGCGCCTCGCTACATCCAGAAGCCCGCCTTTGCGTGCCAGATTTTTCGCGACCAGCGAACCTTCGGCAACAGCCGCTTCCCGTTCACGCTCGCCCGCCCCGAAGCCGTCGATTACGACAAGGCCAAGTTTCCCGGCACGTATTCCGGCCTGGAACAGATTTTGGTCCTTCCCTGGAACGAGAAATATCAGATCAGCCACGTGGAATACATCGCCACTTGCCTCCGCGAAGAGGCGGAAAAGTTGGCTCAATAAATGTCTAGCAGCATCTCCCCCAAGGAAAGCAGCATGTCCGTCCCCAAGATGCGTTTTGGTCTCGTCGGTGCCGGAGCCATTGCCCAGACCTGGTGCCAGGCCTTTGAACATTCTCACACGGCTCAGCTCGTCGGCATCGTCGATGTTCGCGAAGAGGTCGCCACTGCCGTCGCCGAGCGGATGAAATGCAAGCCGTTCACCGCCCCGGCAGACCTGGTGGACGAGTTGCATCCCGATGCGGTCGTCCTTTGCACGCCACCGAGCACCCACCCGGAGCTTTGCTCCTGGTTTCTCGGGCAGGGCATCAACGTCCTATGCGAAAAACCGCTGGCGGTGGGCCTGGACGAGGCCCGCGCGATGCTCGACGCCGCGGAACAGTCCGATGCTCTGCTTACGATGGCTTCTAAATTCCGCTACGTCACGGACGTTGTGCAAGCCAAGTCCATTGTGTCGTCCGGTCTCATTGGCGATCTGATCCTGTTCGAAAACGCCTTTACGTCTCGCGTGGACATGACTCACCGCTGGAATGCCGACCCGGAAATCAGTGGCGGCGGCGTCCTCATCGACAACGGCACCCACTCGGTCGATATTCTCCGCTACTTCCTGGGCCCCATCGTCGAGCTGCAAGTCATTGAGGGGAAAAGGGTGCAGGACATTCCCGTGGAGGACACCGTGCGAATGTTCGTCCGGAGCGAAGGGGGCGTGATGGGAAGCATCGACCTTTCCTGGAGCCTCAACAAGGAACTGCCGTACTATCTGAGCATCTACGGCAGCCAGGGAACCGTGCACGTCGGGTGGAAGGAATCGAAATATCGTCGGGCCAGCGACGACAAGTGGACCATCTTCGGCAAGGGCTACGACAAGTTCCAGGCTTTTAGCAGCCAGCTCGATAACTTCGTCAAAGCCTCCCGCGGCGAAGAGGCCCCGCTGATCACGCTCGCCGACGCCCTCGCTTCCGTCGAAGTCATCGAAGCCGGCTACGACGCGATGTGGCGAGCCGCCTGGGTGCCCGTGGAGAACCAATTGTCGGAAGCGTTTGGCAAAGCGTCGTAACCGTAGGGCAGGCTTCGCCTGCAATTTGTGTCAGGCAGAGCCTGACCTACATGAGCACATCATGTCCGTCCGCATCCATCCCACCGCCATCATCGAAGCCAACGTCTCGCTGGGCGAGGGGACGAGCGTGTGGGACAACGTGCATATCCGCCGCGATACGACGCTCGGCGAAGAATGCCTCGTCGGCGGCAAGACAACGATCGCCTATGGCGTTTCCATCGGCAACCGCGTCAAGCTCAACTCGCAGGTCTACATCTGCAATGGCGTGACGATTGAGGACGGCGTGATGGTCAGTGCCGGTACCATCTTCACCAACGACCGTTTTCCTCGAGCCGCCACGAGCGACCTCAAGAGCCTCCGCTCCTCCGACCCCGACGGGCACACCCAGCTTACGCGGGTCCGTGAGGGAGCGACCATCGGCGCCGGCTGCATCATCGGCAGCAATTTGGAAATCGGCCGCTTCGCCATGATTGGCATGGGCTCCATCGTGACGAGATCCATTCCCGATTTTCATCTGGTTTTGGGGACTCCCGCCAAGAGCGTTGGTTGCGTGTGTCGCTGCGGTGAACCGATCGCCAAATGGGATGAAGGAGATTCGCCGGGAAGAGTCGTTTGTTCCGCTTGCGGATTCGCGTACGAAGTGACGAATCGCCAGGTCCGGGAGCTCACTCCATGACGCTCGCTAAGGATCACTACGCCATCGTCGGCGGCGGCATGCTCGGCCTCGCCCTGGCCTGGCGACTCTCGGGGATGGGACACCGAGTGACCGTCTTGGAAGCGGCCGACCATCTCGGCGGCCTGGCGGATGCCTGGAAACTTGGGGACATCACCTGGGACCGTCACTATCACGTCACGCTCCTTTCGGACAGTTACATTCGGGCGATTCTCAAGGAACTCGACCTCGACGATCAGATGCAGTGGGTGCAGACCCGCACGGGCTTCTACGTCGATGGCCGGCACTACTCCATGTCGAGCAGCTTGGAGTTCCTGCAATTTCCGCCGCTGGGGCTGATCGACAAATTCCGCCTCGGCTGGACGATCTTCAAGGCCTCGCGCATCAAGGACTGGAAATCGCTGGAGCAGATTCCGGTGGCGGACTGGCTCCGCCGTCTCTCGGGCCGCCGGACTTTCGAAAAGATATGGCTGCCGCTTCTAAAGGCCAAGTTAGGGGAAGCGTACAAGGAAACATCCGCCGCCTTCATCTGGGCCACCATTGCCCGCATGTATGCCGCGCGCCGAACGGGCCTCAAGAAAGAGATGTTTGGCTATCTCCCCGGTGGATACGCCCGGCTGCTCGCGCGGTTCGAGGAGCGGCTGATCGAGCGAGGGGTCACGATTTGCACCAATGCCGCGGTCCGACATGTGACGCGGCAGGACGACGGCAAGCTGCAAGTCATGCTCCATGACGGCAGCCACGATTCCTTCGACCGGGTTGTCATCACCGCGCCGGCCAATATTGCGGCCCGCATTGCTCCGCAGCTTGAACCCGAAGAAACGAGCCGCTTGAACGGGGTGAAATATCTCGGCATCGTCTGTGCCTCGCTTCTCACCTCCCAGCCGCTCGGTCCTTACTACGTCACCAACATCACCGACGACTGGGTGCCGTATACCGGCGTCATCGAGATGACGGCCCTGGTGGACCCGCAGGAGTTCGGCGGCCGCAGCCTGATTTACCTGCCGAAATATGCCGCCGCGGACGACCCGGTCTTTTCCAAGAGCGACGAAGAAATCAAGCAGACCTGCCTGGCCGCTCTCGCGCGGATGTATTCGCATTTTCGCCCAGAAGACTCGGTGCTGGCCTTTCGCGTATCGCGGGTAAAGCAAGTCTTCGCCCTCTCGACGCTCGGCTATTCCACCCGCGTTCCACCGGTGATCACGTCCGTCCCGGGGCTTTCGATTGTCACGTCCGCCCAGATTGTGAACGGTACGCTCAACGTCAACGAAACCGTCCGCCTCGCTGAAGAGTCATTGCCGCTCGTTACCACGCCCTTGGTTGGGCGCGGGTCCCTCGTTGGGCGCGGGTCTCCTGACCCCGCCCTTTCGCATCATGAAACCCATCGCCAGCTTGTCACTCGACCTTGACAACAAATGGTCGTACATGAAGACGCACGGCGACGGTGGCTGGGAGGCATATCCCAGCTACCTGGACCTGGTGGTCCCCCGTTTCTTGGAAGTGCTGCGGGAACTCGACCTGAAGATCACCGTCTTCATCGTGGGACAGGATGCCGCCCAGCCGAAAAACCATGCCGCGCTCGCCAGCATCACACAGGCGGGACACGAAGTGGGCAATCACTCCTTCCATCACGAGCCCTGGCTGCACCTCTACACCGACGAAGAGATTCAGCGCGAACTGACCTCTGCCGAAGAGCAGATTGAGAGCGTCACCGGAGAGCGCCCCCTCGGCTTTCGCGGGCCGGGGTACAGCTTTTCACCGGAAGTGCTGCGAGTGCTCGCCGGCCGTGGCTATCTCTATGATGCCTCGACATTTCCCACATTCCTGGGCCCGATCGCCCGCGCCTATTACTTTTTCAAATCCCACCTCAGCAAAGAGCAGAAGAAAGAACGGAAGCAGCTCTTTGGCAAGATCAGCGAAGGGTTCCGCCCGCTCAGGCCCTATTCGTGGAAAACGCTCTCTGGCCCGATTCTGGAAATCCCTGTCACGACGATGCCGGTTTTCCGTGTTCCGATTCACTTCAGCTACGTGCTCTATTTAGCCCAGTATTCGCGCTCGCTCGCCAAGGCCTACTTTCGCTTCGCTCTCTTCCTGTGCCGGCTGCGGGGAATCAGTCCGAGCTTGCTGTTGCACCCGCTCGATTTCCTTGGCGGCGACGATGAGCCCGATTTGAGCTTCTTTCCCGCCATGCAAATGAAGGGAGCCGACAAGGTCCGGCTGGTGACCGAGGCACTTGCTCTGTACAGCAGCCAGTTCCGCATCGTGCCGATGCGGGAGCACGCCCATGCTGTTCTCGGCCAGCCGACCCCACAACTCAGCAAGATTCCTCAGCCCACGACCGTCTGAACAGTTTTCGCTTTCAACCCATGACTCCCCTGCGTCCACTCCTGATTCTCGGCACCCGCCCGGAAGCCATCAAAATGGCCCCGGTCGTGCTGGAGAGCGCGCGGCGCGGCGAACAAATCAAGCCGATCATCTGCTTTACTGGCCAGCATGACGAAATGCTGCGGCAAGTCACTAACTATTTCGGCATTAGTCCGGACGTGGACCTGAAAGTGATGTCCGCGGGTCAATCGCTCGCGCAGCTCACGGCCCGCTGCTTGACCAGTCTTGATGAGTTGGTTGCCAGGGAGAAGCCGGACTGCCTCGTCGCCCAAGGGGACACCACCAGTGTTTTGGCGGCATCCATGGTCGCTTTCTATCGCCAACTCCCTTTCATGCACGTCGAAGCGGGCCTTCGGACCGGCAACCTACAGCAGCCGTGGCCGGAAGAGTTCAACCGCCGCGTCGCCAGCATCACGACAACATTGCACGCCGCTCCTACGCAGCGGGCCAAGGAGAATTTGCTGCGGGAAGGTGTTCCGGCCCACCAGATTCGCGTCACCGGTAATACGGTAATCGACGCTCTCCTTTGGACGAGCGAGCGCGAGCGGCAGAGCAAAGCGTGGCCGGACAAGTACGGGCTTCTACAGGACCGGCAGATGGTCCTCATTACCACGCATCGCCGGGAAAATCACGGCGACGGCCTGGCTCAAATCTGCCACGCGATTGCCGAGTTGGCCCACAAATTCCCCGAGATCGCCTTCGTCCTTCCGGTGCATCTCAATCCTTACGTGAAGAGCACCGTCGAAGGCTCGCTCGGTGGCATTGCCAACGTCCATTTGCTCCGGCCGCTCCCCTATCCCGAGTTTGTCTGGCTGATGGACCGCGCGAAGTTGATTCTGAGTGACTCCGGCGGCGTGCAGGAGGAATCTCCATCGCTCCAGCGGCCGGTCTTGGTTCTTCGCGAAACAACCGAGCGGCAGGAGGCGGTGGAATGCGGCGCGGTGGCACTAGTGGGCGCTGATAGCCACACTATTGTCGCCGCCGTAATGCGCCTGCTGACTGATGAGCGGGCCTACAAGAGCATGCAGGTAGAAGCGAGCCCGTATGGAGACGGCAAAACGGCAATTCGCATCGTCGATTGGCTTGTGGAGCACTTTGCACCATGAGCCTCACCGCGATTAACAATTGCTGGCGCGACGTGCATCCCCTTGTGAAGGATACGCTGGGGGTGCTGCTGTTCTGCGCGGTGTTGGGGGGCATGCTCTGGCGAATGAGCCACAAGGTTCTCATTCCAGGCGAGCCGCAGCTCAGCGAGGCCCGCGGCACCGAGGGAATGGGAGACTTTCGCGATGCCGTCTACTATCCGATTCGCGCCGTGCTCGACGGGGTGAATCCCTACGACTGTGAAACAAAGTTGCCGCGAGAGGACGGCCAGTTGCGATATCTCCAAGATTCGCGTTATCCCGTCCTCAATATCTTCCCTCTCTTTTCGCCGTTGATCCTGCTGCTCTTTTCGCCGTTTGGATTGATTGATGATTTCCGCGCGGCCATGTGGTGCTATGGGGCCTTCAACGTCGGGCTGTTGCTAGTTTACGCCTATGTGCTCTGGCGGGCCGTTGGCAAGATACCAACCATCGGCAGCGTGGCGGCGCTGGCCGCGGTGATTTTGATCACGCAGCCGGGCCGGGCGAACTTCATTGCCGGGCAGGTTGCGATGCCGCTGACGCTGGCGCTCTTCGGCGCGCTCCACTGGGCTCGGAACAAGCCTTGGCTCTCAGGCCTCATGCTCACGCTGGCCAGTTTCAAGCCGACCTTCGGAGTGCCGCTGGGTCTGCTCATGCTCTGCCGTAAGGACTTTCGCGCAGCTGGGTTGGGAGCTCTGCTCTCCAGCCTCATCGCGGCTGTCGGCCTGTTTCTCGTCTTCAGCCGCAGCGGCGACCTGGAAAAAATCGTTCCCATCTTGATGCAGAATCAGCACGAGCTCGAAGCGCATCCCGGCGTGAACCCCGCCACTAGCACGGCCCGCATCGATGGCCTGGCGGCAACCGACCGCTGGTTCGGTAAAAGCGGCGGCACGACGTTGCGCCTGGCGATTCCGCTGCTGGTGCTGTCGCTTGCAGGATTAGCAGTTTGGAAGAGAGCGGCTGAATTTCCGGCGGAAGGAGCCATCGGTCCAACCGGCCTCATCACCATCTTGGCGGCCCTGCTCAGCATTTACCACTTGTTCTACGATGCGCTCCCCCTGTGGATTCCCATTCTCAGCTTGCTCGCTGCTCCAGGAGAAACCTGGCGCGGTTTCACTCGGCTTTCGCAACGCATTTTGCTGGCATTGCTCGCCGTCCCGATCTTCAACGTCTTCTGCACACTCTCCTTCAAAGGGGCTCTCGACCGCTTTTTGGCGGCCGACTTTCCCACTGCCGTAAACGGGGTGTGGGCGATCGGATGCACAGCCAGCGGCATCAGTTTGTCGGCCGCGTTCTTGTTAGCGGTTGCGCTGGAATTCAAACGAAAAGTAGAACCCGTCACCCTTGATTCTCACGAAGCCCTGACGCCCAATTCAAACACCGGATTAAAATCTGGACATTCAACATCGCCCGTGTAAAATCTACAAATATCCTATTTGACCCAAACTAACTCTTGGTCATGTTAAATAGCGATAACTAGGGTCTTTGCACAAGACGTACACTGCTGGAATTGCGCTCCCATCTCTGATTCTGCATCCTAGTTAATTCCACCCGAAACTCCACCTGTGTCTGGAATCCCCACGACCGCTCTCGAAACCAACGTCGCCACAACGCCCGTTGTGCTTTTGCCAGCCGGCGTTCCCGCGCCGCTCGCCGTTCCAGCGATTCTCCCTAGCGGTGAACGCAAGCTATCGACTGCAATCGGCACTCGCAGCGGCCTGGCCACCAAAGTCTGTTTCTTGGTTGTAGACATGCTTGCCTTGGCCTCCGCGGCGGCAGTGGGAATGGCGGCGACCTACTTTCTGGCTGGTGAGGCCGCGCCCACGGCTTCTTGGCGACTCCTGGCCCTCCTCGGTGTGTGGCAACTGGCCGGTTTGCGAGGAGCAGGATTGCAGCGAGCTTGGGGAATCGGACCGGTGGATGCGCTGGCTCGGATTGCCAGCATAGCCGCCATGACGACCGTGGTCCTGATCGGTGTTGTGATTGCCCTGGGACAATCCTGGCAAGTCGGCGCGGCGCTCCTCGTCGCTGGATGCAGTTCGGCGATTCTCATTTCCACCGGCCGGTCCATGGTCCGCTCCTTGTTCGGCCGAGCCAACTGGTGGGGCCGCCGCGTCGTTGTCATTGGCAGCGACCAGCAGGCCGTCAATTTGTTCACGAGGCTCCTCCACCAGCCGCAGCGAGGTTTGCGACCCATTGGCTTTGTGGACGACTTGGAAACACTGGATACCAATCTCGACCCGGCTCTTTACCTTGGCCCGCCGGAAGCTCTCCGGGAACTGGCCCTGGAATTTGGCGTAACCGCTGCCGTCGTCGCCAAGACCGATGCCGACGCTCAGACCCAGCGCCTCTTCTGCCGCGAAGAGCTGGGCATTCGCGACTGGATTCTGATGTCCTCGCTCAATGGCTATCCGAGCCTGTGGGGGGAAGCCGTGGAAGTGGCAGGCGTGCCCGCCCTCTGGAACCGCAATCGACTGCTCTTCCCGTGGTCGCGAAGGCTCAAGCGAGCGGCTGATCTGGTCATCACGCTGACCAGTGTCCTGATGGCACTGCCGTTGATTGCCGCCATCATCGCGCTCGTGCGGCTGAGCTCACCGGGACCGGCTTTTTATGGGCAGGAACGGATTGGTCGGTTTGGCCGCAGGTTCAAAGCCTGGAAATTCCGGACGATGGTGCTGAACGCGGACGAGGTGCTGGAAAACTACCTCGCGTCGGACCCACTCCTGCGAGCCGAATGGGAAGCCAGCCACAAACTCAAGGACGATCCCCGCATCACCTGGATCGGCACGATCCTTCGCCAGACCAGCCTGGACGAACTACCGCAACTCTGGAACGTCATCCGCGGCGAAATGAGCCTCGTCGGTCCGCGGCCCATCGTCGAAGCCGAAATCGACAAGTACGCGGATGAGTACGAGTATTATGTGGATGTGTTGCCCGGCATCACCGGCCTGTGGCAAGTTTCCGGCCGCAACAACACCACCTATCCCGAGCGGGTCGCTTTCGACGCCTATTATGTGAAGAACTGGTCACTTTGGTTGGACCTTTACATCCTGGTCTCCACGATTCGGGTGATCGTGTTCCGCGAAGGGGCGTATTAGTCGCGGCATGCACAGCCGCTGTCGCCGTCAAAACCGGCCCCGGCGACCCGAGCTTCTGGGCACCGCTGCCAACGAAGTGGTTCAGCCTCCCAGCGGGGCAACTAGACTGAAGGCTGTCGTCCGCACGTCAATTCTCTGCCCTGGCCACGCCCAGGTTCCATGATCGCCCGACCCCTTCACAGCGTTTGGTGGCTGCATCCCTCCGCCCTATTCGGGGCTGTTGCCGTGCTGACGCTGGCGATTGCCGTGAGGACTTCCGACTGGGGTTTTCAGCTTTACAGCACGCGCAAGTATCTGGAACCCTGGCATCTGGCAATGGGTATGGGCGCATGGGGAGTCTTTGCCCTCGGCGTCTGGCTGGCGATGAGCACCGGCAAACAGCCTCATCGGCCCAGCAAGCAATTTGACGAAGCACTTGTCCCTTGGTTCTGGCTCAGCTTTCTACTCACCATGGCCGGCTATGCCATCTGGCTGCTGATTGGCCTCAAGAACGGCTTCTCGCTGGGGATCATCCTGGACCTGTGGCAAGGGGCGGACGAATCGACCGCCGACATGATCAAGACCGAAATCTTTCCCACCATTCCCGGCGTCACCACCGCCACGCAGTTCGGTATCGTCGCGGTGCTCCTCGGCACCTGGCTCTATTGCCGCGGCCGTACCAAACTCCTTCTTCCGCTCCTTGCGCTCCTCGCCACAGCCGCCGCACGGGCGTTCCTTTACAGCGAACGACTGGCCCTCATCGAGCTGGCGATACCCGCGATTGTTATCGCCCTGCGTCTCTGGGTTTTCGGACAGCCGCAACAGCTTGGGCGGCGCATGGCCTTGCAATGGCTCCCGCTCGTCGCGGTCCCCCTCGTCATTGTGCTGTTCGGCCTCTTCGAGTCCTTCCGTTCCTGGCAGTACTACAAAGACAGTTTCGACAGCCTGGCGGATTTCACCATCTGGCGGTTCTTTGGCTACTACACCACCGCCCACAATAACGGAGCCATGTCGATGACGCTCCGCGGCCCGTGGCCCATCCCTTACTCCACCTTCCACTGGTTCTGGGAATTCCCGCTGGTCGAAAACAGCCCTTTCGGCTATTCGCAGCTTACGGGGATCAGCCCGGCGGACATTCATACCGACACTCTGGAGCGCTACGGCAACGCCGAGCTCAACAACGACGGCGGCTTGTTCACTCCCGCCCGCGACTTCGGCTGGATTGGCTTTGGACCTTTCTGGCTCGTGTATGGCTTTCTGGCGGGCAAGGCCTATCGCGGGTTCCTCGCCGCCTCCTTTGCTGGGTGCATGTTCTATCCGCTGTTTTTCCTGGCGCTACTGGAGCTTCCCCGATTGCAATACCTTTCGGCCACGCGCACCTTTCCGTCCATGATGCTGCTGTTTGCCGTCATGGCGTGGTTGGCGTGGAAAGAATATGCCTCCTCGGCAAGCAACTCCGTAGTCGCCACCCAGCGGAGTGCCTAAAGAGCAAACCTCATGCGCGTCCAAGTCAACGGCAGGTTTATGCGGCAGCGGGTCACCGGCATGCAGCGCTATGCCCGCGAGATTGTCGCTCGCCTGGGCAGCCGCGTGGAACTCGTTGAACCAGCGCGGACGGGTCACGGAATCCGCGGCCATCTTTGGGAGCAGGTCGGGCTCCCTTGCCGCCTCCGCCACTCGCTCCTTTGGTCCCCCTGCACCACGGGGCCGCTCGGCGTCGGTTCGCAAGTGGTCACCATCCACGACTGTGCATTTCGCGATCGGGCCGAATGTTTCACCCCCCGCTTTGCCGCGTGGCTGCAATGGCTGGTGCCGCGTCTGGCCCGCCGTGTGCGGCAGGTCCTCACCGTCTCCGAATATTCCAAGGACCGCATCGCCGACATCTGCCAGGTGCCGCCGGAAAAAATCCATGTCGTGTACAACGGCGTCGACTCGCGCTTCCGCCCTGCCACTGCCGAAGAGATAGCCGCCGCTCGCGAAAAATTCGCCTTGCCTGATAATTACGTCCTCTGCGTCGGCTCGCTGGAGCCGCGCAAGAATCTGCCGCGACTGCTGGAAGCCTGGCAGCAAGTCTCGCATCAGCAGACCCATTCCAAGCTGGTCCTCGTCGGCACGACCGCGGCCGTCTTCGCCTCGGCAAAACTCGAAGCGCCTCCGGAAAACGTCATCTTCACCGGCTATGTACCGGATGAGTTGCTCCCTGCTCTCTATTCCGGAGCGGCGGCCTTCGTCTATCCGTCGTTGTATGAAGGCTTCGGCCTCACTGTGCTTGAGGCCATGGCCTG
>SXGT01063796.1_pt1 | contig 31987 bp, 26 predicted proteins | sample 3176221 | NCBI WGS metagenome assembly SXGT01 (sample SAMN11356862, study PRJNA531348) | freshwater metagenome | isolation source: freshwater sample F1-120 | place: China: Fuxian Lake, Yuxi | collected 2017-12-25
AGCCCGCCGGCGGCCTCCTCGTCGCGATTGCGGTTGCCGGTGCCGCGCTCGGCAGCGTCGAGGTGCCGCCGGGCCTGCCCGAGGTCGCCATCGAGCACGGCCAGCCGCGCCAGGGTCGAGCTGGCGATGCGCCAGCCCTGCTCGCCGATCCACGGCCCGGAAAGCGCGGCCTCGGCCTGGACCCGCGCCTCTGGGCCGCGGCCGGCGACGAGCAGCGCCTCGGCCTGGGTCGCGCGGCCGTGGGAGGCGAGCGTGTCGAGCTCGGCGGCCTGGGCCATGCGGCTCATCCGGCCCGCCATCTCGATCGCCGCCGGGATGTCGCCGAGCGCGGTGAACACGCGGGCCAGGTAGTAACCGGCGATCGACGCCATCACCTGGTCGCCGTGATCGGTGAGGTACGCGTAGGCGCGCTCGAGCTGGCGCTGGGCCGTGGCCAGATCGCCGGCGGCCTGGCCGACCACGCCGGCGTAGAGCGAGCCCACGTGCTCGCGTAGCGCGCCGCCGGCCGCGGCGCGTTCGACCCGCTCGAGGAGCTTCTCGGCGGTGCCGAGGTCGTCGCACTCGGCGCGGGCCAGCACGGCCAGCATCACCAGGATCACCTCGAGATCCTCGAGGCCGGCGCCGTGGATCGCCGCCAGGGCAGCGTCGACGGCGAGCGCCGAGTCGGCGAAGCGCTCCTCGATCAGGTACGAGAGCGCGAGCGACCAGCCCCAGCGAGCCCGCTCGCGGGCCGCGATCTCGACGTGATCGCGCAGGGCTGCGTCGAGGAGCGCGCGGGCCTGCTCCCCGTGACCGCGCAGCGCGACGATGTCGGCCTCCTCGAGCGCGACCCCGAAGCGCTCGGTCGGCGAGCCGGCCAGCTCGCGGGCCTGGCGGTAGATCGCCTCGGCCTCCGACAGGCGGCCGCGGCGCTGCGCGACCTCGCCGGTCAGGCGCAGCGCGCGCAGGGTGCCGCGCGCCGCCGGCGACAGCCGCCCCAGCACGTCAGCGGCCTGGGCGATGAGCGAGCGCCGCACCAGGATGCGCACCTGCATGAGCGCGACCGCGTCGCGGGCGTCGTCGACGGCGTCGGCCAGCGCGCGCAGATCGTCGAGCAAGAGATGATCGAGGCCGGCCGAGGCGATGGCGCGGTAGTGCTCGGTGCAGCGGTCCCAGGCCTCGTCGACGTCGCCGGCGGCGACCAGGTGGTGAATGGCCTCGATCACCCAGCCGGCATCGGCGGGCCCGATGGGGCGGGTTCCGTCGCCGGCGTGCGAGAGGTGCAGCTCGGCGAGCTGGCGCTGGGCCGCCGCGCGTTCGCGCCGGCTGGCGCCGCGGTAGGCGGCGTCGCGGACCAGATCGTGGACCATGGCGGTGCCGCGGCTGGTGTCGACCAGCATCTGCCGGGTCAGCTCGCGCAGCACGTCGGCGCCTGCGGGGCCACCCAGGGCCTGGGCGTCGCCCGCCGAAAGCCGGCCCCGGCTCGAGGCCAGCACCAGCAGGAGCCGGCGCGCGTCGTCGGACAGCGCGCGCACGGTGTCGTCGAGCCCGCCATCCTTGCCAGCGTCGCCGGCCAGCTCGCGCAGCACGTAGAACGGGCTACCGCCCGAGCGGCGGAAGACCTGGGCCGCGTCGGGCGCGACCACGCCGAGCCGGGTCGCCACCTGCCGGACCAGCGCGGCGGTGGCGCTGGCGTCGAGCGGACCGAGGCGGTGTACGACCGGCGGCGGCGCGTCGGGGGGCAGCGTCAGCTCGACCCGCGAGGCGGCGATGACGCGGCTCTCGCGCACGTGGCGCGACAGGTAGCCCAGCACGTCGGCGGCCTCGCGGGGATCGAGGTGGTGCAGATCGTCGAGGAAGACGATGTAGGGGCGGGCCTCGAGGGCCTGGGCGATGTCGGCCAGGTCATCCATCGCCGACGCGCCCGTCGCCGAGAAGGTGATGCGCTTGCGCCGGGCGCCGAGCTGCGACTTGAGCGCGGCCGCCAGGTGGGCGGCGCCGGTGTTGGGACGCGCGACCAGCACGACCGGGCTGGCCTCGGCCCAGCGCGGCTGCCGCATCGCCTCCTCGACCAGCTTGTAGACCAGCTCGCTCTTGCCGACGCCGCCGACCCCGTACACCAGGTGCAGGGTCTCGCTGGCCATGAGCTGGGCGCCGCGGGTCAGCTCGGCGACGCGTCCGACCCAGGTCGCGACCGCGCGCGGAAAGGGCGGGGCGGAGGGCGGCGGCAGCGTACGGCGGCGACCGGCGCGTTCGGACACGGCGCGATCCTAACTCAGAACACGAACGGGTACGTGAACGAGACCCCGTCGTCGGAGCGCGGGAAGCGCGCGCCGCGCATGACCTGCGCGACACACGCCGCCACCGCGTCGTCCGGCGTCTCCAGCACGTCGACTCGGCTCACCGTACCGTCGTTCGCGACCTGCACGCGGATCTTCACCGTGCCCGACGGCCCGGTGCCGCAGCGCGCGATCCGGCCGCGCAAGGGTTGCACGGTGGTCCGGACCTGCGTCGCGGTCAGCGTGGTACTCGCGATGCCGCGCGGCGGCCTGCCGTACACCGAGCAGCAGGCTGGCGGCTGGTCGGCCAGCAGACAGGCGACCTCGTCGAGGTGACAGGTCACGGCCACGTCGGTCCCCGTGTCGATCTCGGCCTCCGCTCGCGCGCTCGGGTCGATCGGCCGCGGTGGCGGCTGTGGCTGCGGTGTCGGTGGCGGCTGCGGCTGCGGCTCCGGATCCGGCTTTGGCTGCGCCACCGCCGGACAGCTGCACTCGTCGGGCGTGTTGCGTACGGCCAGCGCCACCGCCGCGGTCACCGCGACGCCGAGCGCCGCGCCCACCAGCCCGGTCACCAACTGGTTCGCCATCACCGGGTTCTCGCACGGTATACAGCCGCGATGGACCTCTCGCTGCGCGATCTCCTGACCCGGAGTCCGACCGTCGTCGTGCTCGGGATCCGCGACGACCTGACCCGACCAGGCGGCTACGTGCCCGCCTATCTACACCGCCACGGCTACCGGATCCTCGGCGTCAACCCCGAGCTGGCGGCGGCCGGCGCGGTCCTGTTCGGGGAGCCGGTGCGGGCGACGCTGGCCGACGTGACCGAGCCCTACGATCTGGTCGATGTGTTCCGCCGAGCGGAGGCGCTGCCCGCCCACGAGGAGGAGCTGGCAGCGAGCCCGGCGCCGGTGATCTGGTTCCAGGAGGGCATCGTCAACGACGAGGTGGCCGAGCGACTGCGCGCCCGGGGCAAGGTGGTGGTGCAGGATCGGTGCACGCTGGCCGAGCACCGCCGGATGGGGTTGGGGCGGCCGGAGAAGCCGGGATCGTAGAAGGGCATGGGCAAGGGCAAGGGCCAGGGAGAGTCGATATAGTGGGGGTATGGCCGAGACCCATACCGCTTCGCTGGTCGGCGCCGACCGTCCGGCGACGCGACCGCGCGCGGCGGTGCTGCGCGTGGTGTATCCGCGCGACCTGCGCTGGGAGCATCGGTTCTCCGCCGAGCCGGTGACGCTCGGTCGCCAGCCCGAGGACGGCAGCCCGCCGCTCCATCACGCCACGGTGTCGCGACGCCACGCCCAGGTGTGGTGGGACGTCCAGGGCCACCACGCCGTACGCGACGCGGGCAGCCGACATGGCACGCTCCTGGGCGCGTCGGTGATCGGCCAGATGCCGCGCGTGCTCGCCGACGGCGATCTGCTGCGGCTCGGCGATGTCTTCGTGATGTACGAGGTCCCGTCCGACGACGACGACGACGGCGTCGATCGCGACAACCTGCCGGGCGCGTCGCCAGCGATGGCGCGGGTGCGAGCGCGGGTGGCCAGGGCCGCGCGCGATCCGTCGCCGGTCCTGGTCTCGGGTGACACCGGCACCGGCAAGGAGTGGGTGGCCAAGGAGCTGCACCGCCTGTCGAAGCGCAAGGGACCGCTGGTCGCCGTCAACTGCGCCACGCTCACCCGCGAGCTGGTCGAGAGCCAGCTCTTCGGGCACGTCCGTGGGGCCTTCACCGGCGCCACCGGCGACGCCGACGGCCTCTTCCGCCAGGCCGACGGCGGCACCCGGTTCCTCGACTAGATCGGCGAGTTGCCGGTCGCGCTGCAGCCCAAGCTCCTGCGCGTGGTGCAGGACGGCCTGATCCAGCCGGTGGGCTCGAGCCGCACGTTCGCCGTCGACGTCCGCCTGGTGGCGGCGACCCACCGCGATCTGGGGGCGTCGGTCGAGGCCGGCGAGTTCCGCCGCGATCTCCTCGCCCGCCTGTCGAAATGGGAGGTGCGGCTGCCGGCGCTATCGGCGCGGCGCGGCGATCTGCTCGACTGGGTCGAGCGGCTGTGGAAGGCCTGGCACCAGGAACGCGGTGGGACGCGCGCGGTGCCGACGTTCACGCCGGGCGCGGTCTCGACCGTGCTCTCGGCGCCGTGGCTCGACAACCTGCGCGGCGTCGATCGCCTGGTCCACGAGCTCGCCGCCCACGACGCGCGCGAGGTCGACACGCCTGATCTGCCCGAGTGGCTGCGCAGCGTCGAGCCGGCGCGGCCGCTGCCGCCGATCAACCCCGGCGTCAGTGGCCCCATGCCAGCGGCAGCTGCTGCGGCCTCGCCGGTCGCCCGCCCGCCGGTGCCGACCAAGGAAGAGTTCGTCGCCGTCTGGACCCAGCTCGGCGGCTCGGTCCGCGCCGTGGCCAAACACTTCGGCCGCGATCGCCGCCAGATCTACCGCTGGCTCGAGGCGCACGGCCTCCGCGCCGACGACGATGGCGACGAGTAGCCGCGTCACGCGCGGGTGACGCGGTCACGTGGCGCCCCATGGGACAGGGCCTCGCCGGCCACGTGGTCTCGCGGACTTGCGGTGGCGCGCGGGTTGCTCAAGCGACCGGGCGGAGGATCAATCAAATGAAGCGCGCACTCGCCGTCGTTCCCGTTCTGTTCTTCACCGCCTGTCTCGACGATCTGCTCAGCACCACCGTCACCTTCAGTGACGACGCCAGCGCCACCATCGAGCTCGAGATGGACATCGCCGGCGAGTGTTCGGGCAGCGGCTCGCAGGAGGACGAGAACGGGGTCACCACCTGGACCAAGACCCCGCGCGGCGAGGGCGAGACCGCCTCGTGCCAGATCGACGTGACCTGGGACGGCGATCTGATCAGCCTCGCCAAGATGCGCAACGACACGATCGGCGAGTGCGGCCCCGGCAACGACAAGTGCAATCCCGACGAGCTCGATCTCTCGCTCTCGATCACGCTCGATGGCGCGTTCTTCACCGCAGGCAGCGAGCGCATGGAGCGCAGCCAGCTCCTGTCGATGTCGGCGCGCGCGACCAGCGGCCCGGCCACGCTGTTCGAGATGGACAAGGCCACGACCCTGCCGCTCGCCCTCGGCCCCGATCCGGCGGTCAAGGATCAGCTCAAGACGGCGTACCTGGTGGCCGGCTCGCTCGTGGTCAGCGCCCGCGGCACCATCGAGCTGTCGATGAACGACGTGCGCCGCCTGCAAGAAGGGTCGTCGACGGGTGTGCTCACCGTCTCGCTGTCGAGTCACCTCGCCGGTTCGATCGACGCGCACCTCTGACCCCGGTGGCAGTCCCGTGGCAAGATCGACCGGTGCGGAGGTTGGTCGCCCTGGTTGCCGTGGTTGGTCTGGGAACCGGCGCCTGCCTGTCCACCCCAGGGCCCGCAGGTGACGACGACGGCCGCGACGACGCGGCGGTCACCGACGGCGACCTCGCCACCGACGCCGGCGTCGACGGCAGCGGGCAGCCGAGCTGTCGCCCGGCCGGCGCCCTGCCGGCCGGCACGGCGTGGCCGCCGCCGGGCATCAACGTTCGGCAGCTCCAGATCGCCGACCTCGACGTCGATGGCGTGAACGATCTGGTGGTGACGGTCGCGCCCGGCGTCGCGCGCGGCGCCGGTCCGTCGAAGGTCTACGTGCTCTACGGTCCGGTCGATCGAATGGCGCCGAAGTACCACGCGTCGATCGATGTGGGCACGCTGGGCGCGGTGATCCCGTGGGCCACCACGCTCGCCCGCGTCGACGCCGGTCCGTGCCTCGATCTCATCGTCGCCGGTCCGCCGGTCATGGGCTCGAACACCAGCTTCGCGGCGGTGTGGGCTCACGGTGGCGGCGTCTCGCCGTGGAGCGGCCCACCGGCGCGTTCGGCGTTGACGCGCGAGCCGCCGCCCGGCCCGCTCATGGCGGTGCTGGCCGACCTCACCATCGATACCGATCTCGATCTCGCCGTCGCCGATCTCGACAGCGTGGATGTGTTCGTCGGCGCCAGGGTCGATGCGTTGCCCGGCGCGCTCAACGTGCCCCGGCCCATCTGCAACATGTGGGGCAACATCAACGCCCTGGTCCGCCAGCCGGCCGCCGGCGGACGCGAGCGCCTGCTCGCCTTCGGCCACTACCGCTACAACACGATCGCCATCGACGATCTGGGCACGATCCAGGTCTCCGACAACTGCGCGAGCAGCAGCGCGCCCATCACGCGCGGCTCGGCCGCGATCGATCTCGACGGCCAGGCGCCACTCGATCTGTTCAGCGGCGGGGGCGGGATCATCGGGGCGCACCTCCTCGCCGGCGTGGCCGATCCGGTGACGCCGGTCCAGGGCGCGATGGCCTGCACCGACACGCCGCGCGGCAGCGACGCCTACATCGAGGGCTTCGCCGCGGGCCACCTGGGCGGCTTCCCCACGCCGGAGGTGGTCATCATCGACCACGACGATCAAGACGGCATGTCGTACGCGTGCCTGCTCGACGCGGTCGACGCCAACGGCACGCGGGTGCTGGCCACCGCCGTGAACGAGCTACCCCTGGGTCCGGGCACGGCGCGCAGCGTCGTGGTCGGAGACGTCGACGGCAAGGTCCGGGCCTGGATCCTCATGAACGATGGGGTAGCGAGGTGCCTGGAGCGCGGCGCCGCCGCCAACCTCCAGGCATGCGAATGATACGATCGTCGTCGTGAAGCGCTCCCTCGCCTGGGTCCCGGTGTCGGTCGTGGTCGTCGCGCTGGCCGGTGTGCCGCTGGTGGCGCCGCCCACGGCCCACGCTGACGGCGACGTCACCATCACGCTCAGCCCCGACGGCCAGATGCTGGCCAGCGAGCTCGGCATCAGCGTGGCCGAGCTCGAGCAGCGCATCGAGGGCGAGATCGCCGACGCCTACGACACCGCCAACGTCGAGGGCTTCCTGCGCGCCTTCGCCAACGCCACCTCGTTCGCCGGCCGCGGCATCGGCCATGACTACGCGCCGCTCTTCCGCGGCCTCGAGATCGGCGTCGCTGCCAACCTCTCCGCCGCCGTCGACGGCCTCGAGGAGGGCCAGGATCCCGCCGGTGGCGTCGCCCCCAACGTCTCGCTCATGGCCGGGCTCAACCTCTCCCACTGGGGTCACGACGACATCGTGATCTACGCCAACGGCTTCCACCGACAGGGCTCGATCGATCAGCTCAGCGGCAGCATCACCAGCGGCGGCGTCCACGGCCAGTACCACCTGTTCTACCCGGCGAAGCGCGCGAGCACGCTGCTGTTCCTGTGGAGCGGCTTGCACCTGACCGCCGGGGTCGAGGTCTCGCGCTGGGCCCTGGGCGTCGACGACCAGATCACCCGCGACCTGCCGCTCGAGGGCGACAACGGGGTGTCGACCACCCTCACCGCGCTGGCGACCGGCACCTTCGATCTGACCGCGACCACGACCACGATCCCGATCGAGGTGACGACGTCGGCGCGGATCCTCTATTTCGCCGGCGTCTACCTCGGCGCCGGCCTCGACGTTCAGGTCGGCAAGGCCCGGGCCGAGGCCGCGCTCGACGGCGTGCTCACCGCGGTCAAGCCGTCCGACGGCACCACCCTCGACATGGGCACCGCCACCATCACCGCCAGCGGCGAGGAGAGCCCGTCGCCGGTCGCCTACCACGTCCTGGCCGGCCTCGAGTTCAACTTCTGGCGGCTCAAGACCTTCGTGCAGGGCACCTTTGTCCCCGTCAAAGGCGCCAGCGTGGCCTTCGGCGTCCGCGTGAAGCTCTAGCGCCAATACCGGTCAGATAGCGCGGAGGAGCTCAGACCGTCCACGTCCAGGTCCACGCAGGTCCACGCCGACGACAGCGATCACGAGATCGCCAACGACAACGACCACGATCACGACGACGACCACGACCGCGCGCCTCAAGCGCGACCCAGCTTGGTGAGCATGGAGACGATGCGTTCGAGCACCTCGATCGCTGACGCGTGGTAGCCGGCGTCGATGACGCCGAGCACGAGGAAGGCGTCCATCACCGCGGCATTCCATGGCCGATCCCCTGGCGATGGCGACGTGCCGCGCGGTGTCGGCGTCGGATGCCCGACCGGCAGCCTCCGCGGTGTTGAGCGGAACCGAGAGCGCCGCCCGGCGGAGCTGATCGCCCAGGGCAGCGTGACGCGCGGCAGGGCGTCCGGCAGACTCACCGACCGCGCGAGGAAGGACAGACTTTGGTCGGGCTCGTCTGCGAGTTCTCGCGACTGCAGGCGCAGTTGCTGGATTCGCTACACGCGACGTTCCCCGCGGTCGTGACGCTTCAGCCGCATGAGTGGCCGCAGCGGGTGGATATTCGGGTGGGCGAACACTTCTGGCACGGCGCACGTCATGGTGCTGGCTTCCGCTTCGAATCCGACGACAGCAGGGTTGTCGAGGCGCACGACGGAATACTCAGAGCGCCGTATCCAATCGAGGCGTATCGGCTCTCGGAGTACGCTCAGTCCTTGCGACTGACGACGCTCTCGGTTGGGCGGCACACCTCTGTGACGTCCGAGCCGGAGGGCATAGATGCTGCGCTGCCACCGCTCGTGGGCGTAGGGGTGCTCGTGCGAGACGATCGCGTCGTTCGGAACGGACTTCAGCGGTACATCGCGACCTGCGAAACGTTCAATATGTGAGGCCTATCAGCGTTTCTCGTCGAGCGAGAAGAAGTTGCGGATCCGCCCCAGCAGATCCTGCTTGGCGGTCTCCAGCCGCTTCGATCGGGCCTCGTCGGCCTGCCCGCGGACCGAGGCCAGGGCTTCGCGGCGGGCGGCCAGGAGCTCGGCGATCCGATCGGTGAGGGCAGGGCGGGCGCGCACGAGCTCCCGGAACGACTCCTTGTCGAGCAGGTAGCAGTCGAGATCGGTCATGGCCACCACCGAGGCCGAGCGCGGCTCGCCGGTCATGAGCGACATCTCGCCGAAGAACTGGCCGGAGCCGAGCCGGGCTACCTCGCGCATGGTCGGGCCCTGGCCGATGCGCACCGCGGCCTCGCCGCGCACCAGCATGTACAGGCACTCGTCGTCGTCGCCCTCGTGGCACACCACCTCGCCGGCGGCGAACGGCGTGTGCCGGAGCTGTTCGGCGACACGGACGCGCTCGTCGGGACCGAGGGGCTCGAACAGGTCGACCTTGCCGACCGCGGTCAGGCGGCGGGCCTGCTCCTCGCGCTGCTTGCGATCGCGGCGCTCGTCGGTGTCGGCGGTGACGAACAGGGTCTGGGCCGGGATCGACATGCTCAGGCCGGCGCGCAAGAGCGCGAAGTAGATCCGGACCCGCACCTCGCTGTCGGTGGGATCGTCGACCGCGATGTCCTCGAGCCAGTAGCGCACGCAGTAGACGGCGTAGCTGTCGCGCACGTTGAGGAACAGCACCTGCGGCGCCGGCTCCGACGCCATGTTGGGCACGCGGTCGGTGAAGATGCCGCGCCGGACCACGTCGAGGACCTCGGTGGGCGGGGTGCGGAAGTCGATGTGGAAGTCGATCTGGCGGCGGACCCGCTCGGGCTGGCCCTGGCGACGGCCGAACACCACGACCTGGCCCTTCATGAGCATCGAGTTGGGGACGATGATCGTCTCCCAGCTCCGGGTCTCGAGCGCGGTGTAGCGCCAGCGGATCTCGGTGACCTGACCCGACGGCTGGCCGGGGCCCAGCGCGATCCAGTCGCCGACCTTGATCGAGCTGTCCATCTGCAGCGCCAGGCCGCCCATCAGGTTGCCGAGCGTGTCCTGCATGGCGAAGCCGAGCACCGCGGTGAGCACGGCGCTGGTGGTGATCAGGCCGGTGACCGAGAAGCCGGCGCGCTTGCCAACGGCGATCAGCGCGATCAGCGACGCGATCGCCGTGACCACGTCGACCACGATGCGTGGCACGGACACGCCGACCCGCGGCAGCGCGATCCAGAACAGCAGCACCTGGGCCACGCCGACGGCGGCGAGCAACTCGAAGGCGAGCGCGGCGACGGCCAGGCCGGTGGTGTCGTACCCGGACGCGTCGACGGCCGCGACCAGGACGACCGTGATGAGGTGCATCGACAGGAGCACGGTCGGTGCGCGCAGACGCTGGCGCGCAGCCGCGGTCCCGAACCGCACCAGCGACGAGACGACCGCCCAGGCCAGGACCACCCAGACGGTGTGTCCGTCGATGAGCAGGTGGTAGAGGTTGGTCGCCACCGAGCGACCGAAGATATCACCCGGGGACGGCGCCGCGCTCGCGTGCGGCCGCGTTCACCCACGGGTCGACCTCTCGCCGCTGCCAGCCGGCGAGCGGCGTGGGCACCAGCAGGTCTGCGATGGCCTCGGTCGGGAGCTCCTCGCGCGACATCCACCGGGCCCGGTCGTCGGGCGCGATGACCAGCGGCATGCGATCGTGCAGCGGCGTCACCAGCGGATCCGCAGCGACGGTGAGGATCGCGAACGACTCGACCCACAGCGCGCCCTCGCGATCGCGCGGCTTCCACCGCTCCCAGATCCCGGCGAAGGTGACCGGGCCGTCGCCGATCGGCGTGAAGTGGAAGGGCACCCGCTTCTTGCCCTCGCGCTTCCACTCGTAGAAGCCGTCGGCGGCGACCAGGCAGCGGCGGCGGGCCAGGGCATCGCGGAAGGGTCGCTTGCCGGCCGCGGTCTCGGCCCGCGCGTTGATCATCGTCACGCCGATCTTCAGGTCGTCGGCCCAGTGAGGGACCAGGCCCCAGCGCATCAGGCACAGCGTGGCCACCGCCTCGCGTTTCACCACCACCGGCGCCGGCTGGGTCGGCGCGACGTTGCAGCGCGGCGCCCACCACGACGTCAGCCCGGCTGGAAATCCCGGCGCCACCGCCAGCACGCCGGCGCAGTCGGCATCCGTCGCCAGCGCCAGCTCCATCTCGGCGACGAGCTGGTCCTGATTCGTCGACGTGTATCGACCGCACATCCGCCAGAGCCTACCTCGACCAGGGCGCTGACCTTGATCTTGACCTTGACCCTGCCGTCGACCTCGACCTTGACCTGAACTCGAACCTGAACTTGAACGCCACCTTCGACGTTGTCCTTGTCCTGGGAACGGAACAGGACAGGACATCGCTGACACCCCTCGCGTTCGGTGCAGACCGGGTGGGTGGCGGAGTAGACCAGCGGTGGGGTTCAGGTTGGGGTTCAGGTCAAGGCCAAGGTCAAGGTTCAGCCCGTTCCTGGCCACTCGAGTTGCCTGCAACCTCGACTCCTCACCCGCCGGGGGCGTCGCTCCCTGGCCAATCGACCCGCCGGCCGCACCGCCTGCTCGCGATCGCGCACGTTCGTTACAGCTCGCCATTCCGCGAGGTTGCGTCGCCCTCTCGCTGGCACGGATCGCGCTAACTGCGAACGCCATGCGCCTTGGCCTCCTCGCCTCCCTCCTCGCTCTCCCTCTGGCCGCCTGCGCTGGCGGCGGCCCCGACGACGGCCCCTCGCCGTTCGATGACGAGTACCCGGTCTCCGACCTCGACTCGATCTTCGACGGCGCTCCCTCCAACCGCTCGTTGCCCGACGAGAACAAGGCCGACGCGGTCTACCCCAAGCAGTTCTCCGACCTGGTCCGCGACCAGTCGCCGGTCAAGAGCCAGGGCAGCCGCGGCGTGTGCTCGATCTTCGCCACCACGGCGCTGATGGAGAACCTCTACATCAAGGCCGGGATGCCCAACCCCGACTTCTCCGAGCAGTACATGCAGTGGTCGACCAAGGAGCAGGTCCGCCAGTACCGCAACACCGACGGTTCGAACGCCGACGCCAACCTGCGCGCCGCCAGCGAGTACGGCATCGTCGAGGAGTCGAAGTGGCCGTACGAGCGTCTGCCCTGGAACGCGACCAACGACGCCGAGTGCAACGGCGGCGAGAACCTCCCCACCAAGTGCTACACCAACGGCGCGCCGCCCCAGACCGCGGTCGACGCGACCAAGTTCAAGCTGCCCCGCGGCCGCTGGGTCAACACCAACTCGATCAAGGCCCACCTCTTCACCAAGAAGCACGGCCTCAACGTCGGCATGACGTTCTTCTACCAGTCGTGGAACCACCGCAAGTCGGTGCTGCCGGTCAACACCGAGTACTGGCGTGAGGGCATCGTTCTGTACCCCAACGCCAAGGACAAGGAAGAGTCCCTGAAGAAGCGGGCCGGCCACGCCATCCAGATCGTCGGCTGGGACGACGAGAAGGAAGTGGTCAAGGTCGACGAGAAGGGCGAGCCGCTCAAGGACGCCGACGGCAACGTGCTCAAGGAGAAGGGCTTCTGGATCTTCAAGAACTCGTGGGGCACGGGCAGCTTCGGCGCCGCCAACCCGCACGGTGACGGCTACGGCTACCTCTCCTACGAGTACGTCGACGAGTACGGCACCGCCTACGCCTCGGACGTGCCGCGCTTCGAGCCGCCGGCCGAGACCTGCGACAACGGCACCGACGACGACGCCGACGGCAAGGTCGACTGCGACGACACCCAGTGTACGGCCCACGCCTCGTGCCAGACCTCGCCGACCTCGAAGACCTACGCCTCGACCACGGCCGTCTCGATCCCCGACAACGTCGCGGCCGGCATCACCTCGAATATCGCCGTCACCGACGCCGGCACCGTGGGCGCGGTCAAGGTCACGCTGAACATCACCCACAGCTACCGCGGCGACCTCAAGGTCGTCCTGGCCCACGACGGCCGCACCGTCACCCTCCACGATCAGACCGGTGGCGTCGAGGACAACCTCGAGCTCACCGTCGACGCTGCCGCCTTGGCCGGCGCGACCCTGGCCGGCGCCTGGACGCTGACCGTGAGCGACCACGCCCGCTATGACACCGGCACCCTCAACGGCTGGTCGATCGAGGTCGTCACGCAGTAAGGTCCGGCGCGATGACGCGCGCCGCAGTCCTCTCCTGGTTGCTCCTCGTCGCCGCGTGCGGCCCGCGCGCGGTGCCGCGCGGCTCGATCGACCTGACCACCACCGCCGAGACCAGCGGCTGGATCCGCACCGGCCGCTACGACGAGGCGGTGCGGCTGTGCCGCGACCTCGCCCGCGCCTACCCCGATGGCGCCCGCTGCGAGCGCTACGGCGTGACTCCCGAGGGCCGCGATCAGGTGGCGCTGGTGGTCGCGGCGGGTGGGGCGCTCACCCCCGAGGACGCCCTGGCCCAGCGGCGGCCGGTGATCCTGGTCCAGGCCGGCATCCACGCCGGCGAGATCGAGGGCAAGGACGCCGGCTTCGTGCTCCTGCGCGACATGCTCGACGGCAAGCTCCTGCCCGGTGTGCTCGGCGCGATCACGGTGGTGTTCGTGCCCGTGGTCAACCCCGACGGACACGAGCGCTTCGGGCCCGCGCACCGCATCAACCAGCGCGGGCCGGCCGAGATGGGCTTCCGCACCACCGCGCAGAACCTGAACCTCAACCGCGACTACGTGAAGGTCGACGCGCCCGAGATGGCGGCGCTGCTCGAGCTCTTCGCCCGCTGGCAGCCGGTGGTCTACGTCGACCTCCACACCACCGACGGCGCCAAGTTCGAGCATGACGTCGCCGTGCTGGTCGCGCCGCTGGGGCCGCGCCCCGACGGCCTCGAGCGGACGGCGCGGGCGCTGTCGGACGGTCTCCAGGCCCGGCTCACCGCGCTCGGGCACCTGCCGCTCGACTTCTATCCCTCGTTCATCGACGGCGACGATCCGACCAGCGGCTTCGCCACCGGCGACGCGCCGCCCCGCTTCTCGCAGGCCTACGCCGCCGCCCGCGATCGGATCGGCGTCCTGGTCGAGACCCACTCGTGGCGCACGTACAAGGAGCGGGCCCAGGCCATGCGCGACCTCCTGATCGCGCTCTTCGAGCGCGGCGTCACCGACGGTACCGCGTGGCAGAAGGCGGTCGACGACGCCGCCGCTGCGGCCACTCGCCTGGGCGGCACCGACGTGGTGCTGCTGTCGTCGTCGAACGAGGCCTCGCGCACGATCGACTTTCGTGGCTACGCCTACGAGCGCAAGCCGTCGGAGATCTCGGGCGGGATCTGGACCGTGTACGACGAGACGACGCCCCAGGTGTGGAAGGTGCCGCTCCACGACACCATGGCCCCGGGGCTGACCGTGCGCGCGCCGCGCGGCGGCTACCTGGTGCCGGCGGCCTACGCCGAGCTGGTGGCGCCGCGGCTCGATCGTCACCGCGTGCGCTTCGGCCGCACCGTCGAGGCGGTGCGCGTCGAGGACGCGTTGGTGTTCCGCGCCGACAGCGTCAAGTTCGCGCCCGGCCCCTTCGAGGGTCGCACCCGCGCGACGATCAGCGGGGCGTGGAAGCCCGAGGTCGTGACGCTCGGACCGGGCGCGTTGTGGGTGCCGATCGGCCAGCCCGGCGCGCGCCTGGCCCTGTTCATGTTCGAGCCGACCTCGTCCGATTCACTGGCGGCCTGGGGCTTCTTCAACGCCGTCTTCGAGCAGAAGGAGTACAGGGAGGCCTACGTCGCCGAAGAGGTGGCGCGCGAGATGCTGGCCGATCCGGCCGTGCGCACGGCGTTCGAGTCGTGGCTCGCCGCTGACCCCGACCGGGCGAAGTCGGCCGATGAGCGCCTCGACTTCTTTTACCGCCGACACCCGTCGTGGGACGCGCAGAAGGACCGCCTGCCGATCGTCAAGACCGACACGGTGCCGGCCGAGATGGTGGTGCCATGACCTCGACGACGTTGTCGACCTCGGGCGAGTACCTCGACGCCCTGTGGCGCGACTACACCGCGATCACGCCGCAGGCCGCCCGCATCCACGCCCTGTTCGCGGCCCGCGGCGAGACCATCGTCAACGACCACGTCGCGTTGCGTACGTATGCGCGACCCGGCATCGGGCTGGACGCGCTGGCCCGGCCGTTCCTGTCCCGCGGCTGGGAGCCCCGCGACGACTACCGCTTCCGCGACAAGCACCTGCGCGCCCGCTACTTCCAGCACGCCGATCGTACGCTGCCCAAGGTCTTCATCTCGGAGCTCCTGGTCGAGGAGCTGTCGGCGGCCGCCGGCGCGGCGATCGACGAGCTGGTAGGGCGGCTGCCCGCCGGCTTCGGCGAGCGCGACGACCTGCCCTACGCCGGCCGGCCGTGGCCGATCGATCACACCACCTACGCCCGGCTCCTCGACGAGAGCGAGTACGCGGCGTGGGTCGCCGCGTTCGGCTTCCGCGTCAACCACTTCACCGTCGACGTCGGCCGCCTGCGCACCCTGGACGGGCTCGACGCGGTCAACGCCCTGGTCGCCGGCGCCGGCGTCGAGCTCAATCGCGCCGGTGGGCTCATCAAGGGCACGCCGGCCGAGCGCCTTGAGCAGTCGTCGACCTGCGCCGACGCCGTCGACGTGACCTTCACCGACGGTGTCCACCGCGTGCCATCCTGCTACTACGAGTTCGCCCGTCGCTATCCGCTACCCGACGGCGAGCTGTTCCAGGGCTTCGTCCCGACCTCGGCCGACAAGCTGTTCGAATCCACGGACGTACGCCGCGGCGGCTGACGGCACCGGTGGCACGCACACCCACACGGCCGAACCGAGATCGCGTTCTCGGTGGAGGCCACGGGAGTGCTCAGATCGGTCGGCACTCGACGAGGACCGGGGTAGAGTAGGACGGTGGGGATCGATGCGGAGGCCCAGACGAGGGCGGACGAACGGTTCGTCGTGCGCGGCAAGCTGGGCGCCGGCGGGATGGGGGTGGTCTACCGCGTGCTCGATGGGGCCCAGCAGCGGGAGGTCGCGCTCAAGACCCTGAAGGCGCACAGCGCGCGCGATCTTTACCGATTCAAGCGCGAGTTCCGGTCGCTGTGTGACCTCGCCCACCCCAACCTGTGCTCGCTCTACGAGCTCCACACCACCGGCGATGAGTGGTTCTTCACCATGGAGCTGGTCCGCGGGGTCGGCTACATCGACTGGGTGCGGCCGTCGTCGGGGAGCGACGTGCCCTACCTCGAGGGCGATGAGGACGACACCGAGTCGCGTGGTGGCGGCTCCGCCCCGCGCTCGCGCACCGAGATCCTGGCCGCGCCGGCCCACGTCGAGCGCATCGAGCGCAGCCTCGGCCAGCTCTGCGACGGCGTCTACGCCCTCCACGCCGCCGGCAAGCTACACCGCGATCTCAAGCCGTCGAACGTGCTGGTCGAGATCAGCGGCCGCGTCGTGCTCCTCGACTTCGGCCTGGTCGCCGATGTCGACGCCCTCGGCGTCGACCACACTCACGAGCGCGCGGCGGTCGGCACGCCCGCGTACATGTCACCCGAGCAGGCCGCCGACACGCCGCTGACCCCGGCCAGCGACTGGTACTCGGTCGGCGTGATCCTCTACGAGGCGCTCACCGGTCGCCGCCCGTTCGAGGGCCGCCCTGACGAGGTGATGCGCCGCAAGCAAACCGAGCTGGCGCCGCGGCCCATCCAGCTCGCGCCCGACACCCCGGCCTACCTCGACGCCCTGTGCATGAGCCTGCTCTCGCCCGATCCACGCGAGCGGCCCGACGGCCGCGCCGTGCTCGAGGCCCTGGGCCGCGAACCGTCGCTGGCCACTGCCACGGTCGAGCGGGTCAGCGGCGGCATGCCGTTCGTCGGCCGCGACGAGCAGCTCGCCAAGCTCAACCAGGCCCTGGTCGACTCGAGGCGCCACGGCGTGGCCGTGCTGGTGAGCGGCGCGTCGGGCATGGGCAAGTCGGCGCTCATCTCCCGCTTCCTCGCCGGGGTCGGCACCGGCGCGCTGGTGCTGTCCGGCCGCTGCTACGAGCGCGAGATCGTCCCGTTCAAGACCCTCGACTCGCTGATCGACGTCCTCACCAGCGTGCTGCTGAAGCTCGATCCGATGGAGCTGGCCGACGTCCTGCCCCGCGACGTGGCCGCCCTGGCTCGGCTCTTTCCGGTCCTGCGCCGGGTGCCGGCGGTGGCCGAGCCCGAGGTCCGTCGCTTCCAGCCCGCCGATGTGCAGGAGCTGCGGCGCCGGGCCTGGAGCGCCCTGCGCTGGATGCTGGGCCGCCTCGCCGCCAGTCGCCCGGTGGTGATGTGCGTCGACGATCTGCAGTGGGGCGATCTCGACAGCGCCGCGTTCCTCGGCGACCTGATCTCGCGCGGCGATCGTCCCAACGTCCTCGTGGTCCTGGTCTATCGCAGCGAGGAAGCGTCGAGCCCGGTGGTGGTCGAGATCAGCAAGCGGTCGCTCACGACCGGCTCGATGCCGCCCGACGTGCGCACCATGGACGTGCCGCCGCTGGCCGTCGACGAGGCCCGCGATCTGGTGAGCAAGCTGTCGGGGTTCGAGGGCGATGTCGACGATTGGGCCGCAGGCCTGGTGCGCGACGCCGGCGGCAACACGCTGTTCCTGGCCGAGCTGGCTCGCTCGGCCGGCACCGCCGGCGGCGCGCCCACGCTCGACGAGCTGCTCCGCTCGCGCATCACCCGCTTGCCCGCCGATGCCCGCGCGCTGCTCACCGCCTGCGCCGTCGCGGCGCGGCCCATGGCCATCGAGGTCGCGGCCCGCGCCGCCAGGCTCGACGATCCCAACAGCGCGGTGGCGGTGCTGCGCGCCGAGCGCCTGGTCCGCGCCGCCCAGGGCGAGGAGCGGCTCGAGCCCTTCCACGATCGCGTGCGCGTCGCGGTGGTCAGCGATCTCGAGACCGGCGAGCTGGTCGCCGTGCATCGCGGCCTGGTGCTCGCGTACGGCAGCTCGGTGCCGACCGCGCACGAGGCCCTGGTCGAGCACCTGCTCGGCGCCGGCGAGAACGTGCGCGCCGCCCGTCACGCCATCGAGGCCGCCACCTCCGCCGAGCAGACCCTGGCCTTCCGGCGCGCCGCCGATCTCTACGGCCTGGCCCTCGAGTACGGCGAGTTCGACGAAGACGAGCGCCGCCGCTACCAGCGCGCTCGCGCGCTGGCCCTGGTCAACGCCGGCCACCTGCTCGAGGCGGTGGCCATGTACGACGAGGCGCTCGTGGGCGCGCCCGCCGACGAGCGCGCCGAGCTCGAGCGCCGGCGGCTCGAGCAGGTGCTGCGCTCGGGCCAGCTCCGCGACGGCCTGGTCCAGGCCCGGAAGATGCTCGCGCAGATCGGCTACGACCTGCCGCGCTCGCGTCGCTCGATGTTCGTCAAGCTCCTCAGCCAGCGCGCCGCGCTGCGCCTGCGCGGCCTCGGCTTCACCGAGCGCCCCGAGTCCGAGCTGCGTGCGGCCGAGCTGCGCAAGGTCGATGTCCTGTGGTCGATCTCCAGCGGCCTGTCCTTCGCCAACCCGGTCAGCGGCAAGATCGTCCAGATCTGGCACCTTCGCCGCGCCCTGGCCCTGGGCGAGCCGCGGCGCATCGCCGCCGCGCTCGCGGTCGAGATCGGCTATCTCGGCGCAGGAGGGGTCGCCAACTCGGCGAGGGTCGAGAAGCTGATGGCGCGCGCCCGCGAGGTCGCCGAGAAGAACGGCGCCCCGTATCACATCGGCCTGGTCGAGGCCTCCAGCGGTCTCGGTCACTTCCTGCTCGGTCGCTGGCGCCTCGCCCACGATCACCTCGAGGCCGGGTTGCGCCTCATGCGCGATCACGGCGTCGACGCGCGCTGGGAAATCGACATCAGCGAGATGTTCTACCTGTCCTCGCTCTACTACCTGGGCGAGATCAAGGAACTGGTGCGGTGGACGCCGATCCTGCTGGCCGAGGCCATGGACCGCGGCGACGTCTACGCGCAGCACGGCATCCGGGCCTGGCGATCGAACGTGTCCTGGCTGGCCATGGGCAAGCCCGAGGACGCGCGGGCGCACGTGCTCGGCGTCGCCAACGAGCGCGGCGACCTCGGCGGCGAATTCCACCTCCACGACTACTACCAGCTCATCTCCGCCGGCCAGATCGATCTCTACGTGGGTGACGGTGAGGGCGCGCTGGCCCGCGTCGAGGAGATGTGGCCGCAGCTGGAGAGCTCGCAGCTCTTGCGCGTGCAGAGCGTGGCGGTCGAGTCGTGGTTCCTGCTCGGGCGCGCGGCGATCGCGTGTGCCCACGCCACCCGCAAAGATCGGTCGGCCCGCATCGCCACCGCCAAGCGCTGCGCCGCCGAGCTGGCCAAGGTGCCGGTGGCCTGGAGCCGGGCGATGGGGCTCCTGATCGCGGCCGGCGCTGCCCGCGCCGAGGGTGATATGGAGACCGCGGTGCGCGGGTACACCGACGCCGAGGTCAAGCTGCGCGCCGCCGACATGCGCGGCATCGAGCGCTCGGTGCGGCTGGCCCGCGGCGAGCTGGTGGCCGGCGCCGGCGGCGCGGCGCTGCGCGAGGACGCGATCGAGTGGCTGCGCGATCAGGACGTCGTCGATCCGGCGGCCTTCTCGCGCGTGTTCGCTCCCCGCTGAAGCACGCCGAGCCGGCGGGCGCGGAGCTTGCCGTCGACGACCTCGCCGATCACCCAGACCCGGTAGCCCGGCCCCGCGATCCGCGGCCGCGCCAGCGGTCCCTCGAGCCGGTAGGCGAAGCCGTCGCCGGCGATCCAGAGTCCATCGCCGCGCCGCTCGATCACGCCGACCAGCGGCGCACCCTCGCCGGCGATGTCCTCGATCACCAACCGGTCACCGGCGACGTGCGCGCGGTGCCCCTGCAAGCGGCCGAGCATCGCGCGCGTGCCCTCGGCATCGGCATCGGCATCGGCGGCCGCAGCCGCAACCGCAGCCGCGGCGACGACGACCAACAACCTCACGCGCTCTCGCCGCCCTCGGCCAGCTCGGTGCCGGTGAGCGTCGCCAGATAGCCGTTGAGCTCGAGCAGGACGTCGATGTCGACGTCGAGAAACTGCACGCCGATGCCGAGCGGATCCTCGCCGTCGCCGCGCGAGCTCCATCGCACTTCGGCGGTGAGCAGGAGCGGCGCCGCCCGACCGGCGACATCGACCTCCACGTCGATCTGGACCTTCGCCGCCAGCTCGGCGCCCAGGATGAAGGCGCCACCGATGCCGATGTTGCGGGTCTCCGCGCTGGTCCACTGGTCGCCGCCGCGCTGGCGATAGCGCACGCGGATGCGCCGACCGGCGCGGGCCTTGCCGCGGAAGTGTCTTCGCCGCTCCGGGGTGGACGGTTCTCCCATGCGCTCCCCCACGCTCGGCGGTGAGGGACGTCCAGCTTACCGCGCCGCCGGTCCCCGTCGCAAAAAGTCCGCGATCCGCCGCTTTACGCACCCGGCCGGTGCGGGTACGTTCCCGCGGCTGTGAAGGTCCACTTCATCGGGATCGGTGGCACGGGCATGGGCGCCGTGGCGGGGCTCATGCGAGCCGCCGGCCACGACGTCCGCGGCTCGGACATCGCGGTCTACCCACCGATGAGCGAGCAGCTGGCCGCGCTGGGCATCCCCGTGTTCGAGGGATTCGCGGCCGAGAACCTGGCCTGGAGCCCCGACGCGGTCGTCGTCGGTAACGTCAACAGCAAGGATCACGTCGAGGTCGTGGCGGCACAGGTCGCCGGCATCGCGCTCACGTCGTTCCCGGCCGTGCTCGGCGAGCAGCTCCTGGCCCAGCGCCATTCGATCGTCATCACCGGCACCCACGGCAAGACCACGACCACGTCGCTGCTGGCCCACCTCCTGCTCGACGCCGGCCGCGACCCCGGGCTGTTCGTCGGCGGCGTGCCCATCGCCATGGGTCAGGGCTGGCACCTCGGCAAGGGCGCCGAGTTCGTGGTCGAGGGCGACGAATACGAAACCGCCTTCTTCGACAAGGGCTCCAAGTTCCTCCACTACCGGCCGCGCACCGCGGTGCTCACCTCGATCGAGCTCGATCACGTCGACATCTTCGAGTCGTTCGACGCCGTGCGGGAGGCCTTCCGCCGCTTCGTGGCGCTCTTGCCGGCCGACGGGCTCCTGGTGGTTTGCCGGGACTCGGCCGAGGCCGTGGCCCTGGCCAAGGCGGCGTCGTGCCGGGTCGAGACCTATGGCGTGGTCGACGACGGCGAGCCGCCGCCCGATCTCACCTGGCGGGCCGAGCGCCTCGAGTACCTCAAGAGCGGCCGCGTCGCCTTCGACGTCATCGGCCGCGGCGAGCACGTCGGCCGCTTCGAGACGCTCCTGGTCGGCCGCCACAACGTCAGCAACGTCGTGTCCGCCATCGCCGTCGCCATCGACCGCGGCGTGCAGCCCGAGATCGTGCGCCGCGCGGTGGCCAGCTTCGCCGGCGTCCGCCGTCGCCTCGAGTTGCGCGGCATCGCCGGCGGCGTGTGGGTGCTCGACGACTACGCCCACCACCCCACCGCGGTGCGCGAGACCCTCAAGGCCGTGCGCCGCCGCTTCCCCAAGCGTCGGGTCATCGCCGTGTACGAGCCGCGCTCGGCCACGTCACGCCGCCGCACCTTCCAGGACGAGTTCGTCGAGGGCTTCTCCCATGCCGACGAGGTGGTGGTCGGCCGCCTGTTCGATCCGACCCGCATCCCCAAGGAAGAGCGCTTCGACCCCGAGCGCCTCGCCCTCGATCTTCATCGCCGCGGCACCCGCGCCTGTCACCTCACCGAGACCGCTGCCATCGTCAAGCACGTGGCCGGCGTTGCCGCGCCCGGCGACGTGGTGGTGGTGCTGTCATCGGGCAGCTTCGACGGTCTCCACGATCGTCTGCTCGACGAGCTCGGCGATCCGGTGGTGCCGGCGCGCCGCGCCGACATGGCCGGCGTGCGGGCCTTGCTCGAGCGCGTCCACATGAGCGGAGCCGACGCGACCGACGACGCCCACGGCTCGTACTTCTACCTGCGCAACGAGCGCGGCGTCGACGGCAGCGTCGCCCTCGACGTCACCGGCGAGGACGCGATCCTGCATAGCCTGGTGGTCGCCCCGGAAGCGCGCGGCACCGGCTTCGGCTGGCTCCTCGCCGACATCGGCGTGCAGTGGGCGCGGCACCGCGGCTGCCGCCGCATCTACCTGCTGACCGAGAGCGCCAGCGACTTCTTCGGCGCCAAGCTCGGCTTCCGCGTGGTCGATCGCTCGACGGTGTCGGCGGCGGTCGCCGACACCACCACGTTCCGCTCGTCCACGGACTCGAAGTTCGTGGCCATGCGGCTCGATCTCTAGCGCGATCATGCGGGAAGCGAACGCCGAGCTCGACGACGCCCTCGGGATCGCGCTCACGGTCGCGGCCGAGGCGTCGGTGCTCCTGCGCGGTGCGCGCGCCGGCGAGATCCGCACCAAGAGTGATCCCCGCGACCTGGTGACCGAGTGGGATTCGCGCTGCGAGGAGCTGTGTCGCGCCCGCCTGGCCACGCTCGCGCCCGCCATCCCGTTCGTCGGCGAGGAGGGCGGCGGCGACGAGCACGCGCCCCGGCGCTGGCTGGTCGATCCCATCGACGGCACCGTCAACTTCGCCCACGGCCTGCCGCTGTGGACGGTGTCGATCGCACTCGACGGCCCCAGCGGCGGTGAGGTGGGGGTGGTGACGGCGCCCGACCTGGGCTGGACGTTCTGGGCCCGGCGCGGAGGCGGCGCCTGGGCCGATCGCGGCGCCGGCCCGACGGCATTGCGTGTGAGCGGGGTCACCGCGCTCGGCAGCGCGCTCCTGGTGAGTGGGTTTCCCTACGACCGGGCGACGTCGCCGCTCAACAACTTCGCCGAGTGGGAGCACTTCCAGCGCCGTGCCGGAGCGTGCCGCCGGCTGGGCGCGGCGTCACTCGATCTGTGCCTGGTGGCGAGCGGCGCGTTCGACGGCTACTGGGAGCGGCGCCTCAAGGCCTGGGACGTAGCGGCGGGCGCGCTGGTCGTCGCCGAGGCCGGTGGTCGTGTGACCGATACACGGGGCGGCCCCTTCGTGGCGACGGTCGGAGAGGTGGTCGCGAGTAACGGTGCTATTCATGACATGATCGTCAGCGAGCTCGCCGTGGTCGAGCGCGCCAAGGCCGCAGCAGGAGCGAAGTGATGACCATGAAGCACACCCGAGCATGGATGTTCGCTGCGGTGATCACGATGACGGGCGGGCCGGTGATGGCCCAGCCGGTGGATCCATACGCGCCGGTGGACCCGTACGCGGAGCCGGTGAAGGCGGAGACCGGCAAGGGCACGGGCAAGGGCAAGGGCAAGGGCAAGGCGGAGGAGAAGAAGCCGGTTGCGGGTGATGCTGGTGTCATCGATCCATATGGGCCATATGCGCCTCCTGCGCCTCCTGCGCCTCCTGCGCCGCCTGTGCCGGTGAAGGATGTGCTGCTGGAGCGAAAGCCGGGCGGCACGGGCCCGGGGACGGGCGCGGGCACGGTGGTCGCACCGGGGACGGCGGGGCCGGGGATCGGGGCGCCGCCGGCGCCGAGCGCGAGCGACGTTCCGGGGCGCTTCGATCTGGCGGCGGTGCAGGGCCTGCTCGCGGTCCAGAACCTCGATGGCTGGCTGATGGTCGATCAGGGCGGATCGAACCCGGTCGCGCGCAGCCTGGTCGCCGTCCACGGCGGCGCGTCGCGACGCTGGTTTTACCTGGTGCCGCGCACCGGCGAGCCCACCGTGCTCTGTCACGCCTCCGAGGTCGCCAGCTTCGCGCAGGTGCCCGGCATGCACATCACCTACAGCGGCTATCGCGACCTCGACAAGATCCTGCGCGCGATGCTCAAGGGCAAGAAGTCGCTGGCCATGGAGTACTCGCCGCGAGGCGCCTTGCCGTCACTGTCGCGGGTCGACGCCGGCACCATCGAGCTGGTTCGCGCCGCTGGCGTCACCGTCAAGCCGAGCGACGGCCTGGTTCAGTTCGCCAAGGCGACGTGGGGCCCCGAGGGCCGCAAGAAGCACTACATCGCGGTCCACCACCTGATCGAGCTGCGCAAGGACGCGCTCACCTTCATCGTCCGCCAGCTCGCCGCCGGCACCGCCGTCACCGAGCGCGACGTCCAGGTCCGCGTCGAGAAGGGCATGATGACCCGCGGGCTGGTCGGCCCGCCCCCGGTGGTGGCGTTCGGCAAGAACACCGCGGATCCCGACTACGTGCCCTCGGCTGGTCGCAGCGCGAGGCTGGTCTCGGGCGACGTCGTCCTGCTCTCGCTGGCCGGCAAGGTCGAGGGCGGCGTGTTCGCGGCCCTGACCTGGGTGGCGGTCGCCGACGACCGGGTCAGCCCGTCGGTGCAGGTCGCGTTCGAGACCGCAGCCCGGGCTCGCGACGAGGCCCTGGCCTTGGTCAGCGATCGCGTCAATCGCCGCCGCGCGGTCAAGGGCTGGGAGGTCGACAAGGCCGCCCGCGACTCGCTTATCAAGGCCGGCATGATCGGCAAGGTGCTCCACCGCACGGGCCACTCGCTCGACGCCGACCTCTACGGCTCGGGCACCGATCTCGACGACCTCGAGGTGAAGGACCAGCGCGTGCTCGTGGTCGGCACCGGCTTCACCGTCGGGCCCGGCCTCTACACCCCGGCCGAGCTCGGGGTGCGCGCCGAGGTCAGCGCCTACCTGGGCCGGGATGGCCTCGAGGTGACCACGCCGGCCCAGGACCACGTCGACACCCTGGGGCCGGCCAAGTAGCGCCGGGCTCCACCGCTCGTCCCACCGTGATCAATCGCGCCGACGTCACCGCTTGCATCCTGGCCGGCGGTCGGGCCCGCCGGCTCGGCGGCGCGCTCAAGCCGCTGCTCGTTGTCGAGGGTGAGTCTATCCTCGCGCGCCAGCGCGCCGTGCTCGCGCCGCGCGCCGCCGAGCTGGTGATCGCCGTCGCCGGCCCCGGACCGCTGACCACGCAAGGCGTGCGGGCGGTGATCGACACCGTGGCCGACGCGGGACCGCTGGCTGGCCTCGACGCGGGCTTCGCGGCCTCGGATCGACCGTGGTTGCTCGCGGTCGCCGGCGACATGCCGTACCTCGCGGCGGCGGTGCTCGACGCGCTCCTCGCCGCCGCGGGCGACGGCGTCGACGCGGTGGTGCCGCGGGTGAGCGGCTACCCCGAGCCCCTGTGCGCGCTCTACCGCCGTAGCGCGGCGCAGGTCATCGCGCGCCACCTCGGCGAGGGCCGGCGTCGGACCCAGGGCATCCTCGACGAGCTCGCCGTCGCCTGGCTGGACGAGCCGGCGCTGCGACTGCTCGATCCGGAGCTGGTCACCTTCACCAACGTCAACGAGCCTGGCCAGCTCTCACGCGGTTGACGGTTCCGTACTCCTGCTCACGTACACAACAGCTTGCGTCGGCCGCCCGATCCATTATGTTCGGCAGCCCATGCGCGTCGGTCCTGTCGTCGTCGATCCACCGGTGCTGCTCGCGCCGATGGCCGCGGTCACGGATCTGCCGTTCCGCACCGTCGCCGAGGAGCATGGGGTCGGCCTGACCATCACCGAGTTCCTGTCGGCGCACGCGCTCTCGGTCGGCGACCCCAAGACCCTGGGCAAGATGACCGCCAGCCTCGACGGCCGCCGCTTCGGCGTGCAGATCTTCGGCCGGGAGGAAGAGGCCATGGCGCGCGCCGCCCGCATCGCGGTCGAGATCGGTGCCTCGCTGGTCGACATCAACATGGGCTGCCCGGCCAAGCGCGTGGTCGCCGGCGAGTGCGGCTCGGCGCTCATGCGCGAGCCCGAGATCGCGCAGCGTCTGGTCCGCGCCGTGGTCGACGCCGTGCCCGCCGACATTCCGGTCACGGTCAAGCACCGCGCCGGATGGGATCAGGCCCACCGCAACGCGCCCGAGTTTGCGTGCGCGCTGGTCGCCGCCGGCGCCCGCATGATCACCGTCCACGGCCGCACCCGCACGCAGGGCTTCTCGGGCAAGAGCGACCTCGACATCATCAAGCTGGTCCGCGACGCCGTGCCGGCCGAGATCCCGGTGGTCGGCAACGGCGACGTCACCGACGTGGCCGGTTACGTGCGCATGCGTGAGGTCACCGGCTGCGACGCGGTGATGATCGGCCGCGGCGCGCTCGGCAATCCCTGGCTGTTCGCGCGCGCGGCCGCGGTCGCCGCCGGCCGCCCCGATCCGGGACCGCCGACCCTCGAGGAGCGCCTCGACGTCTTCCGCCGCCACGTCGGCCTCATCCACAAGCTCAAGACCGGGCCGCGCCAGCTCCACGAGGTCCGCAAGGCCTGCGCCTGGTACGCGCGCGGGCTCTACGGCTGTAACCGCCTTCGCCTCGACGTCTGGGCCGCGCCCGACGCGACCGCAGCCGCTCGCCTGTCCGAGGACTACTTCACCGGCCTGATCGAGCGCCGCACCCGCCTGGGTCTCTCCGCCGAGGCCGATCGCACCGAGATGGACAGCACGCCGACGTCGGGCACCGGTGACGCCGGTGACACCGGCGCCACTGGCGAGTCCAGCAGCGAGGCCGCGGCGTAGCCATATGTTCCGCAAGTCCGCCGATCCCGAGAACTACCTGGTCGCCGAGAGCGCGGCGATGCGGGCGGTGGTCAACGCGGTCGAGCGTCACGCCGAGACCGACGCGCCCGTGCTCATCTGCGGCGAGCACGGCACCGGGCGCGAGCTGGTGGCGCGCGTGCTCCACCTCAAGAGCCCGCGTCGCGACGGCCGCTTCGTCGCCGTGCGCCCGACCTTCGACGGTCCCGACGTCGCGTCCCAGCACGGCGAGGTCGGCGACGATCGCTGCCGGCGGGCCCTGCGCGCCGCCCAGGGCGGCACTCTCCTGGTCAAGGACGTGTGCGACGTGCCCGCCGCCGGCCAGCGCCAGCTGCGCCGCGCCATCAACACCCCTGATCGCGGCGAGCGCGAACGCGATCGCAAACACGAGTCGAGCGGCGAGGTCTTCGACGTGCGGGTGGTGGGCTCGGCCGATCTCGATCTCGAGCGGGCGGTGCAGGCCAAGATCTTGTCCCGCGACCTCTACGAGCAGATGGTCGAGCGCCGGATCGACGTGCCGCCGCTGCGTGATCGCGGCGGCGACATCCCGACGCTGGTCGAGCGCTGGGTCCGCCACTACGCCGACGAGGTCGGCCGCGGCAAGCTCACGGTCTCGACCCGAGCCCACGAGCGCCTGGTCAAGTACCCCTGGCCCGGCAACGTAGCGGAGCTCAAGAACATTTCCCGCCGCCTGGTGATCAACGCCCAGGGTAGCCGGGTCGAGGCCGGCGACGTCGACGAGATCCTGCCCACGGTGGCCGAGCGGGTGCCGCTCGAGGATCTGTCGTTCGAGGAGATGGTGAAGTCCAAGCTGGCCGGCTTCCTGTCGCGCATGGACGGCTACGAGGTCAGCGACCTGTACGAGAAGGTGCTGGAGCGCGTCGAGCGGCCGCTCTTCGATCTGGTGATGGCGAAGACCGGCGGCAATCAGGTCAAGGCCGCCGAGATCCTCGGGCTCAACCGCAACACGCTGCGCAAGAAGCTCGACACGCTGGGCGTCGGCAAGCGTGGCAAGAAGGCGCGCGACGAGCGCGCCCTCGACGACTGATCAGGGGGGCGTGGCGACCATGGCCCGTAGCCGGGTCAGCGCCTCGGCTTGCGACGCCGGCAACGGCCCCTGCGCCGCCTTGGCCTCGAGCGCCACGACGGCCCGTCGCGCGGCCGCCAGCAGGTCCGCCATCGGCGTGGTCTGGTTCATGTTGCGGAACATGAACGCGAAGACCGCCAGCTCGGCGCGCAGGTCGAGGTAGACGCTGGCGTCGGGCTCGGCCACGAGCATGCGATCCAGCTCGTCGAGGGCGATCACCACCTCGACCGTTGCGCGTGACAGATCGTCGAACGTGGCGTAGGCGCCGGCCATCACCCCGCGGCTGCGCGCGGCGGCGTAGCGCCACCGCGTCATCTCGGGTGCGCGGGTCACCAGGCCGTCGAGGATGGCCTGGGCGGCCTGGTAGTGGACGAGCGCGGCGAGATCCTCGCGATCGGTGAGCAGGTCGCCGAGCGCGCTGCGCACGTTGGCCAGCGCGAACTGGGCGTTGCCGTCGTCGGGGAGTTTGGCGGCGCGCGGGCCAGCGATGGCAAGCGCGGCCAGGTACTCGCGTTCGGCCCCGCCGGAATCGTCGGCTCCGCGGAGCTCGTCGCCGACGTCGAGATGGTTCTCGGCCAGGAAGAACTGCCAGCGCGTCTGTTCGGGCTCGACGGTGAGCAGCCGTTCGAGGATCGCACGTTCGTCGCGGTACGCGGTCAGCGCCGCCGCGTCGGCGCCGGTCTCGCGCAGGCCGCGCGCCAGCATGCGAAAGGTCCGGGCCAGCGTGCCCTGAGGACGGGTGTCGCCGGGAGCGCGATCGGCGAGCTCGCGGCGGATCACCAGTGCCTCGCGGGTGAGCGCGAGCCCGTCGTCATGGCGACCGCGCTGGTGCATGGCGTCGCCCAGGAGCTCCAGGACCTCGGCCAGCCGGTCGCGATGCTCGGGCGCGGCCGCGGCGGTCCGGGCCAGGTCCAGCGCCTGCACCAGCATCGCGTGCGAATCGGCGCCGCGGCCGCTGGTGTCGAGCGCGAGCGCCTTGGCCGACAGCGCGTCGACGAGCGCGAGCTGAGCGTCGACGTCGGTCGGGGCCAGCTCGACGGCGCGGCGGGCGGCGACCAGGCCGGCATCGTAGTCGGGCATCGCCCCGACCAGGTCGTTGCGATCCTCGACGGACTTGGCGACCTGGAGGTGGGCGAGGGCGAGCTGACGCTGCGCGGCCGCGTCCTCGGGCTGGAGCCGGGCCAGCTCCAGGCGCAGCGCCAGCGCGGCGCGGTGCGATCGCTCTGCCCGGACCAGGTCGTCGGTGATCGCGGCGACCTCGCCGTCCATGGTCAGCGCGCTGGCGCGGCGGGCCTGAGCGGCCGCGTCGTTGCTGCCGGTTGCCCGGTAGTACGCCTCGACCCGACCCGCCACGCCCTCGAGCAGCTCGATGCGGCCGATGGGCTCGAGCCGCTCCCTCAGCTCGCTTTGGATGAAATCGACCAGCTCCTCGGCCGCGGCGCGCTCGGCCAGGGCCGAGTTGCGCTGCTGCTCGGCCAGCACGCGCTGGTCGGCGGCATGATCGCGCGCACGCATGATCCGTTGCACCATGACCACGCTGGTGATCAGCAACACCGCCAGGAGGGCCGCGGCCACGCCGACGGTCACGCGGTTGCGGGCCACGAAGCGGCGGACGAGCGCCGCCAGCGAGTAGTCGTGCGCGGCCACCCGCCGGCCCGAGGTGAAGCGCCGCAGCTCGTCGGCCAGATCCGAGGCGGTGGCGTAGCGCTCGGCCGGGTCGCGGGCCATGGCCTTGGCGACGATCGTGCACAGGTCCGGCGGCGCGCCGGGAACCCGCTCGGCCAGCGGCGGTGGCGGGCCCTCGAGAACGCGCTCGACCGTCGCCGCCGAGCTGTGGCCCTCGTAAGGCGGTGCGCCGCTGACCAGGTGGTAGATCATCGCGCCGAGCGAGTAGACGTCGCAGCGGGCGTCGACGGCGCCGCCGCGGGCCTGCTCGGGCGGCATGTAGCGCGGTGTGCCCATGGCGTCGCCGACGACCGTGAGGTCGTCGCCCGAGGTCGATCCGTCGTCGGATCGGTCGAGGGCGTCGCCGGTGCCGATCCGCTTGGCCAGCCCCCAGTCGATCACCACCGTCTCGCCGAAGTCGCCGCACAGCACGTTGTGCGGCTTGAGATCGCGGTGGATCACGCCCCGGCCGTGGGCGTAGGCCAGCGCCTCGCTCACGGCGACGAGCTTGGGCAAGAGCGTGAGGCGCGCGCCCAGATCCGGAGCCTGGGCGATCGCGCGATCGAGCGATCGGCCCTCGACCAGCTTCATGGCGAAGAACGGCTCGCCGGTGGGCCAGCGGCCGGCCTCGTACACGGGCACGATCGCCGGGTGCTGGAGCTGGGAGGTGATGGTCGCCTCGCGCACGAAGCGCTCCACGGCCACGTCGTCGCGCAGCAGCATCTTGATCGCCACCGGCCGGTGGTGACGGCGGTCGATCGCTTCGACGATGCGGCCCATGCCACCGCGCGCCAGCTCGCGGCCGAGCTCGTAAGCGCCGGGATCGATGACGCGCAGCTCCGACGCGTCGTCGGATACTGCGACCGGCGGGCCCGTCGGTGCGCTGCCCGATCCCGGCGTGGCCGCCATGGTGTCGGCGACCGCGTCGGCGGTGCGGACGTCCTCGCCGGCCATTCCGTCCAGAGTACCGCAATCGCCCGGTTCCTCTGCGCGCCAGCGTGTAGGTCTGGCTGCCACTCGAACGGCGCGCACCAAGCTCTGGAACTTCTGCGGGGGCTGGTGCGTTTGCCAGCTCATGGCCGACACCGATCCGCTCCCGACCCCGCCGCCTCCTCCGCTGGTTCGCTCGACGACCGCGGTGGTCACCACCTGCGGCATGCCCCTGGGCCGCGGCTCGCTCCTCGCCGGGGCGCTGTTCGTGTTCGCCAGCGGCATGATGGCCGGCCAGGTCGCGCGGTCAGGCGCGGGATCAGCGCCGGCGCCGGCCGTGCGCGTCGATCCGTGCGCGCTGCCCGATGTCTCGATGGAGTTCCTGTCACCAGCCGAGCGCACGCTGGTCGTGCGCCGCGCGCTGGCGTGTGCGGATCTCAGCCACGGCCGCATCGACGGCGCCACCTACCGCGCGACGATCGCCGCGCTCGACGCGGCCATCGATGCGCCGCCGGCGCCGCTGCTCATCGACCACGTGCCGTTCGGCATCGCGCCGTTCGATCCGTCGCCGCCCGCGATGATCTGGGGCGCCTCGGTGCGGGCGATGTCGTCGCAGTACGGGACCGACGACTGGTCGGCGAAGCGCGCGCTGGGCGCGCCCGACGTCTACCCCGTTGGCGGCGACCAGGTGAACGCCTGGGCCTCGCTGGGCGCCGACGATCGCGCCGAGTTTCTCGAGATCGGCCTCGAGCGTCCGGCGAGGCTGTCGGCGGTCGAGATCTACGAGACCTTCAATCCCGGCGCCGTCAGCCGCGTCGAGCTGATCGGCGAGAGCGGCACGCGCACGCTCGTCCACCGCGGCTCGCCGGCGGCGATGGCCAAGGAGGCCAACCTCAATCGCCAGGAGTTCGCGTGCACCGGCGAACCCATCGTCGCCATTCGCGTCTCGATCGACTCGACCGCGGTCGAGGGCTGGAACGAGATCGACGCCATCGGCGGCCAGCCCTGCGCGCAGTGATCGCGCGCAGGCCGCGGCTCAGCTCTTCTTCTTGACCGACTCGCGCAGCTCGTCGGCGAACTGGCGTAGCCCCGTGGCGAGCGCCTCGACCTGATCGCCGACCACACCGGCGGCCTTGCCGCCGCCGTCCTTCACGCTCGCCGTCACCTTGGTCTCGAGGTCCATCATCTTGGGCTCGAGCTCCTCCCACTTGGCCTTCGCCTCCATCCCGGCCAGGTGCAGCTTGAGTCGCACCTCGTCGGCGAGGCGGCGGATGTCATCCCAGGCGCTGGGCGTGCTCGGCTTGTCTTGGTCGGTGCTCATGGCGATCCATGTAAGTCCGATGCCGCGGCGCGCAAGCCTCGATCCTCAGGCGGGCTGCAGGATCTGCGCCGTGAGACGGTCGAGCGCTGTCCCTGCGGCGTCGCTGCGACGGACCAGCAGGTACGTCACGGGCGGCAGGCCCTCGAACGGAATCCGCGCCGTGCCCGCGGGAGCGCGACATACCTCGTTCACGATCGCCGCGCCGGCGCCGAGCGCGGCGAGCTGCATCATCAGGTCCCAGTCGGCGGCCTCGACCGCGACGCTGAGGCGTGCTCGCGCCGCCGTGAAGGCGGCGTCGATGGCGGCGCGATGGCGGGTCCCGATCGGCGGCACCACCACAGGTTGACCATCGAGGTCGCCGGGACCCAGACGGCGGCGGGTGGCGAGCACGTGGTCGCGGGCGACGACCACGGCGTGGCGCGTGGTCGCGATCGGCCGCGCGACCAGCGGCGGTCCCGGCGGGCTCACCGCCGCCACCGCGAGATCGGCGCGGGCCTCGGCCACTCGCGCGACGGCGTCGTCGCCGCCGGCGACGACGAGCCGG
>SXGT01275041.1_pt1 | contig 31976 bp, 27 predicted proteins | sample 3176221 | NCBI WGS metagenome assembly SXGT01 (sample SAMN11356862, study PRJNA531348) | freshwater metagenome | isolation source: freshwater sample F1-120 | place: China: Fuxian Lake, Yuxi | collected 2017-12-25
AAAACGTGGTCTACGGCCTGCGCATTGCGGGTATCAAGAACCGGGCGGCGCTCAATGACACGGTCGAGCGCAGCCTGCGCGGCGCGGCCCTGTGGGATGAAGTGAAGGACCGCTTGCGCGAGTCCGCCCTGCGGCTCTCTGGGGGGCAGATGCAACGGCTGTGTATTGCCCGCGCCATTGCCATCAACCCGGAGATCATTCTCATGGATGAGCCCTGTTCGGCGCTCGATCCGATTGCCACGAGCCGCATTGAAGATCTCATGGAGGAACTCAAACAACACTATACAGTGATCATTGTGACGCATAATATGCAGCAAGCGGCGCGGGTGTCGGACTACACGGCGTTTCTCTACCTCGGAGAACTCATTGAATTTGATGGGACTAACAAAATGTTTACGACGCCGAGTAAGCAACAGACCCAGGATTACATCACGGGACGATTCGGTTAACGGCGCGGCCATGAGGAGGACAGGAAATGTCACAGCATTTTATTCGAGAAATTGAAACCCTGAAGAAAAAAATCCTCGCCGTCGGCGCGGTCGTCGAAGAACGTATTGCGCAAGCCATCACCGCCATGGTGCAGCACGATACCGCCCTGGCCCAGCAGGTGACGGACGGTGACGACGAAGTGGATGAGATGGAAGTAGAGGTGGAGGAAGACTGCCTGAAAATCCTCGCCTTGTATCAGCCGGTGGCGATTGACTTGCGCTTCGTCATTGCGGTCTTGAAGATGAACAACGACCTGGAGCGCATGGCCGATACCGCCGTCAACATTGCCCGGCGGGCGGAGTATCTGGCGACCCAGCCGCAGGTGGCTATTCCGCCCATGCTGCTGGAGATGGCGGAACGCGTGCAGCGCATGGTGACGCAGAGTCTGGATGCGCTGGTGCGTAGTGACGCGACTTTAGCCCGGACGGTCTGTCTGGCCGACCGTGAGGTGGATCAGATCAATCGGCAGATGCACGTCGATATCCAGCAAGAAATCCGGCAGACCCCGGACCAGGTGGAACGACTCATCCATACGTTATCCGTGTCCCGCCACCTGGAGCGCATTGGCGACTTGGCGACCAATGTCGCCGAAGATGTGATCTATACGGTGGAAGGCGAAATTGTGCGGCATCGCACCAGCGCCTACGCGTCTGTTCCCGCGCGCGCCTAAGGTGTCTGGTGCGCCCGATAGGCCGCATAGTTCACCAAATGGATGTGTAAGTCCGTCATGGTCTGTTTGATGCACGGATTGGTCAGGGTCTGGACCTCGGCGGCGCGTTCGTGCAGGTACACGGAGGTAAAGTCCGGCGAGGCGTACCCCGGATGGCAGGAGAATTCCGTCCAGCCGTCGTGCACCTCGTTACTGAGCATGCGCTGCAATGTGGGCACACTGACGTACTCCAAGTTGGTCACCTGCCACTCCCATTGGGCGTAGAACCCGCCAATGAAATGGACCGGACTAGCGCCGCGCAAGGGCACACCGAGGGGGGCGACGAGCTCCTGAAACACGGGCAGGAGTTCGGCGCGGCGATGCAAATGGTAGTGTGAGTCGATATGCGTTGGGAGACGGCCCAGCAGATGATCAAACACGTCGATCTGGCGTCGTACCTCGTCACGGACGGCGTCGAGATTGCTGATATCGAAGGCGCGCTCTTCTTCGCCCCAGACATCCCAATGCAAGCCGATAGACAACTCCGGGCAGTCACGGCTCAGGGTCACGGCCTCGTGCACCGCCCGCCCGGTGACCATCAGGCTGGTGCTCGTGACCACTCCATGGGTATGTGCCTCGACAATCCCACGGTTGAGTCCTACCGATGCCCCGAAATCATCGGCGTTGATGATGAGATATTTGCTCATGGCGTCCCCTCCTTGCTCAGAAACTCTCGACGTCTTGCCGCATATCAAAGGCCAACAAACGATCATTCTGCAACACACAGGCATAGTGCGCCGCGAGATGCGCCCGAAAGACCGCATAATACTCCAGCCACCAGAAGGCCGGCCAGGCAAAGACGATAAAACGCGCTCCGGCAGCCCGCAAGCGCTCGCAGGCGTCGATGGCCGTCGCGTCATCGTGTGGTGGTCCCCAGTAGGCCCCATCATGCTCCAGGAACGGCAGGGCTCGCCGCCCGGCAGCCACTACCGCCCGCAGCTGGTCTGCATCCACGAGAATAAACGTGTCGTCCAGGGGAATGAGGCATGCGATATCCTGAATGGTGTCAATCATCTGCTGCATGGCCGCCACCACCTCAAGATACTTGCGTGGATGCACCAGCGCCAGTGGCACTGTGGCCCCAGGCGCCTGGACGCCGTGCAAGGCTGGATACTGCGCCAGGCAGTCCTGACGCACGAAGAGCAGCATATTCTGGGTATACCACCATTCGACGTGCGTGTTGTGCCAAAGGAGGGGACGGAGACAATCCAGCGCAACATAGCCATGACGCTGAAACCGTGCGATCCAATACGCCGGCCATTGTTCGTTGACATGATGCGTGCCGCCTTGAAACGGAATGGCCGCCGAAAACAACACGGCAGGACCAAGACGAGTCAGAGACGCGATAAAGTCCTCCGCGTAGGCACTGGGCACGTGCTCGGCGACCTCTAAAGACATGACCAGATCAAAGGGCCGTGACAGGTGCAGCGGTTGCGTCAGATCATGGGCCATAAAGCAGGACTCCGGGATCTCCAGGGTCTGCGTCTCCACGTAGCTGCCGTCAATGCCGCAGATATCCTCGACCCCGTGCTGCTGGAACACGGTGAGCCACGTGCCGATCCCGCAGCCCACGTCCACCACACTGCGCGGCTGAAGCAGCGCCATGACCAGCGGCACGATCTCCTGGGCTGAACGGCGTGAGCCCCCACGAATATGCGCGAAGAATGTCCCACTATAGAGCGACACGGAGTCCGCCTCCTGTTGCGAGGTTTAGGCCAGTCCAAGGTCGGTGAGCAAGCGTGCCGCCACGGTCTGCGCCGCAAAATACTCTTCCGCCAGCGCGCGTGCCGCCCGACAGTGCCGCTGGTAGTCGCCGTTGATGGCGTCAATCGCCCCTAGGGCTTCGTCCATGGTGCGAAACGCTAACAGCCCTGCACCAGTCGGCAAAATGTTGCCAAAGGCCGTATCCTGCGCTACTACGGGTTTCCCCGAGGCGAGATAGCAGGCATCGCGTTCACTGAACCAGCCGCTGCGCAAGCGAATATTTTGATCTTTCGCCACGGTAAATTCGGCACGGGAGTGCTGGATGTAGGCGGGATATGTCCCGAAGACATCGAGCGACATGGCAAACGGCGGCACGACTTTCCAACCATGCGTGCTCAGAAAAACGCTATCCTGGGGGTCGTGGCACATCATGGCGACTTCAAACGGCTGGGGGCTGCGTTGCGGCAGGGTGATAAATTTTTCCCATTCGTAATGCTTGCTCCAGCGATAGGTGTCCCCCTGATAGGTGACATCATTACCCGCATGGCGATAGTTGCCTATCGTCGTAAAATAGGGAGCGGTGGGCTCGTAGACCATGGGCCAGAGATCCACGTCAATCGGCTGGCGCGTTGTGATATAGGCGAGACCATTGAGCGGCACCCCGCAGTCTGGGGCACCGTAATTTTCTCCATACGTCACCAGGCGATGATGATTGGCAAAGGCCACCCGTGTATGCTCGTCGTTCTGGGCCAGCTGCAGCTCGGCGATCACCGGATCGGTCTCCACATAGACGCGATACGGCGCCTCCAAATGCCAGGCACACAGGTCGGTGGCGCCCCCAATGTTGAGCAGGGCGTCACAGGAGCGATACAGCGCATCGAGCGCCGGAGCTGACAGGCCCCAGCAGGCGTCAGCACGGCCCATGAAGCGAAAGGCCCATTGACCCGGCAGCCCGACGCGTGCCAGACAGTCTGCCACATGGCGCACCGCATAGGCGCAGTCATCCGTCACTATATTTTGCACCGGATCATACGGCCACACCGCATCATCCTCGACGTACCATACTTCATGGCCGAGGCGTGCCAAACCCCGCAGCCAGTTGAGGTAGAGCCAGGATTGTCCGCCAAAGGGGCAGCGCCCCATCATGCCGAGGATCACCAGACGTAGCTTCGTACGCATGCCAGACTTTCCCTTCCGCAGTGCTGAGGGCCTCTCCCAGTCGGCCATCCACGGGGTCAGCGTCGCAGGGAGAGGCTCTGAGGGACACGACCTATTTTTTGACGCACAGTGTCATCAGGACCTCAATACGTACGCCATGCTTGGTGCCCTGGAAAATCTCTTCCGTTTCTCGGACATAGCCGACATTGTACAGGAGATCCCGGTAGGTCCGTACGAGCCAGGGCAGTAGCAACATGTCGCCGAACTCCCCCATGGCATTGGCAAAGAGGCAATGGCCACCCACGCGGGTGGCGGCGAATAATTGGGAGGCCAACCACCCCACATCAAAGCACGAATAGAGCCATCCGAGGTAACACATGGTGTCACTGAGCAGGATCAGATCCCACGGCCCCTCGGTCTGTGGGTTATATTCCATAACGTTGGCCTGGCGGAAATCCACACTGGCTGGCCCGATGGACAGCGTACGGGCGCGGGCAATGGCTGTGGGGGAAATATCAAGCGCCACGATGTGGTCGGCGATGGGCGCCAGCTGCCGGGTGAGCGTGCCCGCACCGCAGCCTAATTCCAAGACGCGTGGGTAGCGGCGTCCCGCCAAGAGCGCCAGGAGACGGGTATAGCGCTGCTGCTCAAAGTCGGAACTCTCGAATTCCCAATGGTCACCCTGTTGCCACAGCCCTTCGAAAAATCCCTGTGCCTGTTGATCAAGGTGTAGACGCTCTGCCATGGGACGCCTCCTGCGTGGCCCGACGGATACGTACGCGCGATCTGCGCACAAGTCACGTATGGGCCCATACCTATCTCGGTTTTTTTCATACACTCTTTTCCAGCAAGTCCGTGAGCACGATCCGGGCATCAAAATACTCCTCGGCCACCGCGCGCGCCGCCTGGCAGTGCTCCTCGTAGTGGCTCCCCACCTGACGGACTGCCGCCAGCGCTTCGGCCTTGGTCCGATACGACAAGAGACCCGCACCACAGGGCAGGACGGCGCTAAAACCGGTGTCCTGCAAGATGACCGGACGCCCCATGGCCAGATACGCCGTACTGCGGTCGCTGAACCAGCCACACTGCGTGCTTACATAACCATGACGCGCCACGGCAAACTCTGCCCGTGAGGCTTGTATATACGCTTGATACGTCCATGGGGTGCGTGTGATGACCAAAGGATCGGCCAGCTGCCAGCCCCCGTGCTCCAGGCGTGCACGCACGTCATCCGGGGCATTCATCGCCAGTTCCATGGGCTCCTGCGTTTCATGCGGGAAGGAGAAAAACGGCTGAAATTCGCGGGGTTTTTCCCCATAGATCTGCCCTGCATATTCCTGATCCCCGATGGAGGACCAGTTCATGACACTGGTAAACGGCGCCAGCGGATTGCCAGCCTCCACCGGCCAGAGATCGAGGACGACTGGCTGGCGTGTGGGCAGCCACCGGGCGGAGCCGGTGGGCATGCGGCAACCGGGCTGGTGTACATTTTCCCCAAAGGTCACACGGACATCATACCACTCAAAAGGTTTGCCGAAGCCATGGGCGTGAATCTGGGTGAACACCGGATCCGTATCCACCAGGATACGCCGCCGACACTGCTCTAACTCAGGAATCCAGTTGACGTTGCTCAGCGTAAAATACACGTCGCATTCCCGGCAGTGTTGGGCGAGCTGCTCACGCGACATGCCGTACGCCGTGCCGTCTTCCGCCAGATAACACCACTGCGTATCCAGGCCATGCGGCTGCAGCAACTGGCGCAGGTAAGCGATACCATAGGTGGGGTCGGAGGTCATGCAGTTTTGCGCCGGGTCATAACAGGAATTGGCCCAGCCATAATCTTCAAAGAAGGTCACTTCATGGCCCAGACGTTGCAGGCCGAGCAAGTACTGGAAGTGATGCCAGCTCAGGCCACCCACGGGATGCCGGATCAGATACACCGAGCACACGATCTTTAATCCCACGCTCCACCCTCTACAGTAATCCGATATGCCGTAGCATATCACCCAAGACACGCTCTGCCGCAAAAAACTCCACCGCAATATCGTGGGCGGCCACGGCGTGCCGCGTGTAGTCCTGGGCGATCATCGCCATGGCTTCGACAGCCTCCTGCAGCGTCGTAAACGCAAACAGCCCGGCGCCCGTGGGCAAGAGATTGCCAAAGCCCGTATCCTGCGTGATGACTGGGCGACCCGCGGCCAGGTAACAGGCACTGCGGTCGCTAAACCAGCCACTGCGCAGCCGAATGTTTTGATCCTTGGCCACGGTGAACTCCCCACGCGAGGCGCGGATGTAGGACCGATAGGCACAAGGGGCAGCCACCTGGACAGCGGGGACGAGACGCCACCCGTGCTGCAACAGCGTCGCCCGGTCCGCCTCATCCAGCGTCCCCAGCGCCAGTTCCAGCGGCAAGGACGTCCGCGACGGCAGATCCAGGAAACGCAGGAACTCGTGATGCTTACTCCAGTAATACGTTTCCCCCTGCCAGACAATATCGCGGCCCGTATGCTTCCAGTTGGCCACCGTGGTGAGGGCTGCTTCTGCCGCGGGCGGAACCGTGGGCGCCCACCAGTCCAGACACACCGGAGGTCGCGTCGGCTGCCACTGAAAGCGGAGTAGCGGCACCCCACAGTCCGGCGCCCCCAGATTCGCCCCATAGGTAAAGAGATGATGGTGGGCGGCGAGCGCTTCGATGGTGGGACGATGCCCAAGCGCCACGCCTATTTGACTGGCGACCGGATCGGTTTCAACATACACCCGGCAACGGATGGCCTGGTGCTCAGGCCGCAGCTCCTGGGCGCCGCAGAGGTTGAGCACCGCATCCGCCTCGCGATATAGGTGTCGGAGCCCGGCGCGATCGCGGGCCCCACAACACATCTCGTCCTGGGCGGGCGGACGAAAGATCCAGCGCTCGCCCAGCCCCACCCGTGCCATCTGCTGCGCCAGGTATGCCACGTTGGGCGCGTAGTCCGTCGTTGGCCAATAGGTGGTCGGATCGTACACTAGCCGGTCGGAATCCTCGACATACCACACATTAAAACCCAAACGTCGTATGCCCACGAGATGATGCAGCACTTGCCAGGTCATGCCACCAAACGGCGCGGAGGCGAGGAGCCCCCAGAGCACAATGGTGCCGCGTGTCGCGGGTGGATAGGCTAGCGCTTGGAACATCCGTCTGTCCCCTCCACGTGTGCCCTAACTCCCGGCGTGCACGGTGTCGTGCGCCGTCGCATCGGGCACGTAGATATGGCCGGAAGCCTCAACCACGTAACCATGTTCGATCACCAAGCGTGCGTCACAGACATCGAGCGTACTGAGGCGGTGCGCAATCATCAGCGTGGTACGCCCCTGCATCACGCGTTGCATGGCTTCCATAATCAGCGCTTCGGTGTACACATCAATGGCGCTGGTGGGTTCGTCGAGAATGAGCAGCGGTGCGTCCTTGAGAAAGGCCCGCGCTAAAGCGATGCGCTGGCGCTCACCGCCGGACAGGCGCATGCCGCGTTCCCCCACCAGCGAGTTGTAGCCGTCGGGGAGAGCCGCAATGAACTCATGGGCGTTGGCGACTTTGGCCGCCTCGACAATCTCCTGGAAGCCCGCCCCTGGACGACCATAGGCGATGTTTTCGGCCAGACTGGTGGAAAAGAGCACCGGCTCTTGCATGACAATGGCAAACTGGTTGCGTAATTCCGCCAGTTTATACTCCCGCAAATCCACCCCATCCAAGAAAATCTGGCCCTGGCTCGGATCATAGAAACGCATGAGCAAACTCATCAGCGTGCTCTTGCCGGCGCCAGTGCGACCGGCAATGCCCAGCCGGGTGCCGGCGCTGATGGCAAACGAGATATCCTGGAGGACCAAATGGTCGCTATCGTAACCAAACCCCACACCGCGAAACTCAATCGCCCCAGCGGCGCGTTTGAGGGCCCGCGGCTGCGGGTGCTCGGCCACATCCGGGACTTCGTCTAGGAGTTCAAAGGCGCGCTGCGTACTGGCGCGGTAGGCCTGCAAGGCGATGATTTTATCGCCAATCGCCGTCAGGGGGCCGTAGAGTTGCGCCAGATAGGCCATCACCATGAGCAAGTCCCCCAGGGTCATCTGGCCAGCGAGCACACTGCGGACGCCGATATACAAGACCAGGGCCGTGCCAATGGCTGTCATGACGTGACTGAGCATGCCAAAGGCGCTCTCCACCAGCGCCAGGCGCATGCGCGCCCCCATGCTGGCGGTGGACTGGGCGACAAAGCGCTCCTGCTCGTGGTCTTCCCGGCCAAAGGCTTTGACAACGCGCAGCGCGGTTAGCACTTCCTGCACAATCCCCAGGGTCGAACTTTCGAGCTCTTTGATATTAATGTACTGGCCGCGCATGCGCCGGTCATACACCTTGGGAATAGCGATTAACACCGGAAAAATGGACATGGCGATCAGGGCGAGTGGTCCGTTGAGACGCGCCGTCACGTACACCATGCCCGCCAACATCATGGCCGAGGAGATGAGGGGGATAATGCCGTGGATCGTCAGCCACTGAATCGCCGGGGCATCGTACTGAATACGGTAAATCGTGTCCGCCGTGCCACGGGCATCGTGGAAGGCAAACGCCAGGCGCTGCACATGCCGGAAGAGACGGGCCCGGAACGCGAGCGTCAGCCATTCGCCGGTGTGCGTGCGCAACACATAGCCCGCGAGCCCCTGCGCCTGGCTGAGCAGCACCACGAGAATCTGTAAGCCTGCGGCGACACTGAGGAGAAAGAGCTGCGAGTGCGTCGCCGGATCCGGCAGCACCGCCCGTAACCACTCCGGCAGTGGCTGGTTCCCGAGCACGGTATCCACGGCAATTTTCAAGGGCACAGGGCCTAACAAGGCAATGGGCGTCGCCAGCAGATCGAGCAAGAAAATGGCCAGAATATAGGGCCAGTAGGGTCGGATCTGCTGGAGAAGCCGACACAATAACGTGTGATCAGTCGCCTGGGCCTTCACAATGATATGTCCTCTCTGCTAGCCTGCTGCAAAGCGTGCCAGAGCGTGGCCATGGCCCCAGCACATTCCTGCCCCATGCGATACAGCGGCACGACCGCCCCCAGGCCCAGCAGCGCCGCCACCAGCCATGTACCGCTGGACGCCGCGCCCAGCGCCAGCGTCATCAACACCACACTCACAGCGATGCCCTGCCAGGAGCAGGTCGGCCAGAGACGAAAGCGGACTAACTGCTTGCCCGCCCCGTGCTCCTCCGTCGTGCTCAGGAGCCGCACCGCCCCGAGTACACCACCACGCACTTCCAGATCCCAACGATCATAATCGCCCCCACGGGCGCTGCTGGTGCCGGCGGCCCGCAAGGTGTCTTCAATGGCTTCGAGCCGCACCAGCGGACACTGCCACTGTTCACGCCACAAATGGCAGGTACGGACCCAGGGCCAGGCGAGGCCGCGCACACTCTGCCAGCGCCACGGCGTCAGCCCGTACCGTAAGCGGCCACGCAGGCGGGCCAGCGGTTGCAACAGATGTAACACGGTGGTGAGGCCCCACAAGCTCAGGCGCGCACGCCGCGACTGCGGCGCACTGGCAAACGCCGCATGCCGCGCACTCAACCCCGCTTGCACCACGAGTACGCCGACGGTATAACCCAGGAACGGCAGGGCCCACAGCAGGGGCGTCCACAACACGCCGAGGCCCGCCAGCGCCGTGAGCAGCGCCACCACGAGATACCACTCCGGCATGAGCGGCAGTGAGCCCCAGAAACTTGGGGCCGGGGCGTAGACGGATTGAAAGAGCGCGCTGCCCCAGGTGCCCTGATAAATCCGCCCCGGACTCCAACTCGCCACGCGGGTACTGCCTTTGCCGTACAGCCGTCCGGCCCACGACAAATGCCCCATGGCATTGTATTTTTCTGGCCACTTTTTTTCGAGCAACGCTTCAGCCTTGCCGTACCCTTGCTGCTGTTTCCAGTACATGCGCACTGCATTACGGCGATGGTGCCACACCATGGCGGCGGGGCTAAAGCCTATCGTCCAGCCTTGTTGTTGCAAACGCCAGCACACATCCACGTCATCACCAGCCGTCCGAAACTGCGGGTCAAAGCCGCCAATGGCTTGCAGTGCGGTTTTGCGGAAGGCCATGTTGCATCCCGGGATATGCTCCGCTTCGGTATCCGAGAGCAGCACATGGATAGGCCCCCCGGGCGCATTGGCCACACAGTCGGCAATTGGCCCGTCGTCGGGCGGGGGCAGATTTGGTCCACCAATCCCGACGTGCTCTGTGCGCATGAAGGCGGTGGCGAGATACGTCAACCAGTGTGGATCAGGGTAGGCATCGTCATCAATGTAGGCCACGATCTCCCCCCGGGCCTCCTGCCAGCCGGTGTTGCGGGCATTGCTCAGACCACGATTTTCGGTGCTGATCAGGCGAAAGTCGTATTCGGAGATAATGGCGGGGGTGGCATCGGTGGAGCCATCGTTGACCACGATGACTTCAAAACACGGATACTCGAGCCGTTGCAATCCTTCGCAGCAGTCACGGATGGTGCGGGCGCCATTGTAGCTACACACCACCACTGAGATCAGCGGCCAGGCCAGATCCTGCGGAAAGGGCACCTCGGCAAAGGCGTGGGCCACGGCGCTCAGCGCCGGTTTCGGCTGGCGCTGGCGATCCGTGAGCCCGAAATCCCAGTCATCAATGGTGTGGCCACCCCGATACCATTCATCCGTCCAGGCAAACACAAAGACGCCGCTACACCCGGCGGCAAAAATAGTGCGGAGCTGCCAGTCGAGCGCCTCGGCCTGCTGCGCCTCGCCATTGCGTCGGCTATCAAGGCCAATTTCTCCCATAAGCAGTGGACGGTCCCCAGCAAGATTCTGCAAACGTGCCAGGTAGGCTTGCAGCCGTTCCTGGGTTTCCAGATAGACGTTAAAACACACCAGATCTAAGAACGGCAGTTGCAGATACTCGGTGGTGGGGTAGTTGACATACGTCACCAGGCCCTCGGGGTCTTCAGCCTTGGCAGCCTGGTAGAGGCGCTCAATGAAGCGCTCCACGCGACGTTTGCCGTACCACCGCACGATGGGGGCAGGAATTTCATTGCCAATGGCATAGCACAGCACGGCTGGATGGCCGGCACAGGTCCGCACGCCGAGGCGGACGCGGTCTTCAATGCTCTGGGCCCGGGCCTTGTCATCGAGAAAGGTGATGTGTTGCTCCCAGGGCAACCCGACCATGACGCGCAGGCCGTGGCGTTGCGCAATGTCGAGGAGCCAGCGCGGCGGCACCGTGTAGGTGCGGATGGTATTGATGCCATGGGCGGCCATCTGGGCGCAATCCTGCTCGACGACGTCCGGATCATGGTACTCGTGGCCATCTTCATCAGGACAAAACGTGCCGTACGTCACGCCGCGTACCCACAGCTTGGTGTCCCCAGCAAAGAGAAATTTGCCCCGCACGTGCGGCCGACACAGGCTCACGTTGTTGGGAAGAGCCTGGGCGACCGCGCCGAGGTCTGTTGGCGTGGCCCCACTTCTTTCGACCTGAAGCATACGATGCTTGCTCCTTATAGCGTGCCCATACACCTCGCACCAGCAATCAGTGCGGCGGCTCCTCCAGGGAGCGCTGGCACGACAGCTTGTGGCCCGTGCGGTTACGCGTGTCCATGCGGATGCTGGCACGCCCAGCGCCACGCGGTCGCGATGATCGTCTCGAGGTCGGGATAGCGCGGACGCCATCCGAGCGCCGCGTGTGCTTTCTCCGCCGAGGCCACCAGGCATGGCGGATCCCCGGCACGCCGTGGGGCCTCGCGGGTGGCAATCGTACAACCAGTGACCCGTGCCGCGGTCTCAATGACTTCACGCACCGAATAGCCCGTGCCGGTCCCCAGGTTATACGCCGCTTGGGCGTGGTCCGTGTCCAAGGCTTGTAAGGCCAGGATGTGTGCATCGGCGAGATCTGTCACATGGATGTAGTCCCGAATACAGGTGCCATCCGGGGTATCGTAGTCGGTGCCAAAAATTGCCACATCGGCCCGGTGTCCCTGCGCGACGTCAAGGACAAGCGGGATGAGGTGCGTCTCAGGATCATGACTTTCGCCTAGTTCGCCCTCCGGGTCGGCGCCGGCAGCGTTGAAGTAACGTAGGCTGATCCAGCGCAGCCCATGGGCCACGGCGCTGGCCTGCAGCATACGCTCGACAAACCATTTGCTTTCCCCGTAGGGATTAATCGGATTGAGGGGATGCTCTTCGGTGAGGACTGGACCCTGCGGCACGCCGTACACGGCGCAGGTCGAGGAGAAGATGAGGTGCCGGACCCCGACATCCCGCATGGCCTGCAGCAGCGAGAGCGTGCCCATCACATTGTTGTCGTAGTATTTGAGGGGATCCTGCACCGATTCCCCAACATAGGCAAAGGCAGCAAAATGGAGGACATCCGTCACCGCATAGCCGCGTAGGACATCCCGCAGTCGGGCCGTGTCGTGCAACGTGCCTTCGATGCAGTCGCTCGACCTGACCGCCTCACGATGGCCGTAAATCAGGCTATCGTAGACGACCGTGCGATATCCTTGTTGGTGCAAACGCTTCACGGCGTGACTACCAATATAGCCGGCGCCACCGGTCACTAACACGGTCATGCTCTCTTCCTTGGTGTCATGTGGGGCACTCGTGCGGAGCGAGCCTAGACTATGACACATCATGAGCAAGATGAGGTAGAAAAATCAGAGACATAGAAAGATTTCTTTTCCTAATGGCCTTTAGAAAGCAATAAACGTGCTCATCAATGAGATAACATCACAGACACACCAACACAAAAAGATTTCTTCCATGTAATATCTTGATAGAAAAGACATTATATTTTTAGAAATCTCTTTCAGACGGCGATATTTTTCACGCGTACCGCCGGGGAGTCGCTCGTCACTGTCGGGCTGAAACGACAGTTCCCATGCCGCAGTGCTGCTGGCCCGTGGCAGAAAGCCTGGGAATGTCACAAGCTACGGCACAGCGGGCGGTACGTCGCCCGCTGTCGGGCATAAGCGACACTCAGAGCCAGAGGCAACCTCGTGTCCATCTCTGGAGTTTTGACAGCAGATGGCGGAGTGGGCACGCCACGATGGACAAGCCGGAGGGGATCAGCACACCTCCCGACACCCCCGCACACTGGCAGGAGGCCATAGGGCGGTCTTCTACGACAGCGGTTGACAGCCACGCGGAAGTTGTGTATCGTCATGGCCGCATTGGCTGATCTATGGGCGCGAGTAACTCAGCGGTAGAGTGTCAGCTTCCCAAGCTGAAGGTCGCGGGTTCAAATCCCGTCTCGCGCTCCTCCTTCCTAAGCACTCACCCGTCGAGGTTGCGATTGCGCCTGCGTCGCCTGGCCTTCCTAAGTCTGACCCTCTTGAGCATCCTCGGGTGTCGTGCTGATCCTCTAGAACGGGCCCTGCGCGGCGACTTCCTCCCTGAGGTGAACAATCAAGTTGTCTTCGGCTACTGCCAGACCTGCCATATCCACCGCGCCTTTGAACCGAGCGCCCATCTGGGTCTTGTCCGGGCATTGTATGACCGCGCACCTTATACGACGGCCTCGGAATGCCGCGCCTGCCATCTCGTGGCAGAAGATACCTGGAATGTGAAGCATCGTAAGACGATTTTTCCTGCCGATGTGGTGCAGAACCGCTATACAGCTCACGAACGCCGCTTTCTCAAACAGCAGGCGGAGTCGTCCACAGGCCGCAAATAGTACAGAAGGAGTCCTGATGCGCGCACAATGGTGTGTGGCGGAGGCACAGCCCGCGACGCAACAGACGCTGGCCGAGGCGACGGGCCTGCCACCCTTGTTGTGCCAGGTGCTGATCAATCGTGGCATGACGGATGGGGCCACGGCGCGCCGTTTTCTGGCCCCATCCTTGCACGATCTGCACGACCCCTATGGTTTGCACGGCATGACGGCGGCGGTGCAGCGTTTGGTCGTCGCCTTGCGTCAGGACGAGCGGCTGGCTATCTATGGCGATTACGATGTCGATGGCGTCACTGCCACCGCCCTGCTCGTGACCTTTTTTGCTGAGCTCGGTTTGCAGGTGCCGTACTACATTCCCGAGCGTGCCAGCGAGGGCTACGGCCTCAACGCCGCCTCGATACGGCAGTTGGCCAGCGAGGGCGTACACTTGCTGATTACCGTCGACTGCGGCAGCACGGCCTTGGAGGAAGTGGCCGTGGCGCGCCATCTCGGCATGGACGTCCTCATTACTGATCATCATCAGCCCCCCGCGCAGCTCCCCGACGCCTGTGCCATCCTCAATCCACACCAACCAGCTTGCACCTATCCCAATAAACACCTGTGTGGTGTTGGAGTGGTGTTCAAACTGCTCACGGCGCTGCGCTCAGCCCTGCGTCAAGAGCCACGCTGGGCCGACCGTCTGCCGAATCTGAAGCGCCACTTGGATTTTGCCGCCTTGGGGACCATTGCCGACGTGATGCCGTTACGGGAGGAAAATCGGGTGCTGGTGCACTATGGCTTGCACGAGCTGACCCAGACACGCAAGCTCGGTCTGCAAGCCCTGCGACAGGTGAGCGGCAGCGCCGAAAAATCCGCCGGGGTGGGCGAAGTGGGGTTTCAACTGGCGCCACGGCTCAATGCCAGTGGTCGGTTAGGGTCCGCCTCCCATAGCGTCGCGTTGCTCACCACACGCGACACGCACGAAGCCGGGCGCTTGGCCCAACTCCTGGATACCGTCAATCACGAGCGGCGTACCTTACAACAGGCGATGGAAGAGGCGGTGCATGCGCGCATTGCCGCTGAGTACCACGGCGAGCCACCCGCGGCGATTGTCCTCGGCGACCCTGACTGGCACCTGGGCGTCGTCGGTATTGTGGCGGCGAAAATTGTCGAAGCCTACCACCGCCCGACCTTCCTGGTGCACATCAATGGCGACACCGCCCGCGGTTCGGGACGCAGCATCCCCGCCTTCAATCTGTATGAGGGGTTACAGCACTGTGCGCGCTGGCTGCGGCAGTTTGGTGGCCATAAATATGCCGCCGGCCTCACCATGGACACCGCGCACCTGCCCGCCTTGCAGGAGGCATTGAGCCATTTTGCGGCAGAGACGTTGACCCCGGCAGATTTACAACCGACGCTGCATCTGGATGCCGTGGTGACCCTGGCCGACGTGACCGCGGCGCTGGTGGCCGACCTGGCGCGTTGTGAGCCCCATGGAGCTGGCAATTCCACGCCATTGTTTGGCGCCGAGGCCGTGCAGGTGGCCTCCGCCATCCGGCTCATGGGGAAACAGGGGCAACACGCCCGCTTCCGCGTGGCCCAAGATGGCGTATCCGTGAGCGTCGTGGCGTTTCAACAGGCCGCCGCCGTCCAGGCTCTGCCGCCCGACGCCTTGGTCGATATTGCCTTTACTCCGACCATCAATACCTGGCGTGACCAACACACACTCGAATTGCACTTGCGCGCTCTGCGCCCGCATGCCCCACTGGCCAGGGTGCGGAGCCCATTGACAGCACCGCCTCGATAGTCTACATTCCCCTCACATGGTGCTGCATCAGCCCTTGGGCCGTCCGATGGCTACAGTGTAAGACGCCAGAGCGTTGCTGGCCGCAGGGACGTTCGGTTTTACCGCCATAGAGGCTAGACGTACGTGTATCTCAGTTTTTTCAACCTCCGACAATTTCCCTTTAATCTCACGCCTGACCCGGATTTTCTGTTTCTGAGCGCGCAACATCAGAATGCCTTGGAGCATTTGCTCTATGGCATCAACGAGCGCAAAGGTTTTATTGAGATCACTGGTGAAGTGGGCACGGGCAAAACCGTGCTGTGTCGTGCGCTGTTGCAACGTCTCGAAGAGGGCGGGCAGGGACACAAAGTCTCGACCGCGCTTATCTTCAACTCCTATCTCAATAAAGAAGAGCTCTTGCGGGCCATTACCGACGACTTTGGCCTGGAGCCTGGCGAGCAGACGAGCAAAGGGGCGATTGACGCCTTAAATACGTATCTCCTGGGCGAATTTGCTGCGGGGCGTAATGCGGTCGTGGTCATTGACGAGGCGCAAAATCTGGCGTCTGAGGTGCTGGAACAAGTGCGCATGCTCTCCAATCTCGAAACCGAGCGCGGCAAGCTGTTGCAGATTATCCTCGTCGGGCAACCAGAGCTGCGCGACAAGCTGGCGGCGCCGCACATGCGTCAGCTCGAACAACGGATTGCCGTGCGCTTTCACATCCAGGCGTTGACGCGGACCGAGACCGCGCACTACATCACCCATCGCATGAGTGTGGCGGGCGCCGCGCATACGGTGGTGTGGCCACGGCGCGTCTTACGGCTCATTCATGCCCAGACAGAAGGCATTCCGCGCCGGATTAACTTGCTGTGTGACCACTTGCTCATGGCGGCGTTTGTGCGCGGGACGCACCGGGTGAACCCCGCCATGGTGCGCCAGAGTGTGTACGATATCGGCAGTACGGCACGTCCACCGCGCGCCCGCCGTTTGCGGCGTGTTGTGCTATGGGGGGGCGTCAGCCTCCTCCTGCTCGGTGCCCTGATCGCTGGGGTACCCCTAGGCGCCAGACTCCTGGCCTACGGCATGCCCTGGCTGCGGCAGTATGTGACGCTATGGAGCGCATCGGAGAGTATGCCAGAGCCACCCGACGCGCCGCAGGCCGCGACCGTTGTGACGCCCGCCACCTCCGTCGCCCCCATGAGCGCCACGCCGGTGCTGGTGCCACCTCGCCCGGCCTTGGAGCTGGATATCCGCCTCACCAAGGTGCTGTGGCAGGCGAAAACCCAGGCCGAGGAACAGCTCTCGAAGAGCCAGGCGCCTGGTGCCACGGGTTGGGAGCCCTTGTTAACAACGACCCTGCAAGGTGCGGGCTTGGACGTCATGGCCTGGCAAGCCAGTCCGTTGCATCTCGCCCACCTCACCCGTCCCTGCTTCATTGAGGTCTTCCCAGAGCCGTCCGCCGTGCGTCCTGTGCTGGTGGTGCTGGTGCGGAGTCTGCCGGATGGTCTCCTCATGTACCAGGAACCCGAAGGGCTGCTGACCATTCCCTGGGCCCGCTTGCGGCACATCTGGTCAGGGACGCTCTATCTCACCCTGGAGACCACCAGGGCACGTGGTTCGGCACTCGGCCTCGGTCTCACTGGGGAGCGGGTACGCGTCCTGCAACAGACGCTGAAGGAGTTGGGGTACTTTCCCAGTGTGCCGACAGGCGAATTCCAAGCGCTGACCGTCCAAGCGGTCAAACGTTTTCAACGCGATAGCCAGCTGGAAGTCGATGGCCGTGTTGGCCGCCGCACCCTGATGATTCTCCTCCACGTCGGGGCCGATGCCCTGGCATCGACCACATAGAGTCGATCATGAGCATCATTAATCAGGCGCTGCAAAAAGCGCAGCGTGAACAACTCAAGCACCTGCAGCAGGAGACGCCCTCCCTCCTCTCTGCATCGCGAGCCCGTGCGCCACGGCGCTACTGGCTCGCCCTGCCCCTGGGACTGTTGACCTTACTGGGGCTCGTAGGCCTGCGCTATGTCGGGCCCATCCAGACACCCGGGGTGGGAGCCGCACGCCAGGCGCTCCCCGCCGCACCATCGGTGCTGCCGCTCCCCCCCGCTGCTGTCCAGACCGGGGAGGTGGCGGCACCATCCGAGCCCCTGCGGCCGCCGCCCCGCGGGGAGAGGGCCTCCCTCCCCGCTCCGTCAGAGGCGCTGCTGACGGAGGAGACGCCCATCCGTACGGCGTTCTCGCCGGCGGCCCTCGCCACCCCACCCATGCCGCCGGCGCCCCCGCCGCTGCCCATCCCGGCTGCGGTGCCAGCGCTCTCTGTCGCCGTGCCCAACGTAGTGCCGCCTGGAGCATCAGGGACCGTAGAAGCGGCGCGGGCCGTGGCCTTGCACCAGCGGGCCCTGCAGGCCCAGGAGGCCGGTGCCCTGACGCGGGCCATCACCTTGTTGGAGCAGGCCGTGCAACTTGACCCCACGGCCAAGAGCGCTTATAACAGCCTTGGGAATGTCTATTATCAGCAACGACGTTATCACCAAGCACTGGCGATGTATCACAAGGCTTTAGCACTTGACCCCGATTACCTCAAGGCGCGCACGAATCTTGGCAGCACCTACATGCAGTTAGCGCTGGATACCCACGCTCTGGAGGCATTACACCAAGCGCTACGTGTCGACAGTACGTCAAGTCTCGTCCACTATAACCTCGCCTGCGTCTATGCCCGCAGGGGTGAGAGTGCCATGGCAGCGCAGTATCTCCAGCAGGCGATCACTCTGGAACCGCAAGCCCGGACGTGGGCGCAAACCGATGCCGATTTCGCCCGGGTGCGTATGACCCCGGACGTGCAGGCATTGCTAGGACCATAACGTCTTATGAAGCGCTACTTTTGGCTCCTCTATCTCCTCGGCCTGACTACGGTGGCAGCGCTCGCAGCTACCCTGGTCAACACGTATATCAGCGCTCACCTCACGGCGCCTCTGCCCGCCGTCCAGGCGCAGGCGGGCAACACCGCCGGGGCGCTGGCTCAGAAAGTGCCGCTCACGCATTACGAAACGATTAACAAGCGCAACATTTTTAATGCTAAACCGCCGGTCGAGATCGCAGAGCCCCCACGTCCGGTGGAGCCGCCGCCGCCCCCGCCGGAGGTGCCGGATACCCCGTTACCCGTGAAACTCGTGGGGACGGTGGCCAATAGTCAATCCGCCACGAAGCGGTATGCGATTCTGGAATCTACGGCGAATCCCCCTGGACAAGCGGTGTATCAGGTAGGAGATGTGGTGCAGCAAGTGACCCTACTCGACATCCGTCCAGACTGCGTCATAGTCGAGCGCGGGGGGAAACAGCACAAATTGTGTTTACAGGATGATGCGAGCCCGGTCCCACCCAGTGCGGCGGCAGCACCGGGCGGTGGACGCCGGGCCGCCGCCGCTCCGCCTCCAGCACCGCCGCCGGCGCCGGCACCTCCAGAGGCGAATCATGCAGGGATTGTGCGGGTAGACCCTGGCACCTGGCGGGTGGGTCGTGAACTGATCCTCGAGCATTTTGCCAATGTGGGATCGCTGGCCAATCAGGCCACCGTGACGCCCTACTTTGTGCAGGGACAGCAACAAGGGTTCCGGTTGTCACGGATGCGCGCGGGAGGCGTCTTGCAACAAATTGGCTTGCAAGATGGGGATGTGTTGCAGAAAGTCAACGGTCTCGACCTCCACACCCCCCAGGAAGCCTTGCAGGCGTATCAGCAGCTCCAAACGGAAGCGACGGTACGGCTGAACGTACTCCGCAACAATACCCCGACAACCCTGACGTACGAATTACGATAAGGGATTCCATGTACACTCTGCGAGGTTCTCGACGCCTGGGCACCTGGTGCCTGGTTGGACTGTTGGTCTGTGTGACGGCGACGCCGACTCGTCTTGGGCACACGGCGCGCTTAGCAACGGAAGGCACCGTCACCACCAAAAAAGTGCCACCGCGCGGTGCCCCCCAGGCAGCGCAGGGCGACACGAGTGGCAGCACGGAAGGGACGATTCACCTGAACTTTCAGAATGCCGATATCTTACAAATCATCAAACTGATGAGCGAACTCACCGGCAAAAATTTTCTCATAGATGATAAAGTCCGCGGCAAAGTGAGCATTATCGCGCCAAAACCGGTCACGCAGGAAGAAGCCTATCAGGTGTTTTTATCTGTCCTGGAGATTCAAGGCTTTACCGTCGTCAAGCAAGGCCCAGTGACGAAAATCATCCCGTCACGCGACGTGAAGGACAATGCCATCCCCACGGCGACGGATACACAAACCCCTTTTTCCCCCACCACGGAATCGTTTGTCACGCAACTCATCCCCTTGCAGCATGCCGACGCTAATGATATCCGTGGGCTCCTCACGCCGCTCGTGTCCAAAGAAAGTAGTGTCCTGGCCTATGCCCCGACCAATAGCCTGATTTTGACGGACACCGTGGCCAACATCAATCGCCTGCTCAAAATTATTGCGGCGCTCGATATCGAAGCGCCATCGACCGGGTTTAAGGTGCTCACTCTCAAATATGCACAGGCGGAACAGATTGCCAATGCCCTGCGCACGGCGGTCGAGGGTTTAATCGTCGGGGGGCAGGAAGGGGGCGGCGGAGGCGGCGAAGCGGCTCCGCCACAGCCTGGCGTACAGCCGGCAGCACCACGTGGACGACGGGTGTCCCAAGCCTCAGCGGGCCAACGCACGCAACGTGGACCACGCATTATTCCTGACACGCGGACGAACAGCCTGGTCATCATCGCCACGCGGGTCGATATGGCAACCATTGAGGACTTGATTAGCAAACTGGATGTGCGTACCCCAGAAGGTCGCGGGCAGATTCACGTCTACTACTTACAATATGCCAACGCCGAGGAGTTGGCGCAGGTACTCACGGCCCAAGCCGGAGAAATCTCTCGGACGCTGACGCCGTCGGGATCCCTCGGGGGATCGCCGCAGACGCCCGGAGGCACGCCCCCCGCCGGGACAGGGATTATCCCCCAGACCCCCACCGGCTCACGTCGGCAAGGGGCGGTCGGGGGCACGACCCCCTCCGGCATTAGCATTGTCGCGGATAAGCCCACCAACGCGTTGGTCATTACCGCGCAACCCGAAGCCTATACGCTGCTCAAAGAGATCATCCAAAAGCTCGATGTCCGCCGCTCGCAAGTGCTCGTGGAGAGCCTCATTGCGGAAGTCACCCTGAATCGTGCCCAGTCGTTAGGGGTGGAATGGCGTGCCATCAACGAGCCGGGTGGTACGCAAGTCTTTGCCAGTTCGACAGGTTCTGGACAGACCGGCCTGCTCAACTCGACCCTCGGCCCGATTGCCGGCACCGGCAGCGCCTTGGCGAGCCTCGCGGCCCAGGGCTTTTTGATTGGGCTGCTGCGCAACACCATTCGTATTGGCGACGATAGCTCAAACGCCCAGATCCTCAATATCCCCCTGCTGCTGCGGGCGTTCCAGGGTGATACCGATGTCAACATCCTATCGACGCCGAACCTTTTGACCACGGACAATGAAGAGGCCGAGATTATCATTGGCGAGCAGCGTCCGTTCCTACGGCAGGCCCAGGATACGCCGGTGGGCGGCGTCACGGGCACCTCGACGATTCGGACCTTTGAATTCAAAGACACGGGGATCACGCTGCGCATTACCCCACAAATTAGCCAGGGCAGAACGGTGCGTCTCAAGCTGGCCCAGGAAATAACGGCGTTCGTGTCCGAAGCCGAAGTGGGAGCCGTCACGACGACCAAACGCTCGGCCAAAACCACCGTCATTGTGGATGACAATCAGACGATTGTCATTGGTGGGCTGATCAGCAACACCGACAACTCGGCCAACACCCAAGTGCCCTGTTTGGGCAATATCCCCATCCTCGGTTGGGCCTTCAAGCAGACCTCGAAAAGTAAGGTGAAGACCAATTTACTGATCTTCCTCACGCCGCACATTATTACCTCGCCGGACGATGTCGATCGCATCACCACCCACGAGCGTCAGCGTCTCGAGCAAGCACCGGCGGTCGAGAAACGGTTACGCGAGGGCCAACCGCAGGATAACCTGGAGTTGCTCTTCAACTGAGGGGCCGTGGCACAGGGGCGCGGGGCGACTGGCAGCCCGATCTGGATGTTTGGCTGGCGTGGGCATCCCCAGGTGATCTGAGAAGCACGCCCCCACACGGCGGCGGCTCTGGGCCTAACGCTCAGCCCGCCAGGACTCGATCCATGCTTGACCGCGTCCGCGGGAGCCTGTCTGGAGCAAGGGCTGGTGACCGCCATCGCCCAGATTATGACGGCGGAGCCGGTCATGAGCCCGCTGCTGCAGCGATGCACGGCGGTCTAGGTGCAGGAGAGCTTCCCCCTCGTCTTCCCCGCGGTCTGCGCGGGCCCAGTGGCACGGCGGTGGTAGAAGCGCGGCGTCTGGTCTCCGCGCGGCTCGCCGCACGTCTGCTGGCCGGGTGGGGGCCCCAGGACGTGGCCGAGACGCCTTGCTCGATGCCACAAGTCCATGACGAGATCCTGAGCTTGCTGTGTATGGGGCGGGCGTCGGAGGCCCCGGCGCTGGTGCAGCGCAGCGATGGCCTGTGGGGATAGGCTCTCAGACACTGGGCAAGAGACGTCGCACGTGTCGTTGCCGCCAGCCGGGAGAGGGCTGTCTACACGCCAGAGGCCGTATAGGCTTGGGAGTGCAGGCATCGGGGCCGCTTCCCCGCGTGGGCGAGACGCTCGTACTCTCAGGCAAGAGGGGTAGCTGTGCGCTCCACTCGTCCACGACACACCCGCCATAAAAACCTTTCGCGGGGACTGCCTGCTTTCGCTGGCAGGGGAATCGAAAGTTGGTCCGTCTGCGGACCAATTCCCACAATTGACATTCGTACAACATAGGTGTATAATTCCACCTATGAACTCTATGATGATCACGATCAAGGCAACCACAAAAGCTTTACAGATGCTGAGGCTTATCGCGGCGCATACTGGCGAAAAGCAGTATGCCGTCCTTGAGCGGCTCTTGCGGGAAGAGTTACGAAAGGTCCAGAAGGCAGGGGAGGCATGATGCGCAAGATGATGAAGTACCGCCTCTACCCTACGGACGCACAAGCTGAAGCGCTTGATGGGCAGCTTGCCGAAGCCTGCCGACTCTACAATGCCGCCTTGCAAGAGAGACACGATGCCTACAAGCGTGAAGGGCTGTCGCTTAACTACTATACCCAAGCCAGCCAGCTTAAAGAGATTCGCGCTGAAGGCGCGAGTGCGCTGGCCAACTTCTCGTCCTCGCAAGACGTGTTGCGCCGTGTGGACAAGACCTTCAAGGCGTTCTTTCGTCGTGTAAAGACCGGAGCCGAGAAGCCAGGGTATCCCCGCTTCAAGTCCCGGAGACGTTTTGACAGCTACACCTTTCCGAGTTGGGGCGATGGATGCAGGCTGAGCGATGCCGGACGACTGTATCTGCAAGGTGTCGGACACCTGAAAGTCAAGTGGCATCGTCCGCTTGACGGCACGGTCAAGACGGTGACCGTGAAACGGCAAGCAGGCACGTGGTTCGTGTGCTTCAGTGTCGAGTACGTTGTCGAGGCGTTGCCAGGGAATGACGCACGGGTAGGCATTGACGTGGGGTTGACGGATTTTGCCACCCTCTCGACGGGCGAGACGATTGCCAACCCTCGCCACTACCGCAAGGCACAAAAGACGTTGCGGATAGCGCAACGGCGTGTTGCCAGGCGCCAACGTGGGGGACGGAACCGCAGGAAAGCCGTCGTGTTGCTGCAAAAGGCTCATGCGCATGTGCAGAATCAACGCGCGGATTTCCACCACAAAACGGCTCGGACCCTGATGAATACCTACGGCGTGATTGCGGTGGAAGACTTGCGCATCAAAGGACTGGCCAGCGGGATGCTGGCGAAGGCCGTCCATGACGCCGGATGGTCCGCGTTCTTCAACAAGCTGGCAGCCAAAGCGGAAGAAGCTGGGCGTCTGCTGGTGAAGGTGAACCCGCGCGGCACAAGCCAGACCTGTCTCTGTGGCGCAGAGGTCCGTAAGACCCTGGCGCAACGGTGGCACCAGGGTCCGGCGTGCGGATTGTCTACGGCGAGAGATCATGTATCGGCTCAACTTATCTCAGGGCTGGGACTCAGCCTGTTGGGGTTAACGTAGTGGTTGTCAACACCAGCGTTCCTAACGAAGCCGCCTGCTTCAGCTGGCGGAGTAGTCACCCTGTTTGACAAACGAGGCGGCATCATTTACGGTGATGCCCTCTATCTGACAGAGGACACGAGCGCTGGGAAGCACTGGGGAGTCACAGAGTGATGGGGTTACGCAGGCCACGGCGGGCAGGTCTGGCATGGGCCGTCTGCTGGCGTCCTCAAGTCCTAGGCGCTGGGCTAGGTCTCCTGGGATGCCTGGTAAGCCATCATGGCTACACCCAACCTTCCACGTCACCATCCGGTGAACTCTTGGTCTTTGCCGCTGCCTCACTCACGGAATCCTTCACCGAGCTTGGCCAACGCCTCGAAAGCCTACATCCAGGTGTCCACGTGCTCTATAACTTTGGCAGCTCTGCGGCGCTGCGTACCCAGCTCGAACAGGGCGCGCGGGCCGATGTCTTTGTATCGGCGGACCTCGAACAGATGGAGCGTGCCCGGCGCCAGGGTGTCGTGCAGGGTGAGGCCGCTGTGGTGGCGCATAACCGCCTCGTCGTCATCGTGCCACGTCATAATCCACGGCACGTACAACGCTGGCAAGATCTCGCCACCCCAGGACTCAAACTCGTGCTGGCGGCCGCTAGCGTACCCGTGGGGCAGTACAGCCGGCAGGCCCTACGTCTCGCCCAGGGAGAGTATGGAGCCGATTTCATGACCCAGGTGTTACGCAATCTGGCCTCGGAAGAAGACAACGTCAAGCAGGTGGTGGCCAAAGTGCGGCTGGGGGAAGCCGATGCCGGCATGGTGTATCGCTCTGACGTCACCGCGAAGGTACAGCCCGACGTGTTGACGCTGCCGATCCCCGACGCCTACAATCCGCTGGCGGCCTATCCGCTGGCGCTCACCGCTGACGTGCGGAATCGCCCTGCGGCGGAGGCGTGGGTGGCGTTGCTGCTCTCGCCTGCAGGCCAGGCCATCCTCAAGGCCCACGGCTTCATCCCCGTGCGAGACTAAGGTATGCGTGTCACGGCGCTGTTGCTCGGCCTCCCCGTGTTGTGCGTGCTGGCCTTTCTCGGCTTACCCCTCCTGGCCATTTTCCTCAAGGTGCTGCCCCAGGCGGCACTGTGGGAGACGCTCAGCGCACCCATGGTGACCGACGCGTTGCGGCTCAGCCTCGTGACCTCTTGCATCAGCCTGGGGATTGCCATCGTCTGCGGTACGCCCATTGCCTACCTGCTCGCCCGGCAGCGCTTTCGGGGGGTGCGTCTCCTGGAAACACTCATTGATCTCCCCATGGTGCTGCCGCCAACCGTAGCGGGCGTGGCCTTGCTCATGGCGTTTGGACGCCGTGGCTTCTTGGGACCATGGTTAGAGATGGCGGGACTGCAGGTGAGTTTTTCCACCGCCGCGGTGGTGCTGGCCCAGAGTTTCGTCTGTCTGCCGTTTTACATTCGGGCCGCCCAAACGGGCTTTCGCAGTGTCGATCCCGAGTTAGAACGCGTCGCCCATACCCTGGGCGTCTCCGCCTGGCGCACCTTTCTGCGGATCACGGTGCCGTTGGCCTTTCCGGCCCTCCTCAGTGGCAGTGTGATGGCCTGGGCGCGCGCGCTCGGGGAGTTTGGGGCCACCATCATGTTTGCAGGCAATCTGCGCGGGCGCACGCAAACCATGCCACTGGCGCTGTATCTGGCTATGGAGTCTGACCTGCTGACGGCGCTGGTGCTGGCGGCCTTGCTCATCGTCGTCTCGTGCAGTGTCCTGCTCTGCATGCGCCTGCTGGTGCAACGTGGAGAGCCGACCATCTATGCTTGAAGTCAGCGTGCAGAAGCGTCTGGCACCTTTTCAGCTCGATGTCGCCTTTACCATCGGGCATGAGTTAGCTGTCCTCTTTGGCCCTTCTGGCTCAGGGAAAAGTTTGACTCTGCGGGCCCTGGCCGGCACCGTCGCGCCAGATGCTGGTCGCATGCTCCTTGACGGTCGCTCCCTCTATGACAGCGCCACTGGGCATAACTTGCCACCGCAGCAGCGCGGGATTGGCTATGTGCCACAACAGTATGCGCTGTTCCCCCATTTGACGGTTGCCGACAACATCGCCTTTGGTCTGACCCGCCTGTCGCGGCGCGTGCGGGCTCAGCGTATCGCCGAATTTTTAGCACTCTTTGCCCTGGAAGGACTGGCACAGCATCTACCGCGCCAACTGTCGGGCGGACAGCAACAGCGTGTGGCCCTGGCCCGCGCCCTCGCTGTACAGCCACGTTTACTCCTCCTCGATGAGCCGTTTGCCGCCCTGGACGGGGCCCTGCGCGAAACGCTCCGGGAGGAGCTGACCCAGGTGCAGGCACGCTGGGGCCTCACCGTGCTGTTGGTGACCCACGACCTGGCAGATGTCTATGCACTCGGACACCAGGTGCTGGTGTATGACCGTGGCCACATCCTGCAGCAGGGCACCCGTGAAGACGTGTTCCTCCGTCCGCAGAACCACCGTGTCGCCGCGTTGGTCCAGACGCGCAACATGGTCCCGGCGGTGGTGGAACGCTGCGAGGCCCACACCCTGTGGCTCCGGTGGCAGGGGCAGTGTCTCGCCGCGCCTCCACAAGCCCTGGCGCCAGGCACACCGGTCTATCTCTGTATCCGTCCCACGCAGGTGCGCATCGTCCTTCCTGAACGTGAGACGGCGCGACGCCGCGACAATCTCGTGCGGGGAGTGATCGTGCGCGCCACCATGCAGGCTGAGACGTATACCGTGTATATGCAGGTGGAGCACAGCCAGGCCGCCTATGATCTAGAGATTCGCCTGCCCAGTTACGTGTATTACCGCCTCGGCCTTGATCGACACCAGCACGTGCTCGTCGAGTTGCAGCCAGAGGCGCTGCACGTCATCCCACGCCAGGAAAGCGCCGCCACGTCCGCGTGGTCGCGGTCGGTATCCAGCGCAGATGTGAACGGTCACTCCCCCCTTGCGCCGGCCTGAGCCCGGCTGCTACTCTGTGCCTGCTATCAGGAAAACACTGCAGAGGTTGACATGCTCAGGAGGGCATTATGGCAAGGCTGATACCCATCATCAATAAAGACCAAGTCGCGGTCAAAGACCACGCTATCGTGGACGCCATTATCGGCAGCCGGGGGGCGTTGCAGGGGCCGTTCTCCATGTTCTTGCACTGTCCTGAACTGGCGGGCCGCGCTGCGCATCTCGGGGCCTTTGTCCGCTTTGAGGGTTCGTTGGATATGCGGGTGCGCGTGCTGGCGGCCATGACGGTGGCCCGGGAATTCGAGACCATCTATGTTTGGGGAGCACAGACGAGTAGTGCCCGCCGGCAGAGCGTGCCGGAAGCCACGATTACGGCAATCCGTGAGAAGCATACGCGCGGCATACCACCCGAGGATGCCCAGATCGTCGAGTTCACCCAGCAATTGCTGCAGCAGCACCGCATTGCTGAGCCCACCATGCAGGCCATCCGGGCCCGCTTCAGCGATGAGGAACTTCTGCAACTCACCGGGGCCATTGGCTACTATAGTATGCTGGCCATGACGGTAAACGCCTGTGAGTTAGAGGCAGCACCTGGGGCTGAGGTGCTGCACGTCTAGTGCCTCAACTGAGCGCATGTGCGACGTCTCCTGGGAGCGCCACGCTGGAGCGTGGCTGCGGGAGCCGGGCTGGAGCCCGGCGATCCCAGGCGGCAGCACCTGGCACAACAGCGCGGTGCAGGTCCTAGATGTCCATGTCGTCAGTCCTGTGCCAGGCAAGGGTGTCCCGCGGGCCTGGCCCACGCCTCCAGGCAACCCTCGGGCCCCGCGCTCTGGTAGGAGCGGGCCAGGCCCGCGCAGGTGTTGGACTGGCAGTGTATGTATGAAACAAACATCTCGGTTCGCTGGACGGGGAGGGGGCACAGCATGCGTTGGGCCCCCTCCCCGTCAGCCTACGCCTGCCGCGCCTTAGGGCTTCTCGTCTGGACTTTGTAGTGGGCCGATCCCGCCGCGGACTGTTTTGAGATAGCGATAAAAATCACTGCCCGTGGTTAAGAGCAGACTGGCGTTTTTTTGAAAGGTCTGTTTGTAGGTCTCTAAGGTTTGATAAAAGGCGTAAAACTCTGGATCCCGCCCATAAGCCTCGGCATAGAGGGCGGCGGCTTCAGCGTCGGCCTTCCCCATAATGTCCTGCGCTTGACGATAGGCTTCCGAGCGTAACCGGTCTAACTCGCGCTCTTTCTCCCCCCGGATTTTGGCGCTGGTCCCATCCCCGACCGAACGGAAGCGGGCCGCAATGCGCTTGCGCTCGGAAATCATCCGCTCATAGACCCGCTGTTCGACTTCGCGCACATAGTTGACACTTTTGATACGTACGTCAATCAGTTCAATGCCAAGACTTGGAAAATTTTCCTTGGCGCGTTTGACCATCAATTCCGTCAGCTTGTCACGTCCCAAGCGTTCTTCGGGTGGCACGTCTTGCGCCGTGGGGGAGATGGTCGTGTCGGCGCGCATCCCCGACCCCGCCGCCGCCCGCTGATCCTCATTACCTTCGTCCGGCTCATCAGACGGTAGTTCGCGATCGAAGGTCCGTACGATTTGGATGAGTAAATGATTACTCACGACATCACGCGCCGCCGAGTTGATCAAATCATCGAGACGACTTTGGGCCGAGCGTTCGTCACCCACCGATTGTAAGAAGCGCAGCGGATCGGCAATACGCCAGCGCGCCGTGGTATCAAGGACGATAAAGCGCTTGTCCAGCGTGGGAACTTGGCCCGGCTGCCCGTCCCATTCCAGGATACGTTTCTCAAAGCGCCGTATGGCCTGAATAAAAGGTACTTTGAAATAGAGCCCAGGGGACTGAATAGGCGCGCGCGCTGGTTTACCGAATTGCGTCACAACCACCTGTTCCGTTTCATCCACCGAATACAACATCCCGCCCCCGATGAGGACGAGCACGGCCACCAGCAGCAATAGTGGGGCAGCAAGACGTGGCATGTTATTTCTCCTTCCCGGCTGGGGCGACAGGGGCAGCGGGAGCCAGCTCACCGCGCTGGAGATCCAAAAACGGCAGCGGGGCGGCCGCGCGTTCCTCGTCAAACACATACACCTGTTTCACGGCGGGGAGAATCTCACGCATGGTCTCGAGATACAGACGCTGCCGCGTCACCTCCGGGGCCTTGTGATATTCGGTCAGCAGCGCGTTAAAACGGGCCACATCCCCCTTCGCCGTATTGGTACGATTGATAGCGTAACCCTCCGCTTTGGTAATGGTACGATCGGCTTCCCCGCGTTCACGAGGCACTTCCTGGTTATAGGCCTGCACCGCTTCGTTCGTTTTGCGAGATTGCTCTTGTTGTGCTTCATTCACTTCGTTGAAGGCGCGCTTCACTTCATCCGAGGGCGGGGTGACATTCTGCATTTGGACGGTTTCCACCCGCAGCCCGGTCTCATAGAGATCCAGCAATTTTTGCATCTTCCCCTGCACTTGATGGGCTATCTCAGCCCGACGCTCCGTCAGGACTTCGGTGACCGTATGATCTCCCACCACCGAACGCATGACGATTTGTGCCACGTCGTTTAAGGCCGTGGAGGGATTACGATTCCCGAAGAGATGTTTGGCAGGATCGATAATGCTAAACTGGACAATCCACGCCACTTCTGCGACGTTCAGATCGCCGGTGAGCATGAGCGACTCCTCGTGAAAGTTGCGCTGGCTAAAGCGGGTGCGCACCCCAGGCTCTTCGGTGCGAAAACCAAATTCCGCCTTAAAGATGCGCCGTACTTTGACTTTCCGCACGGTCTCCAGACCCGCGGGCAGTTTCAGCCGTAGTCCCGGCTCTTCCCGGCGGACATAGGCTCCGAAACGCTGGATCACCGCCACCTCATCCGTTTCCACGGTATAAAACATGGTGAAGAGCATCACCACGGCCAGTAATACCCCTCCCCCAATCAGCACTGCGCTCTTTGGGAGATTGGACAGTGGGCCATCGGCAGGATCCCGCCCAAAGCCATTTTGGTCCCCTTGCATCGCATCCCCTTTACAGACAATAGTTGACGACCTGAGCGCTGCACGCAGACGCTCTCTTCCAGACACGCTCTCGTGTACGCTGCCACTGTGTCTCGTGTGGCGCCGCGAGGCGCCACGCCGTCCAAGCGTGTTAGCGCTCTCCCACCCCGTGCATGCCCTCTAAGGCGTGTACGAACAGCGGGACACACGCCGCCCAATCGGCGACAATGCCGATATCCGCTTCAGCAAACATCGGCGCCTTGGCATCGGGATTAATCGCCACAATCGTCCCCGAGCCTTGGATCCCACACGTATGGTTAAAGCGACCACTAATCCCCAAGGCAATATACAAATTGGGCGCGATGCTCCGTCCGGTAATGCCGATCTGCCGTGAATGCGGCAACCAATGCTGATCCGTCACTTTCCGTGTCGCAGCAAGTTCGGCCTTGAGGACACGCAGCAGGGGATCAAGCTCCCCATAGCGTTCCGGCGGGAGTCCCGCCCCCACACCCACCACGCAGGGGGCCAGGGCCAGGGCATCGAGCTGGTCATTTTGCTGGCGCGAGAGGATACGCAGGCGCCCCTGCGGCGTCACGGCGAGTGCTTCGACGGTGAGTGGCGCAGCCGGACGCGGGGTCAGCCGTGGTAGCACACCGGGGCGTACGGTCACCATCTGGACCGGCGAGGTGGCACGGATCGCCGCCAGGAGCCGCCCCCCGAACGCCGGCTTCCAACTGACGAGGCGCTGATCCGTCACCTCTAACTGAATAGCGTCCCCAGTCAACCCCGCCCCCAAGCGTGCGGCCACACGTGAGGCCACCTCGCGCCCCCACGAGGTGCTTGGAGCTAAAATACCCCACGGACGCTCGGTCACGCTCCAGTCCGCCACACTCTGCGCCACCTCCGCTTCCAAGGCCGCCTGCTGACAGATGACCAGGTGATCGGCTCCCCAGGCTGACAGTGCGTCCGGCGTGAGCCCGCTCTGGGGGTCGGCTTGCAGCGCCACGACCCTGGCACCGATCTGGGCCGCGAGTTGGGACGCGGCGCCCAGGAGTTCGCGGGCACTGCCCGCCTGCGCGGGCTCAAGGAGCACGAGCAGGGTGTGGACAGGTTGCGGTACGACTGGCGCCACGCTGGCCCTGGCGGTCTGCGTGGTCGCTGCCAGGGCACCGCGCTCGCGCAACAGCGCCACAGCCTGGACAATTTGCGCTGGCAACGGCCCCTCAAGGATCTGACGCGCGCGCTGGACTTCCAGCAGCTTGGTGTCCCCCACCGAAGTCGGACTGCCCGCCTGGCCCCATGGCCCAGCCCCGAGGTCGGCTGCCGTGAAGCGTGACAGCTTCTCCGGGGCCACCGCGGCGCGATCTGCTGGCTCGGCCCGCGCCGGATCGCACAGCCGCTCCGCCGTCGCCAGGACGGCTGGCAGGCTGATGTCCAGCTCGCCCCAGGCGTCATCATATTCGCAGCCCAACCGGAGGCCGTCCTCGTGTAGGTCGAGGGTCCGCACCGCGGGCGCAAACGGGTAGCCGAGCAATTCCGCTAGCTCAGGCCCCACCTGCCCGGTATCGGCATCCACTGAATTTTTGCCTACCAGGATCACATCAAACGGCCCGGCTTTGGCGACCGCAGCGGCCAGAGCCCGTGCAGTGGCCAGGGTGTCTGAGCCCGCAAAGGCTGGATCAGAAATCAAAATGCCGCGCTCCGCTCCCGCGGCAACTCCCCAGCGCACCACGTCCTCCGCCGCAGGCGGCCCGAGGGACATCACCGTACAGCTGCCGCCCGTCTGTTGGGCCAACTCCACCCCTTTGGTGACGGCACGAAGACAGTAGGGGTTCATCGACAACTCGACCCCGTCACGCTTCAAGCGGCCATCTGCACCAAGTTGCATAGCCTCGAAGCGTGGAATTTGCTTGACCAGTACCGCAATACGCAAGGGCCTCATGCGGGGATGCCTTTCTAGAAAAAACGCCCAGAGAGGTAGACCAAGGAGGAGTAGCGTCGTGTAGAAGCTGTGTACGCCCTTCTGCATAGTAACACGGCGTGGGCCGCAAAGTCATCCACCACCCGCACGCCCTTGAGCTGCCAGCGGCGCAGGTGTAGAATGTCGTGTTATGGATACCTTCACTCTCATTGCCGATTTTCAGCCCGCGGGCGATCAACCACAGGCTATTGCTGCACTGGTCGAGAGCTTGGAACATGGCGTGGCGCATCAGACCCTGCTCGGGGTCACGGGGTCAGGCAAGACCTATACCATGGCCTCGGTCATTGCCCGGGTGAACAGACCGACGCTTATCCTGGCGCCGAACAAAACGCTGGCGGCCC
>SXGT01169129.1_pt1 | contig 31973 bp, 25 predicted proteins | sample 3176221 | NCBI WGS metagenome assembly SXGT01 (sample SAMN11356862, study PRJNA531348) | freshwater metagenome | isolation source: freshwater sample F1-120 | place: China: Fuxian Lake, Yuxi | collected 2017-12-25
CCTGCCGCCCATGCCGCCGCCGCCGCCACCGCCACCACCGCCGCTCGAGCCGCCACCACCACCGCCGCTCGAGCCGCCGCCGCCACCGCCGCTCGAGCCGCCACCGCCACCACCGCCGCTCGAGCCGCCGCCGCCCTGTGCCGTGACCTCGCTGCCGGCGGTGTCCACCTTCGCCTTGACGGTCGTCCCGAGCATCTTGAAGGCTCCCGCGGCCACGAGGAGGACGCCCATGATCAAGAGCGCGTACTCCGACAAGGACGCGCCCCGGCGACGGTACGGTCGTGCGTGTCGCGAGGACGCGGGCCGTCTCATCGCCTCCAGCGTAACACTCTCGGGCGGCGGCGCCGCGCTCGAACGTGGTACCGTGGCGCGTCCACATGGGGAAGGTCGCGCTCGAGCTCCGGGGAATACGGAAGACGTTCCCGGGCGCGAGCCCCGACCTGCCCGTCGTCCGTGCGGTTCGCGATGCGAGCATGCGCTTCGAGGTGGGGACGATCTCCTTTCTGTGCGGCGAGAACGGCGCCGGCAAGAGCACCGTCCTCCGCGGCGGCGCCGGCTTGCTCGATCCGGACGCGGGGCAGGTCGAGGTGTACGGCCGCCCGCTGGCGCGCGGACGCCGCGCCGCCGGCGACGCGGGCGTCGCCATGGTGGAGCAACACTTCGCGCTCGCCGACAGGCTCACGGCACTGGAGAACATCGTCCTCGGCCACGAGCCACGCCGGGGTCCGACGGTCGATTGGGCCGCGGCGACGTCGCGGATCCGCGAGCTCGAGCGCACACTGGGCACCCACCTGCGCCTCGACGCCGAGGTGGGGTCCCTCGGCGTCGGCGATCGGCAACGCGTCGAGATCACCCGAGCCCTCTTCCGCGACGCGCGCGTGCTCATCCTGGATGAGCCGACGGCCGTGCTCACGCCGAGCGAGGCCACGGCGCTCTACGAGACCCTCGGGGCGCTCGCTTCGGCCGGGCGCGCGGTCGTCGTCGTCACGCACAAGCTCGAGGAGGTGGCCGCACACGCCGGCTGTGTGGTCGTCATGCGCCACGGCGAGGTCACCTTCGCATGGACGAACGCCCAGGGGCCGCGGCCGGAGATCGACGAGATCGCGAGGGAGATCATGGGGAGAGAGGCCCCGACCGCTCTCGCGATCGAGCGCCAGGAGCGGGGCGGGCTGGCGCTCCGGCTTCGGGGCGTCGCGGTGGGCTCGGCGCTCCGGGGCATCGATCTCGAGCTCCACGAGCGCGAGATCGTGGGCGTCGCCGGCGTGGAGGGCAACGGGCAGCGTGAGCTCGTGGATGTCCTCGCCGGCGCGCCTCACGCGGGGGAGGTCACGCCGGCGCCGACTCCCGGGCGCGTCCGTGTGGTCCACGAGGATCGCCAGCGGGACGGCCTCGTCCTCGACGCGAGCGTGCGCGACAACCTCGTCCTCGACGCGCTGGGCGGTCTCACCCGACGGGGCATGCTCGACGTGGCCGCCATGACGCGCGAGGCGTCGCGCCGCCTGGCCGCCATAGGCGCGGAGCTGCCGCTCGACGCACCGGCCCGGCAGCTGTCAGGCGGCAACCAGCAGAAGGTCGTCATGGCGCGCGCCCTCGCGGCGAAGGACATGGCGGTCCTCGTGTGCGCGCATCCCTCGCGCGGCGTCGACGTCGCAGCCCAGGCGGCCCTCTGGCGTGAGATCGTGCGCGCACGCGACGAAGGGGTCGCCGTCCTGATCGTGAGCGCCGATCTGCGCGAGCTCCGCGCGCTGGCGAGCCGGATCATCGTCTTCTACAAGGGTCGGATCGTCGCCGAGCTTCCCCCCACCGCCTCCGACGAGGACCTCGGACGCGCCATGCTCGGTCTCAGCGACGGAGCCGCGGCGTGAACCTCCGGGCGTCGTGGCGCGGGCTACGTGGCACCGTGTTCGCGCTCGCCCTCGCGTGGATCGCGTTCGACGTGCTCGCGATCGCGTACGGGCTCTCGCCGCTCGCGCTGGCGTCGACGCTGTTCTCCGGCACGTGGGGCACGAGCTACGGCGTCGGACAGGTGCTCTTCAAGGCGACACCGCTCGTCATCGCCGCCGTGGGGATCGACGTCGCGTTGCGCGCGGGTCTGTTCAACGTCGGAGCGGAGGGTCAGCTCGCCGTGGCGAGCCTCGCGGTCGCGGTCGTCGGCGGCCGGCTGGGCGGCTGGCCCACCGCGATCGCGATCCCGACGGCGCTCGCCGTCGGCGCGGTGGCCGGCGGGGCGTGGGCTTGGGTGCCCGGCGTGCTTCGCGCCCGGGCGGGGGCGCACGAGGTGATCTCCACGATCATGATGAACAAGATTGCCGAGTCGCTGGTGGGTGCGCTCCTGGCCTCCGGGCTCGCCCTCGAGGGCACGGTCCGAACGCAAGATGTCCCCGCGTCGGTGGCGCTCTCGCGGCTCGACGCGGGCTGGGCGGGGGCCACGACCCGCTTCGTTCATGTCGATTTTCGCGGCAGCGCCGCGAGCACGGCGCTCGTGATCGCGATCGGGCTCCTCCTCCTGGTGCGGCCCTTCTATGGTCGCGCGCGCGTCGGCCGAGAGCTCGAGCTCGTACGCATGAACGAGCGCGCCTGCGCGCGCGAGCGGGTGCCCGTGGCGCGCCGCAAGGTCCAGGGCATCGTGCTCTCCGGCGCCGTGGTCGGCCTCGCGAGCTCGGCGACGGTGCTCGGCTACAAGGGCTACTTCGAGGAGGGCCTCGGCGCCGGAATCGGCTTCGCGGGGCTGGGGGTCGCGCTGCTCGGGCGCCGGAGCCCGCTCGGCATCGCGTTCTTCGCGCTCCTCTTCGCAACGCTGCAGCAGGGCGGCCTCGCCGTCAACGCGCTTGTCCCGAAGGAGTCGATGGACCTGCTCGCGGCCATCGTCGTCGTGACGCTCGCGCTGGCAGAGGGGCGCCTGCGCGGCCTCCTCACCGGGCCATCGGCGGTCCGCACGTGAGCGCGCTCGGAGCGGTCCTGTCGTTCACGATGGTCGCGCAGACACTCCGAATGAGCGTCCCCTACGCGGCGGCCGCGACCGGAGGCGTGCTCGGAGAGCGAAGTGGCGTCGTCAACATCACGCTCGAGGGTGCGCTCCTCGCGGGCGGGTTCGCCGCGATCGCGTGCGATCTGGCGACGGGAAGCCCGGCCGCTGGCGTCCTCGCGGCGGTGTGCGCCGGCGCCGTGTTCTCCCTCTCCCACGCGGCCCTCGTCGTCCACGGGCGCGTCGACGGCATCGTCAGCGGGATCGCGATGAACCTGCTCGCTGCCTCGGGGACGAGACTTCTCCTGCGCACGCTCTATGGGTCGAGCTCCAACTCTCCGACCGCTCCGGGCTTTCACTTCCTTGCGGTCGACGCGCGCACGGGCTCGGGCCTCCTCCTCCACACCCTCGTCGACCCGCCGACGCCCCTCGTCGCGCTGGCCGTCATCGGCGTCGCCTGGCTCCTCCGCGCGACGCCGTTCGGGCTGCGCATTCGCGCCGCGGGCGAGGCGCCCAGGGCCCTCGCGAGCGTCGGCGTGGACGTCGCGCGGATCCGCGTCCTGGCCACGACGCTCGGGGGGGCGATCACGGGCCTCGGGGGCGCCGCGCTCGCGCTGGACCAGCACCAGTTCCAGGCGCAGATGAGCGGGGGACGCGGTTACATCGCGCTCGCGGCGGTCGTCCTCTCGGGGTGGAACGCGCGCCGTGCGGCGCTGCTCTGCGTGGCGTTCGCGTTCCTGGACGCGCTGCAGATCGTCCTCCAGAACGAGACGGCCGTGCCGGTCCAGCTGCTCACGAGCCTGCCGTACGTGGCGACGCTCGTCGCGCTCGGGGTCGTGCTCGGACGGGGGCGCGGGAGCTTCGCCGCGCCGGCCGGGCTCGGCCGTCAGCCGGACGAGTGAACCAGCGCACCCGCGCACCAGACGCGCGAGGTCCTGCTGGTGCCCCAGGGCTGCACGATCGCGTGCTCGTGCGGGAGATCCCACGCGACCATGTCGGCGCGCTGGCCAGGCGCCAGGAAGCCGCGGTCATCCAGCCCGAGCGACGAGGCCGCGACGCGGGTGGAGCCGAGGATGGCCTCGTCCGGCGTGAGCCCGTAGAGACGGACGGCGATAGCGAGCGCCAGCGGCAGGCTCTCCGTCGGTGCGGTGCCCGGGTTGGCGTCGCTCGCCACGACGAGACGGACACCCGCCGCGCGCAGCGCAGCGACCGGCGGTGGTGCCTGCTGCAAGGTCAGGCTCGCGATCGGGAGGAGGACCGCGTGCACGCGGGCGTCCGCCAGCGCAGCGATCCCCACCTCGGACACGTTCTCGAGGTGATCGGCGGACGCAGCTCCGAGCTCGGCCGCGAGCTCGGCGCCGCCCACGTCCGCGAACTGCCCGACGTGCAGGCGGACGCCGAGGCCCGCGGCCCGCGCGGCCTCGCCGACGCGGCGCGCCTCCTCCACCGTGAAGGCGTTGCGATCGACGTACGCGTCGACATACGCGGCGAGTCGGGCCCTCGCGACCTCCGGCACCAGCTGCTCGGCGGCCTTGCGCACGTAGGCCTCGCGATTCGCGCGGGCGTCGAGCGGCAAGGCGTGAAGCGCGAGGAGCGTCGGGACGACGGAGGGTACGCCCGGTCGCGAGGTGACGGCGGCGATCGCGCGGAGCTGCTTCAGCTCCTCGTGCGGAAGCAACCCGTAGCCGCTCTTGACCTCGCAGGTCGTGACGCCGAGCGCGGCCATCCGGGTCAGACGGAGCGCCAGCGTGTCCGCGAGCGCGCCCTGCGCGGTCTGCACGATGGCGCGGTGGCTGGAGAGGATCCCCCCCCCGGCGGCAAGGATGGCCTCGTAGTCGCCGCCCGCCATGCGGACCGCGTACTCGGCGTGCCGCGACCCTGCCCACGCGGCGTGCGTGTGCGCGTCGACGAGGCCCGGCGTGAGGACGCGTGCGCCGAGATCGAGCACGGGAACCTCGCGTGGCACATCGCTCGCCGGGCCGACAGAACGGATCGTGGTCTCGTCGAAGACCACCGCGCCGTCGGCGATGCTGCCAAGCGGATCACCGGCGGACGCGCGCGCGGGATCGCAGGTCACGACGCGCTGGCAGCGAACGGCGCGGGGGCCCTCGTTCATGTGGATCCCATACCATCTCCCGGGCTCCCGGGCGCCCGCTCGAGGGCCCGCCGGAGGCGGTCGCGGACGCCGTCGTGAGCCCCCGCGAGGCGGTCGAGGTCGTCCACGGTGGTGGGCCGCGGAGGGACCCGCCGCCTCAGGGCGAGCCCGCGGTGCGCCGCCTCGGTCGCGCGTTCCTGGAAGGCCACGGAGCGCTCGATCTCGCGCACGAGCGCCGCGTGCGCGCGATCGGCGAGGTCCTCGTCGGAGCAGACGAGCAGGAGGTCACACCCCGCCACGATCGCCGCGACGCTGGTCTCTTCTACGTTGGCCTCGAGGGCCTTCATCTCGAGGTCGTCCGAGACGAGGACGCCCTCGAAGCCCAGCTCGCCCCTGAGGAGGTCCGTGGCCACGGCGCGGGAGAGCGTGGCCGGGTGGCTCGGGTCGAGGGCCGGGTAGAGGACATGCGCGCTCATGAACGCGTCCAGCCCGGCGCGCGCCGCGGCGCGGAACGGGACGAGGTCGATCGCATCCAGCCCCGCGCGATCCCGGGACACGACCGGGAGCACGAGGTGGGAATCCTGCGTGGTGTGACCGTGCCCGGGGAAGTGCTTCCCGCAGGCGAGCACGCCGCCCCTCGCGAGACCCGCGGCGAAGGCGAGGCCATGCAGGACCACCGCGGACGGCTCGCGCCCGAATGCGCGGTCGCCGATGACGGGGTTGGTGGCCTCGGTGTTCACGTCGAGCACGGGCGCGAAGCTCATCGTGAAGCCCACGGCGCGGAGCTCCTCGGCCTGGGCGGCCGCGACGGAGGCGACAAGACCGGGATCGGCCTCGGCGGCGCGCGCGAGCCGCGACATCGACGGGAGGGAGAAGAAGGGCGCCTTGATCCGCTCGACGCGGCCCCCTTCCTGATCGACCGCGAGGAGGATGGGCCCCACTGGCGCGGCGAGCGCCGCGAGCGCGGCGTTCATCGCCTGGAACTCGTGCGGCGTCCTGCCGTTGCGGCCGAACAGCACGGCTCCGGCGCGCTCGCCGCGCGAGGCGGCGCGCGCGAAGCGAGGGGAGGGCGAGCCGCCCGCGAAGCCCGTGACGAGGAGCTGCCCCGCGAGGGTGGCGGCCGTGAACGACATGGGACCTTGCTACTCCAGTCTGGGATCGGCCGTCCATGGGCACGAAGCAGGACCGCCTCCACCCGAGGAGGGGCGAGGCCGCTCAGCCTGCGCGCGGAGGAGGCGTGCGAGCGCCTCGCGCGCGCGGTGGTGTGCGGATGGGGCTAGGATGGAACCGCACATGGGATCCGCCCACCCTTCGCTCGTCCGAGCGATCGTGCTCGCGGCGGCGAGCGCTGTCGCTGGAGGTGTCGTCACCGGTTCTGGTCCGGGCCGCGCCACCCAGGGCCCCGTGTTCGCCGACGTGGCGCCGCTGGTTCACGCGCGCTGCGCCCCATGTCACCACCCGGAGGGGGCGGGGCCGTTCCCGCTGCTCTCCTACGACGACGTGGCGCTTCACGCGCCCGAGATCCGCCGCGTCACGGCCACGCGCTACATGCCTCCGTGGCGGCCGTTCCCCGGGTCGGTCGCCTACCGGAACGATCGGAGCCTGACGACCGCGGAGATCGATCTGCTCGCGCGCTGGATCGACGCGGGTGCGCGGAGAGGCGCGCCGGCCGACGACCCCTCGCCCCCCGTGTTCACGGGAGGCTGGCAGCTGGGGCGGCCCGACGTGGTGCTGCAGATGGCCACCCCCTTCTCGCTGGGCCCCGACGGTAGCGACGTGTATCGCAACTTCGTGATCCCCTCCACCATGGCCCGGCCACGGTGGGTGCGCGCCTGGGAGCTCAGACCGGGGACGCGGGCGATTCACCACGCGATCGTGAACGTCGATCGCATGGGGCTCGCGCGCCGACGTGATGCGCTCGACGCCGAGGCGGGGTACCCGGGAATGGATGTGGGTGACGTCCAGTCTCCGGGGGGATTCTACCTGGTGTGGACGCCAGGCAAGACCCCGACGCCGCCCGAGCCCGACGCGGCATGGCCCATCGACGAGCACACGGACCTGGTCCTGCAGCTCCACATGCAGCCGACGGGCAAGCCCGAGGCGATCCACCCGACCATCGGGCTGTACTTCACCGACCGGCCACCGAGCCGCCCGCGGCTCACGTTCCGGGTCGGCGATCCCAACATCGACATCCCGCCGGGCGCGCCCGCTCACGTCGTGCACGCCGAGGACGTCCTCGCAGACGACGCCGAGATGGTGAGCCTGTTCCCGCACGCCCACTACCTCGCGCGGAAGGTCCGGACCTGGGCGCGCCTGCCGGAGGGCTCCGAGCGGCTCCTCCTCCGTATCGACGACTGGGACTTCGACTGGCAGGACAGCTACACCTTCGAGCGTCCGATCGCCCTGCCGCGGGGGACGGTGATCCACGTCGAGATCACCTACGACAACTCGGCGGCCAACCCGCGGAACCCGAGCAACCCCCCGCGCCGGGTCACGACGGGCGAGAGGTCCACCGACGAGATGGGCAACGTGACGTTCGAGATCATCCCGGCCGGACCGACCGCGATGAACCGGTTCCGGGCGGCGCGTTACCGCCGCGAGCTCGCGGCCAGCGAGACGGGTCGCCATCACTACAACCTCGCGAACGCACTGGCCGATCTCGGGAGTCCGGACGAGGCCATCGATCACTACCGGCGGGCCCTCGTGCTCACGCCCGACCTCGGACCGGCGCGCTTCAACCTCGGACGCCTCCTCGTCGCGCGAGGTCGTGGCGAGGAGGGCGTCGCAGAGCTTCGCGTGGCCGTCAAGGCGGCGCCGCGCGACGCCGCGGCACGGGTCGCGCTCGCGGGTGGGCTGGAGGGCCTCGGGAGGAGGGACGCCGCTCTCTCGGAGCTCCGGGCCGCGGTGCAGGCCGATCCCGCCAGCTCGCTCGCGCACAACGCGCTGGCGCACGCCCTCGCGGGGAGGGGCGATCGCGCGGCGGCGATCGCCGAGTATCGTGCGGCGCTCGCGATCGATCCGCGGAACGCGCGCTCGCGGCGCGAGCTCGCGGAAGTGCTCCGGACGGACGGGAGGGTCGCCGAGGCCGACGTCGAGGAGCGCGCAGCCCTGGAGACCGATCCGAAGTGAGCGTCAGGGTGGGCCGATGGAGCAGCCCACAGCCGGGACGATCCGCGCGGGTCCACGCCGGTCGGCGAGCGCGTCCTCGAGCGCGTCTTCGAGATCGTGGCGCGTGGCCTCGGGTCGCGCGACGCCGAAGTCGACCTGCCGGTCATCGATCCGACCGCGGTAGACCAGCTCGCGGCGCCGGCCGAACACGGCCACCTCCGGGGTCACGGTCGCGCCGGCGCGCCGCACGAGGGCGTGGTCGGGGTCGCGCAGCGCGCGAAGCGTGTAGCCGTAGCTCGCCATGTGCTCGCGGACCGCCGGCGCAGTGTCCGTCCGCCCCGCGTAGACGAGTTCGAAGGCGACCCCGCGTGGACCGAAGCGCCCGTGGATGCGCCGGACCTCGGGCGCGTAGCGGTTCGACACCGGACACTTCGCGCCGACGAAGACGAGCGCGGTGACCGTCCCGGGCGTGACGGGGTCGACCGCGTTGCCGTCCAGGTCGAGCCCTCGCGCCTCGGTGCGCGGGCAAGCTCCGAGCAAGAGAGAGGCGAGGGCGATCCCCGCGGCGCGCCTCCCCCCCCCAAGCCCGGTGCTCACCCTGTCCGAGCACATGGGGGTCGACCGAGGCGCATGCGCTGATTATCGTCCGGGCCTCGCGGCGACAGAAGCGGTTTCTCGGAAGCCCCTGCGTCCTGGAAGCCCCTGCGTCTTGACGGGGCCCGCACGCCACGTCTAACGTCCCGGCCTCGCGTTGCACGTGCAAGACCGAAGACGACGTATGGCGGGTCTCGTGGTCTGCGCGGCACGCGACGACGTGTCGTCAGTCGAGGTCGCACAGGGTCGCCCGCCGTGTGGATGACGGATCTCGTCGCGTCGCTGCCGGTCGCCGTGCTGGGCGTCGGGGGTGCGTTCGTCGTGTCGTGGTGGGAGCGGCGACGGGGCGTGACGATCGGATGGCCCCTTCGCCTCGCGGCCGGCCACGCGCTCATGCTCGGGTGGATGCAGGGGTGCGGGATGGTCGCGGCCTTCACCGGCGCCCTCACGACGGGAGTCGCCTGGTCGATCGTGTGCGCGTGGGCGGTCGTGTGTGGCGCCGCCGCGTGGGCTCAGCCCTCGCGGCCACGAGGGGCGCCGCGCGCGGCGATCTGGTGGGCGTTCCCGCTCGCGGCCACGTTCCTCATGGCGACGGTGCCGCCCTGGGATCGCGACGAGATGGTCTACCACCTCGCGCTCCCGCGCTACTTCGCCGCGCACCGCGGGTACGCGACGCCGGACGACAACATCTTCGCCTCGATGCCCCTGGGCTGGGAGACGGCGCTCACGGTGCTTCACGCCCTCCGTCGCGATTCGATGGCTGCGCCTCTCGTGAACCCCAGGCTCGTCGGGGCGTGGACAGGCCTGAACGTGGCGCTCGCGACGACCGGCCTGGCGCGCGCCCTCGGAGCCCGGAGGCTCGCGCCGTGGGCGGGGCTGGCGTGGCTGACCGTGCCGACCGCGATCGAGTTCTCGGCGTCGGCGTACGTGGAGCCGTACCTCGCCCTGGACGCGACGCTGGCGCTCGCCGCGCTCGCCCTCGCCGCCCGCAAGGGCAAGGCCTTCGACGGGCCGGCCATCGCCTTCGCGGCCTCGTGCGCCGCGGTGAAGTACTCGGGCTTGCTCGTCTTCGCTTTCGTGGCCGCCGGGCTGGTCGCGGTCGCGCGGACCCGGCGCGACGGCGCGAGCGGGAAGGGCGCGCGCGGGCTCGTCCTGGTCGTCGGCTCGCTCGCGCTCGCGTCCCCGTTCTACGTCCGAAACGTGCTCGAGCGAGGCAACCCGGTGTTCCCCGTCGCCTTCGGGATCTTCGGCGGACGCGGGTGGGACGACGTGAGGGCCGCGGCGTACGTGGAGACGCTCGCCCGCTATGGCTACGGGCGAGATCTGCTCGACTTCGCCCTCCTCCCGTTGCGCCTCTTCGCCGCGTACGACTTCCGCGCGGGCTTCGAGGGTGCCATCGGTCCGTTGTGCGGCGTCGCCGCGCTCACGATCCTCGTCGCGCTGGTGCGAAGCGTCGCAAGGGAGCGCGCTCGCGAGGCGCCGCCTCGGAAGACGACGGTCGCGCGCGCCCTGGTCGGCGCGTTCGTCGTCACGTGGTTCGTCTTCTGGGCAGCGACCATCCAGCAGGCGCGCTTCTTCCTCGTGGCCGTGCCGCCGCTGGTCGCCCTCGGCGCCGCCTCGGCGCCCGGCGTGTCGCCGCGCAGGTGGCTTCGTCGGGCCACCGTGGCCATCCTCTCCGTCGCCTGCTGCCTCGCGGCCGCCCCGGGTGTCATGCACCTGTGGCGTCGGCAGGAGACGTCGGCTCACCTCTCCGGCGCCCTCGACCGTGACGCGCTGCTCGGCCGGCTGATGCCGACCAGCTACGCCGCGATGCGCGAGACCGGGCAGATCGTGCCGACCGGAGGCAAAGTGTGGCTGGTGTGGATGCGCGCGTACACATATTACTTCCCGCGCGACTACCGCATCGACTGCGTGTACGAGGGGTGGAGGCTCGAGGAACTACTCGAGGGCGCTCCCGATCCGGCCAGCGCGCGCGTCGCGCTGGAGCGGGCCGGGATCACGCACCTCCTCGTGAACCACGCGTTCTTCCTGCAGGGGCGCTCGGCGGACGTCACGCCCGGTCGCACCGAGCGGTTGCGCCGGCGCTGGGAGGTGCTCGTCGCTTCGGGCGAGCTGCGGGTGCTCCGCGCCTGGGGTCCCGTGCAGCTCTACGCCGTGCCTCCGCGTTGAGTCGGCCGCGCCGACGCGCCGCTCGGCCCGTCCAGGCCCGGTGATCAGGGGGACGCGGTGTGCTCCGGGGGGGCGAGCTCCGTGCTCCAGTTCCGGGCGCAGCCGGGCCTGCGGTGGCCCTCGAGCCCCGCGCACGCCGCGGCGTCCGTCACCGGGCCCAGCAGGGTGAACGCGGTTCGCGTGACGAACGGGAACGTGGCGCGCCAGGACCGCTCCAGCCGCAGCGTGGTGTCGTTCACCGCGTCCTCGAACGAGCGCCTCGCGTAGGCCGCGAGCTGTCGCTGGATCTGGCGACGCTCGTCCTCGTCGTCGGTGAGCGCATACGCGCGCTCGAGGTATCGAACGGCCGCCTCGCGTTCGCCCCTTCGCCCGAGGATGCTCGCCGCCGCCGCTGTCTGCCCTGGTTTGGCGCCGACGTCGAGCGCGTGGGCCAGCGCGAGCGCCCCCTCCGTGCGCCACCGCTCACGCTCCTGGAGGTCGTCGAGGTAGGCGGGCGCGCTGAAGGCGATGAACTGCCCGTAGTGGAGCCACAGCTCTGCGTCCCTCGGCCGCTCGCGTGTGCCACGCTCGAGGTACGCGCGTGCGTCGCGCGCGTCCTTCTCGGACCCCGTGGAGAAGTTGGTGTTGGTTGGCTGGTAGATCAGGAAGACCTCGACGTACGAGTAGATGGCGCGAAACGACGGGTCCAGCTCGATGATGCCGTCGATGAAGCGCCGCGCGTCGCGGAAATAGCGCCGCTCCATCCAGTGCCGCCCGTACTCGAGCAGGAGCTTGGCCCACACGATGTCGGCGAGCGCCGCGTCGTAGCCGAGCGCCGACAGCTTGAGCTCCTTCGGTGGGGGGATGAGGAACACGTCGTCGCGCGCCTTGATCCCGTGGACGACGCGCGCAAGATCCGGCTGCGTCATGGAAATCCCCAGGGCCGCGGCAGCGCACACGACAAGCGACCCTGCGCCGGTCCGCAGCGAGGCCGGCGTCATTCGAGCTCGGCCTCCACGTAGAGGCCCGGCTCCCGTGAGCCGTGCCCGCCGCGCGCGGCGCCCCGGGCCTCGAACGAGCTGAGCTGCCCGTCCCCGTCCAGATCGCCCCGCGCGCGCGCGACGAAGGTGCTGTGCTCGGCGCCGAGCGACGTGTCGAGCGCGTACGCGAAGGCGTGGGGCACGCCGTCCGGAGCCGCCCGGAAGGCCAGCGCGACCCAGGAGGGATGGCTCCATGTTCCGGGGGGATCGAGCTCCTTCACGCCCCGCGGGGGAGTCGCGGGGGTCAGCGGCACACTCGGAGGAAACGCGGATGCGGTCGGTCGACCCGCCGCGTGAGCGACGCAGGCAGCCGACAGGGACGACACCCCCTCGAGGGCCTCCGTGAGACGCGACGCGTGCACCTCGCGTACGAAGGCAGGAACCGACACCGCGAGGAGCGACCCGCCGATCGCGAAGGCGACCGCCCCCTCCATCCACGTGATGCGCCGCGCGGTCATCGTCACTCGTCCGGATCGGTCCGGCGCACGAAGGGATCCACGGCGGCCTCCATGTGATCGTCGGGACGGATGACGGCTTCGAAGCGCGAGGCGTGACCGTCTGCGTTCAGATCCCCCGTCGCCAGCGCCGACGCGCGCGCCGACGCCCCGGCGCCTTCGGAGACGAACGAGTAGGCGTGGTGCTGGGCCTGGGGGATCGAGAAGCGCAGCTCGTGCCACGGGGAGACGGCCCAGTCGGCGGGTGCGCTCTGGTAGTCTTTTCCTCGCACGTCGAGCGGATCCGCCGGCACGCTCTGCGTGGAGGAAGGGGGAAAGTGCCTCGTCGCGCGGGCCTGTCCGGGATCGGTGCCGGCCGGCTGCGAGCTGTCGGATTCGTTGAAGTAGCGCGCGCCCGCGTGTCCAAGGGTCGTGACCAGCGCCACCGCCTCTGCAGCCTTTTTCTGGCGCAGGTACTTCGACGCGGCAACCATGCCTACCGAGACCAGCAGGCAAGCGAGGCTCAGGAAGATGAAGAGCTCCGGGGCGGTCAGCCCCCGTGAGGCGAGGCGCCTTCGGGACACGGCCGCGTATGGTAGCGGAGTCGCACCGGTCTGCGGGGATTTTCGACCCCCTCACGTCGCGAGATGGAGACGCCGGAGCATCGTGGCCCGGACCGTGGGGATGCGAAAGCGGTAGATCACGGCATCGGTGAAGTAGTGCGCCATGACCACCGACGCGAGCACCAGCTGTGCGTACTGCAGGACCACCGCGCTCACGGCCGGGAAGCGCACCGAGAAGGGTGCGGTGTACAGTCCGACCATCAGCGAGGGGACCATCGCGACGAACAGTGTCGCGGCGCGACGCGGCGACCACGCGTTCTCGCCGTCCTTCCGGAGCATCCTGTTCGTGAGGAGGAGGTACTCCAGGCCGTGCACGCCCCCGATGAGCGCGCTCCCCCAGATGGGGCTGTAGATGAGGACCCCGAAGTACCCCGTGTAGAGCAGCACGTAGACGGCCTTGCCGCTCGTCCGGAACGACCCGGACATCGCATGGGCGATGAGGACGAGCAGGACCGTCCACGCGCCGATCAGCGCCCAGACCGTCGCGTGCGGCAGGATCGCCGGCATCCCGGGGACGGCCTGGGTCACAGGGAAGAGCGCGGACGACGTCGCCGGAACGAACAAGACGCGGACGGAGACCAGGACGAGGCCCACGGGCACCATCGCCTTCTGGAGGCGCAACTCGCGGGGGCCTGGAGGCGTCGCCCCCGCCCGGCTCCCCACGAGGTTGTAGAGGGACCAGACCCCCTTGGTCTGCGAGAGGCGGTGGTGGGTCGCGAACAGGTACGCCACGGCGTAGCCGAAGTCGGCCCACATCGGGAAGGGCACCTGCGTGGCCCAGAACATGGCGAAGGCCAGCGCAAACGCCACGAGGCCGCCCCCCACGACGAGCCGCGGCTGGCCCGGTGCGGCGGCGAGCACATCGCGCTGCACGAAGAGGAGCAAGAACGTCAAGAGCACGTGGCTCGTGTTGAGCAGGACGTACTGCGAGACCCACCCCGCGTATGTGCGCTGCACCGCGCCCGCGCCGTCCCCGCGCCACGCGGCGATGGCCACGAACACCATCACGGCCGCCAGCGGCACCAGGAGGACCGCCAGATCCGCAGGCGCGCTGTGGAGCCAGACCCTGCTGCTCCCCTGCTGCCGACGACCTGCGCCCGGAGAGGACATCAGCTCGACCTACCTCGCGCGTGAACGAAAAAAAAAGAAGACGCCCCCGACCCATGAGATCGGAGGCGCCACGACGTAGCCCGCGGAGGACTACTCCTCCGGGTTGCTGACCTGAATCTGCGTGATCGGGATCGGCTGGCCGTTCGCGATGGCTCCACCGGTCATGAAGCTCGAGTCGATGGTGTCACCGTTGAGATCGCCCTGCGCCTGTGCCGTCCAGCCTGAGGCGGCGGCGAGCGCCGCGGGGAGGGCCGGCGGCGCCGGAGCCGCGGCGAGCGGGTTCTGAACGCCCGGGCTTCGGTAGGTGTAGCGGTAGTACTGGGGCTGGTTCATCTCGAACTTCAGACACCTCCACCCGACGGTCTGGCTGCCCGTCTGGTAATCGTTGTTGGGTGTCGTGTTCGCGACGTACTTCTTGTTCCGGATGGCGGCCACCGCGGCGGGCACGTTGGTCGCCGTGAGGCACAGCGCGTGGGTGGTGCCGGCGCCGGTGGTGCCGGTGACGAACTCGGCCGTGGCGTTCTCACGCTCGTACGCGGCGATGGAGTTCTGGTTGATGGCGCCGATGGTGTTCGTCGCCTCCGCGGTCTTGGCGTTGGCCAGGTACTTGCGGACGCCGAAGATCGCCAGGATGGCGTGGATGCCGACGATCGCGACGACGATCATGAGCTCGATGAGCGTGAAGCCCCGGTTCTTGCGCAGTTTTCTCAGCATGAATGTTCTCCTTGTTCGAACGGCCACGTCGTCCACCCCTGTCCGCCCGCTAAGCAAAGGTCGCGCCAGGAAGGAGGCTTGCGCGTTTGCAATGATATCCGGCAATTACGCCAGCCCCCGCCCCCCCCGACGGTGCCGAAAAACGACATGAGGGTGACAAAATTCGTCAATGCGGCGTGCACTTACATAGGTCCACCTACATCGCCCCGGCGCGTCGGAGGGCAGTCCAGGGCCGCAAGCCGCCGCGGCCCACTACTTGCTAAGCGATTCGAGATGGCCCTTCGCGCGCCCCGGCTGCAGAGAGGGTTCACGCTCATCGAGCTCATGATCGTCGTCGCGATCGTCGGCATCCTCGCCATCCTGGCGATCTTCGGCGTCCGCAAGTACCTCGCCAACTCGAAGACGGCCGAGGCTACGAACACGGTGGGGTTCTTGAACCACCTCTCCATGGCCGCGTGGGAGCGGGACACCGTGGCGGCCGAGTTCGTGACCGGCACGTCCAGCGCGAGCCTCGTCCATAGCCTGTGTGCACCGTCCGTGGCCGTGCCGTTGGCCGTCGCCAGCATCCGGAACAAGAAGTACGTCGCGAACCCCACGATCGGCGCAGCGGCGGACTACCACACGGGCAGCGCGACCGCCGGCTGGAAGTGCCTCAAGTTCGAGATGAACCATCCCCAGTACTACCGGTACAAGTATCAACCGGGCGGGCCGGTCATCACCACGCTGGTGATGCCGATCGCTGCGGGGGGGTGGACCGCCGAAGCCCAGGGGGACCTGAACGGGGACAGCATCAACTCGGAGTTCGCGGCAGGTGGCAACATCGTGAACGGTGTGGCCATCCCCCTCACCCAGATCGCCGTGAACAACCCGGAGGAGTAGCGGCTTTGCGGGGGACTGCGCCGCATGCTAACCTTCACGGCATCCACGCCCGTATCCAGGAGCATCCGATGAGAACAAAGCGCGCGGGCCTCACCCTCATCGAGCTGATGATCGTCGTGGCCATCGTCGGGATCCTCGCGATCATCGGCACCGTCGGTTACCGCCGGCTCGTCAACGGGTCGCGCTCCGCGGAACCGAAGCAGATGGTCGGAGCGATCCGGCTGGCCCAGGAGTCATACAAGGCCGAGACCGGCAACTACGCCGCAGTCCACTCCGGCAACGCGAAGCCGACGCTGGCGAGCTTCTGCCCCACGAACGCGGGCCTGACGGCCCAGCAGGGGAAGAAGTTCAACTGGGCCCCGGCCTGCGGCACGGGCAGCACGTTCGCCGTGCTGCCGGTGCACACCGACGGCGCCGTGAGGTACGGCTACGCCAGCATCGCCGGCGGCCCAGGCCTCAACCCCAACCCGCCCGCCGTGACCGTGGGTCCGAACACCGTGACGTTCCCGCCGCCCAACCCCGAGTGGTACCTCGTGTACTCCGAGGGTGACACGGACGGGAACGGCACCTTCACCTCGGTCGTCGGTTCGTCCTTCACCCGCGACATCTGGGTCGAGGAGGAGTGACGCCGGCGCGCGTCAGTCCTTGATCCAGCGGCGTTCGCCGGACGGGATCTCGTCGTCGCCGGAGTCCATGGCGAGCTTCTGGAGCCGGTAGCGCAGGCTCCGGAACGAGATGTTGAGGAGCTTCGCCGCGTTCGTGCGCACGCCGCCCGCGCGCTCGAGCGCCTCGAGGATCAGGCGGCGCTCGACCTCGTTCATGACCTCGTCGAGGCTGCATCCCTCGACGGGCAGCGACACGAGCGAGGGCATCGCCTTCGCGAGATCGCCGCTCAGCTCGGATGGCAGATCGCCGAGGCCGAGCTGCACGCTCGTCGCGAGCGCCACGGCGCGCTCGATGAAGTTCTCGAGCTCTCGCACGGTCCCCGGGAAGTTGTACGCCTGCAGGGCCCTGAGCGCGTCCGGCGAGAGGCTGCGGATGTCCTTGCCGTGTTCCTCGGCGCAACGCGCGAGGAAGTAGTGCGCGAGATCGCTGATGTCCTCGCGTCGATCGCGGAGCGGCGGCATGGGCACGCGGATGACGTTGAGCCGGTAGTACAGATCCTGCCGGAACCGGCCCTGACGGACCTCCTCCTCGATGTCGCGGTTGGTGGCCGCGAGCATGCGTACGTCGATCGTGGTCTCCTGCGTCTCGCCGACGCCGCGCACGCGTCGCTCCTGCAGCACGCGCAGGAGCTGGACCTGCATCTGCAGCGGCAGCTCGCCGACCTCGTCGAGGAGGACCGTGCCTCCGTCGGCCTCGCGGAAGATCCCCATGGTGCGCGCGGACGCGCCGGTGAACGCGCCTCGCTCGTGCCCGAACAGCTCGCTCTCGAGCAGCGCCTCGGGGATCGCGCCGCAGTTGACCACGCGGAATGGCCGCTGCGCGCGGTCGGAGGCCTGATGGATGGCGCGGGCGACACGCTCCTTGCCGGTGCCGCTCTCGCCCGTGATGAGCACCGTCGAGCGCGCGTTCGCGACCCGACCGACGAGCTCGTGGATCTTCCGCATCGACTCGGATCGTCCGAGCAGATCTCTCGGCTCGAACCGCGCGATCTGCGCCCTCAGTTTCCGGTTCTCGGCGACGATCTCGCTCTTGTCGAACGCGCTCGCGACCCGCGCCCGGAGCTCCTTCGTGTCGACCGGCTTGGTCAGGAAGTCGTACGCCCCCCGCCACAGGGCGTCCTTCGCGATGTCCAGGGTCGAGTGCGCGGTCATGACGATCACCTGTGTCTCCCGGCTGCGTGCTATCGCGGCGTTGATGATCTCGAGCCCCGACCCGTCGGGCATCATCAGATCGGTCAGGACGACGCCGTAGGGGTGCGGCGCGTTGACGACCGCGTCCTTCCCGGAGTTGAAGCCGGGTGCGAGCGTGACATCGTACGCCTCCCGTCGGAAGAGGATATCGAGCATCGCACGAAGGTTGGGCTCGTCGTCGATGACGAGCATCGTTCTCTTCGGCTTGGTCACCCAGGAGCCCCCATGCGCGCGATCAGTCTCTGAGCTTCGCGATCGCGGGCTTCGTCTCTCCGGCGCCGACGGACACCGAGATCGTCTTCTTGAGCGACAGCTCGGCGTTGATGAACAGGACGGTGTGGCTGCCGGGCGTGACCTTGACCTTCATCTGGGGGGTCTGTCCGAGCGGCTTTCCGTCGAGCACGACGTTGGACGCGGGGATCGAGTTGATGTTGAGGAAGGCCTCGCCCGTCGCGGCCGCCGCCGTGGGCGCCGCCGTGGGCGCCGCCGTCGCCGTCGGGGCGGCCGTCGCCGTGGGACGCGCGGTCGGCGCGACCGTGGCGATCGCGGTGGCCGTCGGCGCGGCGGTAGGTGCGACGGTCGCCGCGGGGGCGGTACCCTTCGGGTCGAGCGACACCGTGAAGGTCTTCTCGGCCTGGCCGTCCTCGAACTTGATGGGCGTCTTGAATTCGTTGAAGCCGAACTTCGAGGCCTCGAGGAACCAGGTCTTCGTCGTGTCGATCTCGACGGAGATGGGCAGGGTAGGGAGCTCGCGCCGATCGGCGCCCGAGACGATGAAGACCTTTGCGCCCGGCGTCGCGAGCTGGATGGTCGCCTTCCCCTTGGCCACCGCGAGCTGCATGTTGCCGAGGTCCTGCATCTCGTCCTTGCCGATGCTGATCTTGGTCTCGTATGCCTTGTAGCGATCCGATCCCGCGAGGCGGATCGTGTGGTCGCCGGGCGAGAGGTCCCTCACCTCCTGCGGCACCGGGCCGATCTCCTTGTTGTCGATGTAGAGCTTGACCCCCGCCTGGTGGCTCGTGATCTTGACACCGGTGCCCTTCGCGCTCCCGACGAGCGAGAAGTCGACCGTCGCGCTCTTCTGCGATTCCACCGACACCGTGCGGGGTGCGACCGCCTCGAACCCGCCGAGGATCTTGATCTGGTGGTCGCCCGTCGCGACCTGATCGACGATGCACGGCACCGTGTCGCACTGCTTCTTCCCGTCGACGAAGACCTCGACATGGTCGATGCCCGTGCCCTTGCCGTCGGCGACGTTGACGATGATCTTCCCCGTGCGCGGCATGAGGACGAACACGAGCGCCGCCGCGATGAGCCCCAGGAACACGATGCCGAGCCCGATGAACAGGCCACCCTTGCTCGCGCTCTGCGCCGGCGGTGGCCGTACGAGGGCGGTGGCCTCCATCGCGCGGCTCGTCATCTGCGAGGGCGGCATCTGCTGCGAGGGAGGCATCTGGTGGGACTGTGGCATCTGCTGCGAGGGCGGCATCTGCTGCGAGGGCGGCATCTGCTGCGAGGGCGGCATCTGCTGGGACTGCGGCCCCTGCGAGGCTCGCTGGGGCATCGGCGGCGCGGAGAGCGCGGGGGTCATCGACGGTCCAGGCGGAGGTGGAGGTGCCGGCGGGACGGAGGCCGCTCGCGCGGGCGGGCCGAGCGGGATCGGCTGCGTCTGCTGCGGGTACGGGGGGGGCGTCTGCGACGTGGGTCCGGGCATCTCGGCGGGCACTCCGGACGCGCGCGCGAAAGCGGACCCCACGGACGGTGGACCCGAAGGCGGCAGCATCGCCGGTGGGGGCGGCGGCGGCCGGACGGATGCGGGACCGGCAGCCGCAGGCGGCGGCGGCGGCGGCGGCGCCGGCGGCGGCGGCGGTGCCAGCTCCGCAACACCGACGAGCGTCTTCTTCGCGCTGACGAGGATCGACGAGTCGACGCGGTCCGGCGGGGGCGGGGCAGGCGCGGGGAGCATGGGCCCCGAGCCGGCGGTGGAGCGCGACCCGAAGAGCGACGGGATCTCCATCGAGGCCGAGCTGCGATCCTTGTCGAAGACGTGCGTCGCCTCCTCCTCGTCGTCCCAGTCGATGTCGAGCTTCGCGCCGCTGCCGTTCGCTCGCGCCGTCGGCGAGGCGGAGGGCTGGGGCTTGGTGGCAACGGGCGGAGGAGCGCCCATGGGGGGCGCGGGAGGTGGGGGACCGGGAGGTGGTGGGGGCGCCACGTGGGGCCCGGGCGCGCTCGCCGAGATGCGGTTCACGCTCCTCGGCCGCCGCTCGGAGGCCTCCCCCTCGACGCGATCTTCCCCGCCGAAGCTGTAGTCGGCGTACCCGCCGGGCGACGCCGGCGCGGCGGCCTTCGTCGTGATCGGCGGCAGCGAGCCACGGCCGGGCGGGGGCGGCGGGCGTCCACTCGTGGGTGTGCGGTTGCTCGGCGGCGGCGCCGACGGCGCCGGGAGATCGATCTTGGCACCCGGCACCGGTGGGGGCGGCGGGCTCATCCCGCCCTGCGAGGACGGCGCCGATCGCGGAGTGCTCAGCCCGAGGAGAGTCTTCTTGGGATCGACGAGGGTCTTCTTGACGTCGCCGGCGGCTTCGAGGCGATCGAGCGATCCGGCAGGTGACGCCGTGGCAGCGGGAAACGGCGGGTTGGAGGTGAGGGGCGGCGGGGGTGGGGGGGCCGCGCCCTTGTTCGTCTCCTTCGCCTTCTTGCCGAGGCCCTCGAAGATATCGAGATCCGAACCCTTGCTGTCGTCTGACATCCGTGACTCCGTTTCCGTCCCCGGAAAAACTCGCCCGTGCTGGCCACCTGAAGCGCGCGTGGGCGCGGCTCCCTCGCCGAAGATCCCCCGCATGATGTTGCTGATCTCCTCCCGCTGGGGGGTCGCGCCCAACGAGTCGGAGAATGCGTTGAGATCCTTGTAGAGTTCGCGGGCTGAACGGTACCGCTCTTGAGGGCTCTTTGCGAGGGCCTTGAGTATGATTTTGTCCAGCTGTGAGCCGACGGACGCGTTGTGCACGCTGGGCGGCTCGACCACCTGGCTCCGCACCTTCTCCAACACCATGATTTCATTGGGGCCGACGAAGAGCCGCTTCAGGGTGAACAGCTCCCACAGGCACACCCCGAGCGAGAACACGTCGGTCCTGTGGTCGACGTCGGTGCCCCCGATCTGTTCGGGGCTCATGTAGCCGAACTTCCCCTTGATCGTGCCGGCCTGGGTGCGCGCGATCCGACCCTTGGCCTTCGCGATGCCGAAGTCGATGAGCTTCACATCCCCCTGGTAGGAGACGACGATGTTCTGAGGGGACACGTCACGGTGCACGAGCGCCAGGGACTGGCCGCGGTCGTCCCTGCGGGCGTGCGCGTACGCCAGCCCCTCGCAGACCCGGGTGAACACGAAGAGCAGGAACTTCGGTGGCAGGAACCGCCCCTGCGCCGCAGCCTGATCGAAGATCCCGCGCAGGTCGCGGCCCTCGACGAACTCGAAGGCGATGAACCAGCGGTCGTCGATGTGCCCGACCTCGAAGGTCCGGGCGATGTGCATGTGCTCGAGGCGCGACGCGATGCGGGCCTCGTCCTCGAACATCGACAGGAACTCGTCGTCCTGCGCCACGCTCGGCAGGATGCGCTTGAGCGCAACACGACGGCCCGTCCTCGTGTCGGTCGCGCGGAACACCTCGGCCATGCCGCCCACGGCCAGCCGCGCCTCGAGCATGTAGGGGCCGAAACGCGTGGGCGTCACCCGCGCAGTGTACCGGGATTCCGCATCTCAGGCGAGCAGGCGCCCATCAGAACGGGGTGCTCGAGGCGGGCGGCGCCGCAGAGGAGGGCGGCTGCGCCGACGCGCTCTGGCTCGCTGCAGGCGCCGGCCGCTTGAAGTACCGCACGCGCTGCGACTGGAGGGGGAGCCAGACGTCTGCCGGGACGATCGGCGTCGCCTCGAAGTACGCGCGCGCACCGGGCGCACTCACGCGGACGAGGCGGGGACCGCCACGCGCGAGGGCGACCGGTTCACCCGCGATGTCCAGCGCGCCGCCGAGGAGCGGTCGCACCGAGGAGGTGACGAACATCCGCGCGCTGCACCCGGCGCGCGCGAGGATCGCCGCCATCGCGGAGGTGAGCGCCGCGCTCGGGGGCACCCCCGGAGGCACCTCGATCCACTCGAGCATGCCGTCCTCGTCGTGAACCCCGAGCGCGGCCCGGGCATCGGCGGGCCCCGTGTACGCGACCCCGTTGCCCGTCCCACCGACCCCCTCCACGAGCGGCGGGCCCGACCCCGGATCGGGCGGCGCCGCCGCGATCGTGAACACGCCCCGGTGGTGGTACAGGCGCACCTCGCCCGCGCTCGCGTCCTGCGTCGACGCCCCCGCGAAGACGAGCACCGTCGACGAGCCGCTCGGCGCGACGGTCACCGTCCTCGGATCGACGCGGAGGACCCGCAGCCGCGCCGCGGCGTGGGGAGCTGAGGCGCGCACGAAGGTCGTCGCGAGCGCGTACGGAAAGCCGTGCTGCGGGAGCCCCTTCACGCGCCACGCGCCCTCTCCTGGCTCGCGGGGCTCGGCCGCCGTCAACTCCGCCCCCGGCAGCACCGGCCGCGCGGTCAGGTAGAAGAAGTCGCGCGTGTCGCGCTGGATGTACTGCGGGAAGTTCATCTCCTGCATGCTCTTGATCATCCGGCGCGCGCGGAACCTGAACTCGGGGAGCTCCCGGATCGTCCCCTCGAACTCCCAGTCGGCCTGCAACGGGCGGCCGAGCGGCTTGAACGTCGCGGCGGGCTCCACGTTGTAGAACTCGAAGCCGGCGAGCCCCGGGTTCATGTCTAGATGCACGCCGAACGCGCAGCGTGCGGCGATCATCCCGTTCGCGAGGACGTCGGGCGCGATGTTGATCCCGTAGAAGTACCCCACGTGGTTGTCCTTCGTGAGGCAGACGCCGCTCCGCGTGGTGTGAATGTTGTCATACCAGCCGACGGGGGTGCCGCCCCAGTAGGTCCGACCCCACGGGTTGAAGCGATCGTTCTGCACGAGGGCGGTCAGGTTCTGGCGGAAGCTCACGACCTCGTCCGGGACCTCGGCCGATCGGGGCCACGCGCCGAACGCCGTCGAGCCGTCGCGGAGCTCGAGGATGGTGGCGGCGTACGGCTTCGGCGGGAGGTACATCGAGCCGTTCGCCTGCATGCCGAACTCACCGTGCGTCGCCTGGAAGCCACCGTTGAAGCCGCCGACCACGCGGCGCAGGACCTCGGGGGTCCGCGGGATGACGCCCGGGCCCGCCTCGCCCGTCGCGCTGATCGGTTCCACCGTGCCCGCCTCCATGTGGAGCGCGACCTGCCGCGGATCCCACATCGTGACGTAGATCCGGGTGTCGGGCCGACGCGCATCGCTGCGCACGAACGTCGTGACGAACGCGGGCGGCGCGCCTGGCGTCTGCGTGATGAAGGGATCCTTGTCGAGCGCGATCCAGTGGCCCTCGCCAGCGATGGGCGGAGACAGCATCGGCGCGATGGGGGCCGGCGGCCACCCGATCTCCGGATCCGTGAAGGTGGGCGCAGCGGTCTGCCCCGCGTTCACGCCGCCGAGGTCCTCCGCGACCTCCGCGCTCGACGTGTCCTTGCCCACGCGCGATCGGAGGCGGCCCACGACCTCGAGCCCGGTGAAGGCGACCGCCTTCACCCACTGCATCTTCTCCTCCCCGAACCAGCTCACCGCGCGCACGCGATCGACCGCCCAGGGGACGAGCGCCGCCGGCCGGGCGCGCGCGCCCCGCGAGATCCGCACGAGGGCGGCGCCGCCCACGACCTCGCCACGATCCGGCGCGAGTTCTACCTCGTCCTTGCCCGCCGTCACGAGCAGGTGACCGTCGTCGCGCCACGTCAGCCGCACCTTCTCGCGAGGAGGCTCGAGCGTGTAGACGTCGTGCAGGATGCCGGCGGCCTGGCCCGTCTGCTGGAGGTTCGACAGGCGCGTCTGGATGCCCTGGAGAAACGTGAAGTCCGGCGGCGGAGGCGCGCCCGCGAGATCGAGGACGTGGACCGCCGAAGTGACCCCATCGAGCTCGGTGGTGTACGCGACGCGCTGGCCCAGCCGGAGGGGCCGCGACTCCTCGACGCTCGCGCTCCGCGTCACATCGACGAGATCGTCGAGCGCCAGCAGCGCGCCTTCTGGCGACAGCGTGACCCGGGCGAGGTAGAGGTCGGCGGGCTCCGCCCGCACGCGCGCCCGGACGAGCGCCCGCCCGGCCCGCCGCAGGCCCGCCACGCGTCCGAAGTCGTCGATCCACAGGACGTCGTCGCGCTCGGCCGTCAGGTCGTGCTCGGCGAGCAACCCGGCCAGCGCCGCGCTGCGGCCGGACGCCGCGTCGTCCACGCCGGACGGTTGCGCCGCCTTGCACGCGAGGCCGACCGCGATCGCCACCGGGACGGGCCGCCATCTCGAGCTCATCAGGCGTGACAGGCGCGCGCGCATCGCGGGCTTTCGGGCTACCACCGATCCCTCCCCGAGGGAAACAAAGCCAGGCGGACCGCAACTCGGGTGCGGCCACAGTCAACACGGTTGGCGTGCTCCGTGAAAAGCAGCGGTAGGCATGCGACTTGAGCCTGGCCTGGGACGTGCTACCAAGTTGGTAGGATGCTCGCCCGTCGCGCGGCCCTCGCGCTCACGCTGCTCGTGGTCTCGTGCGTCGCGCCGACCTTGCCGTTGCCGCCGCCCGATGTGCCGCAGGTGTCGCGCGGGTCGGACGACGATACGTTCCACCTCTCGGGCCCGCACGGCGCGCAGCCGAACGCGATCGTCGTGGTCGTCAACTTGAACCCCGCCGTCCCGAGGGGAAAGCGCGTGGGCGGCGCCCAGGCGGATCAGGGAGGCAGCTGGGAATGCGACGTGTTCGCGCGGCCCGGCGACCTGCTCGACGTGACGCAGGAGATCGGCACGGCGCGCTCGCCGTCGATCACCGTGCGCGTGCCGCGCTGAGCGCGCGCTCCCGTCGAACCGGGGAGCGCGTCAGGAGACGACCCGCAGGCCGAGCCGGCGTCGCCCCCGCGCACGCGGAGCCTCGAGGACGTCGCCCACGAGGTCGTAGTCCGACGCCTGCGTGACCCGCACGCGCACGAGATCGCCCGGGCGGACCTCGCCGCCCGAGAGGTACACCTCGCCGTCGACCCCCGGGGCCTGGCCGGCATGTCGGCCCTTCATGACGAGCTCGTGCTCCTCGCTCGCTCCCTCGACCAGGACGGGAAGCTCGGTGCCGACGAGCGCTCGGTTCTTCTCGCGGGCGATCCGCCGCTGGAGGGCCATGAGGCGGCGGTACCTCCGCCCCGCGACGGCGGCGGGCACCTTGCCCTCGAGGCGCGTGCTCCGGCACGTCTCCTCGTCCGAATAGCGGAACACCCCGACGTGCTCGAAGCGGGCCCACTCGACGAAGGCGCACAGCTCCTCGAACTCGGCGTCGGTCTCGCCGGGGTGGCCCACGATGAACGCCGTACGGAACGAGAGCCCTGGGATCCTCTCACGCAGGTGGGCCACGACGCGGCGCTGTCGCTCGCGTCCGTGGCCGCGCTTCATGCGCCGCAACATCGCGTCCGCGGCGTGCTGCAAGGGCATGTCGACGTAGGGCACCACGCGGGGGTGGTTCGCGAGGAGATCGACGAGGCGCTCGTCGAGGATCTCCGGGTAGAGGTAGAACAGGCGGACCCACGCGATCCCCTTCGTGTCGGCGACCCGCTCGACGAGGTCGGCCAGGGAGGCGCGCCCCTTCGGCAGGTCGCGCCCGTACGCGACCGTGTCCTGCGAGATCAGGCACAGCTCGACGACCCCCTGCGCAGCGAGCGCCGCCGCCTCGCGCACCACGTCGTCCGCGGGCCGGGAGCGCTGCTTGCCGCGGAACTGCGGGATGGTGCAGAAGGCGCACGAGCGGTTGCACCCCTCGGCGAGCTTCACGTACGCGTACGCCCGGCTGTCCGAGAGCACGCGCGGATCGCTCGCGCGCACGATCCAGTCCGCCGGGTTGCCGACGAGGACACGATCGGCGCCCCCCTCGAGGACCTCGCCGAGCCGGAGCATGTCGCTCGATCCGAGGAAGTGATCGACCTCGCTCATCTGCTGCGCGAGCTCGGTCGGATAGCGCTGCGCGAGGCAGCCAGCGACCACGAGCTTGGTGCAGGCGCCGGTCTTCTTGAGCTCGGCGAGCTCGAAGATGGTCTCGATCGACTCCTTCTTGGCTTCGCCGATGAAGCCGCAGGTGTTGACGACGATGACCTCGGCGTCGTCGGCGTCCGGGACGATGTCGTAGCCCTGGCCGCGGGCCACGCCGAGCATCACCTCGGTGTCGACGCGGTTCTTCGGGCAGCCGAGGCTGACGAAGTGTATCCGCTTGCTGTCGCCATGCGCCACGCTCCCCGTGTAGCAGTTCCTGGTGCCGCCGGGCCGAACTTTGGCCCACGGATCCGACTTCGTGAATCGGAAACCGGGGGCGAGGCGGCCGTCGATCCGGGCGCCCCGCCCACTCGAGCCGGCCGGCGCTAGTAGCAGGCCACGTCAAAGTTGTCGTCGTTGGGCGTGCCCTTGAAGCCCGGCTCCCACTCGTCGAACGAGAGACTCCACCGCTGCCAGCTCGAGCGATCCGACCAGGCGCAGTCCAGCGGAAAGCTGAGCGAGCGCCCCGGCGTCAGGTTCGAGAACGACGGGTACGTGATCGTGTCGATCACGGTCGTGCCCATCTTGACGATGACGGTGTCGCCGTCATTCTTCAGGACGTCGGACGATCCGAAGCTGAAGAGCGGCGCCGTCAGGCGATGGTTCTGCGTGGAGTCGAGCGTGTCGGCGACGAGGAAGATGCCGTGGGGCTCGAGCTCGAACGGCGTGGTGATGGTCGCGAAGTCGACGCCGGTCGCGCCGCGGGGCGACTCGATGCGCAGGTTCTGAAGCTTGAGCCAGCAGTTCTGGGTGTTCTGGATCTCGACCCACTCGCCGCTGTCGGGCGTGCCCGCCTTCGAGAGGATCATCAACTCGACGACCGCGAGGTCGCCGGCCTTCACCGCTCCGGTGCAGTACACCTTCGGTGGAGGCCCTGCGTCCTTCCCCGCGTCGACGACCACCACGCCGCCGTCCGCGCTGCGGCCGCCGCCCGCGTCCGCGCCCGCCGGACGGTCCGGAGCGCCGAAGCTGCCCGAGGTGCCCGTCGACGTGTCCGGCGGCTTGCTGGGGTCCACGTCCGCGCCGGTGCCGTCATCGTCGAAGCCGTCGCCCGTCGGCAACGCCCCCTTCTTCTTTTCGGGGGCGGTGCTGCATGCGGACAGGGCCGCGGCCCCGACGATGACGACGACTGCACCCACGAGCCAACGCGTCCGCGACATGGATTCAGATCTCTAGCATGGATGGTTGGTTACGCTAACTTACATATGCCCCCATGTGGGAGGCATCAGTCCATCATCTGCATGAAGCGGTCGAAAAGGTAGAGGGCGTCGTGTGGACCAGCCGCGGCCTCCGGGTGGTACTGCACGCTGAACGCGCGGAGCGCGGGCGCCGCGAGGCCCTCGCTCGTGCCGTCGTTGAGGTGCACGTGCGTGGTCACGACGCCCGCGGGCAGGGTCTCCTTGTCGACGCAGAAGCCGTGGTTCTGGGACGTGATCTCCACCTTGCCCGTGGCGAGATCCTTGACGGGCTGGTTGGCGCCCCGGTGTCCGAACTTGAGCTTGTACGTGCGTGCCCCGAGCGCGAGCGCGAGGAGCTGATGGCCGAGGCAGATGCCGAAGATCGGGCGCTGGCCGAGCAGCTCCCTCAGGGTGTCGACGGCGTAACCGCACGCGGCGGGATCCCCGGGACCGTTCGACAGGAAGACCCCGTCGGGCGCGTACGCCAGGATGTCGCGCGCCGAGGTGTGCGCCGGCACGACCGTGACCTTGCAGCCTGCGTCGACGAGGCAGCGCAGGATGTTCTTCTTCGTGCCGTAGTCGACCGCGACCACGTGCCGCCTCGCGGGCCTCGCGGCGTGCCCGCGCGGTACCCACGCTCCCCGCCCCTCCGAGAACGCGTAAGGCTCCCTCGGCGTGACCTCGCGGACGAGATCCAGGCCGCGCATGTCGCGCGCCGCCCGCGCGGCGGCCGTGAGGTCCGCGACGGGCGCCGCCCCGATGGCGCCGTTCTGCGCGCCGTGATCACGGAGGTGCCGCGTGAGCCGGCGAGTGTCCACCTCGGCGATCGCGACCACGCCCTGCCGCTCCAGGTAGCCGCCGAGGGTCTCGGTGGCGCGCCAACTCGACGCCACCGGGCTCAAGCTCCGCACCACGAAGCCCGCGACGCGCGGTCGACCGCCGACCGACTCGCCGTCGTCGAGGTTCACGCCGACGTTTCCGATCTCGGGCGCGGTCATCGCGACGATCTGCCCCGCGAACGACGGGTCCGTCAGGACCTCCTCGTAGCCCATCATCGGCGTCGTGAAGACCGCCTCCCCCGCCGCCACCCCGCGCGCGCCAAACAGTACGCCCGGGAACGTCGTGCCGTCCGCGAGGACGAGGTGCCCCGCTTCCCGCTCATGCGTCACGCGCCGCCCTCCACCTCGTGCACGACGCGCCCGGCGACCAGCGTCATCAGCACGCGGCCCTTCACCTCCCTGCCGTACAATGGCGTGTTCGCGCTCTTCGTCTTCAGGCGCGCCGCCTCGACGCGCCACACGCGGCCGGGATCGAGGACGGCGAGGCACGCGGGCGCCCCCTCGCGCAGCGAGGGCGGCTCGAGTCCCACGATCCGCGCCGGGGCGCGCGTGAGGGCGTCGATGACGCGGGGAAGGGGGAGGGCCCCCTCCTCCACGAGCCCGAGAAGGATGGGCACGCAGAGCTCGAGTCCGATCATGCCCGGGGCCGCGGCCTCGAGCTCGCAGTCCTTCTCGAGGGCGCTGTGGGGCGCGTGGTCCGTCGCGACGCAGTCGATGGTGCCGTCGGCGAGCGCCGCGCGGAGCGCGTCTCGATCGCCGCGTTCGCGGAGCGGCGGGTTCACCCTGCACGCCGTGTCCCACCCGAGGAGGGATTCGTCCGTCAGCAGGAGGTGGTGCGGCGTCACCTCGCACGTCACGCGGACACCGCGCGCCTTCGCCTCTCGGACGAGGCGGATGGCGCCTTCGGTCGAGATGTGCGCGAGGTGGTACCGCGAACCTGTGTACTCTGCAAGGATCAGGTCCCGCGCGACGATGATGTCCTCCGCGACGCGGGGCCAGCCCCGGACGCCGAGACGGGCGCTCACGGCGCCCTCGTGCATGAGCGCGCCCTCGGTGAGCGCGTGATCCTCGGCGTGCTGTATGACCGGCAGGTCGAAGGTGCCGGCGTACTCGAGGGCGCGGCGCATGACCGCGCTCGACGTGACGCAGCGCCCGTCATCGGAGACCGCCACGCAACCGGCGTCCCGTAGATCCGCCATCTCCGTCAGCGCCTCCCCAGCCTGACCCACGGTGATGGCGCCGATGGGGTGGATCCGCGCGGAGCCACACGCGCGACCCTTCTCCACGATCATCTCCGCGATGGCGCGCGTGTCGTTGACCGGCCGCGTGTTCGGCATCACGCACACGTCGGAGAAGCCGCCGGCGGCCGCCGCGGCGAGCGCGCTCCGGATGTCCTCCTTGTACTCCTGGCCCGGCTCGCGGGCGTGGGCGTGCAGATCGACGAACGAAGGCACCACGAGCATGCCCGCCCCCTCCACGACGCGCACGCGATCCGAGCGCGCCTCCAGGAGCTCGGCGCCCGCCCCGCGGCCCAGCCTCGTGATCCGCCCGTCCTCCACGACGACGTCGACGACCGCGTCGAGCTCCCGCGCGGGATCGCACGCGCGGACGTTCCTGAGCACGAGGGCGGTCACGTGGCCGTCGTTAGCACAGCTCCACGGCTTCGAGTACAGCCGCGCTCTCCGCCGTCAGAACGTGCCGGTCGCGCCCAAGGTGCCGAACCCGACGTACGGGGAGACGTGCGCCGTCGACTTCGGCGAGGTGAGGAGGAGCACGGCGCCTGCCGCGACGCCGACGCCGCCCACGACGAAGCCGACCGTGGAGATCGTGCCCATGGTCTTGTAGCTCGACACGGCGGCGTCCTCCGAGCTCGGGCACGCGCCGCCCGGGCAACGGCCGTTCAGATCGCTCGCCTTGCCCATGGCGATCACGCCCGTGACGCCCCCCACGACGAGCCCCGCCCCGCCGACGCCGAACGCCGCCAAGGCGAGCGTCCGCGACGATCCCTTCTTGGTGTCCGCAACCGCGGGAGGCTCCCTCGTCTCGCGCGCGGCAGGCGTGGTCCTCGGAGGGGGAGGCAGGGCGACGAACGACGGATCCTTCACGAGGACGAGCTTGATCTCCTTCGTCTCGCCCTCCTGGAGCGTGAACGACGCCTCCGCGGTCTTGTAGCCCTGCGCCGTCGCGCGCGCGACGTGCGGGCCGGGGTCCGACTGTCGCTTGATGCCCAGCATCGCGGGGAGGACCACCTTCTCGTCCACCGTCACCGAGGGCGCCGCGCCGCCCTCGACCGTCAGCAGCACCGCGCCGATCCGCGGCTGGAGCTTGTCGTACTCCGAGCGCGCGGCCTCGACGGCGGCCTTGAACGCCGGCGGAGCCGCGGCGTTCGACCCCCAGTCGCGGATGACCTTGTTGCAGTTCTCCGAGGCCGCCACCAGCTTGCCTTGCGCCGCCTGCGATCGCGCGAGCTGGAGCGTGATCGTCGGCGCCGCGAACAGCTTCTCCGCGTCGCGGAAGACCTGCTCGGCGCGGACGTAGTTCCTCGCGTCGAACGCGCGCTGAGCCTCCTCGGCCAGCGTGCGCGCGGCGTTCCGGCGCTCCTCCTCTCCCATCGCGTGCGCTTCGTCGGCCAGGGCCGTCGCCGGTGGCACGCCGAGAACGAGGAGAGGCAGCGTGACCAGGAGAGCGGACCACCTTCGCGCCATGGATCGGTCATACCAAGCGCGAGCGCGCGCGCACAAGTCCCGGGCGGTGATACGTTCGGTCTCCGTGCGCGCCCTCGCGAAGCTTCCCCTGGCCCCCTGGCTCGCGGTCGTCCTCTTCCTCCTCACCGGCTGCGGCACCCTGGACTACCTGGCCCAGGCCGCGAACGGGCAGAAGGACTTCATGGACCGGGCGCAGGACATCGACATGCTCGTGGCGAACCGCCACCTCGAGCCGAAGCGTCGGGCGCTGCTCGGGCAGGTGCGCGTCATCAAGGCCTTCGGCGAACGTCACGGCCTCGTCCCCACCAAGAACTACGAGAAGTACGTCCGGCTCGACAGGCCCGAAGCCGTCTGGGTGGTGAGTGCCTCCGAGCCCCTGCGCTTCCGTTCGAAGGTGTGGAGCTTCCCGATCATCGGCGCGATCACCTACGTCGGCTGGTTCGACGCGAAGGAGGCGCGGCGCGCCGGGGCCGGGCTCGCGGAGGCCGGGTGGGACGTCGACGTCCGGCCGGCCGGCGCATACTCGACGCTCGGGTGGTTCGCCGATCCCGTGCTCTCGTCGATGATCCCCGAGGGCAAGGAGGCGGCCGGCGCTCTCGCGGAGATCATCCTGCACGAATCGCTGCACGCCACCTTCTACGTGAACGGGCAGTCGCGCCTCAACGAGAGCGTCGCGAGCTTCGTGGGCCGGCGCCTGGCCATCGTGTACCTGACCGAGACCGTCGGCGCCGACTCGGGGGAGATGCGCGCGTACGTCGACGGAGAGGCCGCGGGGGAGCGCCGTCGCGACAAGTTCCGCGCGGGTTACGACGAGCTCGAGCGCGTCTACGCGTCGAAGCTCCCCGACGCCGACAAGCTCGCAGAGAAGCGCCGCATCATCGAGGCGCTCCGCCCGTACGGCCGCGCCTCGCGGCCCATCAACAACGCGATGCTCATCCAGTACAAGACGTACAACTCGGGCATGAAGGAACAGGAGGCCCTCCTCGCAGCGTGTGGAGGGAGCTACCCGAGGTACATCCGCGCGCTCGAGCCCCTGAAGGCGATGCGGTTCCCCGTCCAGTACCCGGAGGTCGGCGAGATGATCGCCCGCCTCGGGAACCGCTGCGGTCCCTGACGGAAGGCCGGGGCCGGTCCTAGAAACAATGCCGTTCGGTTAGGCGCGATCCATCGCAAGAGAAGGGGTGCCCCCACCCGTCGCGCTTCGCGCGCCGGCCTCCCCCCGATCGCGCGCTACGCGCGCGATGGGGGAGGCGAAGCGGTTCCGTGGAGGCGGTGGGGCGCCGGCGCGACCTTGCGGGGCTCCCGGAACCTCTTCGTCTCCCCCTGAAGAGCTGTCCAAAATTGCGCGCGCCCTCTCCCGTTGACGTTGACGTGAGCGTTGACGTTGACGTGAGCGTTGACGTTGACGTTGACGGCGACGATTCCTGGCTAGGCCACGGGCCGCTCTCGGCGAGATTTTGCGAGGAAACGCCTTCGAAGCGCACATCCAGCTCGCCAGTCCGTCGCCG
>SXGT01485470.1_pt1 | contig 31961 bp, 21 predicted proteins | sample 3176221 | NCBI WGS metagenome assembly SXGT01 (sample SAMN11356862, study PRJNA531348) | freshwater metagenome | isolation source: freshwater sample F1-120 | place: China: Fuxian Lake, Yuxi | collected 2017-12-25
ACAGCGGCGGTGGGCGCTGCGGGCGCGGTGGGCGCTGCGGGCGCAGGCGGTGCCGTGCTGGGCGCTGCGGGCGCGGCGGCAGCGGGCGGATTGGTCTTGGCGGGCTCCTGCTTGCAGCCTGTGGCGGAAAAACACAGGATGGGCACCGCGACAACGAAGCGCTTGGCGAAGTTCTTCATGGCGCGCCCTCATACCCGAAAGGACCGGGGCGCACAACTCGGAGTGGGAGGCGGCGATGCGGTACGGATGGCTGGTGGGGCTTGCGATGGTGGCTCACGTCGCGGCGGGGTGCGGCGCCGAGGCCGAGGCGGGCGCGGCGAATGGGACTGACGCGGTGACCGTCGGAGACGCGGCAAGCGGCGACGTGACCGCCACGACGGACGCGACGACGACGAGCGAGACGGCGGACTCCACTCCCGACACGGGCCCCGTGGTCCCCGCCTGCGCGGGAAAGACCGCCTACCGCTGGGATCCGCTACACTCCGATACGCTGCTCACGTTCCCCGACGACGCCTACACCATGAAGGATCCCTCCTCCCCTTCGGGTCAGCGCGTCGTCGTCGACGACAAGACGCCGTGGATGAAGAATGTCCCGGTCTCGCTGTTCGAGAACGTCTATCGCGCCATCGCGGGCCTCGACGGATTTGGCACGACCGCGGGGATCACGTTGCGCTTCTCGGCGGCGGTGCCAGCGCCCGAGGGCGGCGTAGCCGGGTCCTTGGCCGAGACCGCGGCGGTGCGGCTCTACGAGCTGGGCACGAAGAGCGCGACGCGCGTCGGCTATGAGACCGAGATCGCCGACGATGGTGCGACGCTCATCCTGTGGCCAGCGCGGCCGCTGCGCCCGAAGACGCGGCACGTCGCCGTCGTCACCCGCGCCCACAAGGCCAAAGACGGCGACTGCATCGCGCCGAGCCCCGTGCTCGCCGACCTGCTCGCGGGCAAGGCCGAGGCCGGTCTCGCGCCGCTTGTGCCCCGTGCAAAGGAGGCGCTGGAGGCCATCGGAATCGCAGCGAGCGACGTGAGCGCTCTGGCGCTGTTCTCGACGCAGAGCATCGAGGAGAACTCGCTGGCGGTCCGAGACGACGTCTACGCTCGCACCTACGGATGGCAGGCCGCGGCGACGTGCAAAGACGAGAGCAAGGGCACCATTCGCCACTGTGAGGCCAAGTTCGCGGGCAAGGACTATCGGCGTCAGGGGGAGATTCAGGCCGGCAAGCCGCAGCAAGACCTCGTCTACCCGGTGAGCTTCTGGTTGCCTTCCGGCAAGGGTCCGTGGCCGACCATCCTCTTCGGCCATGGCATCGGCGGTGATCGCGGTCAGGCGGGCTACTTCGCGGAGTTCGCGGCCAAGCTTGGCACCGCGGTGGTCGCGATCGATGCAGTCGGACACGGCGCGCATCCGGCCGGTGGCGCGTCAGACTCCCAGACCGCGGTGTTCAACTTCTTCTCGGTCGACCTGACGGCGCTCAAGTTCGACCCGCTGGCGATGCGCGACAACTGGCGGCAGTCGACCTACGACAAGCTGCAGCTCATTCGCGCGCTGGAGTCTTCGCCAGACATCGACGGCGACAAGGCGCCAGACATCGACACGAGCCGCCTGGCCTACTTGGGCATCAGCCTCGGCGGCATCATGGGCAACGAGCTGCTCGCACTGTCGGACTCCATCCGGGGCGCCAACCTCATGGTCTGCGGGGGCCGCGTCTCGACCATCATCAAGGACGGCGCGAACTGGCAGTCGCTCGTCGCCGCCGTCGCGGGCCTCGCCGGGGCGACCGACGGCGACGTCGCGCGCTTCTTTCCCGTGCTCCAGACCGTCATCGAGCGCGGCGACGCCGCCAACTACGCGCCGCGCGTGCTCAAGGACCGGTTCACGCCGGACTCCAAGCCGCCGAGCGTGCTGCTTCAGATGGCGGTTGGTGACACGACGATGCCCAACGCGACCTCAGCGGTCCTCGCGCGCGCCTACGGCTTGCCCATTGTGGGCGCGGACCCGTACCCCGTGCCACTGCTCGACAAGGTGGCCGCTCCCGTGAAGGGCAACCTCGGCGACGCCACGATTGGCTTCTTCCAATTCGACCGCGTGACGACCGAGCCGGGCAAGCCTCCGGTCAAGGCGGACCACGGCCTCATGCCGGGCAGCCTCGAGGGCCTCACGCAGAGCGCCGCGTTCCTGAGCAGCTGGCTTCAGGGCGGAGCGCCGACCATCAGCGACCCGTACGCGACGCTGGGTACGCCCGCGCTCAAGTGAGCGACGAGGCGACCTGTCCGCATCGCCCGGCGTGCCCCGGCTGCCCGTGGATTGAGCGGCCTTACGTCGCGCAATTGGCAGGAAAACACGCGCGCGTCACGGCCGCCTTCGGTCCCTACGAGGCGCGTGGCTTGTTGCCAGCGCAGGTGGGACGACCGCAGGGCACCGACATGCGCGTGGGCTGGCGCACTCGGCTGAAGTGGGTCGTCGAGGGCCGCGCGATCGGCCTGTATGGCCGTGGGACCCACGCGATGCTCGACCTGCCCCACTGTCTCGTGGCGCCCGAGGTCGGCCTGCGTGTCGCGGAGGCGCTCCGGCGGCGTCCGGTCGAGCCGCTGCCAAACCGCGCCCGTCTCGGAGCCGTGGATGTCCGCGTGTTCGCCGACGGGATGGCGACCGTGGTCCTGGTCATCGAGGCCAACTCGCCGCCCGACGCGGTCACCACCGCCCAGGCGATCGCGCAGACGCTCGCCGCGGTCGACGGCGTGGTCGGCATCGGCTGGTCGCTGCGCCGGCCGGGTGCGCCGACGGTCCTCGGCGGCACGCCGCAGCCGCTCGTGGGCACCCTGACCCGCCCGGACACCGTGGGTCGGGTCACGACGCCAACGCCCCCGGGCGCGTTCGTGCAGGCGCATCGCGCCCAGGCCGGCGTGCTGCACGACGCGGTGCACCGCCACGTCAGCCTGGTCGCCGAGGCGCACGCGCTGACGCTCGTCGACCTCTACGCCGGCTGTGGGAGCCTGGGGCTCCATGTTCGGGACCTGGTGCGCGACGTGGTCCTCGTGGAGTCGTTTTGGCCCGCGCTCGACGGCCTCGAGGCGCCGCCCGCGGGCGTCCGACTGCACCCCGGCACCGCCGAGCAGGCGCTGCGAGACGGGGTCGGCGATGCCAACGCCTGGATCGCGCTCGTGGACCCGCCGCGCACGGGACTCTCGCCGGAGGTGCTCACGGAGCTCATGCGGCGCCAACCAGCCGCCATCACGTACGTGAGCTGTGACCCCGAGACGCTGGCGCGCGACCTCGCGATGCTCGCGTGGCAGGGCTACTCAGCGTCGACGGTCGAGCTGATCGATCTGATGCCGGGAACACCCGAGATCGAGTCGGTGGTCACGCTCACCCGGGGACCGGTGCCCCCGCTCACGATCGTGTCGCAGCAGGGCGATCTTTTCGTGGTCGACAAGCCGCCGTTCGTACCCGCGACGCCGCACCCCGAGTGGCCTCGCAGCGCGCTGGACGGCACCACCGGCGTCCAGCTCGCCCACCGCCTCGACGTCGGCACCTCCGGGCTGCTCGCGCTGAGCGCCCGCGGCAGCGCGGCGCTGGAGGGGGCCACCAAGTCCTACCTCGCGCTCGTCATGGGGCTCACTCGCAAGCACGGCACCCTGCGCGAGCCGCTCCCCGAACGCGGCACGGTGCACGACGCGGTCACGCGGTATCGGCGCCGCGCCGTGATCGGAGGCCACAGCCTGGTCGAGGTCACGCTCGAGACGGGGCGCACCCATCAGATTCGTCGCCACTTCGCCGGCATCGGCCATCCGGTCATCGGCGACGTTCGCTACGGCGACGAGAAGACCAACCGGTACTTCTTTCACCGCTTCGGTCTCACGCGCACGTTCCTGCACGCGATTCGGCTCGATGTCGCGGGGATGGTTGCGGAATCCGCGCTGTGGCCGGACCTCGAGCGTGTCTTGGCGCAGCTAGGCGCACCAAACAAAAAACCCGCGGCCACCTGAGGCGACCACGGGTCTTCGAGGAGCGCGCCGGAGCCTCTAGGCCTGTCCGCCGCGCTTGATCTTGTCGCGGTTGGCGACGACGAGGTTCAGCACACGAACCGTGCCCTCGTTGATGTCGTCGACCAGGCTCTGCGTCTTGCCCTGGAACACCGAGTAGCCGAGCAGCGCGAAGATCGCGACGCCGAGGCCGAAGGCGGTGCAGTGGATCGCCTCGTGGATACCTTCGGCCAGTCGGGCCGACTTGAGGCTGTTGTCGATGTTCTCGTTACCGACGGCGCCGAACGTGCCGATGAGGCCCAAGATCGTGCCGAAGAGGCCGAAGAGCATGGCGACGTTGGAGAGCATGGCGAGGTACGGCGTGCGCTTCTCGATGCGCGGCAGCTCGCGGAGCGCCGCCTCGTCCATGGCCGCCTGGACCTCGTGATCGCTGCCCTGGACCTTGAGGAGTCCGGCCTTGACGATCGACGGGAGCGGCTTGGGCACGAGCGTGCAGAGCTGGATGGCCTTATCGACCTGTCCATGGAAGATGTACTTCTGGAGCTGGAGAATGAAGTTCTCCTTGTTGATGCTGGAGCCCCACAGCACGATTGCCCGCTCGATGATGATCCCGAGCGTGAGGATCGACGTCACCAGAATGGGATACATCGGCCACTTGCCCGCGTCGAACGCGTAGGCAACGCAGTCGAAGAATCCCTCACACCCATGCTTTGCCTGCGGCTGCATCAATTCCTCCTGGACGATCAAGCCCCGCGTGGCGGGACGTACTGCGAATGCGGGCTGACCGCACTTACGGCCGGTGAAGGTACAACGAAGTCGCGACGGTGGGAAGTAGACCCCGCGAGAATTTTCTCGTGGTGGCTCACCCGCCCGTCGCCTTGGTCGGATCCGACGCCCGTCGTCGAATCCGCTCATCGAGATGCTTGGTGACCTCGCGCGCCAGCGTGGCCGGCTCGCCATCGCGCGCCGACGCGAGGTACTGCCGAAAATAACGCAGCGCCGGCTCGGACTGCCCTTGGCTGGCGTAGGCGCAGCCGAGGTTGAAGGCCGCCTCCGACTGCGAGCCGTCGAGCTTGAGCGCCTCCAGCAGCGCGGATTCGGCCTCACGGTAGCGGCCCGCCTCCAACAGCAGGACTCCGCGCTCGTTCTCGAGCTGGGCCTGCGCGGTGAGGTTGGGGCTCTGGACGGCCGCCAGGACGCGCCGAGCCTCCTCCAGCACCTCGAGGGCCTCGCGATCGGCGCCCACGCGCACGTAGAGCTGAGCGAGGCGCACGAAGCCCTCCGCCCGAGACGGGGCAAGCGTGATGGCCCGGCGATATTCTTGGTCCGCGTCCTTCAACGCGCCCTTGCGATCGTGGACGCGGCCGAGCAGCAGGTGAGCGTCCGCGTGCTCGGGGGCGATCTCGACGACGCGCCGTAGAGCGGACTCTGCGACATCGAGCTTGCCTTCCTCGTGGCCGATCCAGCCCAGATGGTAGTGCGCTTCGGCGAACTCGGGCTTGAGCCGCGTGGCGATGGCCAGCTGCTCCTTGGCCTTGTCGAGCCGCCGGTCCTCGATCTCGCACAGCGCCAGTCCGTAGCGCGCCGCAGCGTTGTCTCCATGGAGCGCGAGCGCCTCCTTGAAGTGCGCGCGAGCCTCCTTGGTCTTGCCGCGCCCGAGCTCGTCCATGGCGAGGTTGGACACGCGTATGGAGTCCGACTGCTCGCGGTTGCACCCCAACGTTGCCGCGAGGGACGCGGTCAAGACGACATGGAGGCTGAGCGAGCGGAGCGTCACCGAGTGCGGAACAGGAAGGGGTAGCTGACCTTGGCGATGCCGCCGTTTTCGGGCGCCGGGAATCGCCACATGGCGAGTCGCTGCGTGATGCAGGCCTCGACCGGCGCGCTGCCGAGCGTCGAGGACATGATGCTCGGGTTGATGACCTTGCCGTCGCCCGTGATCACGAAGGCCACGTTGACCTTGCCCTCGAGGTCCGGGTTCTTCTGGACCTCCTTCTTGTAGCAGAGGACGATCGAGCCCTTCTGGCGATTGATGTACTTCTTGATGATGGCCTTGGTCAGACCGCCCGTGACGTTGGCGTCGCCCGCGGTGACGATGGACTTGCGCTCGATGGTGCCCTTGAAGCCCACGTTGGCCAGCGCCTTCTTGCCCTTCTCGTCGGTCTTGCCGAGCCCTTCGATCCCGTCGGTGCCGTCCTTGCCGCCGCCCTGCGTGCCGCCTCCGGCCCAGTCCCCCTGGAGCCCGGCGTTGCCGCCGCTGCCAAGCGGATTGGATCCCGTGACACTGGAGGCCGGATCCCCGAACACAGTGTCGCTCGTTGACGTCGCGTTCGCATCGGCGACGACCATGAGGCCGGTGTTTGGCGTCTTGTTGAAGCCATCGAGCAGACTTGGCTTATTGATCTTGTCCAACATGGCCTGAGGCGCCATCTGCTCCGCCAGGCTCTTGGCGCGCTCCTTGGCGATCTCCTTGCGCGTGACCGGATCCAGCTTGGAGAGCTCCTTCTCCTCCTTGGTGCGGTTGTCGTTCTTCTTGGCCTCGACCGGCTTCATATCCTCTTCCTTGTCCGGCATGAGCTTCTCGCTCTCGTCGGACTTGGGGCGGGAGAGGTCGACCGTCTCCTCCGGCGTCTTCTCGAGCTCCTTCTTCTCGGGGAGCTCCTCTTCCTTCTTCTTATCGATCTGCTCCTCGGCCATCATGCTCTCGATGGGCACGACGCGGGTCTCGAGCGGCAGTACCTGGCGCCGGATCTGGATCTCGTCGTTCGGGCGATAGTAGAGGCTCAAGATGAGCATGGAGACGTGCAGGATGAGGCTGACGGCGACGTAGCCCCAGTCGGAGATAATCGACAGCGCGCCGCGTCCACCACGGGCGAGCGACCGCGCCGGCACGTGCGAGACGAGCATGGTGAACGGACCGAAGCGCAGCCGCGCCTTGGTCGTGGGCCCGAGGGGGAGGAGCTGGCCCTTGAGGACGCCCTTGCTGCGCGCGTCCTCGACCGTGTGCACCTTGCCGTCGTGCAGCACGTCGCCCTTGATCTCGGTCCGCGCGAGGTTGAGCGCCCAGCCGTCACCGTGGGGGACGAGGAGAGCGTACTCGCGCGCGCCGATGGCCTCCTCGGGCACGAAGAACCGCGCGTGGCGCGACTCACCGATGTGCACGCCGTCGCCATGCTTGAGCGTCCACAAGGCGCCGCTGACGAGGCCCTGCCACCAGTTGGGATCGGAGACGAAGAAGAGCGCGAAGCCGATGCCAGACGCCGCGCAGGCGATGGCGATCGTGGACGGGTAGCCCATGGCCAGCAACAGGCCGCCGACGGCGAGCAGCTCGATGGGCGCGATGGCGAACAGGAGCAGCATGACCGCCTGGAACTTGGAGGCGGACGAGGAGCGCATGAACGAGGAGACCTGAATCGGCGCGTCCTCCCACAGGAGCGCGGCCTCCAGCGCCAGCTTGCCAGAGCGCTCCGCGGCCTCCTCGGTGCGATAGAAGGCGTCGCGATTGATCTGCGCGCCCCGCACGGGCGCGTTCTGCACGGCGGCCTTCTTGAGCTCGGCGTCCAGCCGGATGCGCAGGCGCGTGACGCCGATCTCGAACTCGTCGCCATCGGCCAGGTAGGCCTTCTGGACGCGCATGCCGTTGAGGCGGGTGCCGTTGGTGCTGCCCAGATCGATCAGCGCGACGCGGCCGTCGCTCTCGATCTCGATCTTGGCGTGGCGGCGGCTGACGTTCTCGTCATCGAGTCGGAGATGCGCCTTCGAGAGCTTGCCGATCTCGATGAGGTCGCCCGTGTAGTCGCGCGTCTCGACGACCTGGTCGCCTTCGAGACGTTCGAGCTGGATGCGTGCGGTGGACATGGCGTGCTCCGTGTGGCGGCAACCGTGGATCGGACGGAGGACCTAGAGGTCTTCCGCGGACCGCACGATCTCCTTGATGAAGTCGAGGCGAATCTGGATGAGGCTCTGTCGCGCCTTGGCGCGGAGCACCTCGAACATGGCCGCGTCGGGCTTGAGCACGTCGACGGTGACCTCGTCGGTCTCGAAGTTGAATTCCTTGTCCTTCTTCTTCTCCGGCGGTGCGGCGAGCGCGGCTCCGGCCGAGAGCACGACGAGACCCATGGCGAAACGCTTCAGCAAGGCACTCATCTCATCCCTCCTCGCGCTGGCGACGCGCGTCCCCGGCGGTGGTGCGACGCACTTGCACCCTCCGGGCGTTGCAGTATAGCTCAGCCGAATTCCGCGGCCAAAGGCGGAAGTTCCGGCACGCGCGGGATGACCTTGGGCCGGCTCACGCCGGGACAGGGCTCCCGTATCGTCTTTCAGACCATGGAACGCGCCGGGAGTTCCGGAAATTGTTTCTCGTTCATCGAAAATGAAATTTAGCGCGAGGGGGGAACGATGCGACAGGTTTGGATTCCAAAGACCGGAGGGCCCGACGTGCTCGAGGTGCGCGAGGCGGCGGATCCCACTCCGGGTCTGGGCGAGGTCCGCATTCGCGTCGCCGCTTCGGGGGTCAACTTCGCCGACCTGATGGCGCGGGTCGGTCTGTACCCGGACGCGCCGCCGCTGCCCGCCGTGGTCGGCTACGAGGTCGCGGGCACAATCGACGCGGTCGGCGCCGGCGTCACCCGCCTCAAGGTCGGCGATCGCGCGTTGTCGCTCACGCGCTTTGGCGGCTACACCGACACGCTCATCGCCCCCGAGGGCCAGGTTCAGCCCATTCCCGACATGCTGACCTTCGAGAAGGCCGCGGCCATCCCGGTCAACTACCTCACGGCCTGGCTCATGCTGGTCAAGCTCGGCGCTGTGGCCAAGGGCGATACGGTGCTCGTGCATGCGGTCGCAGGCGGCGTCGGTCAGGCGGCGCTGCAGATCTGCAAGCATCGCGGGGCCACCGTGATTGGCACGGCCAGCGGCTCGAAGCACGCGCGGCTGAAGGAGCTCGGGGTGTCCGAGTGCATCGACTATACGAAGGTTGACTTCGCCGAGGAGGTCAAGCGCATCACGGGCGGCCGCGGCGTCGACATCGCGCTGGATGCCGTCGGAGGCGCCTCCTTCAAGAAGAGCTACCGCGCGCTCGGGCCGATGGGGCGGCTCTATCTGTTCGGCGTGTCGAGCTTCGCGCCCGGCGACCGGCGCAGCATCTTCTCGGCGCTCTCGGGCCTGCTCTCCATGCCGCGTTTTGGCCCGATCGGGCTCATGAACGACAACAAGGGCGTCATGGGCGTGAACCTGGGACACCTGTGGGATCGCGCCGCCGAGCTGTCGGCCATGCTCGTCGAGATCGGCGAGCTGGTCTCGCAAGGCCACCTCGATCCCGTCGTGGACTCGACCTATCCGTTCGCCGACGCGGCCAAGGCGCACGCCCGGCTGCACTCGCGCCAGAGCTTCGGCAAGGTGCTGCTGGTCCCGTAGCGGGCGCTCTACTCCAGAAACAGGCGATAGACGCGCTTCGGGTCGCCGAAGAGCACCTTCGCGAGCGCGTTGATGGTCTCCAGCGTGACGCTCGCAGCGACCTTCTCGCGACCCACGACGCGCTCGAGGCCGATGCCCAGCCCCTCGGAGCGCGCGAGCTCGAAGGTCGTGCGCAGGCCCTTCTGGCGGTCGAGCACCGCGCCGTTTTGCACGCGCGTCTGCGCAAGCGACAGCTCGATCTGGGAGAAGGTCCCCAGCGCGTAGTCGCGCAGGTCGGCCTCGATCTCGGCGACGATGGCGCCGAAGCGGGCCCGCGCGATGTCGTTCTCGACGATCCACGCGCTCGGGCCGCGGTGGCCCCACGCGCGTATCCACGACCGATAGCTCACGCCGCGCTCGTAGACGTACTTGTAGAAGTGCCGTCCGCGCGTGATCGACAGCAACATGTCGAGCGCGGGGAACTGAGGATCCGCCTCACAGAGCGTCGTGTCGCCGAAGTTGATGCAGAGCTGGTCCTTGCCAAGCGCCAGGTGCTGCGTGCGCTCGGCCTCGGCACGGCGAGCGGGGCCGGTCGCGTCTGGAAGAGGGCCCGCGCGACGCGAAGGGACGTCGCTCCAGCGTGACGCGACAAAGGCGGCGACCGCGCTCGGCTCGACGCCCGCGGGGACGCTGAGCGCGACCGTGAGCCGATCCGGGGTCCACTGGGCCGCATGGAACGCGGCGACCTCGTCGCGGGTGATGGCGGCCACCGTCGTGCGATCGCCCACCGTCGGCCGACCGTAGGGATGCCCCGGGTAGGCGAGGCGGTAGAATTCCTGTTTGATGTACTCCAGGTTGTCCTCGGGGATGCCGGCGATCTCGGCGAGGAGCACCTCGCGTTGCCGCTTCACGTCGCCGTCGGGGAGCGCAGGCCGGAGCACGACGTCGCCCAGCAGCGCGAGCACGGGCCACGGCGACCCCACGCGCGTCATGGCCACGAACGCGCCGTCGCGATAAAAGACGTTGCGCGAGAGGTTCGAGCGGTCGTCGAAGCTCAGCTCGACGTCCATCTGGATGCCCCGCGCGGAGAGCGCGCGGTCGACATGGCCGAGCGGCAGGTTGCGGGTCGCCGAGGACAGGACCCGCGCGGTCAGCAGGTTGATGCCGGCCCGCTCGGCTGGCTCCACCCACTGCCCACCGCTCACCCACGCAACCGCAGAGGTCTGCCGGCCCCCGGCGGTGCGCACGAGCAGCGTGAGGCCGTTGTCGTAGCGAAAGCGCGCGACCTGTACGGCGCTGGCCCCCTCGGAGAACGTGCCGTTCGCCCGAAAGGTCCACGGCGGCGACGTCGTAGCCGCCAGGAGCCCCGGTCGCTCGAGCGACGGGTTGGGCGGCGGCGCGTCCCGGGTGATGGTGGCCGTGGCGTCGGCGGGTGCCGCCGTCGCGGCCATGGGATGCAGCACGGCCTCCACCCAACGCACCGGCCGCAGATACCGGCGCGCGACGTCGGCCACAGACTCGGGAGTCTGCGCGAGGATCCGAGCAGAGACGAGGCGCGCGGCCTCCGGGCCCATGCGCTCGATCCAGAAGCCGGCGTTCTGCGCAAGGTCGCCCATGCCCTCGAGCGTGCGATTGCGCTTGGCGAGCACCGCGCGCGCGGCCTCGCTGACGGCGGCCTTCGAGTAGGGGCGCGTATGGAGTGTCGTCAAGTAGCGCTCGAGCCAGGCGAGGATCGTCCGCAGGCGCTTTGGGTCTGTCTCCAACTCGACGGTGAGCTGGCCATGGTCGACCATGAACGTGTGCGATGGGCGGAGCGTCGTGACCCACTGCGTGTGCCGAAAGAGGTAGGCCTGAAGCCCCTCGCCCGCGGAGGCGAGCAGCTCGCCGAGGACCAGCAGGGCGGCGGTGTCCTCGTGGCTGGCACCGGCGGTCCGAACGCCGACGATGGCCTTGGACGTCTTGGTCTCGGCGGCCTGTCCCTCCCAGCGCGCCGCGGTCGTGGGCTCCGCCTCGGTGACGTCGGGCAGCGCGAAGCGCGCCGGGCCCGGCTTCTTGCTCCCGAGGATCCGGCCAACTTCGGCGATGAGCTGCGGCCGCTCGAAGTCGCCCGTCACGACCAGGACGAGGTGATTCGGCGTAAAGCGTTCCCGATAGTAGCGCTCGAGATCGTCGACAGTCATGGCCTTGATGGTCGCCGGATCGCCGATGACGGCACGGCCATACGGATGGCGTGGGTAGGCCAGCGTGTCGAAGGCCCGCCAGAGCTGGTCCCAGGGCTGCTCGCGGTCCTTCTCGATCTCTTGGAGCACGACGCGTCGCTCGTCCTCGAACCACTGCCGCGAGAAGCGCAGCTCGAACAGGCTGTCGGCAAACACGTCGAAGGCGGCCGCAAAGTTGCGCTTCGGCACCTCGAAGCCGAAGTTGATCTCGTCGTCCCAGGTCCACCCACCGACCTCGTCTCCGAGCTCCGCGATCTTCTTGCGAAAGACCGTGGGCCCGAATCGAGCCGTGCCGCCCTTGTAGACGAGGTGCTCGATGTAATGGAGCGCCCCGGCGTACTTGGCGCTCTCGGTGCGGCCTCCGGTCGTGACGTAGGCGGCGACACCGATGACGGGATGGCGACGATCGAGCACGGTGACGAGCGTCAGGCCGTTGTCGTAGCGATGGACCTCGAAGGCCGGCAGGTCGAGCGCAGCGGGTACCGGGCGCAGCGGCGGACCGTGAGCGCATCCTGCAACGGTGGCTGCAACGGTGGCCGCAACGGTGGCCGCAACGGTGGCCGCAACGGTGGCCGCAAGGAGGAGCGCCAAGGGCGGCTTCGGGGGGTGTCGCATCAGAGTCCGTTCAGCTCGGCGTTGGGGAGGACGAGGGCAGCCGTGCCGAGCGGCTTGCGGGGCGAGCCGCCCACGACGTCGGAGCGAATCGGCGGCAAGAGCACCGTGCCAAGCACGTCGGCTCCGGTCGAGGTCAGGGTGCCCACCATGACGACATCGAGCGACGGTGCCGGGTCGGTGTCGCCGTCGACCTCGCGCGTGATGAAGAGCTCCTCGGCGCCGGTGAGGTCGTCGGCCACGCGGAGCTCCACGCCGCCGACGGGTCGGCCAAAGGCGTCGACGCCGTCGACCGTGCCGACGACGACGGCTCGGTTGCGGTGGTCGACGACCTCCAGGTACGTGCCGGCGCTCGCGGGTGCCGGGCGGAGCGTGAACTCGAGCAGTCCGACGGCACCGCCATTGACGGAGACGAACAGCGCGTAGTGTCGCCCCGCCGGAGGCGCCTCGAAGGCCGGCTTGAACGTGAGCGCGACCGTCGTCGGACGTGGCGCGCGGCAGCCCGAGAGGGCGAGCAGCGCGCAGACCACCGTGAGGCACCGAACTACCATCGCGTCCCGACCTCGAAGGCAAACGACAGCCCTGGCTTGGGCTGAGAGCGCAGCATGATACGCCCGTCTCCAAACCAGTCCGGATCCCGTGGCCGCTGATCGAGCACGTTGTAGACCCAGGCAGACACGTCGAGGTGGTTCCAGAGCCCGCGCCCCTCGAGTCCGATGCGCAACTGGGTGGTCGTCGGGACCGAGGTGACCTCGACGTTGGTCACCTCCGACCATGCGAGCCCGTCGGGCAGCTTGAGCCCGAGCACCGGCAGGGCGGCGCTGGCCGGGAGACCGCGGTTCACGTCGCGCATGGCGCCACGCACCGTGACGACGGCCGAGACCAAGAAGCGGCCATCGAAGAAGCTGGCCTTGCCACCTGCGGACAGCACGTGATTCGGGATGTTGCCGAGGCGGCCGAGCTCGGCGTCGATGACGTCGAGGAACGTGTACGCGAGCCACAGCTCGTGGCCGCCCTTGAAGACGAGCTTGGTCATGAGCTCGACCGTGTGGAGGTCGCGATCGCCGCTGTTGTCGTAGTGACCGCCAGGGAAGCCGATGAGGCCAGCCAGTCGGGTGAAGGAGTAGTCGGCGCGCAGCGACCACTGCTTGACCGGTCCAGCGTTCTCGAGGAGGCGCGCGTTGAGCTCGCCTTCGACGGAGTGGCTCCGCTCGACCTGCAGGTCCGGGTTGCCCTGGAACGCGACAGCGGAAGCGATGCCGCGCGTCGGCGAGGTCGAGAGTAGATCCGGTGGGCGAAAGCCCTGGCCGAAGTTGACCTTGAGGAAGATCGCGTCGGTGAGGCCCGCGACGAGGCCGGCGGAGGCGAGCAGCGTGGCCTTGTACGTCGACGAGAGCTGCGCTCTGACGCCGCCGCTCAGGGCAAACCGGTTGCTCAGCCGCCATTCGTTGACGAGATAGAGCCCGCCGATGATGCGGCGGGTCTCGCCCAGTGCGGCCTCACGCAACGAACAGGGGCGCAGGGCGTCGCGCTCGGGGTGAAACTGAAACGGAGGGAGACACCCACCGGACTTGGTCTCGGCGCCGGCCCGTGGATCGAACGAGGTGAGGTGCAGGACGCCGCTGAGGTCGGCGAAGACCTCGCCACCGAGCAGGAGGTGATTCTGCCAAGGGAGGACCACGTCGACGTCGACGCTGCCGCCCGCGCGCACGACCCCGTCGGACTCCAGGATCGTCTTTCCGCCCGCGGGGAGCAGGTCGCTGCGAGGGAAGATGCCGAACGGATCCTGAGACTGCTTCCAGTTGACGACATGCGCCTGCGCCGCGACCCCGACCGTCTGACCAAGGAAGCGGCTCGCGTAGCGCAAATAGAGGAGGTGCATCTGCTCGGTGCCAATCGAGGCGAGGTCCGTGTTCCCGGTCTCGCCCGCGCCGTGATTGGTGGCCAGCAGCGCGCCACCCACGCCCAGGCCGCGCACGTCGCGGACGAAGCCCGTAGAGAGGCCCAGCGTGACGGGACCCATCTCGAGCTTGCCGTTGACATTGAACGTGTGACTTCGGCCCTCGCCACCCGAGGTCGCCTCGCGCGTCCCCAAGATGGCGGGGCCATCGGCTGCGGGGGCGGGCAAGGGCCCGAAGACCTTGGGCAAATCGACCGTGAGCGTCGGCGCCAAGGCGGTGTGGTAGGTGGCCCCGACCCAGAGCTTCACCACGTCGCGCTGAAAGCGTCCCCCGTAGGAGAGGTGCGCGTGGACGGCCCCGGGTTCGCCGGGCCCATGACCTCCACCGACGCGGGCGTGAAAGCCAGGGTTGGAGGCGCCGTCCCAGGTGAGGATGTTCACGACGCCGAGCAGCGCGTTGCCGCCCCAAAGGACGGAGCCGGGGCCGCTCGTCACCTCGACGCGTTTGACCGACTCGATGGGGATGCGGCGATCGAGCACGGCCAGGTTGCGCGTCGGCTCGACGATGTTGACGCCGTCCAGGAGCACGAGCGCCGTGCGCGGCATGCCGCGAGTGAGGTCGTTCTTGTACCAGCCGTTGTACTCCCAGCGATCGGAGTCGAAGCCAGGCACGACCGAGAGCACGTCGCTGATGGTGCGAAAGCCGCCGTCGCGGATCTCCTGCGCCGTGATGACCGTGACGATGGCGGGGACCTGTTGGATCTTGGTGCGGTGCTTGGCCGCGGCCTCGACCACGTCGCGGTCGCGGAGCTGAAACTCCATGACGCGCGCGTCGGGCTCGGGCGGGCCGTCGTCGTCTCCGGCGGACGCGATTGGCGCGCCAGTGACGAGAAGTGCGAGCGCGAGGACCGACTGTCGGATCGGCAAGGGCGCGGGCCTCGCGCTCACGCCGAGGCGAAGCGGACGCGAGCCTTGTCCTTGAGCGACCGGATGGCGAGCGAGTGGAGCTGCGAGACGCGGGACTCGGTCACGTCGAGGACCTTGCCGATCTCGCGCAGGTTCAGCCCCTCGAAGTAGTACAGGGTGATCACGATGCGCTGCTTCTCGGGGAGCGCGTCGACGAGGCCGCCGACGACCGCATGAACCCGGCCGAGGTGGACGGCCAAGGAGGGATCCACGGCGTTGGGATCCCGCAGGTACTGCTCGAAGTTGCGACGCTCACCGTCGGCGCCGAGGCCGAGATCCTCGAAGCTGAGCACGAGGACCGGCTGGAGCTTGTGGATGAGGCCGTGATAGTGCGTGACGGAGACGCCAAGGCGATCGGCAATCTCCGACGAGGTGACTTCGCGGCCCAGCTCGAGCCGCGCGCGAGAGTGCGCTGCGTGCAGCTTGGCGGTCTGCCGGCGCATGGCCCGCGACACCAGGTCCATGGACCGGAGCTCGTCTAGAATCGCGCCGCGGATGCGGATCTCCGCGTACTTGCGAAAGCTATTACTCTTGCTCTCGTCGAATTTATCAATAGCGTCGATGAGCCCGACGATTCCAGCCGAGATCAAGTCGTCGAGCTCGACGCTGGCCGGCAGGCGCGCCGCGATCTTGGAGGCCACGCTCTTGGCGAGCGGAGCGTAGCGCTCGACGACCTCACCACGGGGTACCCCGGCAATGTCGTCATCGGCTGGAAGCGGCTTGCGGAAGGCCAACATGCGGCCCGCGATGCTAGGGGCTCCGGCCGAACCCTGTCAAGGATCATCGCCCGCCAGGAGGCCCTTACTTAGTGACAGAGAGCTTGACGTTGCAGCCCGCGGTGGCGGAATCACATTGGCCTGCGTCCACGATGGGCGCGGCGCACGCCTCGAAGGGGGCTAGCAGCGTGAGGCACTTGGACGCGAAGCACGCCTGCACGTTGGCCTCGCCCTGGCAGTCGGAGAGGCAGGTCACGAGCGGATAGGTGACCGTGTCACAGCTCCCCATGACGCACTGGACCATGCTCCCGAGCACGCACTCCGAGCAGCCCTTGGACTTCGGCGCGCATTGCAGCACGCAGGAGGTCATGGTCCCGCCAGTCGACTTGCGGCAGGCGTCGTAGCAGGGCTGGACGTCCTTGCACTGCTCGGTCGGAAGGGCCAGCGGCGTGTAGGGTGCAGCGATCGCGATGTAGTTCAGGCACATCTCGTCGAGCGTGCCCTCGCCCCAGGTGACCTCCTTGGGCGAGACCTGCTTGCCCTCGACCCACGACTGGTTCGCAGGCGAGTTGTCGTAGGTGCACTCGAGTCGGATCGACTCGCCGGGCTTGACGGTCATGGGCTGGTCGGCGAGGAAGCGATAGCTCTGCTGCCAGCCGAAGTCCCACTTCGGCACATGTACGAGGCACTCCTCCTTGCCGTCGGCGTGGACCGCGGTCGCCTTGATGACGCTCCCGAGCTTGTGCATGTGTGGCGTGGCGCCCACGATGAGCCAGTCGCTCTGCGTGCTGTTCTTGAAGGTCTTGCTCTGGAGCGACTGCGTCTCGCCCGCCGGAATCTTGAGGCCGAGGTGCGCCAACGGGCGGATGTTGAGCAGGGTCGTGGGCTGCGACTTGGCGAACCAGAACTCCGCGCGCGTCTGGTCGGCTTCTGGTTTGCTGTTCATGGTGTTGTAGTGGATCTGCATCACGAGGCGCGCACCCGGCGGGATCCGCTGGGCGGTGCCGTCGGGGAGCACGTTAGGGATGGAGCCCGGGACCCAGCCGCCGAGCGTCTGCGGCGAGCCGACCCCCGGTCCGCCGAAGCACGTGTACCCCGGCCCGGCCTCCGCGGCGTCCTTGGCGTCGAGCTGGGTGCTCAGCGCGGCGTCGACGAGGAAGACGATGACGTGGTGGACGATGGGGCGCTTGTCCGGGGTGACGGTCGAGGCGCGGATCCAGGTCTCCTGGGTGAAGGTGTGGTCGAGCGGAAAGCAGCGATAGTCGTCCTTGAGCGTCGCGCTGGGCGTGTAGGCCTCCGTGGCGGCCAGGCTGACGTCGGCCTTGCCCAGCGCGGCCAGGGGATCGGGCTTGAGCTTGGGAGCGACGTATTCCGCCGGATTCCCCATGGGCGCGCCCGCATCGACCCACGCGGCGATGGTGGCAATCTCGGCCTCCGTGAGGAGCCGCTCGTCCTGGTAGCGCCGGCAATCCGCCGAGGGCATCCACGGCGGCATCTTGCGCGAGGTGACGTCGACCTTGATGAGCGCGCTGTACTGCGTGGCGATGCCGTAGTCATTGAGCACGAAGGGTGCGACCCCTCCCGCGACGTGACAGGAGTTGCAGTGCACCTCGAGCAGGCCGCGCACGGCGCCGTGCCACGTCGGTCCCGTCACGCTCGCGTCCGGCGTGGCGACCTCGGCCGCGGCGTCTTGCGTGATCGAGCCGTCGCTCGCCGCGGCAGTGTCGGGGCTCGCGGGATCGCTAGCGGTCGCGCCGCAGCCCGCGAGGAGCACCAGGGAGGCCACGGCGGTGGCACGCGTCGGGAAGAGCATCAGGTTGGTCCTTTCTTCGGTTCTTTGGTGGGCATTATCGTGGCCAACAGCGCTCAGCACGGCGCGTGCCACGCAGGTTGCCCGCGCTGAACGCGACATGAAAGGCCAGTTCAACGTAAATGATGAACTTCCGCGTCGCCACTTGGAGACAGGTCCCGTCACCAGTCGGGAACACCGGGACTTGACTCGCGCGCCAAGGTGGGGCGGACTCGCGGCACGACACGGGACCAGGAGCGCAGGCAATGAGCACGACGAGACGTTTCTTTGGGGTGGTGATGGCCCTCGGCCTGGGAGCCGCAGCCACGGGCTGCAAGTCCAGCACGGAGACGGCCAACCCGACGAACACCGACGCAGTAACGTCAAAAGACACTGCCGCTGGCGACGCTACACCGGTGGACGCCGCGAGCGACACGGCGGCCCCGCCGGCGGACTCGGCGACCGATAGCACAGGGGACGCGGGCTCGGAGACGGTCACCTCCACCGATCCGGGCGCGCTCGTCGAGGTCACGTTCACGGCGCAGGTCGGCGTCCTGCTCGACGAGATCCCCGAGGCCGAGCGCGAGCGCGTCATTACGAAGCTCATGGCCGAGCCCGACGCGTTCTGGATCGAGCGCGCGCGCCGTCAGGTTGAGCTCACGCATTACCGGCTCACGTTCCGCGCCTTCTACTACGAAGAAGAGGTCGGTGCGCTGAACCTGCCGCCCCCGCAGGTCTGGCAGTTCACGCTAGACGGCAAGCCCGCGCGGACCAAGATTGGCACGCACGACGTGCTCGCGGTGAAGTACAGCTACCTGAGCCGGATCCTGTCGGATGTCGCCTCCGTGGCGGTGTCGGACCCGGAGCTCGGCACGGTTGGCAACGCGGTCGAGGAGAGCTTCGAGCTGCCGGTGGATCCGGAGTTGGTCCTTCAGCGGACCGGCTACGCATGCATCGATGAGGCGGAGTTCCCGCCCGGAAGCGTCGACGCCGAGAGCGTCGCGACCTACTACGACGACACCTGCATGGCCAAGGAGGACCCCACGATCGATCCCAAGTCGCGTTGCCACCAGCAGCTGCCTCTGCCGACCGAGGACTGCGTGGCTGCGCTCGACGCGCACATCGGGCGGGTCACGGTGGCCATGACGTTCGAGCGCATCGCGTGGGATGAGGCACTGGCAAAGCCGTTCCGCGTCAATGGCTGGACCTCGGAGACCGGCACGGACGTGCAGCCGGTGACGGAAGCGCTCGACAACAACTACATCGTCTACCGATACGTATCCAAGACCTCCTGCGAGATGATCGAGAAGTGCGTCGGCGACTCCGGTTGGCGTCGCCTTTTGCGCTTTGACGCGTTCTTGAAGAACACCGGCAAGAAGGACATGGAGATTGGCGACGTCGACTACTTCATCGAGGATCCGACTGGCAAGAACACGACGCTCGGCCAGCATCACATCTTCGAGTACAGCGAATGCCACGACCACTACCACTTCACGCACTACGGGCAGTTCGACCTCGTCATCGGCGACAAGACCGTCGTCGGCAGCAAGCGGGCCTTCTGCTTGGAGACCGGCACGCGCCACTTCAACGACGAGTTCACGACGACGACGACCGACTTCTCCGGCTGCCACTATCAGGGCCTGACGAAGGGCTGGGGAGACGAGTACGGCGCGAGCCTCGACTGTCAGTGGTTCGACGTAACGGGCGTCGACACGAGCAAGGGCGAGGTCGCGGCCAAGATCCGGTTCTCGGCCAACCCCGACGGCTTCCTCTGTGAGGGCAACCCCGTGCTCGACGAGGCGGGGCAGCTCAAGTTCACGCCGACCGACTTCAAGACCGAGGACGGCAAGCCCGTCGACAAGCCGCTGTGCGACTACATCCCGGACTGGCAGAAGAACAACCAGGGGGAGCGACCGACGACGCTGCCGAAGTCGGGCGGCTACGTGACTGCCAAGTGCACGCGCGGGCAGATCGGGCCGCTGCGCGACTGTGGCTTCACGGAGCTGGCGCTCGAGGACTGCAAGCCCGGCGAGAAGGTCGAGCGCAAGGTGAGCGTCAAGGCGGGCGGCGCCCAGAACGTCGTCCGCATCTGCGAGGCGAGCCTCGTCCTAGGAGTAGGAACGGCGTGTACGAAGGTCGACGCGCTCGCCAACGGCATCGTCGGGACCACGGAGACGACGCTGAGCTTCACGTGCCCCGCCGCGCGCGACTCGAAGGAGCTCGGCGGCAAGATCGCGTGGTACGCGGCGCCCCTGGTCGAGGGGGACGCGCTCGGCGAGTTGGTGAAGTAGGGGAGGGACGGTCCTGACATGTTGCGATTTCACCCGCTGCCCGCGAGATTGCGGCCTTGCCAAGCCGCTTGACAGGCCCTTCGGCCGATCCTAGGTTACCGACCCGGCTGCGGGAGTAACTCAGCTGGTAGAGTGTCAGCTTCCCAAGCTGAAAGTCGCGGGTTCGATTCCCGTTTCCCGCTCCACGAAAGGCCTTGAGAAATCAGGGCCTTTTTGCTTTGGTGAGCCGATGATCCCTTCCCCCACGGCCGCGCAGGTGCTCATCGACGCGCTCGAGCAGACGGTCGCCGATGGGCACCTGAGTCGCGCCGAACGCACGGCGTTTCATGCGTTGGCCGCGGAGCTGGCTGGCGACGCGCACGTTCGATCAGCCGTCCGCGCGCGGGCGTTCGCCGTGTGTCGCTCGGCGGCGCGCGACGGACGCGACGTCCTGGAGTGGCTCGAAGACGTCGTCCAGGTCCTGGACGCGGCGGGGCGCGGGCCCACGGGCGACAGCGCCGCCTACTTCAGCCCAGGGGAGGACTGCCGAACCGCGATCGCGGCGCGCTTTGGGGCCGCGCGCACCACGGTGGACGTCTGCGTGTTCACCATCACCGACGATCGGCTCGCCGAGGCGCTCCTCGACGCCCATCGGCGCGGCGTACGCGTGCGCCTCGTCTCCGACAACGAGAAGATCGACGATCCCGGCTCCGACGTACGCCGTTTGAGCGCGGCGGGGGTACCCGTGGCCGTCGATCGGAGCCCGGCGCACATGCACCACAAGTTCGCCATCTTCGACGACCACGAGCTGCTCACGGGCAGCTACAACTGGACCCGTAGCGCGTTCTTGGAGAACCAGGAGAACCTGATCATGACCCGCGAGCGGGCGGTCCTCGCCGCGTTTCAACGCGAGTTCGAGCGCCTCTGGAGCGCCTGGTCCGGCCGCTGACTTGGCGCGCAAGATGCATCGGGGCGCGCGTGATGACTCACACGACGCCCGAGGTCCTGCTGATCAACCCGCCGTTTCGCGCACGCACGGCACGCATCGCCCAGGCCTCGCTCGGGCCACCGCTCGGGTTGGGCTACCTCGCCGCGTCGCTCGAGGCTGCGGGCGTGACCGTCGCCATCCTCGACGCCAACGCGCTGGGACTGTCGTTCCAGGAGACGGTCCACCGAGCGACCCGGGTCGGTGCCCGCGTCGTCGGGCTCAGCGCGGCCACGCCCTCGGTGCGTCTCGCCGGTCGCATCGCATGCGGCATCAAGGCGGCGCGGCGATCGACGGTCACCGTCCTTGGCGGCCCGCACGCCACGGCGCTCCCACGCGAGACCCTGGCTGAAGAGGGCGGCTTCGACGCGCTCGTTTCCGGCGAAGGCGAAGCGGCGCTCCTGGCGCTGGCCTCGGGCGAGGCGTCGGCACCGGGTCTCTACCGTCACGTCAACGGCAAGGTGCGCGGCCACGGCCTCGGCCACGTCGCCAACGTGCGCGCGCTCCCCTGGCCCGCACGCCACCTCCTGCCCAACCATCGCTATCGCACGCCAGACTCGAGCCACTTCACGACCATCATCGCGCAGCGCGGCTGCCCCGCAGCGTGTACGTACTGCGGCGTCCCCGCGCTCGTCGGGCGCGAGGTGCGCCGCCGCGAGCCCGAGGACGTCGCCGCCGAGATGGCGGCATGCCACCGCGACCTCGGCGTGCGGTACGTCGGCTTTCTCGACGACACCTTTACGCTCGACGGGCTGTGGGTGCACGCGCTGTGCGAGGCCGTCCGGGCCGAGCGCCTCCCTGGCCGGGTACGATGGTCCTGCCTCACGCGCGCGAACGCCGTCGATCCGCCGATGCTCCGCGCGCTCCGCTCGGCCGGCTGTGTCCGGTTGGAGATTGGCATCGAGTCGGGCTCGGCGTCGGTGCTCCACTCGCTCAAGAAGGGCGTCTCGCTCGCGTCGATGCGGCGCGCGTTCCGGGAGGCGCGCACGGCCGGGCTGAGCGTGCTCGGCTTCGTGATGCTGAACGCGCCGGGGGAGACTCCGGCGGATCTGGAGGCCACCGTGGAGCTCGTCGAGAGCCTGGCCCCCGATCACGTGCAGGTGTCGCTCGCCACGCCCTACCCGGGGACCGCGATGCGGGAGGAGTGTGTGCGCCGCGGAATCGCCATCGATTCGAACTGGGAGCGCTACTCGTTCCTCAACGACGTGGTGATCCGCGAGCCGTCGCGGAGCCTCGACCTGCTGCGCAATACGGTGTCTCGCCTGAATCGCACGGTCTACCTGCGACCCGATTGGGCGCTACGTCAAGCCACGCGGCTCGCCACCGGTGACCTCGAGCTCGGCGCCTTCGCGTCTGCCGCCGTGCGGGGAGCGCTGGCCCTCTCGGCCGCGACCCTGGGCCGGTTCGACCGAAGCGATAGGACATCGCGCCCCGCTGAGGCGCCCATTGGCCCCACGCGCGATTGCGTGTAGAACCCCGAGCAATCGCAGAGCACACCCAAGGGAGACGACGATGCTGCACGACACTCATTCCTGGCTCCTCGCGCTGGCCGCGACCGTCGCCACTTCGCTGGCCTACGTCGGCCCGGCCACCGCGCAGAAAATTCCGAGCGCGGACCGCTCGATCTTCATCCAAAGCAAGCTTCACGGGTCGGTCCTGGACATCAAGGGCGCGAGCAAGGCGCCTGTGAGCCCCGTGGTGTCGTACCCGCGCAACGCGCCGGGGAACACGGCGAACCAGGAGTGGGTCCTCGTTCCGGCAGGAGACGGCAAGCACTTCTTCATCCAGAGCCGGCTGAATGACATGGTGCTCGACATCGAGGGCGCCAACACGAAGCCCGGTGCCCGCATCATCACCTATCCGCGCAAGGCGGCGGGGACGGACAACCAGCAGTGGGCCCTGGCACCAGCTGGCGATGGCAAGCACTTCTTCATCGCAAGCCGAATGAACGGGATGGTCCTCGACATCGAGGGCAAGAGCCAGGCACCACTGGCCCAGATCATCAGCTTCCCACGAAAGGCGACAGACACCGACAACCAGCTCTGGCGCCTCGTCCGCGCGCCACGCGCGCCTGTGGTCGCGCAGCCCCCCCCCGGCCGCGACCAAGAAGGCCGTCAACGCCGGGCCCATCTGGAATAACGACGACGCCAAGGGCAAGTGCCCCAGGATCTGCCTCCCGCCGTCGCGTTGGAACGGCCAATGGTGGACGACGGAGCCGGGCAAGATGTCCGTCTGCGAGTGCGAGACGCCGGTCGCGCCGCCTCCACCGCCCATCGTGAAGACCGCGGTCGAGGCTGGCCCCATCTGGAACAACGACGACGCCAAGGGCAAGTGCCCCAAGCTCTGCCTCCCGCCGACCCGGTGGAACGGCCAGTGGTGGACCACGGTCCAGGGCAAGATGTCCGTCTGCGAGTGCGAGGGTCCTCAGCGGTAGCCCGAGCGCGAGTCACCCCTGGAAATTTTGCGGGTTGCCTTTTGAGCGCCTTCCGCGCTACTCCCCCTCGCGCCGGTCGTCCCGGTCGAGGAGGAGCCGTCCATGTTCTACCGTGTAAGCATCGCCTGGGGCCTGTTGGCTACGCTGGCTATCGGGGTCTCGCCAGCAGGTGCGGCCGAGAAGCCGGCGCTGGGCGCGCTGCTCGAGCAACTCGTGGACGTCGAGGCCAAGTCGGGCAGCAGTGCCGCGGCCAAGCACGCCAAGGCCGTCGGACTCAAGCCGGAGCTCATCAACGGCAAGTGGTTCGTGCCCGTCGTCGTCGAGCCATGGTGGCCGGGAACGGCAGCCGCGCTCGATGCGGGCTCGGTCGCGGCCGCAGGGGGGATCCTCGTCGCCGTCTCGCGGGACTACGCGCGCGTTCTCATCCCGCTCGCCAAGGCGGCCAAGCTGCGCGATCACCCCGGGGTCTGGCAGGTGCGCACGCCCGCGATTGCGCGCGAGGCCAGCGTCGGCTTCGGACCCCTCGTCTCCGAGGCCGTCGGCCTGACCGGCGCGGGCGCGGTGCAGACCGCGGGCTGGTCTGGGGCGGGCGTCAAGGTCGCCGTCATCGATCTCGGGTTCACGGGCCTCGCCGCCGCGATCGCTGCGGGAGAGCTCCCGAGTGACACGATCAGCGTGGACTTCACGGGGACCGGCCTCGAGACCTCCACGGTGCACGGCACGGGCGTCGCCGAGCACGTCATGGACATGGCCCCGGGCGCGTCCCTGTATTGCCTCAAGGTCGGCGACGAGGTCGATCTCCAGAACGCGGCGGACTACCTCGTGGCCAACGGCATCGCCATCGCCAACCACTCGGTGGGCTGGGTCAACTCCAGCTACTACGACGATACAGGGCCCATCAACGCCATCGTGAACACGTCGGTCGACACCGACGGCGTCTTCTGGGCGGTCGCGGCCGGCAACGACGCGCGGCGTCACTGGCGCGGCGCATGGACCGATCCCACGGCCAACAACCGGCTCAACTTCAGCGGCAGCGACGAGCTCATGGACCTGACGACGTCCAGCACGACGATCCAGGTGTTCTTGAACTGGAACCAGTACGGCAATTCGGTGACGGACCTGGACCTGTACGTGCTGGACAAGAACGGCGCGATCCGCGGGCTGAGCGAGGGCAACCAGACCGGGACCCAGGAGCCGGCCGAGTCGGTGTCGGTGGCCTACAGCGCCACGCTCGCGCCGTATCGCATCCGGGTCACGCGCTACGCCGGGCCGACCACGGGGCTGAACCTCACGTTGTTCAGCTTCAACAATGACTTCGAGTACAAGATCGCGGCATCGAGCCTGATGGATCCGGCGGATGCGCACGGCGCGTTCTCGGTCGCTGCGGCGGACCAGGCGGGGTGGACCCAGCCCAGCCCCACGCCGGAGCCGTACTCCAGCCAGGGTCCGACGAACGACGGTCGCCAGAAGCCCGACATCATGGCCCCCGACCGCACCACGTCGCTGACCTACGGCACGATGGCGTCGGGTGGCACCTCGTTCAGCTCTCCCACGACGGCCGGCGCGGCAGCGTTGCTGCTCGAGCAGAGCCCCACGCTCACGCCCGCCGCTTTGGGTGCCCTCCTGGCGAGCCTGGCGGTGGACGCCGGCGCCGTCGGGCCCGACCCCATCTACGGCGCGGGCAAGCTCCGCGTGGAGACGCTGTGCGCCGACTCGGACAGCGACGGCACCTGCGATCCCCAAGACGGCTGCCCGGCGGATGCGGGCAAGACGGCGCCAGGCCTCTGCGGCTGTGGCGTCGCAGATACGGATTCCGACGCGGACGGCACGCCTAACTGCCTCGATGGCTGCCCGAACGATGCCGGCAAGACGGCGCCCGGCACGTGCGGCTGCGGCGTCGCGGAGGGAGACACCGACGGCGATGGGGTCGCCAACTGCCTTGACGGCTGCCCGGCGGATCCGGCCAAGACCAGCGGCGGCGTGTGCGGCTGCGGCGTGGCCGACACCGATGGCGACGGTGACGGCGTCGCTGACTGTGTCGATGGGTGCCCGACCGACGCCGCCAAGACCGTCGCGGGGCAGTGCGGGTGTGGCATCTCGGACCTGGACGCCGACGCCGATGGCACGGCCGACTGCGTGGACGGCTGCCCGACGGACGCGGGCAAGATCGCGCCCGGCCAGTGCGGCTGTGGTGTCGCCGACACCGATGACGACGGCGACGGCACGGCGAATTGCGCCGACGCCTGCCCCAGTGACGCGGGCAAGACCAGCCCAGGCGTGTGCGGGTGCGGGACCTCGGACGCGGATACGGATGGCGACGGCGTGGCCAATTGCCTCGACGGCTGCCCGCTGGACTCGACCAAGCTCGAGCCCGGAACGTGCGGCTGCGGCGTCTCCGATGGCGACACCGACGGCGACGGCGCCATCGATTGCGTGGACGGCTGCCCGTTTGACGCCGGCAAGCTCGTCCCCGGCGCGTGCGGCTGCGGCGTGCCCGACGCCGACACCGACGCGGATGGCGCGCTGGACTGCAACGACGGCTGCCCGGCCGATGCCACCAAGACGCTGCCGGGGACCTGCGGCTGCGGCGTCACGGACACCGACGGCGATGGCGACGGCATCGCCAACTGCGTGGACAGATGCCCGACGGATGCCAGCAAGAGCGCTCCCGGGACCTGCGGCTGCGGCGTCGCGGACACCGACGGCGATGGCGACGGCATCGCCACGTGCATCGATAACTGCCCGACGACCCCCAACGCCAGCCAGACCGACACGGACGGCGACGGCCTCGGCGACGCCTGCGACCTCACGCTGCCCAACCTGCACAAGGTGGTCGTGGCGGCGTCCACCAGCGCGTGGACCACGGTGACGGTCCCGAACACGTACGCGAACATGGTGGTCGTGTGCTCGCCGAACTACGCGGTCGCGACGCAGCCCCTCGTGCCACGCATCCAGAACGTCGCGGGGACGCAGTTCCAGGTCCGCCTGGGCTCCACCAACGGCTCGACCGCGACGAATATCCCGGTCCATTGTCTCGTCGTCGAGGCCGGCATCTTCACGGTCGCCACGCACGGGGTGAAGATGGAGGCCGTCAAGTTCACATCGACGGTCACCGACCGCAAGAGCTCGTGGGTCGCTCAGAGCCGTACCTACGGGCAGGCGTATACGAGCCCGGTCGTCGTGGGACAGGTCATGACGACCAACGACGCGAAGTTCTCGGCGTTCTGGGCGCGTGGCGCCTCGCGTGCTGCGGCTCCGTCAGCGACGGCGTTCTATGCCGGCAAGCACGTGGGCGAGGACCCGGTCACGACGCGCGCCAACGAGACCATCGGCTACCTCGTCTTCGAGACCGCCTCGGGTGGCCTCGCCAGCGGAAAGCGGTTCTCGGCGGCCGTCGGTGGCGCGACCGTCAAGGGGCTCACGAACAACCCGCCGTTCAGCTACACGCTCACGGGCCTCAGCACCGCGTCGACGGCGGTGGTCAGCGTCGCCGGGATGAGCAACACCGATGGCGGCTGGCCGGTCCTCTACGGCACGACGCCGCTGACGGCGTCGAGCCTCAAGCTCGCCTTCGAAGAGGACAACGCGGCGGACACCGAACGCAGCCACGCGGCGGAGCGCGTCGCATACGTCGTCGTCGAGTAGGCGCGCGCCATGTCTGTCACGCCGCCGCGAACGCACGACCTCGTCCTCTTCGGCGCGACCGGCTTCACCGGACAGCTCGTCGCCGAATACCTCGCCACGTGCAAGCCCCTCGGGGCCCAGGGTGCACCGCTCCGCTGGGCGCTGGCCGGGCGCAACCGCGAGAAGCTCGAGGCGGTTCGCGCGCGCCTCGCCACCTGCGATGCCGGGCTCGCGGCGCTGCCGCTGCTGCAGGCTGACGCTCAGGACGAGGCGGCGCTACAGCGCATCGCGGCGTCGACTCGGGCCATCTGCACGACGGCGGGCCCGTTCGCGCAGCTCGGCGGCGTGCTCATCGGCGCGGCCGCCACGCAAGGCACCCACTATTGCGACATCACGGGCGAGCTGACGTTCATCCGCAGCGCCATCGACCAATGGCATGACGTCGCCGTGCGCACGGGGGCGCAGCTCGTGCCGACGTGTGGGTTCGACTCGCTGCCCTCGGACCTGGGCGTGCTGCTGCTCCATCGACACTTCGAGGAGCGTGGACTGTCGCTCGCCGAGGCGCGCCTCCATGTGGAGCGCATCCGCGGCGGCGCGAGCGGGGGGACCCTGGCGTCGATGGTCGCGCTCATCGACGTAGCGCGACGCGACCCGGCGGTGCGCCGGCTCTTGGGCGATCCGTACGCGCTGCTACCCGATCGTACCCGGGAGCGGGGCCCCGATGGAGGCGACCTCATGGGCGTGCGCTGGGACCGGGATGCCCAGCGCTGGATGGCGCCGTTTGTCATGGCCGCCGTGAACGCGCGCGTCGTGCGCCGCTCCAACGCGCTGCTCGACTTCGCCTACGGGCGGGACTTCCGCTACTCGGAGGTCTCGAGCTTTGCGCGTGGTCCCAAAGGCTGGGCGCGCGCCGTGGGGCTCTCTGCGGGGCTCGGCGTGTTCTTGGGCCTGGTGAGCGTGCCGTGGACGCGCGCGCTCGTGATGCGTCGCCTGCCGCGGCCTGGTGAGGGACCTTCCGCCGAGGAGCGACAGCAGGGAGGCTTCGTCATTCGGATCCGCGGACGTAGCCGTCCGGACGCGAAGGGCCAGGTCCACGCCGCCACCGCCGTCGTCGAAGGCCACGCGGATCCCGGATACGGCGAGACCTCAAAGATGCTGGGCGAGGCGGCGCTGTGCCTCGCGACCGACCCTCGGGGCGAGCGCGGTGGGGTCCTCACGCCCGCGGTCGCGCTCGGCCTGCCCTTGGTCGAGCGCCTGCGCCGCGCGGGCATGGGCTGGCGGGTGGAAGGCGCATGAGCGACGCGCTGGAGCAGCTGTGGCGCGAGACTCCGCGACCGGATCGTGCGCAGGGGCGCGTGCGACTGCTGTGCGTGCGCATCGCCGCCGGCGTACACCAGTGTCCGGAGCGCGTGCGCGTCACCCCTGAGCTGGGCGTGGAGGGCGATCGCTGGAGCCTCAAGCCGGATCGTCACCCGGAGGAGCAGGTCACGCTCATGGAGTGGCGCGTCGCGGAGCTGCTTGCCGGCGCCACCGTCCCGATCCACGCCGCGGGCGACAACGTGCTCGTCGACCTCGATCTGTCCGAGGACGCGCTGCCCGTGGGGACGCAGTTGCAGCTCGGCACGGCGATTGTCGAGGTCACGGCCAAGCCTCACAACGGCTGCGGGAAGTTCCGCGATCGCTATGGCGACGCGGCGCTGGGCTGGGTCAACGATCGAGCCCATCGCGAGCGCCGCCTGCGGGGTGTCAACTGTCGCGTGGTAAGCCCCGGTGAGATCGCCGTCGGTGACGCCATCAGCCGGCGGGGGCCGGACTGAGCGACACCGGGATTCCGTTGAGGATAGACGTCCCCAGCACGGGCTCGACGAGGAGCTCGTCGGTGAGGTCGTTGACGCTCGGGGCCGTGAGCGTAGCCGCCACGTGCAACGTATCGCGCGCCTCGGCGTGGCCATAGCCGTGCGGCAGCGACACGACTCCAGGCATGACGGAATCCGTCAGGACCAACGGCACCTCGAGCGTCCCGACCCGACTGGTGAGGGTGACGCGCGCTGCCTCGGCGAGCCCGAGCCGAGCGACGTCGGCAGGATGCGCATGCAGCGCCGTGCGGTCTTTGCCCGAGATCAGCGACGGAAGGTTGTGCATCCAGGAATTGTTGCTCCGCAGATGACGCCGTCCGATCAGCACGAGCGGCGGTCGCGGCGCGTCCAGCCAGGCCTCGAGTCGCGGCAGGTCGGCCACAAGAGCGGGCGGGGCGAGCTGCACGCGGCCATCCGGCGTGCGCACGCGGGCATCCGCCGACGGCACGAGCGGGCCCAGATCGACGCCATTGGGCTCGGCGCGTAGACGCGCCAGCGTGAGCCCCGAGGTGCCACGCTTCAGGAGCCAGTCGATGAGCCGCTCGGGGACGTCGCGCGCACGCCGATGCAGCCAACGACGGAGGCTGGGCGAATGTGGGAGCGCTAGGCGCAGCGCGAGATCGGACAGCACGTCCCAGTCGTCACGCACCTCGCCCGCGCGGGGGAGGATCGGCGGGCTGTACTTGGCCAGGTTGCGCACGGCGAGGCCGAGCAGCACGACGTCAAAGTTGCCGGTCTCGAAGACATGCGCCGCAGGGAGGACGAAGTCGGCGCGCCGGCCAGTCTCGTTCACGTAGAGGTCGATCGCGACGACGAGCTCCAACTGGTCGATCGCGCGAGCGAGCCGCGGACCGTTCGGGACCGACAGCACGGGGTTGCCCGCCAGACACACCAGAGCGCGAATCTGGCCGGGCCCGGCGATCTCCATCTCTTCGGCCATCACCGCCGACGGCAGCGCGCCCAGGAACTCGGGCAGGCCGCGCACTCGGGAGTGCCAGCGCGCATACGCGTTGCCCACCAGCAATCGGGCGAGGGGTCCGACATCGGCGGCGGGCGAAGGGAACATGGCGCCGCCCTCGCGATCGAAGTGGCCGCTCACGACGTTCAGCGCCTCGACGAGCCAGTTGGCCACGGGCCCGAACGCGTTCTGGCAGGTGCCGAGGCGGCCGTGCACGACCGCACGCGGCGTGGTCGCCAAGGCACGGGCGAGCGCGACGATCGCCTCTGGGGCCACCTCAATCCGGGGGCCCACGCGCTGTGGCGTGAAGCGGCGCGCCAGTGCCCGCAGCGTGTCCGCTCCCGTCGCGACGCGGGCGAGCCGCTCTTGGTCGACGTGGCCCTCCGCGAACAGCACGTGCAGCAGCGCGAGCAGCAACGCCGCGTCCCCGCCCGGCCGAATGGGCAGGTGCTCGGCGCCAAACTGAGTGACGGTCTCAGAGCGCCGCGGATCGATGCACACGAGCCGCCCGCCGCGCTCGCGCACGCCACGCAATCGGGCGCGCACGTCGCCGAGCCCCATCATGCTGCCGTTCGAGACCGCCGGGTTGGCACCAAGGAGGACGAGCAGGTCCGTGCGGTCGAGGTCGGGGACCGGCATCGCGAGCCCGTCGCCATAGACCTGCATGCACGCGAACAGGCGCGGGTTGCCGTCCTGGGAGTTCGGGTCGAAGCGGCTACGCGTCCCGAGCACCGCCTGCAGGAGCTGCGACCCCAGGGCAGAGCGATGGTTGTGCACGACCGGGTTGCCGACGTAGTAGCCGACCGCGTCGCGTCCGTGCTCGCGCTGGATGGCGCGGAGGCGCGTGGCGATCTCGGTGAGCGCCTCGTCCCAGCTCACGGGAACGAAGCCAGAGGGCGTTCGCCTCAGCGGCGTTCGAAGACGGTCGGGGTCGTGGTAGAGCTCGCGCAGCGCCGGACCCTTGGGGCAGACGTGGCCGCGGGAGTGGACGTCGTCAGGATTGCCGCGGATGTCGATGACCTGGCCTGACTCCACCGTCACGTGGAGCCCGCAGAGGGCCTCGCACAGGTTGCAGGTGAAGGCCCTGACGTCGCGCATCGAGAGATTGGACGCCCACGGCGCCGGAGCGTCAAGGCAAGCGCACGGGCAGACCGTGTGATAGAAAGGGGCGCAGGAGGTTTCGTATGCGCCTGCTCGCTCTTGGTATCGCACTCACGCTGGCCGCGACCGCCCACGCCGGAGACGACCCCGACGAAGGCAAGATGGGTCAGGGCAAGCTCAAGGGCAGTCGCCTGTTCTTGAACCAGACCATGCGCCAGGACATCGACCGCACGTTTGGCGTAGGGCTCGTCTTTGGCATCGCGCCGGTCAAGGCCGCCGAGAAGGCGCTCGTCAACGAGTTCGAGAAGGCCTACCCGGCCGAGTCGAAGGCCGTGATGGAGGCCGCCAAGTTCGTCAAGGTCGAGGACCTGCAGGGCCTCAACGCCGCCGGCCTCAAGCAGAAGCTCTCGGCGGTGCCGCAGCTCACCGCCGACCAGAAGGCCGCCATCCAGAACCTGCCGATCAGCGACAGCGACACCGCCATGACCGCCCAGCTCGTGCGCATCATGCAGGACCCGGTGCGGACCATTACGTACACCATCGAGCCTTTCGCCGAGTTCCGCTTCAAGTGGATCGATCTGGTGCTCTCGGTGCCTCTCGCCGGCTTTGGCGGCAACGGCGAGAACAAGTTCGCGCTCGGCAACATCGGCATCGACCTCAAGAGCGGCATCTCTTGGGGCAAAGGCATTCGCGGCGGCCTGAGCTACGGGCTCACGACGTGGCTTCCAACGGGCACCGACGGCTCGAACGCGCTCGGCATGGCCAACCTGTACTGGTCGCCGAAGTACCTGCACGAGTACCTCACGACCACGCTCTACCTCGCGGCGGGCATCGACCTGATGTACGTGCTGCTCCAGGCGAACGTGGCCTACAATGGCATGTTCGGCGTGCGCGACAGCCCCGTCGACTCGAGCATCCATTTCATCCAATTCGGTGCCGGGCTCTCGATTACGGCCATCCCGTACATTATTTTGTCGGCCGAGCTGAGCGGCATGAAGAACTTCAAGGACAACGCCGCCTTCGACCTGCTGTTCATCACGGCCGGGCTGCGCTTCAGCTCGACCTACGTGGACGTGGGCCTCGCGGCGCAGTTCCCGCTGACCAAGAAGGACCCGTCGGCCTATGGTGCTGTGTCGAACCTCCAGTTCGGCAGCCC
>SXGT01059453.1_pt1 | contig 31947 bp, 23 predicted proteins | sample 3176221 | NCBI WGS metagenome assembly SXGT01 (sample SAMN11356862, study PRJNA531348) | freshwater metagenome | isolation source: freshwater sample F1-120 | place: China: Fuxian Lake, Yuxi | collected 2017-12-25
GTAATCACATCGTCTAAAATCCAGACCTTGCCTTGTAATGGCGCGCCGACCAAAAGCCCGCCTTCACCATGATCCTTGGCTTCTTTTCGGTTGAAGGCAAAAGGAATGTCGCCCTGTAATCGAGAGTAGGCAATCGATGTGGCACTTACCAAAGGAATGCCCTTATAGGCAGGGCCGTACAGCACGTCGATTTGCGCGTTGGCATTGATGAGCGCCTGCGCATAGAACTGCCCGAGTTTATCCAGTTGCGCACCTGTATTGAACAGACCAGTGTTAAAAAAATAGGGGCTGATGCGACCTGATTTTAAAGTGAACTCGCCGAATTTAAGCACGCCGCAATCCAGCGCATATTGAATGAATTGTTGTTGATATTCGAGCATGAGGATGATTCCAGACGGGGGTACTTCGCCAATTATAAGGCTATTTGCATGCTGAGGTTGGGTGAGAGTATTTGCATGGTTGAAAGGATTCCGGGCTATCAGAACCCGCAACACTTGCAGAGGAGCCAACTATTTGGCATTACGCCATCTAGCCCGCACTCTTGTCATCACGCGGCGGCTAGCGGCTGTCGCTCAGCAGGTTGTGTGCCGGATACCCTCTTAATCGACTGTTCAATTTTTCGGCGCCAGCTCTCTTATCAAATCAGGCGGTAAGAAGGGGCAGATCACGCCGCCTCAGTTTGATCACGCCCTAAATTTTCAGCTTTCTGGACGCTGTACAGCGCACTTTGCTACAATCGTGGCTATTTTTGGCGCTGCCGGTGTCAATCTTTATACCCTATTCTTTCACTATCAATCCCGGAGAACATTCTATGGCAATCAAAGTTGCAATTAACGGTGATCAGCGAGGTGGTGGTGGTCTTCCCGTGCGTGCCGCTGACGACAAGCGAGCGCTTGCCACGGATGAAGAATTCCTTGAGCAGCTCCGGCAAAGAGCAGTAACGCAGCTTGCGGTCAAGGACGGCCTCGACCTCGGGGTTACCGCGCGAGAGTGCGTTGCCGATGACGACGAGGTCCGGCTTGTGCGCAAGGTTTTGTTCCGCGTAGCCCGAGTTGACCTCGACCTTCCGCTGGGCGAGGAAGGTGGACATGGGCGGATAGACGTTCGTGTCCGAGCCGGTGACGGTGAAGCCACGGTCGCGCATCGCCGCCGCAGCACTGGCCATCGCCGTGCCACAAATTCCCACGAAGTGAACCGACCGGATGTCCGAAAGCATGGGCGCGATGATGGGAGATGCGGGCGGCGTGGGAAGCAGGAATTCGCCGGCGAAGGAAGATTCTTCTGTTGCGGTAATCCAAACGGCCCCTCTTGACGAGGAGCTAGGCGAGAATGTCTTTCACCAAGTGCGCAGGCTCGACACCGGTGAGCCGGAAGTCGAGGCCCTGGTGGCGGTAAGTCAGCCGCTCATGGTCCATGCCGAGCAGGTGCAGCGCGGTCGCGTGCAGGTCATGCACATGGACGGGATTCTCCGCGACGCTGAAGCTGAAGTCGTCCGTCGCGCCGTAGGTCAGGCCGGCTTTCACACCGCCGCCCGCCATCCACATCGTGAAGCAGCGCGGGTGGTGGTCCCGGCCCGCTTCGATGCTGTCCCACTTGCCCTGACCGACCGGACTGCGCCCAAACTCACCGCCCCAGATGACGAGCGTTTGGTCGAGGAGGCCGCGTTGCTTGAGGTCGCGGATGAGGCCGGCGGTGGGTTGGTCGGTGTCGCGGCAGCGGGCAACGCACCAGCTTGGCAGGCGGCTGTGGTGGTCCCAGTCCGGGTGGAAAAGCTGGATGAAGCGCACGCCACGCTCGACGAGGCGGCGGGCTTGGATGCAGTTCGCGGCGTAACTGCCCGCGCGACGGGAGTCTGGCCCGTAGAGTTCGAAGGTGGATTCTGCCTCGCCGCTCATGTCGGTGAGTTCCGGCACGCTGGTCTGCATCCGGTAAGCCATTTCGTATTGCCGGATGCGGGTGGCAATTTCGGGGTCGCCCGTTTCCGCGAGGCGCATCTGGTTCAACTCGCCGAGGCCGTCGAGCATCCCGCGGCGCAGCTCGCGCGGCAAGCCGTCGGGGTCGCGCAAATACAGCACCGGGTCGCGGGAGTTGCGGAGCTTCACCCCTTGGAAGCGCGACGGCAGGAAGCCGCTGCCCCAGTAATGGTCATAGAGGGGTTGGTCACTAGGCCGCTGCATCTTGGAGATGAGCACGAGGTAGTCGGGCAAGTTCTTGTTCTCGCTGCCGAGGCCGTAGCTCGCCCACGCGCCCATGCTGGGGCGGCCGGGGATTTGGTGGCCGGTCAGCATTTTGGTCATGGCGGGCGCGTGGTTGATTTGGTCGCTGTGCATGGACTTGATGAAGCACAAGTCATCCGCCACGCCACGCAAGTGCGGCAGCCATTCGCCGATGGTCGCGCCGCTGCGGCCGCACCGCTCGAACTTCGTCCGCCCCGGCATCAGCAGTTGCTTCTGGCTCGACGTCATCGTAGTGACGCGCTGGCCTTGGCGCACTGAGTCGGGGATTTCGATGCCCGCCCACTTCTGCAACTGCGGCTTGTGGTCATACAGCTCCAACTGCGACGGCCCGCCAGATTGCGTGAGGAAAATGACGTGCTTGGCCTTCGCCGCGAAGTGCGACAGGCCGGCTAGACTCGGCGCTATCGGCGCGGCTGAAGCGCTCCGCAGCAACTGCGACAGCGCCATCGCGCCAAGGCTCACGCCGGTGCATTGGCCGAGGAAGTAGCGGCGCGGCACGTAAAGGGGACACTCTTGTCCCCTTTCAGCCACGCCAAGGTGGTCGGTGGTGTGGGGGACAGGAGTGTCCCCCCTACGCGGCGTGGCGGGGACACTCTTGTCCCCGTTAAGTTGTTGCTTAGTGCTCCTCATGCTCTCGAACATAAAGTTTGTTCCTTGCCTCAGGGGTGAATTCCCCCACACGCAGCTTGGCATGCGCGGGGTTCTCGTTGATGTATTTCCGAAACGCCGCCAGTTCCTCGGCGTTTCGCACGATGCGGTCGTAGGACTCCTCCATCCAAAACGAGCCGGACAAACCGAGCGCCAGATTGCAGCGGCGAGCGGTGGCTCCTTTCAAACCCTTCAGCTCCTTCGGCAACTCCACTTCCTCGCGCAGTTGCCAAAGCAGGTGGACGTGGTTGGGCATGATGATGAATGCGTCCAAATCGTAGCGGATGCCGTCGAACTTCAACACCGACTGCCGCACGAGCGTGCGCACGTCCGGGTCGCGCAGGTGGCAACTACCGTGGCCTGCGTCGAGCCAGTCGTCCTCGCGTTGGAGAAAGCGCTTTTCGTAGTCGGCGTGCTGGTGGGCGCTCCACGGCACCGGGTTGAGGCGCAGCCAAATGGCGCGCTCCTCCCGCCATTGGCCCAGCAAGCTGGCGGGGAGGGAATCGGCCAGGCGAAAGGTGATGAAGTAACATGCGCCGGGCTGTTGCCAGTGCGGAAGATTGCCCTCGTGAACCTCGACGGGAGCAAACTGGTTGAAGGGACGGAAGGGGACAGAGTCGGCGGGAATGGAATGCGGTGGTGGCTCGGCAAAGGGGACAAGAGTGTCCCCTTTACGCGCCGTAGGCCGGACACTCCTGTCCCCCGTGAGCATTTCCATCTGACCGCTTTCACTCATGTGTCATCGCCTCATCCAAGTTGAACACCAAGCTCGCGACCACGGTGTAGGCAGCTAGTTCGGGCGAAGGGGACAAGAGTGTCCCTTTTACGCCGCGTAGCGGGGACACTCCTGTCCCCGATACAAACACCGCCGCATCTTCGGGTTTCGCGCGATACACGGACAAAGCCCGCTCGAACTCCCGTTGCAGCACGGCGGCCTCCTGTGCGTTGGGCGGCCGGGCGAGGATGCGCCGGTAGATTTCCGCGAGCTGGGCTTCGGGCTTTCTGCCGGCGCGGAGCATGTCAGCAGCCAGAGCGCGCGCGGCTTCGAGGAAGTTTTCGTCGTTGAGCAGCGTGAGCGCCTGAAGCGGCGTGTTCGTGCGCGGCGTGCGGACCTCACAGACGCGGCGCTGCGCGGAGTCGAAGAGGAACGTCGGCGCGATGCTGCGACGCCAGAAGGCGTAGAGCGAACGGCGATACTGCGCGGCCCCCTCGCTCGGTTCGTATTTGAAGCGGCCCATGAAGATTTCTTCCCACACGCCCTCGGGCTGATGCGGCTTCACGGGAGGGCCGCCGAGCGCCGTGTTCATCAAGCCGCTGCTGTGGAGCGCGGCGTCGCGAAGCATCCACGCGGGCAGACGGAAGCGCGGTGCGCGAGCGAGCAGGCGGTTCTCCGGGTCGCGGGCGAGCAGGGCGGCAGAAGCGACGGAGCTTTGGCGATACGTGGCGCTCGTCGCCATGACTCGGAGGATATGCTTCACATCCCAGCCGCTCTCCATGAACTCGACTGCCAGCCAGTCGAGCAACTCCGGGTGCGTGGGCCGCTCGCCTTGCAGGCCGAAGTCCTCGGGTGTCCGCACCAAACCATTCCCGAACAGCATCGCCCACAGGTTGTTCACGACCACGCGCGCGGTGAGCGGGTTGTCGCGCGCACTCAGCCAGTTCGCGAGGCCGAGGCGGGTTTTGTCATCCTTCGCGGGCCACGGCGCGACGGCCGCAGGCACGCCGCGCTCGACTTTGTCGCCGGGCTTGTCCCACACGCCGCGCAGCAGGATGTGCGTGGCGCGCGGTTCCTTGCGTTCAGCGAGCACCATCACGTTAAGCTTTTGCGCGGCGGACTTCACTTCGCTCAACTGCCGGTTCGCGCGGTCGAGGGCGGACTTGGTGACCTGGTAAGGCGCGTGGTCGGCGAGGAACTGCTCGAAGATGCGGGAACGCAACTTCGGGGAAGTGTTCAGTGACCAGTGTTCAGTTTTCAGTGGGGTGGCGGCGGGCCGCGCCGGCTTCGGCGAAGCAGCGTCCTCGGACTGAACACTGATTACTGAAAACTGATTACTCCTCACGAGCGCCGCGAATTCCTCCATCGGTGCCAAGCCCACCTCCCGCACCGCCGCGCCCGCCTGGTCCGTCACGGACACGCGGAAGCGACCGATGTTCGCGTCGCCGAGCGTCGAGCGGTGACGCAGCTCGAAGATGAGTTCCTCGTCGGCATCCAGCACGAGCGGCTCGGCCAGCGCGAAGACCGCCGTGCGCGGCTGCTTCGGGTCGAGACCCTTGGTGGTCCAGCCGTTGCGCGGGTCATCGTCGAGCACGCCTTTGATGTCGCCGTATTCGCGCGCGGCTTTCGAATCGGCAGAGGCGTCGGCCACCGCGCTGGTCACGAGCACATCGCGAATCTGCGAGCCACCCCGCCGCCGCACCTGCACCTTGATGTCCGTGAGTATGAACTCGCCGGACTGGCCGCGCGACAGCCCGCCGCCGGTGTGCGCTGCGTGGGGCAGAACCTCCAGCTTCAACCCAGTCACGCGCGGCAGCTTCACCGGGCCGATGACGCGGTAATCCTCGTGGTTCGGATTCGGCCCGCTGGCTTGGACTGAGCCATCTGCGTCTTGGGCAAGGCTTGTTCCCTCGATGCTCTCCAGTTCGCTCGCTCGCAGCAGGTGCCAGGCAGAAAAGCCCTTCGCCACTTCCTTCGCCTTCGCGGCGAGCCAGTCGGCGAAGGGAGCTTCCGCCGCCTTGCGCGCGTCGGCTTCGTTTGGTTTGCGCTCGTCCACGAGCGCCTGCGCCTCGGTAACGGCGCGTGCGGCGAGCGGGGATTGGTAGCTCAAGTAGGGCTTCGCCGCCGTGCCGGCCTTGCCGTCCTCGTCAATCGAGTTGAAGAACGCCGCGAGCTGGTAGAAGTCCGCGTGCGGGAGCGGGTCGTATTTGTGCGCGTGGCACTGAACGCAGTTGAGCGTGAGGCCGAGCCAGACCGTCCCGACGGTGTTCACGCGGTCAATCACGTAGTCCACGCGCGACTCCTCGGGGTCGCGACCGCCCTCGCCGTTGGTCATGTGGTTGCGATGGAAGCACGTGGCGAGCTTTTGCTCAGGCGTGGCGTTCGGCAGCAGGTCGCCGGCGAACTGCTCGCGCGTGAACTGGTCGAACCTCATGTTCGCGTTGAAGGCGGATACGACCCAGTCGCGCCACGGCCAGTTGGAGCGCGTGGAATCGGCCTGATAACCGTCCGTGTCTGAGTAACGCGCGGCGTCCAGCCACCACATCGCCATGCGCTCGCCGAAGTGCGGGGAGGCAAGTAGGCGGGCGACGAGATTGCTGATTGCTGATTGCCGATTGTCGATTTGGGAATATTCGCGGGCGAACGCATCCACCTCAGCGGGCGTCGGCGGGAGCCCAGTGAGGTCGAAGCTCAGTCGGCGGATGAGCGTGTGCGGGACGGCTTCGGGCGAGGGCTTCAACTTCTCCTGCGCGAGTCGGGCGAGAACGAGGCGGTCAATCGGGTGCGTAGCGGGGACACTCTTGTCCCCGATGATTTTGCCCTTCGCCAAATTGCCGGCCTGAGGCTGGGGGACAAGAGTGTCCCCCTTACTGCGCTGCGGCGGCACGAAAGCCCAGTGCGCTTCATACTTCGCCCCCGCAGCCACCCATCGCTTCAGCATGTCCTTTTGCGCGGAGGTGAGTTGCTTATGCGAGTCGGCTGGCGGCATCAGCTTGTTGGCGTCCTTGGTCTCGATGCGCTTCACCAGCGCGCTGGCAGCGGGCTTGCCGGGGACGACGGCCACCTCACCGGACTTCGCAGGCTTCGTCGCGCTGTCGCGCAGGTCGAGGCGCAAGCCGCCCTTGGCATGCTTCGCGTCCGGTCCGTGGCAGGCGAAGCAATTGTCAGAGAGAATGGGGAGAACGTCGCGGTTGAAACTGGGCGCATCGGCGGCGGACGCAGCCACGGCGACACCAAGCCCAAAGCTGGCGAACACAAGTTTCTTCAAATGTTGCAGGACAAACATGCGCGGAGAGTTTGACGTGGGCAGGGCGTCCTTCCCATAAAAACAATCGCCACGCGGCTTGGACAATCCGACCGCCCGCGCGAGTGACAAACTGAAGCGGGTGTTGCACGCTCCGTCCAACCGACCGACCGCATGAACAACCTGTTTTTCCGTCTGCTCCCCGCCGCCGTGCTGGCTGCACTGCCGCTGTTTGCCAGCGCCGCCGCGCCATTGCCGGCTGCGACGAAGGTGTTTCTCCAAAAGCACTGCTTCGAGTGTCACGACGCGGACACGCAGAAGGGCAAGCTCCGCCTTGACACGCTTGTGCCGGACTTCGCTTCCCCGGCAACTGCCGAGACCTGGGGCCGCGTCTTCGCCCAGCTCGAAAAGCGCGAGATGCCACCGAAGAAGAAGGCGCAGCCGTCGGATGCCGAGCGTCACGCCGTGCTCGATTGGCTCGGGCGCGAGTTGCGCGTGGCGGTCGCGGCGCGGCAGCAGGCGGAGGGGCGCGTCGCGCTGCGCCGGCTGAATCGCTTCGAGTATCAGAACACGATGCACGACCTCTTCGGCATCGAGGTCAACTTGATGGAGTTGCTGCCCGAGGACGGCTCGGCGCACGGTTTCGACAAGGTTTCCACCGCGCTCACGCTCTCGCCGGTGCAGGTGGAGAAGTATCTTGAAGCCGCGGATGTCGCGCTCGACGCGGCCATCGGCATCGGGACGAAACCGCAGTTCGTCCAGCAGCGCTTCGCCGCCACGAACCTACTCGCGAACTGGGACGGCAAGAGCCACCGCCCGTTGCCCGACGGCGGCATCGCGCTCTTCAACTCCAGCTATTCGCCCACGGAGCTGCGCCGCTTCCGCGCTCCGGCACCGGGCCGTTACCGCGTTCGCATCTCGGCGAATGGCTTCCAGACCGACGGCAAGCCCGCGACGTTCCGCGTCTATGGCGGCAACTTCAACGTGGGCGGCAAGACGCGGCTGCTCGGGCACTTCGAGGTTCCGGCGGATAAGCCCACCGTCGTCGAGCTGGTCGAGCGGCTCGACGGGCGCGGCGACACGCTCAAGGTCATGTCCTACGGCACGATTCCGTGGCAGAACAAGTCCGAGGAATACACCGGCTCTGGCTTTGCGATTCACTGGCTCGAAGTCGAAGGCCCGCTCGATGCGAAGGAGTGGCCGCCCGCGACGCGTCGGCAACTGCTCGGCGACGTGGACATCGAGCGCGGTGCGTTCGCCGACGCGGAGCGCGTGCTGAAGCGGTTCGCCCCGCGCGCCTTCCGCCGCCCCGTGAGCGACGGTGACCTCGCGCCGTATCTTGCCCTCGTGCGCGAGCGGTTGGACAAGGGCATGAAGTTCGGTGAAGCGCTGCGCGTGGGCTTGAAAGCGATTCTCGTCTCGCCGCGTTTCCTGATGCTCGAAGAGCAGCCCGGCAAGCTCGACGGTCACGCGCTCGCGGCGCGGCTGAGCTACTTTCTCTGGAGCACCGCGCCGGACGCAGAGCTGCTGACGGCAGCTGCGAAAGGCGATTTGACCAAGCCCGCCGTCCTGCGCGCACAGGCCGAGCGGCTGCTGAAGCATCCGAAGGCGCGCGCGTTCACCGAGGACTTCACCGGCCAGTGGCTTGCGCTGCGGAGAATCGAATTCACCACGCCGGACGGGCGGCTTTACCCGGAGTTCGACGAGCTGCTGCAAGTCTCGATGGTGCAGGAGACGCACGCGTTCTTCGACGAGGTGTTGGAGAAAGATTTGAGCGTGCTGGACTTCGTGGAGAGCGACTTCGCGATGCTGAACGCGCGGCTCGCGAAGCACTACGGCATCCCCGGCGTGAGCGGGTTGGAGATGCGGCGCGTCGCGCTGCAGCCCGAGTGGCATCGCGGCGGCGTGATGACGCACGCGAGCGTCCTCAAGGTGTCCGCGAACGGCACGACCACCTCGCCCGTGCTGCGCGGCGTGTGGATTCTCGACCGCATCCTCGGTCGGCCCGTGCCCCCGCCGCCGCCAAACGTCCCCGCCGTAGAGCCGGACATTCGCGGCGCGAAGGACATCCGCGAGCAGCTCGCGAAGCATCGCGAAATCGAGAGTTGCGCCGGCTGCCACGCGCGGATTGACCCGCTGGGCTACGCGTTGGAGAGCTACGACGTCATCGGCGGCTGGCGCGACCGGTATCGGATTTCTCCCGCGCCCGGCCAGCAGAACAAGTTCAAGCGGCTGACGTTGGAGGTGAACACCAAACCCTTCGGCGTCTATCTCGGCCCCAACGTGAACCCCGGCGACACGCTGGCCGACGGCCGCAAGTTCCGCGACCTCGCCGAGCTGAAGCAACTGCTCCTCACCGAGCCGGACGCCCTCGCGCGCGGCCTCGCCGAGAAGCTCCTCATCTACGCTACCGGCCACGGCCTGGAGTTCACAGATGAGGTTGTGCTGACCGACATCGTGCGAAAGGCGAGAGCTCAAAAGTATGGCTTGCGGGCTCTGGTTCACGAAGTGGTCGCTTCACAGACCTTCCAGTCCAAATGAACATTTTGGCTGCACACGAATTCGAATGAGGATGAATTCAAGGACATTAACATTGGTGGTGGTGGGGCTGATGCTTGCCGTAGCGGGGTTGATGATTGCCCGACGCCCCGCCGCCACTGTCAGTCCTGAACGCCCCGTTGCGGAGGCGCCGCCCGTCGCCAACGTGACGCCGCACGAGCCTCGCCGTCCCCGGTTGCCTGCGCCGCGATTGCCAACGACGCCCGGGCCTGCTGATTCCGTTCCGGAAATCACCGCGCCGAACCCATTGGCCAAATTGTTGAACGGCGAGGCACTGAAGTTAACCCCTGAACAGGCCGAGGCTTATCTCCTGCAAAACAAGCGCAGCGCCGATGCGCTCCTGGCGGCGGCACGCCTGACCGGCAACCTGAGTCTGGTGCGCGAGGCGGCGGAAAAGTTTCCCAACGACCCGCGTGTGCAACTGGACCTCGCCCTGCGCGGGGAAACCGCCGAGGAGAAGCGCAAGGCACTCGACGCCTTCCGGCAACTGGCGCGCGACAACCCGCTCGGCGACTACTTGTCCGCGCTCGACCACTTCAAGTCCGGCCGCACGGATGACGGAGTGAAAGACCTGCTGCAGGTGGGCGGGAAGAACCGTCTCCAGGACTACACGCTCGACCACGCCCAGAGCGCCGAGGAGGCGTTCCTCGCAGCCGGCTACGGAGCGCTGGAGTCCAAGGCCGCCGGAATGTTCGGCGTGTTGCTGCCGCACATGCAATCGCTGCGTGAACTCACCTCGCAAATGACCGAACTGCAAAAGCAATACGTCTCGGCAGGTGACGCCACCTCGGCCCAAGCGGTGGGGCAGATGGGATTGAATCTCGCCTGGCAGTTCGAAGGCCAGGCTGGGCGAACACTGATAGGTGAACTGGTGGGCATGGCCGTGGAGAAGAAGTTTCTCGCCTCGCAAGCCCCCGACTCACCGTTCGGCAGCGACGGCCGAACGGTGCGCGATCGGATGGCTGAAATCGATGCGCACCGGCAGTCCATTCGGGAACTTGCTCCCTTGACTCAGTCGCTAGCTCGACTCCCTGAGCGGGAGGCCATCATGTATTTCGACCGGGTGAAGCTCCACGGCGAGTTAGAGGCACTGCGGTGGTTGAAAAACAAACACGGCAACCCATAGTCACCGCTCACGCATGAATTCGTCACACCGGAACTCCTTCTCTACGGCTTTGGTCGCGGTGTTGTTGCTCGCCTCGGCGCTGACTGCGGTCGCCGCTCCGCGCTTCATCCAGCCTGACGCCGCGCGGCACCCGAACCTCTTCACCTGGACCGACACCTGCAATGTCAACGTCATCCGCGATGGTGACGCGGCGCTGCTGATTGACCTCGGCGATGGCAGTGTGCTGGACCATCTCGCGGAGATTGGCGTGAAGAAGGTCGAGTGGGTGCTGTTCACGCATCACCACCGCGAGCAGTGCCAGGGCGCACCGAAGTTGAAGGGGACGGGGACGAAGCTCGCCGCGCCGGAGTTTGAGCGCGCACTGTTTGAGAATCCGGCGAGCTACCGGAAGATGATTGTGCGCCTCGGCGACGCTTTCACGGTGCATGGCTCCAGTTACGTCCGCCCCGCCGTCGAGCCTATCAAGCTGGACCAGACCTTTCAGCGGATGGACACGTTCACCTGGCGCGGGCGCGAGTTCCGCTGCGTGGATACGCGCGGCAATTCACCCGGCGGCATGTCCTATTTCCTCAACGACGGCGGGCGCTGGCTCGCGTTCACCGGCGACGTGATGATGGACGGCGCGAAGATGCACACGTGGTTCGACACGGATTGGGATTACGGTTTCGCCGCCGGCGTGTGGGCCATCGCGAACGGCAGTGGGCAAATCGCCGCCTACAATCCCGCGTGGATGCTGCCGTCGCACGGGCCGCCCATCGCGAACGCGAAGAAGCAAATCGAGGGGTTCCAGCAGAAACTTTACAATCTCGAGCGCCTGCTCGTGCGCGGCTACCCGGTGATGTCGTTTGCGCCCGCCGCGCAAGACACGACCTCGCAGCCGACCGTGGTGCCCAACGTCTGGCAGGTCTCGAAGCACGTCTTCAAGTTTCGCGGCCCGAACTTCGCGCCGAACTTCTACATGATTCTCGCCGACAGCGGCCGCGCGTTGGTCGTGGATTGCGGACTGATTCAAACCAACGTCCTCGACACCGCGCTGGAGGGGATGCGCCAGAAGCTCGGGCTGAAGGCGATTGACGCGATGGTGCTGACGCACATGCACGGCGACCACTTCCTGCAAGCGCCGCACTTGAAGAAGACGTGGGGCACGGAGTTTTGGGCGCTGGACCGGATGAAGGACGTGTGCGAACGACCCGAGGCGTTCGACTACGCCGCGCCGATTCAGGCCTACGGGAATGGCGTCGAGCGCATCAAGTTCGACCGGCTGTTCAAGTCTGGCGAGACGTTCGACTGGGAGGGCTTCCGCTTCACGATTGATTGGATGCCGGGGCAAACGGAGTTCGGGCTGTGCCTGACCGGGATGATTGACGGGCGCAAGGTGGCCTTCACTGGCGACAACATTTTCGGCAACCCCGCCGACCCGAGACAGAACGGCCACGAGGCGATGTGCTCGCGCACCAGCGGCATCCTCGACGAAGGCTACATCGTGGGCGCGGAGTATCTGTCGAAGCTCAAGCCCGACATCCTGCTGGGCGGCCACTCCTTCGTGATGGACAAGCCGGCGGCGTTCATCGAGCGCTACCGCAAGTGGAGCTACGAGATGCGCGACGCGTTCCGTGGCCTGAGCAGCGAGCCGGAATACCGCTGGTGGTTCGACCCGTTCTGGGTGCGCGCCGAGCCGCATCGCGTGTCCGTGAAGCGCGGCGAGTCGGTCGAGGTGACGGTGAACGTGCGGAACTTTGAGGCGAAGCCGGTGGCCTTCGACATCCTGCCGCACGCGCCGCCGGGCTTGACGGCCACCTCGGGCCGCTGGACGAGCACCGTGCCCGCGCAGGCCCGGACACAGTTCACGCTTCGCCTCGCCGCCGCGCCGGATGCCACGCCGGGCATCCGCCATGTGGCCTTCGACATCACACGCGGCGGGAAGCGGCTGGGCGAGCTGTTTGATTGCATCGTGGAAGTGCGCGAGTGAGACCAATTCCTAATGCATTTCGGCGGAATGCGACCCGGGTGCCACGACGTGCGCCTTCTCCCTTCCTTGGAGGAGGGGAGAAGGTGGCCGCAGGCCGGATGAGGGGTGGGGCCACTTGCGCCGACGCACGCAACCCCTCACCCCAACCCTCTCCCCTCCTCCGAGGAAGAGAGAGGGAGTCAAAACACGCTGCGGTCGCCAGCGACACCACCGTCTTTTGTTCCGAATTGCGAATTGCTATGAGTCGCCCCGTTCCCTCCCGCATCCGATGACAACCCATCTCCCCCGCATCGCCGTCACGATGGGCGACCCCGCCGGGGTCGGCCCCGAGATTTGCCTGCGGCTGCTGGCGAACGCGGACCTCGCGCGCGAGTGCGTGCCCGTCGTCTTCGGCGATGCGGCGGTGCTGCGGCGCGTGGCGGAGAAACTTGGAATTCCCTTCGACGCGCCCGTCATTACCCAAACTGGCTGGTCACAGCGCAGCCGCGAAGTGCGCGTGCCAAGCGTGCTGGATTTGCAGTGCGTGGACGCCGCCGTCATCACGCCCGGCCAGGTGGACGCCCGCTGCGGCTACGCGGCGTTTCGCTACGTCCTCGCCAGCATCGCCGCTGGCCTGGCGGGCGAGGTGAACGCCATCACCACCGCGCCCCTCAACAAAGAGGCGCTGCACGCCGCCGGCCACAAGTATCCCGGCCACACGGAGATTTTCGCCGAGCGGATGCGGGCGGAGCGCAGTTGCATGACGTTCTTCTCCGATGAGCTGACGTGCAGCCTCGTCACTGTCCACATCGGCTACCACGAAGTTCTCGCCGCGCTCACGACGCAGCGCATCCTCGACGTGATTGAGCTCACCGCCGACGCCGTTCGCCGCCAACGCGGGCGCGAGCCGAGGCTGGCGGTGCTGGGCTTGAACCCGCACGCGGGCGAACACGGCCTGTTCGGTCGCGGCGAAGAAGAGCGCATCATCGCACCGGCAATCGAGGTCGCCCGCGCAAACGGGTTGAACATCACCGGCCCGCTCTCACCTGACACCGCGTTCCTCCCTGCGCGCCGCCGCGAGACGGACGCCTTCATCTGCATGTATCACGACCAGGCGCTCATCCCGCTCAAGGCGCTGGCCTTCGAGAGCGCCGTCAACACCACGCTCGGCTTGCCCGTCGTCCGCACCAGCGTGGACCACGGCACGGCGTTCGACATCGCGTGGCAGGGCCGGGCCAGCGCGGAGAATCTCTTCGCCGCCGTGCGCCTGGCGGCAAAGCTGTCGCGCTCGACTGAGTGCGGGAAAACCCACTCGCCGTCTGCCTGAACTCGGACTACTTTCCGCTCACCAAAACGCGCCATGACCCATCAATTGAACCGCCGCTCCTTCCTCCGTGCCGCCGGCATCACGCTCGCGCTGCCGGCATTGGAGGCATTCGCGCCGCTGACCCGCGCGGCGGCCTCTGCCGGGCCGATTCGGCGGTTGGTCGCGTGCTGCACCACGCTCGGCATTCACGGCGAAAACTTGTTTCCGAAACAGGCGGGCCGGGGCTTCGAGCTGACGCCGTATCTGGAGCCGCTGAAGGAATTTCGCAACGACCTCACCGTCTTCTCCGGCGTGTCGCATCCCGAGGTGGACGGCGGGCATTCCAGCGAGGCGAGCTTCCTCAGTGCCGCGCCGCATCCGGGCGCGAGCAGCTTCCGCAACACGATTTCACTCGACCAGCTCGTGCTGGAGAAGCTCCCGCCCGCGACGCGTTTCAGCAGTCTCGTGCTGAACACGGGCAACGGCGGCGTGGGCCTGTCCGTTTCGCGCAGCGGCGTCAAGGTGCCGGCGGATTACAAGCCGAGCGAGGTGTTTAAGAAACTCTTCGTCAACGGCACGGCCAAGGAAGTCGCGCTTCAGAGCGACCGCCTCCGCGACGGGCAGAGCATTATGGACACCGTGGCCGGCGACGCGAAGCGCCTCTCCGCCCGCGTGACCGCACGCGACCGCGAGAAGCTCGACAATTATTTCACGACCGTCCGCGAGGTGGAGCAGCGGCTGAAGCTCGCCGAGGAATGGGCGAAGAGACCCAAGCCGGCGGTCAGCGTCCCGCCGCCAACCGATGTGCAGAATGCCGCTGACTTTGTGGCGCGCACGCGGCTGATGTTCGACCTCGCGCACCTCGCGCTCCAGACCGACTCCACGCGCGTCATCACGGTGGCCATCGCGGGCCACAACAGCGTGCCGCCGGTGCCGGGCATCACGATTGATTGGCACAACCTCTCGCACCACGGCAAAGACCCGGAGAAGCTGGCGCAGCTCCGCGTCATCGAGTTGGAGCAGATGAAGCTGCTCGCCGGCTTCCTCGCGAAGCTCAAGGCGTCGAAGGAGGCCGGCTCCGACTTGCTGGCGAACACCTCCGTGCTCTACGGCTCGAACCTCGGCAACGCGTCCAGCCACGACACGCGCAACATGCCGATGCTGCTCGCGGGCGGCGGCTTCAAGCACGGGCAGCACATCGCCTTCGACGACAAACAAAACTACCCGCTGCCGAACCTTTACGTCTCCGTGCTGCAACGGCTGGGCATCGAGGCGGGAAAGTTCGCCAGCAGCACAGGCACGCTGCGGGGACTGGAACTGGCGTAAGCTGGAGCGTCGGCTTCCAGCCGGCAGCGAGTTCGCGAACTGTTTCGACGTGCTACTTCCTCGGGAGCTCCCGCATCATCAGGGCGTCTAGGCCTCCGAATGCATCTCCTCCTCACTGAACCGGGCGACGAGTCGCTGCTCACCGATGAGCTGAAGCGGATGTTCGTGGGCGCAGAGACGGAGATAGTCGCGCCCGGCCTGCTGCGGACAGCAGTGACCTTGCAAGCAAGCGCGCCGCCGGTGCTGGCCTTCGCACGGCAGACGTTGCCGGACGCACACGCGGTGAGCGCGGCATCCATCCGCGAGTGGGGCGAGCGGCTGTTTGAAGTGACGTCGCGACTGCCTGAGGGCCAGCCGTGGCGGCTGCACCTTGCGCCGCACTACGGCGGGGAAGGCGCGGGGGAGAACCGGATGCGGTTCATCCACGAGGCGTTTCGCGAACTGTTGCGCAAGAAGCGGCGGTATCTGCTGCGCGCGTGGGAGGAGAGCGAGGTTCCTTTCCGGGAATCCACTTCGCTCGTGCAGTTGCTTCTGACTGCACCGGATGCGGGCTTTCTCTCCGTCTCCATCGCGCCGCACCCGTGGCAATTGCGACACTGCGTCTGGCCTTTTCCGAAAGGCGAACTGCCCGTGGCAAGCGACAAGTCGGCCCCGAGCCGCGCCTTCGCGAAGCTGCTCGAAGCGGAGCAACGGCTTGGGCTGCGCATCGCGGCGGACGAGACGTGCGTGGACCTCGGCGCGTGCCCGGGGAGCTGGACTTACGTGGCGGTGAACCGAGGCGCACGCGTCATCGCCGTGGACCGCTCGTCGCTGCGCGAGGACTTGATGGCGAATCCGCTGGTGAGCTTCCAGCAAGGCGACGCGTTCAAGTTCGTGCCGGAAGCTCCCGTGGACTGGCTGCTGTGCGATGTTATCGCCGCGCCGGAGCGGAGCATCGGGCTGGTGCTGGATTGGGTGCAGGAGCGGCGCTGCCGTCGGTTCATCGTGACCATCAAGTTCAAGGGCCAGGCCGACTACGCCAAGCTGGAGCCGCTGAAACACACCTTGCCGCCGTTGTGCAAAGAGTTTTTCCTTACGCGGCTTTGCGCCAATAAAAACGAAGCTTGTGTGATGGGAACGCTCCTTGATTCCCCGTCGCCACGACTCACCTAATGAAATACACCTACGAAGATATGGCCAAGATGATTGACCACTCCCTCCTGCATCCGACGATGACGGACCGGGAGCTGGAGGATGGCTGCGCACTCGCCGCGAAGTATCAGGTCGCGTCCGTCTGCATCAAACCCTACTACGTCAAGCGCGCCGCTGAGTTACTCGAGGGCACCGGCGTCCTCGTCGGCGCGGTCATCGGGTTTCCGCACGGTAACTCTGCGACCGAGTCGAAGCGCTATGAGACGTGGCTCGCCTGCCATGACGGCGCGGCGGAGATAGACATGGTCATCAACATCGGCAAGGCGCTTTCCGGCGACTGGGATTACGTGGCCAACGATATCCGCACGGTCTGCGAGGAAGCGCATCGTCACGGCGCGAAGGTGAAGGTGATTTTCGAGAACGACTATCTCACCAAAGGCGGCGCGGGCATGGATAGCGACGCCTTCAAAAAGATGCTCTGCACCATTTGCGAGCGCGCGGGCGCGGACTGGGTGAAGACCAGTTCCGGCTACGGCTTCGTGAAGCAGCCGGACGGCTCCTACAACTACAAGGGTGCCACCGAGCACGATCTTGCGCTCATGCGTGCCAGTGTCTCCCCCCACGTCCAGGTGAAGGCCGCTGGTGGCGTGCGCGACTTGGACGGCCTCATCAAGGTCCGCGACCTCGGCGGCTCCCGTTGCGGAGCCACAGCCACGGCGGCGATGCTCGCCGACTATCGTCGCCGCGAAGCGGCGGAGCAGGCGGGGCAAGGGACGAACCCCAAGACCGGAGCCATCGGCGCGGGCGGGTATTGAGCGGTGAACCTGATGGCTGCGAACAGCCCACTCGCATGAGCCCACCCGACCTTTTCCACCATTGCCCCAAGTGTGGGCAGCGCGCCGCGCCCCCGGGCAAGGCTCCTTTCCACTGCGCGGCCTGCGGCTTCCTCTTTTACTTCAACCCCGCCATCGCCGTGGGTGCCATCCTCCAAGCGCCCGATGGCCGCGTCCTCCTCGTCTGTCGCGCGAAGCAGCCCCATCAGGGCAAGCTCACCGTCCCCGGCGGCTTCGTGGACATCCGCGAGACCGCTGAGGACGCCCTGCGCCGTGAAATCCGCGAGGAAGTCGGCCTCCACGTCCACGCCCTCCACTACTTCTGCTCCCTCCCAAACGACTACCACTACCAGGGCGTCACCTATCAGGTGCTCGACTTCTTCTTTACCGGCCAGACTCCCACCCTCGACGCCCGACCCGACCCGAGCGAAGTCACTGAAGTCTGCTGGCTCCAGCCGACGGAGATTGAGCTGGGTGAAATCGCCTTTCCCTCCGTGCGACGGGCGCTGGAGAAGCTCATCGCTGGCGTCCGCCTCAAGTCCTGACCCAATCCCGTTGGCTCGTTCGCGCAGTAGGCCCGCAAAAACCCTCACCGCCGCACCCTTCCCAACGCGAAAAATGGTTGTTGCCGGGCGGTGCGCACTAGGGCCTGATGCCCGATGGTTGATGCCCGGCGTCTGGCTTGGATCAGCCCATTATGAAGAAAGCCCTCAGCCTTCTGGCGTTGCTTTGGTGGTTCGATCTGACCACCTCTCAGGCCATGCCACTGCGCCAATCCCTTGGCATGTTCGAGTCCGGGGCCACCTCATGGCAGCGCAGCCCTGCCGATTCCATGCGCGGCGGCAGCGGCGAGGTCAGCCGCTTCCAGATCATGCCCGCCGTCTGGCGGCGCTACACCAAGTCCCGCGACTACGAGAACCCCGAGGTTGCTTGGACTGTCACCCAACGCATTCTTGCCGACCGCACAGCCGATTTCCGTGCCGCCACGCGGCGCGAGCCAAACGGGCTGGAGCTTTACCTTCTCTGGAACAAACCCGGCCATTTCGAGGCCGTGGACTACCAGACCAGCCGCGTGAAGCCCGACTACCAACAGCGCGCCCAACGCTTCGCCAACCTCTTCGCACTCCGCTGACCGCCCGGGGCCTTCCGCCCTGCTCGTAATCCCAATCCTGATCCTGCTCCCCTGTGCGGTCAGGGGAAGTATTCAGTTTTCAGTTTTCAGACCGGGACGAGGTTCGACCGCTTTCTGAACACTGATCACTGAATACTTCCCCCTCTCCATCCCCTCCCAGCTTGTCACGCCTGCCGGCGCACTTTACCCTCATTCCATGCGCAAACATCTCCTCCTCGCCCTCCTCGCCCTCAGCATCCTCCCGGCCTTCGCGGCAGAGAAGGCTGACAAGAAGAAGGCTGCAACCACCCCCGCCAAGCCCGACGCGGACGGCTTTACCCCGCTCTTCAACGGCAAGACCCTCGCCGGCTTCGTGCAGGTCGGCGGGCACGCCAAGTTTCGCGTCGAGGACGCCCAAATCATCGGCCAGTCCGTCCCCAACACCGCCAACTCCTTCCTCTGCACCGACCGCCACTACACCAACTTCATACTCGAGGTCGAATTCAAGGTGGACCCCAGCCTCAACTCCGGCATCCAGATCCGCAGCCACTATTTCGACGAGCCGCGCAGCTACGAGTGGCAGGGCAAGGCGGTCAAGGTCGCCGCCGGACGCGTCCACGGATACCAGGTCGAGATTGACCCCTCCGCCCGCGCGTGGTCCGGCGGCATCTACGACGAGGGCCGCCGCGGCTGGCTCAACGACCTCAAGAACAACCCCGCCGCCGGCAAGGCCTTCAAGCAAGGCGACTGGAACACGTTCCGCGTCGAGTGCCAGGGCGACTCCATCAAGACATGGATCAACTCCGTCCCCGCCGCCGATCTGAAGGACGGCTACACTCCCTCCGGCCTGATCGCCCTCCAAGTCCACGGCGTCGGAGCCAAGGAGACCGCCATGGAGGTCCGCTGGCGCAACATCCGCATCAAAGAACTCCCCTGAGTTCCCCTGACTGGCAGTTCCGGGGAAAGAACTCACGGCCCGCCAAAGCCCCCAAATTCAGCCGTTGAACCCGAGGCGACTTTAGCGGTGCTCTGTGAGCGCCGATCGCGGCTACCCATCGGCTAGGGATGCGCCACCCGGCGGTCGCAGACCGCCGCTACAGGTTCATGTAGCGGGGCCGGAGCGCGTTGCGGCCGGTTGCGCTCCTACTTGCCGAAGGCCGCGTGCTTGGCGTCGCCGCCGGCTTGGAGGAAGGCGAGGAGGTCGAGGATTTGTTCCTTGTTCAGCAGGTTCAGCAAACCGGGCGGCATGATGGAACTGCTCGACGAGCGGCTCTTTATGTCCTTCTTCGGGAACTTCTTCACCATCGACTCGCCGGGGCCGGTCTGGACGGTAAGCGTGTCGGCCTCGGCCTTGATCAGGAAGCCAGTGAAGGGGTCGTCGTTGCCGAGGGTGAACTCGACCGGGCGGTAGCGTGGCTCGAGGTTCTTGGATGGCTCCAGGATTTCTCCGAGCACGGCCTTCGCGTCGCCCTTGTATTTGGCGGAAACCCCGGTCAGCTCAGGGCCCCAGAGCACGCCGTCCGCACCGATCTTGTGGCAGGCGATGCAACCGACGGTGGTGAAGAGGGCCTTGCCCTTGGCGAAGTCGCGGCCCTTGGCGAGCTTGAGCAGTTCGGGTTCGAGATCGGCAAGTTTCCACTCGGTGATGACGGGGGCGGCGGGTTCGGTGTGGCCTTCCGCGAGATAGGCGTCGAGGTCGGGGACGACCATGAGGATTCCGCGCATGCGCTGCCAGTGGCCGGGGTAGGTGCAGAGGAAGGGATAGTCGCCCGGCTCCTTCGGCGCGTCGAAGCGCAGGCGGAAGGTGTCGTTCGGGTTCAACATCTTGGTGGCCTGGAGCACCTTCGGCGACGCGGGGACGTAGAGGCGGCCCTGGCTGTCGGGCTGAGGCAGCATCTTCTCGGCGGCGAGGCCGATCTCGTCCGCCGCGCCGACTTGTATGAGAACCCAGTTGTGCTGCATGGCGTCGGAGTTTTGGAAGACTAGCTCCACCGGCTTGCCCGCCTCGGCGACGAGCTGGATTTTGTCGAAGAACATCTGCTCGTGCAGCGTGCCGAGGCGCAGGACGTTCACGCCGAGACCGGAGAAGGATTTGCGGACGGGCAGCGCGGCGTCCTTGGGCAGCTTTGCGGCGAGCTGGAAGCCGAGCTGTTGGATGTCGAGGAAGTCGTTCTCGGTGCGCTGGGGTGCGGGAACGTTCTTGGCCTGTTCGAGCAGCGCGGCGGCGAGTGGCCTCACTGCGGCATCGGGCCATGAGTCGCGTGGCAAGGCCAGCAGAGCCCGCGCGGCGGTGGGGACTTCTGTGCCGCTGGCGATGACTTTCGCGATGGCGGCGAAGGCAAAGGCTTCGCTGCCGGGAATTTTCACGGCGGCGGAGATGGCGGCCTTGCGCGTGGCGGCATCGGTGCCGGGAGCAAGCAATGACAGCACCTTGCTGGCAAATGCAGCGCGCTTCGAGCCGTCCGGCGCGAGCGGCAGCCCGGCGGCCAAGTGGGCGAGCGCACCCTCCCTGCCCTGCGCGAACGCCCAAAGCGCGTCGGCGGACTGGATGCCGATGAGCGCGGCGAAGGCGGCTTGTCGCGCGGCATCGGGGCCTTCGCCTCCCGCGAGCGCTTCGAGTGCGGCCTGGCTTTTCTTCAAGTCCTCCGGCTTTTGCGTGACGAGCAGCTTGGAGAGTTCGGCCACGACAGGTGCGCTGGCGGTGGCGCGCTTGATGCCGGCGAGCAGCTCGCCTGGCACGTCGGACTTGTTCAGCTTGGCGAGCGCGTCGGCGGCTTCGCTGCGTAACTTCACGGCGATTCCGGGCCGGGCCATGATGGCTTCCCAGAGCGGGATGAACTTCGGATGCGTCGTCTCGCGGTCGGCGAGCAGAAGCTGGTCGTTGGAGAGGCGGCCAAGCTGGTATTTGACGATGACCGGACTTTTTTCGAGGAACAGGACCGGCTTCTCGACCGAGGTGGCGGCGGGCGTCTCGTCGGCGCACAGGACGTCAGCGGCATTTGCCCGGAGATCGACCAGACTCACGGATGCCAGGGCAAGAACTTGAAACGCAATTCTCAGCTTCATAAACGGGCGGGACGATAGGCCGGACAATTCGGAGACGCCAATGCAGAAACACCAATGCAGCAAAAGACCTGCTAGACACTCTGGCTCACGCAAAGGCCGCGAAGGGCGCAAAGGGAGGAGAAGCGACGAGCAAGCCGCCGACTGGCTGGCCCGGTTTTCCTTTGCGCCCATCGCGTCCTTTGCGTGAGACAGGTTCCAGCGCCGCGTGGAAGGCGCACTCGCGGTTTGACACGACCCGCCGGCCACCACGCGCTTGCGCGCGTTATCAACCCACGCGCATGAATTCCCTTCTCCCGCGGTTGCGCCGGCTGCTGGCGGCTTTGTTCGGGGCGGGCCTCCTATGGTTCGCTGCGACGGACTGGCTGCTGACCAAGCCGTTCCCCGTTGGCGCGTTCGTCAAGGACACCCTGTTCCTCGCCGCCGCCGCTGGAGTTTATATCCTGCTCCGCCGCGACGTGCAGAAGCGCGAGCAGACGCACGCCAAGAACCACGAGGTCCGCCAGACCTTCGAGACCCTCATCTTCGAGCCGTTTTTCACGACGAAGGAGCCGGGGCAGTCCGTCGGCCTCGGCCTCGCGACGGCGTTGGGCGTGGTGCAGAGCCACGGCGGGTTCATCCTCGTGGAGACGGAGGAGGACAAGGGCCGGAGTTCCAGGTCTATCTGCCCGCCGCGAGCGCGCAGACCAGTGAGAAGCCGCCGCAAGCCGAGCTGCCGCGCGGCAACGGCGAGATGCTGATGCTCGCCGACGACGAGCAGGGCGTGCTGGATGTCACCGCTGAAATCCTCGAGTGGCACGGCTACAAGGTGATCACTGCGCGCGATGGGGCGCAGGCCTTGAGCCTCTTCGAGCAGCACGCGGACGACATCAAGGTCGTCATCACGGACATCCTGATGCCGTTCATGGACGACGTGGAGCTGTGCCGCGAGCTGCGCAAGCGCAACGCCACGCTGCCAATCATCGTCCCGTCCGGGATGGGGCATGAGAGGTTCGTGACCGACCTGCGCGAGCTGCGCGTGCCGGTGTTCCTGAAGAAGCTCTTCGCCGCCGAGGACTTGCTGCGCAGCCTGCACGCGGCATTGCCCCCGGAGGAAAGCGCGGCGGTTGGTTGATGGGACCTTGTTGAGAAACAGGAGCCGATGATCTGGAGCTTCATCCCATTTCTTTTTCAATTCCCCCGCGCCAGCCGCCGTCTGTCTTTCACTACAAATCAAATGCAACGCACACTTCAATTTGAACTCCGCCGCCTCGTGGTGGCCTCCGCCGTCCTGATCGCCGCCCTCACGGCGCCCGCCCAGCTTCCGCAGCCCAAGCTTTTCTCCGTCTTCCCGCCCGGGGCAAAGACCGGCTCCACCGTGGATGCGGCCGTGACCGGCACGGAGCTTGACGAGATTCAACTCCGCTTCACGCATCCCGGCATCACGGCCAAGGCGCTTGCGGCAGCGAATCAATTCGCCATCACCGTCGCGTCCGACGTGCCGCCGGGCGCTTACGAGGCGCGCGTGCTGGGCCGCTTCGGCTTGTCGAACCCGCGCACGTTCGTCGTCGGCACGCTCGCGGAAGTCCTGGAGAAGAGCGGGAACGGCTCGCCGGAGACCGCGCAGGAAGTCGCCTTGGAATCCGTCGTGAACGGCCGCACCGACAGCCAGGCTTCGGACTTCTACAAGTTCACCGTGAAGAAGGGCCAGCGCATCCTCGTGACCTGCGCGGCGCGCGAACTCGACTCACGCACAGCGGACGCGCTGCTGCTGCTCGCGCCCGACGGACGCGAGCTGGAGCGCGCGCGCCAGGGCGGCTTGCTCGACCACACGGCGGCGGCGGACGGGACGCTCCTCGTGAAGGTCCATGACTTCGTCTATCGCGGTGGCGACCAATATTTCTACCGGCTCACGGTCACGACCGGGCCCCAGATTGACTTCGTTTTCCCGCCAGCGGCGGAACAGGGGCGGACGGCGAAGGTCACTGTCTTCGGTCGCAACCTGCCGGGAGGTTCACCCTCGAAGTTCGCCATGGGTGGCAAAGTCCTCGACCAGCTCATCGTGGACCTCGCCGCGCCGGGCGACCCCGCGGCCCGGCAGCGCCTCGCCACGACCCTCTCGCTCGGCAGCCTGAGCGCGGGCCTCGACGGCTTCGAGTATCGCGTGAAGGGCGCGGGTGGTCTGCTCTCGAACCCTGCCCTGCTCACCTTCTCACACGGACCGGTCACCACCGAGGCCGAGCCGAACAATTCGCCGGACAAGGCGCAGAAGGTTTCCCTGCCCGCGAGCCTCGCCGGACAGTTCGCCACGCCGAACGACCGCGACTGGTTCGCGTTCGATGGGAAGAAGGGCGACGCGTTCTGGCTGGAGGTCACGTCGCACCGGCTGGGTTTGCCGACGGCGCCGCACGTGGTTTTGCAGAAGGCCGTGAAGAATGAGAAGGGCGAGGAGACGTTCACGGACGTGCAGGATTTCGCCGAGTCCGTCGTGAACCAGGGCGGGCCGGAGTTCAACACCGCGCACCGCGACCCCGTCGGGCGCTTCGATGTGAAGGAGGATGCCTCATACCGCCTCGGCATCCGCGACCTCTTCGGCCGCACCGTCGCCAGCCCGCGCCATGTCTATCTGCTCACGCTGCGCAAGGAGTCGCCGGACTTTCGCCTCGTCGCCGTGCCGGACTCTTCACCGACGAAGAAGGCTCCAGCCGATGTGTATACCAGCGCGTCGTCGCTGTGGCGCGGCGAGGCATTGCCCATCAAGCTGCTGATCTTCCGCCGCGACGGCTTCAAGGAGGACATCAATGTGACCGTGTCCGGCCTGCCCGCCGGCGTGACCGCTCCACCCGTGCGCATACCAGCCGCGTCGAATTCCATTAGCCTCTTCCTCGCGGCGAAGGACGACGCGCCCGCCGCGATCGCCGAGATCAAGATCACCGGCACCGCGAAGACCGGCGAAACGCAACTCGTCCGTGAGGCGCGTTTGACCACGGTGAACTGGGACCTCGCCACCGACAACAACACCACGGAAGCGCCGCAGTCGCGACTCGCGCGCAGCTTCCCCATCGCCGTCACCGACCGCGAGTCCGCACCGCTGACGTTTGTCATGGACGCCAAGCAGCCGCTGGAGACATGCGTGTTCAACAAGCTGCTCATCCCGGTCAACTTCACCCGCCGCGCCGACTTCAAGACCGACGTGAAGCTAAAGGTCACGGGCAACAAGGATCTCGACAAGCTCCCTGAGTTGGCTGGCGGCGAGAAGACCACTTCCATCCAGCTTGTGCTGAACCTCGCCGAGCAGAAGCTCGCGCCCGGGCAGCACACCTTCTGGCTCCAGACCCGCGCGAAGGGCAAGATGCGCCCTTACATGGACGCCTCGAAAGCCGCCGAGGATGCCGCCAAGGCCGCCGAAAAGGTCGCCGCTGACGCCACCAAGGCTGCGAAGGAAGCCAAGGACGCTGCCGGCAAAGTCACCGCCCCTGCCGAAGCGAAGACCGCCGCCGAGAAGACTGCGAAGGACGCCGAGGCCAAGGCGAAGGACGCCGAGACGAAGAAGACCGCCGCTCAGACCATGATGAAACAGATGGCCGACAAGTCGAAGCCGCGCGACGTGGATGCCGCCTTCTACTCGCTGCCCATCACGCTCACAGTCACCGCCGCGCCGATCACGTTGAGCGAGCCATCCGCGCAGTCGCTCTCGCAAGGCGGGAAGGTGGAAGTCCCTGTAAAGCTTGCGCGCCTCTACGATTTCAAAGACCCCGTGGACGTGAACCTCGTCGTGCCCGCTAGCGCCAAGGGCATCTCCGCCGCCAAGCTCACCATTCCACTGAACGGCACCGACGCGAAGCTCGCGCTCGAAACCAAGCCCGACGCCACGCCCGGCGAGCACAAGCTCACGCTCCAGGCAGAACTCAAGCTCAACGGCCAGACCATCAAGGTGGACCAGACGCTCGTGCTGAAAGTCGCCGCCGTGGAGAAGCCGAAGGCGAAGTGAAGACTGCGGCTGGTAGGGCGCGCTGTCCTCAGCGCGCCGGTTGCGCAACCAGCCCGACGCCGCGCCGAGGACAGACGCTCCTTGCCAGCGCATCGCAACTTGAACACCGCGCTTCCACACACGCCGCTCTCAGATGCCGAACTGCTCGCACAGTTCGAGGGTTGGACGCTCCCGGCGGAGCGGTGGCACCATGCCGAGCACATCCGCATCGCCTACCTTTGCCTGCGCCATGATCACTTCCCGTTAGCGCTGGAACGGATGCGCGCCGGGTTGAAGGCGCTCAACGCAGCACAGCGCGTCCCCGAGTCGCTCGACCGTGGCTATCACGAAACGCTCACCCAGGCGTGGTTCCGGCTCGTCCACGTCATCCTCACCGACCCGTTGCCTCATGGAAAAAAGACGCCGAAGGATTCTGAGCCGGCAGGCATGGAGGACTCACACTTCAGTGTTCGGGGAGCAGTGTAGTTTCGCTGTCAATCCCCCCCTCCGGGGGGGAGTGCGCCCTGCGGGCGGTGGAGCGCAGCGGTGAGGGCGTAGCCCTCACCGCGGAGCGCAACCGCCCGCAGGGCGGCGGGGCGCTTCCACCGCCGCCGCCAAAATCGGTTTGAGCCGCGCTTCCAGCTCGTCGTGCAGGACAAAGGGGTCCAGCTCTTCAAACTCCTCGCGCAACGCCCGCCGCGCCTTGCGCCCCAGCACCCCCGCCTCCATCAGCCGCGCATACGCCGTGCGCGCCGGCTCGTATCGCTTCTTCCACGCGCTCTTCTCCCGCCACTTCTCCTTGAGCTTCAAGCTGGGCAGAAAGCAGTTCATCAGGGGTCCCCACACCTCTTCGTAGAGCGCGCAGATCTGCGGCACCAGCGTCTCCTCCTCCAGCCGACCGTAGCCCAGCAGTTGCCGCGGCCACATCCAGTTCTTCTGCTCCACGTGCGCCTGGTCGTCCTTGTGGTAGGGCCGCGAGCGGGTGAAGGCCACTGGCTTCTTGCGCTCCCCCAGGTAGCGCAGCAGGTGGTGGTTGAGGAACTCGCTGCCGTTGTCGCAGTCAAAGCCCAGCAGTGGGAAGGGCAGCCCCTCCTCGACGTGTTCGGTGGCCGCCAGCACGCCTGCCGCTCCCTTGTTCCACACGGCCCGGCCCACCGTCCAGCCGGTGGCAATGTCGGTGTAGGTCAGGCTCCAGATGCAGTCGCCCGCCAGACTGCAACCGCAGTGCGCCACGCTGTCGGCTTCCAAATAGCCAGGCTGGGTCACGTCCCAACTGTCGGTGCGGATGGGGATGGCGGTCTTGAGCAGCGTGCCGGGCTTGGTGCCGCAGCGGCCGCGCAAGGGCTCGCTGGCCCGCACCGGGGCCAGCAGGCGGTCCAGCGTGGCGGGGCTGACGCAGAGCAGCAACTCGCGGGCGCGGCGGCTGAGTTTGCCGTGGCGCCTTTCGTAGTGGGGCAGCCACAACGGCAGGGCCGGGGCCAGGCGTTTGCCGCAGGGTTGCTCGGCGTGCTGCCAGATGGCGCGCACGACCGGTTCGATCAGCGTGTAGCGCGGGGGCGGCCCGCGATGCGGGCGGCCGCTGGGGGCGGGCGTGGCGGCCCGCAAGAGGCGGCTGGCATACTTGCGTTCGTAGCCGTGGTCCTCGCAGAGGTCATCGAGCAACCGGGCTTTGCCGGCGCGATCGCGCCGGGCGTAGCGGGCCTGGAGTTTGGGGAGCAGTTCGATTTTGAGGGGCTGACTCATGTGCATCGGGCCGGTTTGTCCGGCGTCTTTTGTCCGTGAGTCAACGATGCCTGTGCGCCCAACTCAGCACCTCCCCTTCGTCGTCTTTTAATTTGAGTCAACGAGTATGGCCCGGCGGAGAGTTCGCTTGCCTTCCTCGAAGCGCACCCGGAGCTTTCCCAGCGCAAGTCGCTCCGCCTCTTCTACTCGCGCGACCGCATCATGTCGTGGCAGGCGAAGGCGGAGTTCGTTGAGCCGGACCTTTCGCCGCTGCCGGTCAGCGTGCTGGGCAAAACTGCGGCTTGAAACCCGCACCCCCGTCCTGCTCCAATCCGCCCCGTCCGCCCGCGACCGCCCGATTCATAATCCACGAACATGAAACCCAACCCCGCCCTGCCCGCACTCGCCCTACTCGCTTCGCTTTGCACTTCCTTCGCCGCGCCCGGCGACTGGCCCACTTGGCGTGGCCCGAAGCGCGACGGCCTTTCCACCGAGACTGGCCTGCTCAAGCAATGGCCCGCTGGCGGCCCGCCGCTGGCTTGGAAGGCGAAGGGCTGCGGCACCGGCTATTCCTCCGTGTCAGTGGCTGACGGACGCGTCGTCACGCTGGGCGACGGCCCGGACGGCTTGCGCGTCGTGGCCTTCAGCGCAGTGGACGGCAAGTCACTCTGGCAGTCCGAAGTCATCGGACGGCCCGGCGGCGATTTCGCGGGCGGCAAGTCCACGCCGACGATTGACGAGGGGTTGGTCTACGTGCTCGGCCAGTTTGGCGACCTCGTCTGCCTGGAGGCCAAATCCGGCAAGGTGGTGTGGAAAAAAAGCCTCACCAGCGATTTTGGCGGGCGGATGCAGCAGTGGAACTTCACCGAGTCGCCGCTCGTAGATGGCAACAAGGTGGTGGCCACACCCGGCGGCGCGCAGGGCACGATGGTCGCGCTCGACAAGAAGACGGGTGCGACGCTCTGGCAGAGCAAGCAGTGGACAGACGCGGCGGCTTACTCGTCCATCGTGCCGTCGGACTTCGGCGGCAAGCGCCACTACGTGCAACTCACGGAGCGCAGCGTCGCTGGCGTGGATGCCGCCACCGGCACGTTGGTTTGGCGTGCACCACGGCAAGGCGCAACCGCCGTCGTGCCGACTCCGGTTCTCTCTGGCGACCTCGTCTTCGTCACCTCGGGCTACAACATCGGCTGCAACCTCTTCAAGCTCCAGCGGGCGGGCGCCGTCATCGGCTCGCAGCAGAGTTACGCGAACCGTAACATGGTGAACCACCACGGCGGCGTCATCCTGCTGGGCCAGCACCTGTATGGCCACTCCGACAATGGGGATTGGACCTGCATGGATTTGCGCACCGGTGCCGTGGCCTGGAAAAATCGCGGCGTGGGCAAAGGTGCGGTGGCCTACGCCGACGGCCACCTCTACTGCCGGGGCGAGAGCGGCAACGGCACCATTGCGCTCGTCGCGGCCACGCCCACGGGCTATCAGGAGAAGGGGCGCTTCGACCAGCCGGACCGCAGCGGCAAGAACAGTTGGGCGCACCCGGTCATCGCCGGCGGCAAACTCTACCTGCGCGACATGGACGTGCTGCTCTGCTACGACGTGAAGCAAAAGTGAAATCAGCCGTCTGTTTCCCAGCACTCGACCCATCTATGAAACAGCCGTTGATCCTCACCCTCGCCCTGCTCTCGTCGCTCGCCACCACCATCGCCGCGCCGGGCGATTGGCCCACTTGGCGCGGCCCGAAGCGTGACGGCATCTCCACCGAGACCGGCTTGCTGAAGACTTGGCCGAAGGAAGGCCCACCGCTCGCGTGGAAGGCCACCGGCCTAGGCACCGGCTACTCCAGCGTCGCCGTGGCCGACGGGCGCGTCATCACGATGGGTGATGGCCCGGACGGCGCGCGCGTGCTGGCTTTCGACCTGAAGGGCAAGTCGCTCTGGCAATCCGAGGTCATCGGCAAGCCCGGCGGCAATTACCCCGGCACGCGCTGCACGCCCGCGATTGACGGCGGTCTCGTCTATGCGCTCGGCCAATTCGGCGACTTCGTCTGCCTCGACGCGAAGACAGGAAAGACACAATGGACCAAAAGCCTTCAGAAAGACTTTGGCGGCGGCTTCGCGGGCTGGAACTACACCGAAAGCCCGCTCGTGGACGGCAACAAGGTGCTCCTCACCCCCGGCGGCAAGCAGGGCGCGATGGTCGCCCTCGACAAGAAAACCGGCGCGCTCCTCTGGCAGAGCAAGCAGTGGACGGAGAGCGCGGCCTACTCCTCCATCGTCCCCTCGGACTTCGGCGGCAAGCGGCATTATGTGCAGTTCACCGAGTCAAGCGTCGCGGGCATTGATGCCGCTAACGGGAACCTCCTCTGGCGCGCGCCACGCAAGGGGGCGACCGCCAGCATCCCCACGCCTGTGCTGAACGGAAACCTCGTCTTTGTCACCTCCGGCTACGGCGTCGGCTGCAATCTTTTCAAGCTCAAGCCCGATAGCAGCGTCATCGGCACCGAAGAGGTTTACGCGAACAAGAACATGGTGAACCACCACGGCGGCGTCATCCTGCTGGGCAAACACCTCTATGGCCACTCCGACAGCGGCGGTTGGACTTGCCTGGAGATGAGCACCGGCGAAGTCGCGTGGAAGAACGGCGGCGTGGGCAAGGGCGCAGTCGCCTACGCCGACGGCCACTTCTACTGCCGCAGCGAGGGCGGCAAGGGCACCGTCGCTCTCGTCGAGGCCACTCCGACCGGTTACGTGGAGAAGGGCCGCTTCGACCAGCCGGACCGTAGCGGCAAGAATAGTTGGGCGCACCCCGTCATCGCCGGCGGCAAACTCTACCTCCGCGACATGGACGTGCTCCTCTGCTATGACGTGAAAGCGAAGTGAACTTCGCCCACTTTCTCACACTGTCACTTGCCCATCTGCTCCACATGAAACACCTCCTCCTCGCCCTCGCCCTCGTCACCACCGCCGTCGCCTCCACGCCTGATTGGCCGCAATGGCGCGGCCCCAAGCAGGACGGCATATCTCCCGAGAAAGGCTTGCTGAAAGCATGGCCCAGCGACGGTCCGGCGCTCGCGTGGCGAACCAAGGGCGTCGGCAGTGGCATGTCCAGCGTGTCCATCGCGAACGGCCGCATCTACACCATCGGCAAACGCAACCGCGACGGCGCGCAGGGTGTGTATGTTACCGCGCTCAACCTCGCCGACGGCAGCGAGGCTTGGGCCACGGCCATCACCACCGGCGGCGGCCCGAACCCCAACGGCACGCCCACCGTGGATGGCAAACTCCTCTTCGCTGTCGGCAACAACGGCGACCTCGCCTGCCTTGAGAGCGACACCGGCAAGCTCGTGTGGAAGAAGAGTTACACCGCCGACTTCGGCGGCAAGTGCATGTCTGGCTGGGGCTACAGCGAGTCCCCGCTTGTGGACGGCGACCGCCTCATTGTCGTGCCCGGCGCGCCGGACGCCGGCATCGCCGCGCTGAACAAGAAAACCGGCGAGGTCATCTGGAAGGCGGAGATTCCCAAGCTGGGCAGCGCGGGTTTGGACGGCGCGGGCTACACTGGCGTCGTCATCTCGCAGGGCGCGGGCGTGAAGCAATACGTCACGCTGACCGGCCGCGGCCTTGCCGGCGTGCGCGCAAGCGACGGCAAATTCCTCTGGGGCTACAACCGCATCGCCAACCAGACCGCCGACATCCCCACGCCGATTGTGAAAGGCGACTACGTCTTCGGCTCCAGCGGCTATGGCGACGGCGGCACCGCGCTCGTGAAGCTCTCGAAGGACGGCGCAGGCGTGAAGGCCGAGGAAGTTTATTATCTCAAGGCGAACGAACTCCAAAACCACCACGGCGGCATGATTCTCCTCGGCGACCACGTTTACATGGGTCACGGCCACAACAACGGCTTCCCCACCTGCGTCGAGCTGATGACCGGCAAGGTCGTCTGGGGCAAGGAGCGCGGCCCCGGCAGCGGCTCGGCGGCGATTGTGATGGCGGACGGCCACCTCTACTTCCGCTACGAGGACGCCGTGATGGCGCTCATCGAAGCCACTCCCAAGGGCTACAACTTGAAAAGCTCCTTCACCCTCGCCAGCAAGAACGGCAAGAGCTGGCCGCATCCCGTCATCCACAACGGCAAGCTCTACCTCCGCGACCAGGACACGCTCCTCTGCTACGACGTGAAGGCGAAGTAGTTCCCGTCGCGCGTAACTTCAACTCGGTCTTGGTTGTCTCTACTGCCAGACAACCATCCCACACCCATGAACCGAATCCTCCCGCTCCTGCTGCTCTCCGCCCTCGCTGCCTCCGCCGATGACTGGCCGCAATGGCGCGGCCCGAACCGCGATGACATTTCCAAGGAGACCGGTCTGCTCAAGCAATGGCCTGCTGGCGGTCCCGCACTCGCGTGGAAGGTGACTGGCGTGGGCGGCGGCTTCTCAAGCGTCTCCGTCGCGCAAGGCCGTATCTACACGTTGGGCGATGTGGATGGAGCCAGTGCCATCGTCGCGCTCAAAGAGTCGGACGGCTCACGCCTGTGGGTGGCGAAGATGGGCGAGCCCGGCGGCCACGACAAGTATCCCGGCACCCGCTCCACGCCCACGGTGGATGGCGAGTTACTCTACGCCCTGAACCAGCACGGTGACTTGGTCTGCGTCGAGTCCGCCACTGGCAAGGAGCGCTGGCGCAAGAGCCTCACGCGCGATTTCGGCGGCTCGATGATGTCCGGCTGGCGTTACAGCGAGTCGCCACTCGTGGACGGCGACCGCGTGCTCTGCACGCCCGGCGGCGCGAAAGGCACGGTTGTCGCCCTGAACAAGAAGACCGGCGCGCTGCTCTGGCAGACGAAGGATTTCACTGACCGCGCGGGTTACTCATCCATCATCACCGCCACGCTGGGCGGCGTCCGGCAATACGTCCAGCTCACGGGCGACAGCGTCGCGGGCCTCGCGCCGGACTCCGGCAACGTGCTCTGGCGCGCGGCTCGCAGCGGACGGACGGCAGTCATCACGACGCCCGTGGTCCGCGATGAC
>SXGT01865682.1_pt1 | contig 31914 bp, 29 predicted proteins | sample 3176221 | NCBI WGS metagenome assembly SXGT01 (sample SAMN11356862, study PRJNA531348) | freshwater metagenome | isolation source: freshwater sample F1-120 | place: China: Fuxian Lake, Yuxi | collected 2017-12-25
GCGACAAGGGCGGCGAGTGCCCGCTGCAGGACTTCTCGAACCAGTTCGGCAACGACAGCAGCCGCATGGATTTTCCGCGCCGCACGTTCGACGGCGAGGGAGTGAAGGCCGACATCGACTTCGGCCCGACGCTGATGCTCAACCGCAACCGCTGCATCCTGTGCACACGCTGCAGCCGTTTCATGGCTGAAGTGGATGGCGACGCGCAGATCGGCACCATCAATCGCGGCAACGGCAGCGAGATCGCGACCTTCAACGAACAGGGCGTCCACTCGCTGCTCTCGGGCAACCTGGTGGATGTCTGCCCGGTCGGCGCCATCACCACGCGGCAGTACCGCTTCCGCTCGCGGCCGTGGGACAACCCGCACGCGGTCGACACCACCTGTACGCTGTGCTCGAAGGGCTGCAGCACCACGGCGTGGCTGAAGGCCAAGCCCGAGTGGGCCAAGGGCGCGCGGCTGGCCCGCATCACCCCGCGCTACAACGCCGCGGTCAACGATTTCTGGATGTGCGACATCGGCCGCTTCCAGTACCTCTGGGTCGAAGGCGACCAGCGCTTGCGCAAGCCCACGATCCTGACCAAGGACGGCGTGCAGCAGGCGGCAACGTGGAAGGACGCGCTGATGCGCGTGCGCGACCTGTTGAATGCCGCCGGCCGCAAGGATCCGGCGTCGATCCGCATGCTCGCGTCGGCGCATGCGGCGCACGAAGAGATGTACCTGCTTAAGCGCCTCGCCGAAGACCTGAAGGGCGACGGCGGCGCCTCGCACGTGCACGTCGCATGGCGGCGCACCGAGAAACAGCAGCCCGCCAACACCAACTTCCGCGTCCCGGCGATCGATGCGCCCAACGTCAACGGCGCGCGTGACCTCGGCCTGTCAGTGGTCGGCGAGAACGGCGCCACCATTGGCGACGGGGATGCGGATCTGTCGGGTCTGCGCACCGCCATCGACGAGGACCGCGTCGCGGTGCTCTACATCGTCGACCCGGGACCGGATGGCTCGATGGGCGACCTCACCTGGTTGCTCGAGGCCCGCAAGGCCGGCCGCGTGCCGGTGATCATCTACCAGGGCGTGCTCCAGTCGGAGCTGTCGAAGATCGCCGACGTGGTGCTCCCAGGCGCCGCGTGGGTCGAGAAGGACGCCACCTACACCAACGACCAGGGCATGGTCCAGGCCGCCTCGAAGGCCCTCAACGCGCCGGGCGAAGCGGTCGAAGACTGGCAGATTCTCACCAGCGTGGCCGCCGCGCTCGGACTGCCGTACACCTACACCACCTCGCAGCAGGTGCGCGCCGACGTGGCCACGTTCCTGTCGGCACGGCCTGAATATTCCGTCCTCACTGAGACCGTGTTCAACCGCCCGGTGAGCGCTGAGCACTGGCTGAAAGCCAGCAACCCGATGGAGCGCTGGAAGTGGGACACCATGTTCCAGGACCTGCCGCCGGTGAAGGGCCACAACGTCCAGATGGAGCAGATGGCCCAGGCCACGGTCATCCCGCTGCGCCTGGTTACGGACGAAATCTCGCGGACCTCGGAGTAGCCGGCAAGTAGTGCCAGAAGGGCGGCACTTCAATGCCGCCGTCTGTTATTCTTCCCTCATGGGACGCCGTTCGGTCCGTCTTTCCCTGTTCGTCTTCGCCTTGCTCGCCAGTGCGGGCCTCGGTTACCTCGTCATGGAAGGCGAGCGCGGGTTGGCCGCAGCGCGGCAACAAGCCGCAGGCCTCGACCGGGCGGCTGAAGAGGCCCTCACCTCGCTCCTCGAGGTGCGCGCATCCCTGTATGCCTATGTCGCACCGGGCCAGGGGACCAGGTTCTGGGGGGCCAGCGTTGCCACCCAACTCGATACCCTCAGACAGCGCCTGGCCACGCTGGATGCGGTGGTCGCCGAGTCCGGTGGATCGCTGGCCGATTCGCTGGATAGCATCGATCAGCTGGCCGCCGCCGACAAGCGGGTGCGCCAGTACGTCGACGGTGGCGAGCTGCTGCTCGCCGGCGACGTGTTGTTCACCGAAATACGCGACCTGCTGAATGCCGTCACCGCGCAAGTGACGGCCACCCGCTACTCGCTGCGCGGTCAGTCGGACCAACGGGCGGCCGGCCTCCAGCAGGAACAGGCCATGCTGGCGGGCGGCGGTGTCGCGCTGTGGTTGGTCGTCGCGCTCCTGCTGATCCCAGGCACCGGCAGGCCGGCGGTGAAGGACCCGAGCCAGTGGCGACAAGAGCTGGCCGATACGCTCAAGCAATTCCCAACCGTCGAAGCGGCCGTGGTCACCGCGGCAGAGCCCGCCAGGGCTGAACCCACCGTCGCGGTTCCGGTCCGGTCGAACGCGCCAGACCTGAAGGTGGTCGCCGACATCTGTAGCGACCTGTCGACGCTGACCGACGTCGGCGCGTTGTCGGGCGCCCTGGCCCGCGCCAGCGCCGTGATCGGCGCGAAAGGACTCATCGTGTGGGTGACCTCCAAGGACGGCGCGTCGTTGTCGCCGGTCTCTACTTACGGATTCGAGGCGCGCATTGTCGAACGGATCGGCGTCATCGACCGCCGCAGCGCCAACCTCACGGCCGAGGCCCTGCGCGAAAACGCGCCACGGGTCAGCGCGGCAACCGCCACCGCTGGCGCCGCGCTGGCCGTGCCGATGTGTGGACCGACCGGTCCGGTCGGCGTGTTATCGGTCGAACTGCTCGTCGGTCACGACGCCGACGAGTCGTGTGTCGCCGTCGCCGCCATTCTCGCGGCCCAGCTGGCGACTCTGACCGCTCCGCTGCCGTCGCCCGGCGTCGAACGGAACGTTGAAAGTGCGGCGTCATGAGCCTGACGGTGATGCTCGCCGAACATGACCCGGACATCCAGTTAGTCACCCAATTATCGCTGAGGCGAGCGAGATTCATCGCCACAGCCCAGCCTGTTCATTCTTGACATCACGATGATCGTCTGGTCCGCCAAACGCGGCGTGCTGGTCAACTCGTTTGCGAAGATGGCGCCGTCGATCCAGGCGCGCAACGCCGCCTTGGCCCTCCGCCTTGCCCGGACGATGCGGCCCGATCGCATCACCGTTGACCTGCTGATGCCGGGCCTCGATGGCGCAATGTCTTTCTTACCAAGCCGATCGCGGCTGCCGCCCTCACCGCAGAAGTGACGAGACTACTCAAATGAGCTTGACCGCCGCCATCCTCGAGCGGGCCGAACAGGAACGCGTCAAGTTCCTGCGCCTGCAGTTTACCGACATTCTTGGTGTCATCAAGAACGTCGAGGTCCCCGACCGCCAGTTCGCCGAGGCGCTCGACGGCAAGATCATGTTTGACGGCTCTTCAATCGAGGGCTTCGTCCGCATCGAAGAGTCGGACATGTACCTGCGGCCTGATTTGTCGACTTTCCAGGTGTTTCCGGGGGCCGATGCCAACGGCGCGCGGGTCGGCCGGCTGATCTGCGACATTGCCAATCCTGACGGCAGCCCGTTCGCCGGCTGCCCACGCACCACGCTCAAGAACGTCATTGCCCAGGCTGCGGACCGCGGCTTCACGATGATGGCGGGACCCGAGATCGAGTTCTTCCTGTTCCTGCGCCGCGATGGCCGCGCCACCACCGAGACTCACGATCGTGCCAGCTACTTCGACCTCGCGCCCATTGACCTCGGTGAAGACGTCCGCCGCGAGATCGTCGTTGCCCTCGAGCAGATGGGCATTGGCGTCGAGGCCGCCCATCACGAAGTGGCGCCTGGTCAGCACGAAATTGATTTCTATTCAGAAGCCGTCCTGACCACAGCCGATAACGTGACGACATGCCGGTTCATCGTCAAGAACGTGGCGTTGAGGAACAACCTGCACGCCACCTTCATGCCCAAGCCGATCTTCGGCGTCAACGGCTCGGGCATGCACACGCACCAGTCGCTGTTCGCCGGCACCAGCAATGCGTTCTTCGATCCTGACAACGAAATTCAACTGAGCCAGACGTGCATGAACTACGTCGGCGGGTTGCTGCAGCACGCCAAGGGCTTTTGCGCCCTCACCAACCCGCTGGTGAATTCGTACAAGCGGCTGGTGCCCGGCTACGAGGCGCCCACCGCGATTGCGTGGTCCGAGAAGAACCGCAGCCCGCTGGTGCGCGTTCCGGCGTCGCGCGGCGATTCTACGCGCGTCGAGCTGCGCATGCCCGACCCGTCGTGCAATCCGTATCTCGCCTTCGCGGTGATGCTGCGTGCCGGCCTCGACGGCATCGACAACAAGCTCGACCCTGGGCCACCGGTGAACAAGAACATCTACAAGATGAGCCACCGCGAGCGCCGGCACTTACGCATCGACGATTTGCCGGCCAACCTCAGCGAAGCCCTGGATGAGTTTGAGAAGGATGCGCTGGTGAAGGAGACGCTCGGCGAACACATCTTCAACCACTTCCTCGATGCCAAGCGCGAGGAGTGGGGCGAATACATCCGCCACGTGTCACCGTGGGAGATGGACCGCTACCTCGGCGTGTATTGATCGGGGGACGAAGCGTCCCTCGCCGGTGACAGCTGGTCCCGCCTTAGCCTTGGCGAAGGCGGATGGCACGACCCTTGAAGTATCGGTGGTCGGGCTGCGGCGGATCACCGAAGGGCGAATCATCTAGCAGGCGCTGGCATCGCCGCTCTTCGGCCGCACTCTTCACGATTCCGCTGCAGCCCTTTGACTCGCATCGCTCGCTCAGGGCAAGCCTCTGGAGGGCCGCCACATGAAAAAGCTTGGTCACTCGCTCTCTTGCGGCAGCTGTCTTCACTAGCGCCTGCGCGTCGATGGGCTCGCACGCCATCTCCGAGGTGAAGACCAACCCGGCAGGAACGCCCGGGGCCCGCGGCCCGGGTCTCTCTTGTGAAATCTAGTACAATGTCCGACTGTGGAAGCCATTGAACACCCGTCCCCATTAGTCGCGATTATCAACCTGCTGCTCGCGACGCTGGGCATTCATGCCGAGATCCCCGACCACATGGTGTTCGTCGGGTTGATCACGCTGATGATTCTCGCCATCGGCCTGGCCATCCGTTCGCAACTGAGCGTCGACAACCCGGGCAAGCTTCAGATCATCCTCGAAGACGTCGTCTCGTCCCTGGTCGGCGTGCTCGAAGACAACATGGGCAAGAAGGGCCGGAAGTACCTGCCGCTGCTCGGCACCCTTTTCGTGTTCATCCTGCTCGGCAACCTGATGGGCCAGATTCCCGGCCTCGGGTCGCCCACGAGCAACATCAACGTGCCGTTGGCGTGCGCCCTGACGCTGTGGCTCTACTATCACGCACAGGGCGTGATGGCGAACGGCCCGGTCAACTACCTCAAGCACTTCGCGGTGATGCCCGGCGTGCCGATTGCGCTGGCGCCGATGATCTTCGTCATCGAAATCATCAGCCACCTGTCGCGCGTGCTGTCGCTGACGCTGCGCCTGTTCGGCAACATCTTCGGCGAGCACCTCGTGGTGCTGATTCTCGCCAGCATCGTGCCGTTCATCGCGCCGCTGCCGATTCAGTTCCTGGGGTTGATCGTCGGCCCGCTGCAGGCGTTCATCTTCCTGACGCTCGGAGCCATCTACCTGACCGCCGCCACCCATGTCGACGACCACGGCGACGATTATGAGGGCGAGCCGAGTGGCCACGCCCCCGCGCACTCGCACTAATTACTGACTAATCTTCACCACGACGACCGTCCGGTCGTCGTTCTGCTCGGCGTCGCCGCAGAACTGCTGCACCGCGCCAAAGATCTCCCCGACAATTTCTTTCGCCGGCCTGAGATGCGTGCGCTCGATCACGTCGATCAGGCGCGGTGTGCCGAACTCCTGGTCGGCTTCATCGAACGCTTCGGAAATGCCGTCGGAGCAGAACACGAACACGTCGCCGGGTGCCAGCGGCACCTGCACCTCATCGTAAGTGGAGCTGCCGAACGAGCCGAGCGGCACACCCGGCATGTCGATCTGTGTCGCCTTGCCGTCGGTGCAGCGCACCGGGTAGGGCAAACCGGAATTGGCGAACGTGACGAGCTGCTTCTTGAACTCGAACATCGCGTAGCACAGCGTGCAGTAGTACTCCTCGAGGTTGCGCTCGTGGAGAATCCGGTTCATGCCGGCCAGCACGGTCGCCGGCGTACTGCGCTCTTTCTCCAGCCGTCGACGGAAGGTTCGGCCGCGGACCATCTCACCAATCGCGGCGCTATACAGCGCGGCTGGCACGCCCTTGCCTGACACGTCGCCGACGGCGACCACCAGTGTATTTGGCTCGGGAGAGAGCAAGTCACACAGGTCGCCACCCAACTCGCGGGCCGGGTCGAAATGCCACGACACGTCCACGCCGCGCAGGCGCTTGGGCAATTCCTGTGGCAGTAGTGCCATCTGCACGCGCTGCGCAAACCGCAGTTCCTTTTCGAACCGTGCTTCGCTGACGCGGATCGATTCGTATAACCGCGCGTTCTCGAGCGCCACGGCCGCTTCTGAGGCCAACAGGGTCAGCAGCTTGACGTGCTTCTTGTTGAAGGCGTCCTTCTCCGGGCTCTCAAGGTCGAATACGCCGATGCAGCGGCCCTTGAGCATCAACGGCACGACCAGTTCGGAGCGCACGCCGGGCACGGCGTGAATGTAGCGCGGGTCCTTGGTGACGTCGGAGACCAGCACCACTTCCTTGTGAAGCGCGGCGTAGCCGACCAGTCCCTCTCCCAGCTTGATGGGATCCATGGCGCGTGGGTCGTCGCCGAATTTGATGGCAACCTTCAAATCGAGCGCTCCGGTTGCATCGTCGAGAAGAAAGATGCCGAAGATGCGGTAGTCGATGACGCGCTTGAGCAAGTTCGCCAGGCGTGTCAGCAGCTCGTCCGGATTGAGAATGGCCGTCATCTCGCGACCAATCTCCGAGAGGGTCTCCAGCGTCTCGGCGTACTCGCGCTCCGACTCGAACAACCGGGCGGTGGCTATGCTCTGGGCGACGTGCGCGCCAAACTGGCGGAGAATCCACTCGTCGCGTTCGGTGAAGGCACTTGGCTGGTCGCTCAGCAGGTTGAGCGCGCCGATCACCTTGCCCTTGTTACGCAGCGGCACCGCCAGTTGCGACTTGGCGCCCGGCACGACCGCCAGGTAACGGGGATCGCGATCGACATCGTTCAGCAGGATGGGCCGTTGTTCGGCGACCGCGGTGCCGACAATGCCCTGACCGAGCTGCAGGGTGAAGTGCTTGACGATTTCGTCGGGATACCCGACCGCATAGGCAATGCTCAGTTCTTCGTACTTTTCATCGAGCAGGTAGACCGAGAAGACGGTGAACTTGGTGAGGCGCGAGATCAGTTGTGGGATGCGCTCGAGGAGGGCATCGAGGTCGAGCACGGAGCTGACCTCGCGACCCAAGTGCGCGAGAATGGCCAGCAGTTCGGCATCCGAGGCCGTGGCGCTGGCAGCGCCGTGCGGCGCGGGTTCAGTCATAGTGTTGTTTCCGGGATCCGGGTCCCGGAACCCGGTTAAAAGGTGTACTTCGTCACCCAGTCGTAGATCCGCTGCATGCGATCCTGCTGATGATAGTACTCGCTAATGCCATGTCCTTCGCGCGGGTAGAACACCAATTCCGTGGACTTGCCGCGATCTTTCAGCCCGCGGTACAACTCCAGCGCCTGGCCCACCGGCACCCGCTCATCCTGCGCCCCGTGCAGGATCAGCGTCGGCGTCGTCACCTTGTCGATATGTGACATCGCCGACCGATCCAAATACAGCGGCAGCGTTTTGGCGCTGGGGATGCCGCCGAAATAGCTAATCAGCACGCTCGGGATGTCGTTGGTCCCATACATGCTCCACATGTTGGTGAGGCCGGCGCCGACCATGGCGGCCTTGAAGCGGGTAGTTTGCGTAATCACCCACGCGGTCATGTAGCCGCCGTAGCTCCAGCCAATGTGCGCCAGCTTGTCGGGATCGGCAATACCGCGGGCGACCAGCGCATCAACGCCGGTCATGATGTCCTTGAAGTCGCCACCGCCCCAGTCGTTGACGTTGTGCTGCAGAAACTTCTCGCCGTAGTTCGTGCTGCCGCGGGGATTGGGATAGAACACCACCCAGCCCTTGTTGGCCCACACCTGGCCGCCCTCGAGGCCACCCAGGCGAAAGCCGTTGACGTAGGCACCCGCCGGGCCGCCATGGGCCACCACCAGTGTCGGATACTTGCGGCCGGCCTGAAAGCCAACCGGCTTCAACAGCACGCCCTCGACCTCCAGGCTATCGGCGCCTTTCCAAGTGACGACTTCGGTCTCGCCCTGAGCAACCTCCGCCAGCTGCGGATTGGTGTTGGTCAGCTGGCGGAAGCTCTGGTACGCCGGGTCGGTGACGTAGACCTCCGACGCGGAATCCGGTGTGTCCATCACGAGGGCAATGGTGCGGCCGTCCGCGCTGATCGACGTGCCCTGCAGCGTCTTCTTCGAGCTCAGTTGTGTGTAGCGACCGCTGGTGAGGTCATAGGCGAACGCTTCGCTGTAGGCTCGCTTGCCGGCCACAAACATCACGCGATTGCCTTCGGCCGTCCACACCGGGTTGCCGGCGTCGGTGTCGAAGGCCGGCGACGACACGTCCTTGATCGAACGCGCCGCGACGTCATACAGCATCAGCTTTGAGTGCATGGTCACACCAGGCGCGGTGCCGTCGGGTAACGGCGCACCGGTGTAGGGTTCTGACGTCCAGGCGATCGACTTGCCATCGGGCGACCATTTAGGCGAGGTGTCGCTGCCGAAGTTGGTGCTGAGCTTCTCGATCTGCTTCGTGTCGAGGTTGGCCAGGTAGATGTCGCGACGGTTGTCGCGCAGCATCGGCGTGGCGCCGGCGCCAAACACGAACCGCCGGCCATCGGGTGCCCACGAGGGCGCACCCGCCACGGTGTAGCTGGTGCCGGAGGTGATTTGTGTGGCGGGATTGGTCCGACTAAAGCCGGACACCACCTTCCCATCGGACGTGGTGTTCGCCTTTAGGCGGACCTCGACGTCGATCACCCAGACGTGGGCGAAGCGGAAGTCTTCTTCGAACACGCGCTCGTCGTCGCGCTTCTTGAGGTTGGCTTCTTCCTCGGCGCTGCGCGGGTCGGTGGCGACGTAGGCAAGGCGCGCGCTGTCGGGCGACCACGAGTAGCTGGACACGCTTTCCTTGCTGTCGGTCAGTTTCGCGGCTTCGCCGCCGTCGGCACGCATCACGTAGACCTGTGCCTTAACGTCGTCGCCGGCGCCGCGCGCCGAGACGAAGCTGATGAAGCGGCCATCTGGTGACCACTGCGGCTGGGTCTCGCCCTTCTCGCCCGACGTGAGCTGGCGGGCCGGCGTGGACCCGTTCGTGGCCACCCTCCAGATGTGCGTCCGGGCCTCCATGCGCTCCTTCTCGGCCACCCACTGCCGGACCGTGTAGAGCACCTGACTCCCGTCCGGCGAGAGCGACACGCCACCCATGCCCTTCACATTGAGGACATCGTCAAAGGTGGCGGCCCGCTTGCCCTGGGCGGAAGCGGTTGAGGTCAACGTGACGGCGAGAACGACAAACCTAAAGGTTTGTCGCCACAGAGCAGCGGTTGCAGCTACCAGGGTATTGCGCATGACAGGGTCTCCAACGGGCGAAGTATAATTCTGATCGCCATGGCGATTGCACTTCCGCTGGACATCACGGCAATTGAGCGGATTCTGCCACACCGCTCGCCGTTTCTGCTGGTCGACCGGATTGTCGAATTCGAGCCGGATCAACGAATCGTCGGCGTCAAGAACGTCTCGATCAACGAACCGTACCTGAGCCGCACCGGACCCGGCGGCCGGCCGACGCTGCCACCGACGATCCTGACCGAGGCGGTGGCGCAGGTAGGCGCGATCCTGATCCTGGCCAAGCCCGAGAACAAGGGCATGTTGATCTTCTTCCGCGGCATGGAGCGTGTCCGTTTCCGCGCGCCGGTGCCCGTCGGCGACCAGGTCATCATCGAGGCCCGTGTCAAGCGCCTGAAGAGCCGTATGGGCGTGCTCGAGGGCCGCGCCCGCGTCGGCAAGAAGGTCGTGATTCACGGTACCATGACCTTCGCGCTTGGCTCGGAATGAACAAGCTCCCTCGCATTGCCAAACTGACGACCGAAGATTCGGGCTGGGGTTTCTTCCTCTGCACCGACAAGGAACTTCGGGCCGGGCGCAGCGGCAGCGAGTTCATGATCCTGAACCTGCAGGATGCCTCGGGCCAGACTACTGGCAAGATTCTCTCGGGGGTCGAACGCTGCAAGACCGAGTTCGAGGCCGGCGAGTTCGTGCGGGCCGAGGGCCGAGGCAGCCTCTACAACGGCCAGGTCCAACTGATTCTCTCGACCATCCGCCGCGTCAATCCCGATCAGGATCGCCTGCAGGGCTTTCGCAAGGACGAGTGCATCCTGAGCGCGCCACGCCCCGTCGACGAGATGTGGGAAGAGCTGCAGGGCCGGTTGCGCGCGATGACGAACGACCACCTGCGCGTGCTGCTCAATCGCCTCACCACCGACCACGCTGAGCAGTTGAAGACCTGGCCGGCGGCGCAGACCATTCATCACGCCTATCGCGGCGGCTTTCTCGAGCACATCACCAAGATGGCCGAGGTCGGGGCGCTGCTCTCTCAGTGCTACGGCGCCAACAGTGACCTGGTGCTCGCGGGTGTCGTCCTGCACGACATCGGCAAGCTTCAGGAGCTGGCCTACGAGGGCGGCACCGGCAGCTACACCCGCGACGGCAACATGGTAGGCCACATCGCGCTCGGCCTGATACTGGTGCGCGAGGCGATCAACGGCATGACTGACTTTCCGGTCGAGTTGCGCGCACAGGTCGAACACCTGATCGCCTCGCACCACGGCACGCGCGAGTACGGGTCGCCGGTCGAGCCCAAGTCGATCGAGGCGTTCATCCTCGCGTCAGTGGACGAACTGGACGCCAAGATCAATCAGGTGCGCCGCGCCATTGCCGAAGACCCGTCATCACACGAATTCACCGCGTGGCACAAACGGCTCGGCCGGGTGTTGTACAAGGGACAGTGACGGGATCTCGGCCCGCTACTTCCTCCCCACAATCCACGTCCCCGTGAGCACCAGCCCGGCCGCAAGCATGATGCGGCTCGATAGCGGCTCACTGAGGAGCACGGTCCCGAGCGCCACCGCGATAATCGGGTTGATGTACGCATAGAGCGAGACCAGCGACAGGCGCAGGTGTTGAATGACGTAGATGTACGCCGAGTAGGCAACCAGCGAACCGGCAATCGACAGGTAGGCCATCGCCGCAAACGTGCCGGGCGTGAACGTCAGGTGCGCCCAGTCGCCATGCACGGTAGCGGCCGACAGTAGCATCACGCCACTGAAAATCATCTGCAAGGCCGCCGACGGAAACGGGTTGTCACCCAACTCGTGGCGCTTCGCATACGACGTGCCGATTGCCCACCCCACGCATGCCAACTGAATCGCGATCACACCGCCGACAAACGCGCGGCCGCCCGCGCCGCCTTGCGACATCTCGGGCCAAACCAGAATGACGATGCCCGAGAAGCCGATGGTGAGGCCGAGCAGGGCGCGGATCGTAAAACGATCGCCGTTGGGCAACAGCCGCTCAAGCAGCGCCGACCAGAACGGCGTGGTCGCAATCAACACCGCGGTCAAGCCACTGGCCACGTACTGCTGCGCGAACACCACGAAGCCGTTGCCCATGATGATCATCAGGAAGCCCAGCAGGATCAACGGACCCCACAACCGCGGCGGCGGCAGGCGGCGCCCCTTGGCGAGCAGAATGCCTGACAGCAGCACACCGGCGGCCATCCAGCGCAGGCCGGCCAGCAACAACACCGGCACGGTTTCGAGCGCGACATGAATCGCAAGATAGGTCGTGCCCCAGACGATGCAGACGGTGATGAAGGCGAGGTGCGCGAGGCTCACGGCCTGGGCCCCGCGAGCGTCTTCTCTTTCGGGATCTGAATTCGCGGGTCTTCCTTCACGGTCTCGAGGACGATCGTGGTCCGGGTGGACGTCACGCACTGGGCCGACGCGATCTGCTGGCGCAGAATCTGTCCCAGGTGCTCGGCGTCGCGGGCGCGTACCTTCAGCAGGTAACAATCGTCACCGGCCACGTGATGCACCTCGAGCACTTCGGGAATCCGGCTGAGCTCGATCGCTGACGGCATGTCGGGCCCGTGCTCAGAGGTCCGCACCGACACAAACGCCAGCAGTCCACGACCCACGACATGGGGGTCGATCAGCGCGACGTAATCCCTGATAATGCCCTTCGCCTCAAGCTTCTTCAGGCGTTCGGTCACCGCCGAAGGGGCCAGACCCACAGCCTTGGCCAGTTCGGCTTGCGACGTTCTGGCGTTATATTGAAGAATATCTAGTATTGAGCCGTCTATTTCGTCGATCATTCTGAAATATTAGCTAGTAACTGGATATTATTCAATATATGACCTTTTGGAATGAAGCCTCTCCAGCGGCCAGGAAGGCCCTGATTGCCGCCTCCCTGGGCTGGCTCCTCGACGCCTTCGACGTCATGCTCTACGCCCTGATCCTCACCGCCGTCGTGAAGGACCTGAACCTGACCCTGGCGACGGGCGGACAACTGGCGTCACTCACCCTGGCGGCCTCGGCGCTCGGCGGCCTCGTGTTCGGCATCGTTGCCGACAAGCTGGGGCGCACACGCGCGCTGTCGCTCAGCATCCTGCTCTACTCGGTGTTCACGTTCGCCTGCGGCCTCGCCCAGAACGTGTGGCAACTCGCGCTGTTCCGTTTCCTGCTCGGACTCGGCATGGGTGGCGAATGGGCCAGCGGCGCCACGCTCGTCAGCGAAACCTGGCCCGAGAAGCATCGCGGCAAGGCGCTCGGCATCATGCAAAGCTGCTGGGCCATCGGCTACGGCGCCGCCGCCATCGTCGTGGCCCTCGTGCTGCCAATGTACGGCTGGCGCGCAGTGTTCTTCGTGGGCATCATCCCGGCGATCTTCACGCTCTGGATTCGGCGCAACCTGGAAGAGCCAGAGATGTGGACGCGCTCTCGGGAGGCAAGCGTTCGTCCGGATCCCGGATCCCGGACCCCGGACCCCGGCCGTGTGCCGCTGCGCATCATCGTGACACTGACGCTGATGAACGCAGCCACGATGTTTGCGTGGTGGGGCTTGAACCTGTGGGTGCCGTCGTACCTGTCGCTGCCCATCGCGCAGGGCGGTATTGGCCTCTCGACCACCACGATGTCGATGTTCATTGTCGCCATGCAGGTCGGGATGTGGCTTGGCTACGTGACGTTCGGCTTCATTAGCGACAGGTTTGGCCGCCGGCCGACGTACGTGACGTATCTGGTCCTCGCGGCGGCGCTGGTGTGGGCCTACGGCTCGACGCGCGAGCCGGTGTTTCTGCTCGTGCTCGGCCCGTTCGTCGCGTTCTTCGGGACGGGATACTTTAGCGGCTTCGGCGCGGTGGCCTCGGAGATCTTCCCGACCGCCATTCGCGCCACCGCCCTCGGCGTGACTTACAACAGTGGACGACTGCTGAGCGCCGCTGCGCCGTTTGTGATCGGCAGCCTGGCGCAGTCGCGGGGATTCGGACTCGCGTTCACGATCACGGCGTTCGCATTCCTGATCGCAGCGCTGCTGTGGATTGGCATTCCCGAGACGCGTGGACGGCGGATGGTGTGAGTCCGGGGTCTCAGCTGACCCGATTCTACCGCGTGCGTCGTCGAGCATCCGCGTAATGGGCGACGATGAAGACGACGATCAACGCCGTGGTCAGGGCGCCGATGAGCAACCAGTCCTGTCGGCCAAGTCCTGCCGGCCAAACAGCTTCATTTGGAGGAGGCCGGTCTAGCAGCGAGTGGTGTTAAATTAGCTGCCATGAAGATGCGCCGACAACCCTTCACGATTCTGCTCGGCATTGCCGGGCTCGCGCTGGTCACGACCGTGGCCCTCGCTGCATCGCAAGTGGCGGGCCCGAAGCCTGCGGCCCAAGCCAGTTCCGTCAAACCTCAAGTCCCAAGCCCCAAGCCCCAAGCCGTGAGAAAGACCACACCGCCGCTGCCGGCCGTTGGGTTCGCCCCCGTGCGGCCCATGGAGATCGTGCGCGCCACCTACGACTTCGCCGCGCAACATCCGGAAATCCTTCAGTACGTGCCATGTTATTGCGGCTGCGGCGCCGACGGCCACAAGGCCAACGATTCGTGCTTCGTCGCCAAGCGCGACCCCAAGGGCAACGTGCTCGAATGGGACACGCACGGCTTTGGTTGCACCATTTGCGTTGACGTCGCTCGCGAGGCCATGCAGCTGTACTCCTCGGGCGCCGATGTTCATTCGATTCGGGCCGCGATCGAGAAGAAGTGGACGCCGGGCAATGCGGCCGGCAAGACGCCCACGCCGTTCCCACCGAAGAAGTAACGGGTGGAAGTGTTTCAGGCCGTTCGCGAGGGGGTCTACATCGGTACTCTCGGTGCGGTCGGCACGACCACGCTGTCAGCCAATCCCCACCTGAAGACCATCTTTGGCTACCCGCCGGAGACCGCTGAATCGCTCGTTCAACCGTTCGATGTTTCCCGATTTGTCGATCTGCAGGCGCGTACGGTGTTCATCGAGCGCCTCGCTCGCGAGGGCGTCGTCACCGACCACCTGCTGCGCTTGCGTCGCGTCGACGGCGGCCCGATCTGGGTGGAAGTCTCCGCCAGCGCGTCGTACAGTGCCTCCAATCGTCGTGCCCCCAACCGTCGTGGCGCCGAACCTGCAGGTTCGGCGGCGGCAACACTCCACGTCGAAGCCCTCATCCGCGACGTCAGCGAGCGAAAGAAGCTCGACGACCAGTCGCGCGACGGCCGCTACCAACTGCTGCAGGCCGAGAAGATGGCCGCCCTCGGCCAGACCATTTCAGGGGTCGCGCACGAGCTGAACAACCCGCTGGCCACCATCTTGTCGTGGGCCGAGCGCCTGGCCGAGCGCAACGTCGACGACAAGACCCGTCAGGGGCTCGAGGTCATCCTCGCCGAATCCGAACGCGCCGCCCGCATCGTCCGCAACTTGCTGACCTTCGCGCGCAAGCGTCAGACCACTCGGGCCATGGTGGACCTCAACCAGGTGGTTCGCGAAACACTCGCGCTGCGCGCCTACGAACAGAAGGTCAGCAACCTCAAGGTCGTCGAAGCGCTCTCGAGCGGAGTGCCGGAGGTGTTTGCTGACGGCCACCAGATCAAGCAGGTGTTACTCAACCTCGTGATCAACGCCGAGCAAGCCTGCATTGGCGCCAACGGCCGTGGCACCATCGTCGTGCGCACGTCTCACGATGCCGACCGCGGCTCCGCCGTGCTCGAAGTGAACGACGATGGGCCGGGGATTGCGGAGGAGAAGCAGGGCCGGGTGTTCGATCCGTTCTTTACGACCAAGGAAGTGGGCCAGGGCACCGGCCTCGGACTGACCGTCGCCTATGCGATCGTGCAGGAGCACAGTGGACGCATCTGGCTCAGTTCCAGTAATGCAGGGACGTCGTTTTTCGTCGAGGTGCCGGTCAGCGGTCAACACCTGAACGCGCCCGCGGCGCGCGCGGCGCAGCAGCCGATCTCGCTTGAAGCGTTCAAGGGACTGCGGGTGTTGGTGGTGGAAGATGAGCCGGCGCTGGCGGTGGCGGTGTCTGAGGCGCTGGAAGATGCGGGGTTCACCGTCGATCGCGCCGGCGACGGTGAGCAGGGCCTGACCCGCCTCACCGAGGCCAACTACGATCTAATCGTGTGCGACCTGAAGATGCCGCGCATTGACGGCATGCAGTTCTACCGCACGATGGCCGCGGCCACACCGGCATTGGCGCGTCGCGTCATCTTCGTCACCGGCGATGTCGCCGGGACCGATGCCGAACGCTTCCTTGAAGAGACCGCCTGCCGCTGGCTGTCCAAGCCCTTCAGGTTGGGCGACTTGCTGCGCGCTGCCCGCGATACGTTGTCGTGATTTGAAACCAACACCAACTCGGCTCGTCTTTGAGCAGCGTGCGGTACCCGGGTATCCGATTCGGGCAACGCTGCTTTTGCCATCTTCTTGTCGACCGTAGCCTTGGCGAAGGTGGAGGCCATCTTCGGCTTCGCGGCCGCGACAACCCTGAGCCCTGGTCCCTGAGCCCCGATCCCCGAATTGCCCGCCTCGAACGCCGCAAATACTTCGCACAACGCTGCCGAGGCCGCGATCGGCGTACTCTCCGCGCCCAGCGCTTCCTTCATTCGCTTGATGGCGCGCGCATGCAACTGCGACACCCGCGATTCGTTGACGCCCAACTCCGCGCCAATGTCCCTCATGGTCACTTCGTTGTAGTAGTAAAGCGCAATCACGCGCTGCTCGCGCGGCGGCAATGTGGCAATGGCGTGGCGGACACGGCTCTTCACTTCGTGGCGCTCGTACTGCAGGTCAGGGCGCTCCGGCTCGGCGGGCACCATCACGGCAGGCAACTGCGATTCATCGATATTCTCGGCGCTCGAAAACGGCGACGTCGATTCAATGGTGTTGATGCGGACGATCGTCTTGCCGAGGCGCTTTTCGTCGGCACCAATCTCTTGGGCGAGATCGGCAAGCGACGGCTCGTGACCGAGCGTTTTTCGCAGTTTCTCACGGGCGGCTTCGAGTTCGCGCCGCACACGGCGCACCCCGCGTGGCCACGCGTCCTTGCGCAGCGCGTCGATCATCGCCCCGCGGATGCGGCGTTCCGCAAACGTCTCGAACTTGATCCCCCGCGAGTCGTCGAAGCGGTGCGCGGCATCGATCAGGCCGACCACCCCGTCCTGAATCAAGTCGCCGAGGTCGATCGAGTGCGGCATGGTGGCGGCCATGCGACGGGCCAGGGCTTCAACAAAAGGGATGCCGGCTTCTACGCGTGGGTTGGCAATTTCAGTCCTCGGGGTCATCTCAAGAATCTCCGTTGCCTCCGCTAACGCAAAGGAAATGCCTGAGCTGTGTCAGTTCGGTCATCAGTGTGCAGGAGATTGGTTAAGTATCTAAAAATCAGTCACTTATACGGATGTGCGCAGCACCGCGCAGTCGATTGGTGGGTGAGATGAGAATCAAGAACCGCCAGTTTATTGGCGATTCTGGTTGTTGAAATGTCAACGATTTGGCGTTAGGAAGGTTTCTGTATTCCGGATCCCGAGTCCCGGACCCCGGGCCCAGTTATTTCGGGTCGGCGACCGTTTCGCGCAATTCGCGCGACACGGCCATGGCCTGGAGCGCCGCGCTCACCACTTGCGACGCGCGCGCCCTCTGCGAGGCGTCTTGCGCCTTGGTTTCAAGCAACTCGGCGTGCGCGAGAATCACGCCGAGCTGGTTGTTCAGCCGGTGGAGGAGTTCGCGAGAATCTTCTCCTGCCATTGCTTGCCTTTGTTCTGTCAGGGGCGTTTCGTAGAGGCGCACTTCAGTGCGCCTTACGCCACGGCGTTCGGGCTGTTCGGGTGCTTCGTGCCATCGGGCTCACGCCACAACGTATCGACGAAGATCCGGATGCTGCCGCCGGCCGTGCGCAGGTACTCGACCTTGTTGGCCGCGATCCAGTTGTAGATCGTACGCCGGCTGACGCCGACCATCTCGCACGCCTTCATGATGCTCACTGTTTGCCGTTCCACTGGGGTTGCCTCCACAGGGTGTATCGGGAGATGCCAGCGTGGGATTAGGTGTGCAGGCCTTGACAGGGCCGTGCAGCTGCCGTCAATATCCTGACAGCCATGCCTCACTTGCTGCTCGTCGATGACGAAGAATCGCTGCGAAGTGTTGTAGCTGAACGACTTATCGACGAGGGCTTCGAGGTGGTCCAGGCCGCCAACGGCGAGTCGGCCATTGCCGCACTTGACGGTTTTGCCTTCGACGTCATCGTTTCTGACCTCCGGTTGCCGGGCATCGACGGCCGCCAGGTCATTGATGCCGCCCTCACCCGCTACCCGGGCATTGTCGCCATTGTCGTGACCGGTTACGGCACGGTGAAGGACGCGGTCGATGTCATCAAGCGCGGCGCCGCCGACTTCATTGCCAAGCCATTTCAGTTCGACGAATTGATGCACGTGCTCACCTCCGCGCTCGAGCAGCGGCGGTTGAAGAGCGAGAACGCCTACCTGCATCAGCAGCTGGACGAGCGGTTCGGCCTGGGGTCAATGGTCGGCAGGAGCGCGCCCATGCGTGCGCTGTTCCAGTTGATCGAAACGGTGGCACCGACGACGGCCACGATCCTCATCAGCGGCGAGACCGGCACCGGCAAGGAGATGGTGGCGCGCGCCATTCACCAGACCAGCCCGCGGCAGCGTGAGCGATTCGTCGCCATCAACGTCAGCGCCATTCCCGAGACGCTGCTCGACGCCGAGTTGTTCGGCCACGCCCGCGGCGCCTTTACCGGCGCCGTCGCCATGCGGCAAGGCCGGCTCGAGCAGGCCGACAAGGGCACGCTGTTTCTCGACGAAGTGGGCACCATGCCGATGGCGCTGCAAATGAAGATGCTGCGCGTGCTGCAGGAACGCGAGTTCGAGCGCCTTGGCGACAACCGCACCATCAAAGTCGACGTTCGCATCGTCGCCGCCACCAACGCCGACCTGGCGAAGATGGTGAAAGACGGGACGTTCCGAGAGGACCTGTATTACCGCCTGAATGTGATCGCCGTGCAGCTCACGCCGCTACGCGACCGTCCAGACGATATTCCACCGCTCGTGCAGAACTTCCTGCAGAAGTTTTCTGGTCGGGATCCCGGACCCCGGATCCCGACAGTCTCGCAAGAGGCCATGCGCAGGTTAATGGCACACGCATGGCCAGGTAATGTCAGGCAATTGGAGAACGTCATCGAACGCGCACTCGCCATGCTCGGCGGGCGCACGCAGGTCGAGCTGACAGACCTGCCTCCAGACCTGCAACCCGTGGAGACCGATGCCATCGCGCCCTCGCTGGATCTGCCCGAGAAGGGTCTCGACCTGCCGGCATTGATCGCGCAGATCGAGAAGAGCCTCATCGATCGCGCGCTGACGCGTACGGCACAGAACCGCGGCGCCGCCGCGCGCCTGCTGGGATTAAAGCGGACAACGTTAGTGGAGAAGCTTAAGCGGATGTAGAGAGCTCAGGGAGCATCACGCGGCAGAGGTGTGATGCTCACTGTCTGCGAATCGTCTGATCCGTAAACACCGTCACATCCTTCGCCTGATGCAACAGCAGATCCAGCGGCGTCTTCCGTTGCGTCCGTGACAGGGCCGCGTGCAGAACCGGCAGCTTGCGTGGGCCGATGGCAACCAACCAGATCTTCTTCGTGCGCAGCACGAACGGCAGCGACAGCGTGAGCCGGCGGGCCGGCGGCTTCGGCGCGGCTTCGACAGCGACCACGCGCAGGTCGTCGGCCAAGAGCGCGCGATGGCCGGGGAAAAGCGAGCAGATGTGGCCGTCCTCGCCGACGCCCAGCAGCGCCAGGTCCATCGCGCGGCTTCCGAGCTCGCGGGCGAGCAGCGTGTCGTAGTTAGTTGCGGCGGCGCCGAGACCAGAGTGTCCTGGGCGATCGAGCGTGGGGTCGAAGACCATCGGGAACGCGCGCGGCGCCGTCGCGCCCAACGGCTCAAGCAGCATCCGGTGCGCGATGCCGTAGTTTGATTCCAGGTCGTTGGCGGGGACGGCACGCTCATCCGCCCAGAACAGGGAGATGCGCGACCAGTCGACGGTGGCGTTCTTGAGGGCGCCAAGAAAAATCAGGGCGGTCGCGCCACCAGATAGAGCGCAGCTAAGTTGTGGTGGAGGCAACCTTTTAGGGTCGCCTGGATCGTCGCCAGCCCACCGCTCGAAGGCCTCGGTCAGCCGCACGCGCAACTCGTCGATCCGGGCGACCACCAGCTCCATTCCACGTTAGGATACTTCGTGCCTCCTCGTTACGCGTACTGGACCATTCTCGTCGACGGTCAACCCACGGCTTTTCGGTCGGGCGCGCTCGAAGACATCATGCCGACCTTCAACCGATTGAAGGAGAAGCAGCCCTCGGCCGAACTGAAATGGTTCCAGAATGGCCAGCTCTGGTCATCGCGTCACGACGCACAAGAGTTCATGCGCGCGCGTGGCGACCGCGGCCGCGAGAAGGATCCGCGCCAGGCGAAGGACCGGGATCCGGGGTCCGGGGTCCGGAATCCGGAATCCAGCCGACCCGAGCGCGCGTGGAATGCCAAGCCCGAGTGGAAGACCCGCAGTTCGTTCAAGCCCTCCTTCGCGCCACGCTCCTCAGGCGCTTCCACCTTCGCCAAGGCTCCGGCGGACAGGTCGGAGGGTAAACCCGCTTGGAAACCCAAGGGTACGTTCGAACCGAAAGGCGCGTCTGCTCGCACGTCGTTCGGCGATCGCGAGGACAAGCCCGCATGGAAAGGCCAGGCCAAGAGCGATCGGAAGCCTGAATGGAAGCCTAAGGGTACGTTCAAGCCCAAGGAGGCCGGCCATGCCTCCGGTTGGGGCGAAAAGCCCGCGTGGAAGGGCAAGCAAAGCGGCACTGCGCGCGAGCAGGCGCGCTCGTCGTTCCGTCCCAAGTCCTACACCCCTAAGGACGAGGGCGCCGGCCCGACCCGAAGCAGCAAGGCGCGCGAGCAGAAGCTCGATTGGTCCCCCAAGGCCAGGTCGCGCCCGGATGGTCCTAACGCCGGCTTCGCGCCGTGCGGTCCCGATGCGCCGAGGCGTAAATGGGTGCCCAAGGCTGAGTACAAGAAGTCGCTCGGCATCGAGGCCAAGCGCGACGACAAGTGGCGTCCGGGCGGCGAGCACGTGGATCCGAAGCAGAAGTACAAGGATGCGAAGAAGGCGAAGTGGACGCGCGTGAAGGCGACCATTCGCGCCCGCTCGTCGAAGCCGCTTAAACCGTGATGATGACAAGTACTCTTTGGCTCCCGGGCCCCGGATCCCGAATCCCGCGCTAGTGGTCTCGCACGTCGTCTTGTTGAAGCCGCGCGCCACGCTGACTGTGGGCGAGCTCAATGCGTTGCTCGATTCCATGCGCGTCGCCTTCACCGGCATCCCCGAGATCAAGCGCGTACGCATCGGCAAGCGCATCCTGCTCGGGCGTGGCTACGAAACACAAATGGCCGAGCACTTTGAGTACTCGGCCATCATCGAGTTCGATTCCGAAGCAGATCTACGCGTCTACCTGGATCACCCGCAGCACCAGGAGTTGGGCCGCCGCTTCTTCGAGTCGATCGATGCGGCCCTGGTTTACGATTACACGACTGTTGACGCCGGTTGCGTCACGGACTTGCTGTAGTCTCGTCAAAGGTCGGGGTTGTCGCGGCCCAGCGCTATATCGCCGGGTTCGCGGTGGTCATGGAGCGGTGTGGCACTTCACAGTCGGACTAGACGTCGTCCGCGGTCAGGTGCGTGTCGGCTGGGATGTCGCGTTTGGAGGGCCTGCCCAACACCTCTTCGTAGCGTTCTGCCGGAATGGCGCCAGTACCCGGACGCTTCACCCATAAGTTCTGCCTGGTGAAGCTCTCGCCGGACTTGACCGGCTGAATCGTCACCACCGTCGCGAACGCGAAGTCCATGGTGACCTGCTCTTCCTTCAACCGACCCTTGGTGCCGCCCAGCTCGGCGTGGAGCGTGTGCGCCGCCTCGATCAACTCGCGACAACGATGTTCATCCATCGAGCAGACAATATCGGGACCGACGCGCTGCATGTGGTCGGTGAAGTGACGCTCCACGATCGACGCGCCGAGCGCCATGGCGCCGATGCACGCAACGTTGTCGGTGGTGTGATCCGACAAGCCGATCACCGCCGACGGGAATGCCTGGCCCAACTGCACCATCGCACCGAGCCGAACCAGGTGGGGCGGCGTCGGATACAGGTTGGTCGTGTGAAGCAGCGCGCACGGCGTGCCGGCCGGTTCGAAAATCGCCACGGCCTTGGCGACGCTTTCGATCGTATTCATACCCGTGCTGAGAATCGTGGGCTTGCCGAATGACGCGATGTGTTTCAACAGCGGGTAGTTGTTGCACTCACCGGAGCCGATCTTGTACGCCGCCACGTTCATCCGCTCGAGCCGATCCGCTGCCGCGCGCGAGAACGGCGTGCTCATGAAGATCATGCCCTTCGACTCGACGTATTCCTTCAGCGCCCGCTCATCGTCTTCGGACAGCGCGCAGCGTCGCATGATCTCGTAAATCGACACGTCGGCGTTGCCCGGCACCACCTTCTTGGCGGCGCCGCTCATCTCATCGTCAACAACGTGGGTCTGATGCTTGACGACTTCGACCCCGGCGCGCGCGGCGGCATCCACCATCTCGCGCGCCACGGCAAGGCTGCCCTCGTGGTTGATGCCGATTTCGGCGACCACGAGCGGGACCTGCGCGGGTCCAACTTTGCGACCGGCAATCGAGATTTCAGGAAGCACGGCGGCCTGCTCCCGTGAGGAAAAATCTAGCCACGAGTTCTTCGACTTCGGCAATCGACTTCGCCTCGTTCACGCCAATGCGGAACTGCGCGCCGCCATCGAAGCCCTTCGTGTACCACGTACACAGCGCGCGGAGCTTGTTGACGACCCAGCGCTCTTTCGAGGCCTGGGGCCTGGGGCTTGAGGCTTGCAGCACCAGGTGCCTGAACCCATTTTGTTCACCCTTTTCGTCGGCCAACAACAACTCCATGTAGTCCAGCAGGAACTGGCCGCGCTCTTCATCGGTGATCTGCCGGGCCGGGCGACCGGCCATCAGGTCGCGCGCCTGGGCGAGAATCCACGGGTTGCGCAGCACGCCGCGGCCCACGAACACGCCGCTCACGCCGCTCCGCATGCGGGTCACGATGTCTTCGGGCTCGATGCAGTCGCCCGAGCCAAACACCGGAATGCTGACCGAACGGGCAATGCCGGCGACCACGTCCCAGTCGGCGAAACCGCTGTAGCTTTGCTTCGCGGTGCGCCCGTGCACGGCAATCGCCGCCGCGCCTGCCGCTTCCACCCGCTTCGCCAGCTCCGGCGCATTCACCTCGCCATCATCCCAGCCCTTGCGCATCTTGACGGTGACCGGAATCTTCACCGCCTTCGTCATGGTGGCGATGATCTCGGCAGCGTGCTGCGGCTCGCGCATCAGGCTGCAGCCGGCGTTGTGTCTGGCGATCTTAGGCACCGGGCAGCCCATGTTCACGTCAACGATGTTGGCGCCCATCGCCTCGACGACGCGCGCGGCCTCGGCCATTTTCGCGGGCTCGCCGCCAAAGATCTGGATCGAGACGGGACGCTCTTCTTCGGTGTACTCGGCGTACTCGAGCGTGCGATCGATGCCGCGAACGAGCCCCTCGCTGCTGACCATCTCGGACACCACGAGCCCGCAACCGCCCTGGCGCTTCACCAGGCGGCGAAATGCCGTGTCGGTCATGCCCGCCATGGGCGAGACGACAAACGGCGAGTCGAGTTCGATGTTGCCAATCTTCATGGTGTTACTCGTCGGGTTCCGTGCGCGCCGCCAACACTGGAGCCGTTGCTCGGAGAAAAGTGTGTTGTACGCGATCGCCACTTTTCGGAGAGCACTGGCTCCAGTGTTTAAGGCGCCTAGTAAGGCTTGACGTCGGACGCATCGACTTCCACGGCCACTGCCTGGCCAATCAGGTCAACCGACAACACGAGGCGGGCGTGGGCGCCCTTGCGGACCAGCCGGCCGACCACACCCCTGAGTGGGCCATGCGTCACCTTGACCATGTCCCCTTCCTTGATCAGCGGGACCGGGTCAAATGCCAGCTCGCTTTCCACCAGCGTCCGGATGCTCTCGATCTCCTGATCCGGAATCGACGACAGCATGCCGTTGTTGCTGATGATCTGGACGACGCCGTCAACCTTCAGGACGCCAATACGCTCATCAGGGATGAAGCGGGCAAACACGTAGCCGGGGAACAACGGCCAATCGATCTTCTTCTTGCGGTCCTTCCAGTGGCTCCACTTGCCGATGGTCGGAAGAAAGACTTCGACCGACTTCTTCAGTAATTGGTCACGGACCTGCTTCTCGTGCCGCGATCGTGTCCAGAGGGCGAACCAGGCTGCGTCCATGTCTATACAGTTCGGATCCCGGATCCCGGGCCCCGCATCCCGTCGCTATTGGGTCACGGTCCCGCGGAAGGTCTTCACGCCGAGGTCATAGGCCGTCTTCAGGTCGTCGTTTTTCCAGTCGATGATCGCATCGGTGCGCAGCTGGTCGAGGAATTTGTCGAACTCGACCTTGCGTTTCCCATTCGCAATCTTGTCGGCGATCTCGTTCTTCGCCTCATCGAACGGCTTGGTCGTGGAATCCTGCAACTTCTCGATCTTGACGACCTGGTAGCCGCGCGCGGTGCGCAGCACGGGCGTGATGCCGCCTTCCTTGAGGCCGGCCAACGCCTTCTGCAGGTCCTCGGACAGGTCGCTCTTGCTGAGCGGTCCGACGAGGCCGCCGTTGGCCTTGGAGCCCGAGTCAGAGTAGTCGGCCGCCAAACGCGGGAACGGCTCGCCGGCGATGATCTTCCCGCGCACCTCCTCCGCCTTCGCCTTCGCATCGTCATCCTTGCCGACATTGATGCCCTGGGGATCAGCCGTCACCGCGACGGTGATCTCGCGCAGCGTGACCTGCGGCACGGTGCCGAACTCGTCCTGGTGCCCATCGTAGTAGGCCTTCAGCTCGGTGTCGGTCACCTGCAGCTTGCCCATCACTTCCTGCTGCTGGACGCGTTGCACAAGCGAAGTGCGCTCCAACTGCTTGCGCAGGTCGGCCATGGTCATGCCTTCCTGCTTGAGCGCCGCCTGCAGCGCTTCGTCGGACTCGATCTTGTTCTCTTTCTTAATGTTCTCGACGATGCTGTTGAACTGCTCGGTTGACATCGTGAAGCCGAGCTCCTTGCCACGCTGCACGATCAGTAGTTCGTCAACAGCATCGACAATCACCTGCGGCGTGACTTCGTTCAGCGCCTGCTGCAAGACGGCATCGCTGTCTGGACGCAGGTTGGGATTTTTCTGTCGCAGCGCGGCAATCTGCCGCTGCTCGAGCTCGGTCTTGGTGATGATCTCGCCATTCACCTTGACCAGCACCTGTTCGAGAATGGTCCCGGTCGTGGCGGTCTGGGCGGCGGCCGGCGACGCCAGGGCCGCCATGATTGCGAGAACGGCGGCCAAGGTTGCTGTTTTTTTCATAGGGCTAAACCTTAATTCTAGCGTCAAAGTGAACCTGCTTCACTTTTACGGTTCGCGTAAATCTTCGAGGAACTCGGTCACCTTGGCTAAGACTCCGTCTGGCGCCCGGGGGTCTTCCGGGGCTGCCTTCAGGATTTCGGCCTTGGTAAAGCCAGGCGTCACCTTCCCAGCGGTCGCGCGAACCGCCCACCAGGCCGGCGGACGCTTGGGGATCGCTCTGCGGGCCGCCCGAAGATCGAGCTTCACCGTGCTGGGAGGCAACAGCGTGAGGTCTGCACGTTCCTGTACCATCCCGATCAGCCGCATCGGATCCACCTTGGCCTTGTCGCGGAACTTGAACACCACGAGCAGGCCGTCACGGTCGACAGTCTCGATGCCAAGATTGTCGGCCAGCACGCGAATGCGCGCGAAGTCGGCAAGGTTGAGCACCGCCGTGGGCGGCGGGCCGTAGCGGTCGCGCACCTCGTCCACGATCTTGGCGATCTCTTCCTCGCTGCGAGCGCCAGCCATGCGCCGGTAGATCATCAGGCGCTGGTTCATGTCGGGCACGTACGGGTCGTCGAGCCGGAAGTCCACCTTCAGGTTCACGGTGGCCCGCACCTCGTCTTCCAGATCCTCGCCCTTGAGCTCGCGAATGGTTTCCTCGAGCAGCTTCATGTACATCTCGAAGCCGACCGCATCAATGGTGCCGCTCTGCTCGCCGCCCAGCAGGTTGCCGGCGCCGCGGATCTCTAGGTCGAGCGCGGCGACGCGGAAGCCGCTGCCCAAATCGCTGAACTCCTTGATGGCGGAGAGCCGTTTGCGCGCCACCGGCGACAGCGCCTCTTCGGGCGGAATCAGCAGATAGGCATATGCCGCGCGATCACTGCGGCCGACGCGTCCGCGCAGCTGATAGAGCTGCGACAGGCCGTAGCGATCTGCGCGATTGATCACAATGGTGTTGGCGTTGGGGATGTCAAGGCCGTTCTCGACGATCGTGGTCGACAGCAGCACATCACACTTGTGCGTCATGAAGTCGAGCATCGCTTTTTCGAGGGTGTCTTCCGCCATTTGTCCATGGCCGACGACCACGCGCGCTTCGGGGATCAGGCGCTGGATCAGGTTGCCCATCGAGTAAATCGACTCGACGCGGTTGTGGACGAAGAACACCTGGCCGCCACGCGCGAGCTCGGCGCGAATGGCGCGCGTGATCACCGCAGAGTCGAATTTGACGACGTTGGTCTGGATCGATAGGCGATCTTTCGGCGGCGTTTCAATCACCGACATGTCGCGAATGCCCACCAGCGACATGTTGAGCGTGCGCGGGATGGGGGTCGCCGTCATCGTCAGGACGTCGATCTTCTTGCGCATCTGCTTGATGCGTTCCTTGTGCGCCACGCCAAAGCGCTGCTCTTCGTCGACGACCAGCAAGCCGAGGTCCTTGAACTCAACATCCTTCGACAGCAGGCGGTGGGTGCCGACGATCACGTCGAGCCGCCCGGCTGCGAGCGCCTCCAGCGTTTCCTTGATCTCCAGCTTCGTGCGGAAGCGGCTGACCATGTCGATCTTTGCCGGGAACGCTGCAAAGCGTTCCGTCAGCGTCTTCAAATGCTGCGCCGCCAACACCGTCGTCGGCGCCAGGAACGCGACCTGTTTGCCGTCCATCACCGCTTTGAAAGCGGCGCGCATGGCGACCTCAGTCTTGCCGTAGCCCACATCGCCACACAGCAGGCGGTCCATGGGTGTGGACGACTCCATGTCGCGCTTGATGTCGGCGACTGCGGTGGCCTGATCGACGGTGAGATCGAACTCGAAGGCGCCCTCGAATTCCTCTTGCCAGTGCGTGTCGGCACTGAACGCGTGGCCCGGCACCGCCTTGCGCGCGGCGTAGAGCTTGAGCAGCTCTTCCGCCATGTCGCGCATGGCCTTCTTGACCTTGCTCTTGGCCTTCTCCCAGGTCTGGCCGCCCAGTCGATCCAGCGGCTGGCTCGCCGCGCCGGTGTACTTCTGGATCAGGTCCAGGCGCTCGACCGGCACAAACAGCTTGGCGTCGCCGTGGTAGTGGAGCTCGAGGAATTCCTGGACGATGTCGCCGCCGCCGACGGAGATTTGCTTGAGGCCGATGAACTGGCCAATGCCGTGATCGACGTGGACGATCAGGTCCTTGACCTTGAGGTCGCGCAGGTCCGAAAGGAAGGTCGCAGCCAGGGAGCGCTTTCGACCCTGAGTACGCTTGCGGCGCTCTTCCTCAAAGATGTCGGTCTCGACATAAACCTGGAGGCGTGGGGCTTCCTCCGGCGCGCCGGCCGGCGCCAGTCGGAATCCGCGCGACAGCCATCCTTCGGCCACCAGCACCGCGCCTGACACCACATCGCCCGCCTCGGTGGCCATCACCGCGCGCACGTCGTAGTCGCGCAGCAGCTCCACGGTTCGCTCGGCGCGGCCGTGCGTGCCGGCCACGAACACCACCCGATCGGCGCGCTCGAGCGCCGCCTTTACATCCGCAACCCAGTCGGCAATGCGGCCATGAAATGACGCCACCGGCTGGACAGAAAGCTCTGTCTCTCCCGGATCCGGGACCCCGGAACCCGGATCCCGAAGACCAAGTTCCTCGATCACCGTGGCGCTGGCGAGCGAGGGCTCCACCTCGGCCCACGACAGCATCAGCTCTGCGGGCTTCGCCTTCAGAATGGCGGCGCCTTTTGCCGAACGCTCGACGGCGTCGGCGTGCGAGGTCTGCACCTGTTCCCACGCCGCCTCGATCTGCTTTTGCACATCGGCAGGCTCAAAGACGACGAGGCGGTGATCGCGAGAAAGCCGGGCGTAGTCGAAGAGGGTGGCGGAGATCGACGAACCTAAAGGTTTGTCGCCACCAAGTGCGGATTCGCGCACCGGTATCAGGCCGAAGCGGGCGAGGGTTTCTACCGACCGTTGCGTGCCAGGGTCGAAGCGGCGGATCGACTCCACCGTGTCGCCGATGAACTCGATGCGGATCGGCAGTTCTTCGCCGGCCGGGAAGATGTCGAGAATGCCGCCGCGGCGCGCGAACTCGCCATGCGCGTCGACTGGATCCGCCGGCTCGTAGCCGCCCGCCACCAGCGTCTGTGCCAGAGCCTGCGGATCGATGTCGATGCCGGGGGTGATTTCGTAGGACGACAGCAGCAACGACGCCGGCTCGGGTAGCTTGGTCAGCAGCGCCGGCGCCGACGCCACTACCATGCGGACCTTCTGGGTCACGAGCGCGTGCAGCGCCCGCGCGCGGGCGGAAGCAACCTTCAGGTGCGGCTGGAAGCCGCGATAGGGATCGACCTGCGGCGATGGGAACGGCAGCACCTGCTGCTCGACCACGGCATCCGCGGAACCCTCGAGCGCACCCAGGAAGAAGCGGATGTCGCTGACGATGGTCTCGATCTCGGCGTCGGTCGGCACCACCAGCAGGACGACGCCGTCGCGCAGGCCTCGAGCCATTGCGGCCACGGCCATCGCCCGTACAGGGGGCGTCACGCCGCTGATGCGCCGGGTGGGGGTTGCCAGCCCACTTTGCCCGAGAACCGAGATCAGCAGCGACCGTAACGCGAGTGACGGAGCGCTAGACATGCACGAACTTTCTAGTGTCTCACGGTCGGATCGGGGTCAGACCCCGGCTCGAATGCGCTCCACAATGGCCGTCGTCGAGTAGCCTGTGGCCAACTCAATACGGACCACCTTGCCGCCGCGGGCTTCGACAACGTCCCGCCCAACGATTGCGTGCTCGCCCCAGTCGGCGCCCTTGACGAGAACATCAGGCTGAATCGCCGTGATGATGGCGTGCGGGGTGTCCTCGTCAAACACGACCACCGCGTCGACCGACTTCAGGGCGGTGAGCACTTCGGCGCGCTCGCCGTCAGGATTGATCGGCCGATCCGCCGCCTTGCCAAGCGCCCGCGACGAGCGATCGCTATTGACGCCAACAATCAGCAGGTCGCCGAGGGCACGGGCGTCGCGCAGGTAGCGGACATGGCCGGGGTGCAGGACGTCGAAGACGCCGTTGGTAAAGACGATGGTCTGTCCAGAGTGTCGCGCGCGGTCAACCAACGCAACGGCGTCGTCGCGCGTCATTATTCCGCCTTGAAGGTAATCCCGCCGCCGAAGTCCCAGCGGTGAGTGGGGCGGTAGATGCCAACATCGCGGACCCGCGACTTGATCCGGAACGTGTAGAGCAGCCGGTGGTAATCGTATGGATAGCCGTCGGCCTTGTGGGCCGCCAGGTCCAGCCGGTAGGTGCCTTCGATCAGGTCGAGACTGTCCATCTCAAAGGTCACCGAGCACTCACCCACGATCTGGCTGGGCTGGAACTCCTCGAGATTCGTGTTGGTGCCGTAGATGCACACGCCGTCGGCATTGAACAGGCCGAGGCCGAACACGAAGTCGGTGATCGGCTCCTTGGCCGTCATCGTCATGTGCACCTTGATGTCGTCGCCACTCTGGAACACATGGCCCGACTCGCCGTCGGGCCCGCTGATCGACACCTTGGTAATCTCGATCTCGCGCGTGCCCCACCGGCCTTCGGTGGCCTTGAACCCATCGCGGGTCGTCTCGGCGTCATCCACCGGATTCAGCGGCGCCTCTTCCGGATCCCGGACCCCGGACCCCGGATCCCGTTCCTCGGCCACCGGGGGAGCGCCGGTCACGTTCTTCGCGGACGCCGCGAGCCTCGTGGCCTCCGCTTTAGCCAGCGAATGCTGTTCGCTGTCTTCGACGTTCATGACGTAGGCGGCCACCACTTTCTTGGGGTCGCCTTCACCCTTCGAGATGCCCTTGTCCAGCCAGTGGGCCTCGTCGCAGAACTTCTCGACCAGGTCGAGCGAGTGCGTCACGAGCAGAATCGACTTATTGCGACGACGGAACTCCGAGAATTTGTCGAGGCACTTGTGGGTGAAACCCTGGTCGCCGACCGCCAGCACTTCGTCCACCAGCAGGACTTCCGGGTCGACGTGAATCGCGACTGCGAAACCCAGGCGCATGTACATGCCCGACGAATAGGTCTTGACCGGCGCGTCGATGAAGTCCTGCATCTCGGCAAACTCGACGATCTCGTCGAAGCGACGCTGGACCTCCTTCTTGCTGAGGCCAAGCATGATGCCGTTGATGAAGATGTTTTCGCGGCCGGAAATCTCCGGGTGGAAGCCCGCGCCCAGTTCAATCAAGGCCGAGATGCGACCGTCGACCTTGACCTCGCCCTCGGTCGGCCGGGTGATGCCGGCCACGCACTTGAGCAGCGTGCTCTTGCCCGAGCCGTTGCTGCCGATCACGCCGTAGGTACAGCCCTTCGGAACCGAGAACGACACGTTGCGCAGCGCCTGGAAGGTTTCATCGGGCTTCAAGTCACCGAGCAGGCTGCCGTCAAGCAACGCGGACTTGAGCGTGGCAAACTGCCGCCGCCGCGCGTAGCGCCGGTAGATCTTCGAGACGTTGATGACATCAATCGCCGGCTTCATACTTCTTCAGCAAAGCTATCCCGCAACCGATCGAACACAAAGTAGCCCGCCAGGAACACGACGGTCGAGCCGGCGCCGAGAACCAGCAACCAGCGCTGGTGGCCGAACGGACCGTCGAAGAACAGGACCTCCTGGTACGACCGCATCAGGTGGGTCATGGGGTTGATGTTCAACCACCACCGCATGTCGGCCGGCGCCATCTCGACCGAGTAGATGATCGGCGTCGCAAAAAACCACAGCGTGAGCAGGTTGCCGAGCAGGTCCTTGAGGTCACGGAAGTGAACCGTCAGCGCCGACAGGAAGAACGCCAAGCCGGTGCTCAAGATCAATTGCACCAACACGATCACCGGCAACCACAGCAACTCGACGGGATCGATCGGCCGCTGGTAATAGAAGACGAAAGCCGCCAAAATCGGCAGGCCGAGGAAGAAATGCACCATGTTTGCCAGCACGGTGACGATCGGCAGCACCTCCGCCGGAAACAGCACTTTCTTGATCAGGTTACCGCCGGCGATCAGCGTGTTGGACGACTCGAGCAGTGACGAGGAAAACCAGGTCCACGGCAGGATGCCGCAAAACATGAACAGCGCGAACGGCTCCATGCTGGCCGGGTGGCTCGACGGCAGCACCTTCGTGAACACGAACGTGTAGATGAAAAGGAGGAGCGCCGGGTTGAAAAACGACCAGAAGAAGCCGAGGACGGATCCGCGGTAGCGCGCCTTCAGATCGCGGACGACGAGCGTCTGGATCAGCGCACGATAGCGAGCGAGCTTGGCGAGACTGCTAAACACCGCCTCTGCGGCTTTCCGCCTGCAATTGCTGCAACGTGCGGAGCATGGCCAGCCGCGCACGCCCGAAGTCGATATCGTGGGGCACGGCGCCCATCACTTCTTCCGCCCGCTTCATGCCGGCCTCGGCGCGGGCTTGGTCGAGATCTTCAGCGCGCTCGGCCACCTGCGCCAGCACCGACACCTTGCCGGGCAGCACTTCGACAAAGCCGACCGATACCAGCAAGCTGTGCTTCTCGGTACCCTGCCGGTACCACATGGCGCCGGTCCGAAGCGCGGTGAAGAACGGCCTGTGCCCGGGCAGCACACCGAAGTCCCCTTCCGCGCCCGGCAACGACACCTCGTCCACTTCCTGTGAAATGGAGGCGTCGGGCGAGACGATGTGCAGCGTGAGCTTGGTTGGTGAGGCCATGGCTATTGCTTCAGGGTCTTCGCCTTGGCGATCGCTTCGTCGATGCTACCGACCAGGTAGAACGCCTGTTCCGACAAGCCGTCGTGCTTGCCTTCGGCAATTTCCTTGAAGCCGCGGATGGTCTCCTCGATGGTGACGTATTTGCCTTCGAGGCCGGTGAACTGCGAGGCGACGAAGAACGGCTGCGACAGGA